>Ga0070731_10000259_pt1 | contig 86742 bp, 80 predicted proteins | sample Coa_R1_2_FD_66448 | JGI IMG/M metagenome (GOLD analysis project Ga0070731, IMG submission 66448) | Surface soil microbial communities from Centralia Pennsylvania, which are recovering from an underground coalmine fire - Coalmine... | ecosystem: Environmental > Terrestrial > Soil > Unclassified ... | reverse complement strand
TCTCCGTCGATGACGTGCAGCTCGGCCTGGCCGAGATTTCCAGTAAAGATCCCTTGAAGAAGGAGGAAGGAAAATCGCCGCTGCTCACCCGGCGCACGGAGTTGCGCGGCCGTACGCCGCATCAGGTGCAGTACATAGAAAGCATCCTGGCGCACGACATCACCCTCGGCATCGGGCCGGCCGGCACCGGCAAGACCTATCTGGCGGTCGCCTGCGCGGTGGACGCGCTGGAGCGCGACCAGGTGAAGCGCATCGTGCTGGTGCGGCCCGCGGTCGAGGCCGGCGAGCGGCTCGGATTCCTGCCCGGGGACCTGGCGCAGAAGGTCGATCCCTACCTGCGTCCGCTGTACGACGCGCTCTACGACCTCGCCGGCTTCGACAAGACGGCGAAGCTGCTCGAACGCGGCACCATCGAGCTGGCGCCGCTCGCCTACATGCGCGGGCGCACGCTCAACCACGCCTTCGTCATCCTCGACGAAGCGCAGAACACCACGCCGGAGCAGATGAAGATGTTCCTGACGCGCATCGGTTTCGGCGCCAAGGCGGTGGTCACCGGAGACGTGACGCAGATCGACCTGGGACGCGGACAGAAAAGCGGCCTGATCGAAGCGCGCCGCATCCTCGCGGAGGTGCGCGGCATCGCTTTCACGGACTTCACCGCCGCCGACGTCGTGCGCCACCCGCTGGTGGCGCGCATCATCGATGCCTACGAAAAGCACGCTGAAGAAACGCCGCCCCCGAAGTAAGGTCGTGGTCCAGCGCGCGGTCGGCGCGGCGCCGGCCGCCGCCCTGCTTCGCAAATACGCGCTCGCAGCCACGCCGCCCGGGGCGCAAGTAACGCTGCGCGTGGTGGGGGCCGCGGAAGGCCGCTTGCTCAACAGCACCTTTCGCAAGCGGAACTACGCCACCAACGTGCTCTCGTTCTCCTACGGCCCGCGCCACGGCGACATCGTGCTGTGCCATCCGGTGATTTCAGGAGAAGCCAGGCAGCAAGGCAAAAGCCTGCGGGCACATTACGCGCATCTCGTGGTGCACGGCATCCTGCATCTGCGCGGCCACGATCACCTGCGCTACAGCGACGCGGCGCGCATGGAGCGCGCGGAAATTCGCATCCTGCGGCAGCTCGGGTTCGGCGATCCGTATTCGTAAAATGCGCCTGTAAAATAGACCTTCCCGCCCGCGATGACCGCCCCCGCCCGCCCGACCCTGCTTGAGCGCCTCTCCGCGCTGATCCTGCGCGAGCCCGCGGATCGCGCCAGCCTGGTGCAGCTGCTGCGCTCGGCCTACCAGCGGAACCTGCTCGATGCCGATGCGCTGTCGATCGCCGAGGGCGCGCTCACCGTCTCCGAGATGCAGGTGCGCGACATCATGATTCCGCGCGCGCAGATGGACGTGATCGACATCAACGAGCCGGTGGAGAAGTTCATCACGCTGGTGATCGGCACCGCGCACTCGCGCTTCCCGGTGATCGGGCAGAACCGCGACGACGTGATCGGCGTGCTGCTCGCCAAGGACCTGCTGCGGCACTACGCGGGCGAAGAGCAGTTCAACGTGCGCGAGATGCTGAGGCCCGCCATCTTCGTGCCCGAATCCAAGCGCCTCAACGTGCTGCTGCGCGAATTCCGCGCCAGCCGCAACCACATGGCGATCGTGGCCGACGAGTACGGGGGCGTCGCCGGCCTGGTGACCATCGAGGACGTGCTGGAGCAGATCGTCGGCGACATCGAGGACGAATACGATTTCGACGAGGCGAGCGACAACATCCTGCCCGAGCCGGGCGGGCGTTTCCGCGTCAAGGCGATGACCCAGATCGCCGATTTCAACACCGCCTTCGGCACAAGCTTTTCCGACGAGGAGCACGACACCGTGGCTGGCCTGGTCATCGCGCATCTCGGCCGCCTGCCCAGGCGCGGCGAAACGCTCGCCATCGCCGGCCTCAAGTTCCAGGTGCTGCGCGCCGACAGCCGGCGCCTCTACACCCTGATCGTGGATAAACCCAAGGCGTGAAAGGCCTGTCGTACGCCGTCGCGTTGCTGGCCGGCGCGGCGGCGGTACTGGGGTTCTCGCCGTTCAATCTTTTCCCGGCTACGCTGGCCGCGCTCGTCGTCCTGATCCACCTGTGGCTCGGTGCCGCGACGCCGCGCGCCGCGTTCAAGCTCGGCTTCTGCTTCGGCCTGGGACTTTATGGCGTCGGCGCGTCATGGGTGTACGTGAGCCTGAACCGTTTCGGTGCCATGCCGATGCCGCTGGCCGCGACGGCGACACTCGGCTGGTGTGCCTTCCTCGCGCTATTTCCCGCTCTGGCCGGCTGGATCCAGGCGCGCATCGCGCGGGACAGTGCGGCACCCGCCGCACTGCGCGCCGTTCTGCTGATCCCTGCCGTTTGGATGCTGGTCGAATGGTCGCTCAGCTGGTTCCTGACCGGTTTCCCCTGGCTCGCCTTCGGCTATGCCGCGATCGACGACCTGCTCTCGGGTTTCGCGCCGGTCGGAGGCGTGTATGCCGTGACGCTGGCGATGGGCGTGACTGCAGGCCTGGCCTGGTGCATCGCGCTCGGCCACGCGCGCTGGCCTGCGGCCGGCGGGCTCGTGCTCCTGCTCGCCTGCGGCTACGGACTGCGCGCAACCGCGTGGACCGCGCCGGTGGGAGAGCCGCTCCGTGTCGCGCTGCTCCAGGGCAACGTGCCGCAGGAAAGGAAATTCGACCCGGAGCGCTACGAGCGCACGCTGGAAAACTACGCGAGCCTCGCCGCGAACGGCAACGCGCGCCTGATCGTGCTGCCTGAAACCGCGGTGCCCCGCTTTCTCGACCAGGTTGAGCCCGCTTTCCTCGAACGCCTGAAGGCGTTTGCGATACGCAACAACGGCGATCTGCTGCTCGGCATTCCGGCACGGACAGGGCCGGGAATCTACCTGAACAGCGCCGTCAGCCTGGGCGTGTCGCCCTCGGCCAGGTATGACAAGGTGCATCTCGTGCCTTTCGGCGAATTCGTTCCGCCCGGCTTCGGATGGATCGTGCGCATGCTTTCCATCCCGCTGTCGGATTTCTCGCGCGGCAGCGTGGAGCAGCGCCCGATGCCGGTCGCCGGCCAGCTCGTGGCGGTCAACATCTGCTATGAGGATGCATACGGCGCCGAGATCATCCGCCAGCTCCCCGAGGCGACGCTGCTGGTCAACATCTCCAACGTCGCCTGGTTCGGCGACTCCATCGCCCCGGCGCAGCACCTGCAGATCGCGCGTATGCGGGCGCTCGAGACAGGCCGCATGTACCTCACCGCGGCCAATACCGGCATCACCGCGGCAATCGAGCCCGACGCGACGGTGCGCCTGCAGGCGAAGCAGTTCGTCCGGGTGCGGCTCGACCTGGAAGCGCGCGGCTACAGCGGCGCCACGCCCTACGTGCGCTTCGGCGACTGGCCCGCGGTGCTGCTCGCGCTCGCGGCGCTGGCGTTCGTCGCGCTGCGCGGGCGCTCCCGGTAAAATTTGCGCGCGATGCTTACCTTCCAGCAGCTCATCCTCCGATTGAACGATTTCTGGGACAAACGCGGCTGCGTGCTGCTGCAGCCCTACGACATGGAAATGGGCGCGGGCACCTTTCACACCGCGACGTTCCTGCGCGCGATCGGACCCGAACCCTGGAACGCGGCCTACGTCCAGCCCTCGCGCCGCCCCAAGGACGGCCGCTATGGCGACAATCCGAACCGCCTGCAGCACTTCTACCAGTACCAGGTATCGCTGAAGCCCTCGCCCGCCGACATCCAGGACATCTATCTCGAATCGCTGGTGGCGCTGGGCATCAATCCCAAGGAACACGACATCCGGTTCGTCGAGGACGACTGGGAGTCGCCCACGCTTGGCGCCTGGGGGCTGGGCTGGGAAGTCTGGCTCGACGGCATGGAAATCACCCAGTTCACCTACTTCCAGGAAGTCGGTTCGCTGCCGTGCAAGCCGGTGCTGGGCGAAATCACCTACGGCCTGGAGCGCCTGGCGATGTACCTGCAGGGCAAGGAATCGATTTACGACCTCGTCTGGACGCCCGGCGTGACCTACGGCAACGTCTACCATCAGAACGAAGTCGAGCAGTCGCGCTACAACTTCGAGCTGTCCAACACCGAAATGCTGTTCCGCCATTTCGGCGAATTCGAATCGGAGGCAAAGCGCCTGATCGAAGCGCAGTGCGTGCTGCCCGCCTACGAAATGGTCCTCAAGGCCTCGCACACCTTCAACCTGCTCGATGCGCGCGGCGCCATCTCCGTTACCGAGCGCGCCGCCTACATCGGCCGCGTCCGCACGCTGGCCCGTGCCGTGGCGCAGGCCTACTATGAATCGCGCGAGCGGCTGGGCTTCCCGATGGTCAAGGCGGCTTAAGTGGAAGCTACGCTGCTGGTCGAACTGCTCACCGAGGAACTACCGCCGAAGTCACTCAAGACGTTAAGCGAGGTTTTTGCTTCTACCCTGTCTGCCGATCTGCAGAAAAGCGGATTCCTTGCCGACCGCAGCAAGACTGACGCGTTTGCCACTCCCCGCCGTCTCGCCGTTCTGATCTCAGGAACAAAAGAGCGTTCGCCCGATTCAGAGCGCGATGTCCAGGGGCCGCCGGTCACCGCTGTAGCGCAGGCGGTCAGCGGTTTCGCAAAAAAGAACGGCATTGCGGTAGAGGCTTTGAAGAAGCAGCAAGGACCGAAGGGCGAAATCTACGTTGCCCACGTGTCAGTTAAAGGACAGGCACTGGGCGAAGTGCTGCCCGGCAAAGTGGAAACCGCGCTGAAAGCGCTGCCTATTCCGAAAATCATGCGCTGGGGTTCGGGCGAAGCACAGTTTGTCCGCCCGGTACATGGCCTGGTGATGATGCATGGTTCCAAGATCGTCGCTGGCTCTGTTCTCGGCTTGCAGTCAGGTAACAAGACACACGGCCACCGCTTCATGAGTTCGGGCGAGATCGTCCTGGCGAACGCAGACGAATACGAGCAGAAATTGCTGGCCGCAAACGTCGTCGCTGATTTCAGCAAGCGAAAAGTCGAAATCGAGAAACTGCTGCAGGCTGAGGCAAAGAAGAAGAACGCAAGCCTGGGCGAATACCAAGCGCTACTGGATGAAGTGGCCGCGCTGGTTGAGCATCCCAGCGTCTACGTCGGCGAATTCGACAAGGCCTTCCTCGAAGTGCCGCAGGAATGCCTGATCCTCACCATGCGGCAGAACCAGAAATACTTCCCGCTGTTCGACGCGAAGGGACAGCTGACCGGCAAATTCCTCATCGTGTCGAACATGAAAATCGCCGATCCGCGCCACCTCATCGGCGGCAACCAGCGTGTGGTGCGGCCGCGGCTGGAGGATGCGCGCTTCTTCTACAACCAGGACCGCAAACAGCGGCTCGAAGACCGTATCTCGCTGCTCGCCAAGGTGGTTTATCACAACAAGCTCGGCAGCCAGCTCGACCGCGTGCAGCGCGTCAAGCTGCTGGCCGGAAAGATCGCGCGCGCACTCGGTGCGGACGCTCTGCAGGCCGAGCGCGCCGCGGAACTCGCCAAGGCGGACCTGCTCACCGGCATGGTGGGAGAGTTCCCGGAACTGCAGGGCATCATGGGGCGCTACTACGCGCTGCATGACAAGGAACCCGTAGCCGTCGCGGATGCGATCGAAGCGCATTACCGCCCGCGCTTCGCGGGCGACCGCCTTCCCGAGGGCCCGATCGCCTGCGCGGTCGCACTCGCCGACAAGCTAGACGCGCTTGTCAGCATATTTTCGGTCGGCGGAGCTCCGACCGGCGAGAAAGACCCCTACGGACTACGGCGCGCCGCCCTCGGAATAGCACGTATCCTAGTCGAAGCACGCTTACCGCTTGAACTTCCGAAACTCATTTCGGATGCGGCAGAAACCTTTGGGAAAGGAAAAATTCCCGAAAAAATCCGCGCTGATGTCTACGATTTCGTTCTGGAACGACTTCGCAGTTATTTGCGCGACAAGAGTTTTTCCACAAACGAAATTGAAGCTGTTCTGAGTCAGAATCCTGAACGAGTAGACCTTGTTTTAGATCGGGTCAACGCTGTAAAGGTATTTGGAGCCCTTTCCGAAGCAAAGAGTCTCGCAGCTGCCAACAAACGCATTCGCAATCTGCTGAAGAATGCTCCTCCTACGGACGGAAACGCCATCAAGCAAAGAAATTGGGAATCTCCAGAAGAAGCAGCGCTATTCAACGCTTTGAACACGCTTGGTCCGGAAATCGTTGGACACTTTGCCCGTCTTGAGTACAAAGAGGCACTTCTGACTCTCGCGAGATTTAAGACACCCGTCGACAACTTTTTCGACAAAGTACTAGTGCTTGCGGATGATCCTTCACTGCGAAATAGCAGGCTCGATTTGCTGCGCAGCCTTGAAGGATTCATGAATCAGGTCGCAGACATTTCCAAGCTCGCAATCGAAAAATGAAGCTCGTCATCCTTGACCGCGACGGCACCATCAACCAGGACAGCGAGCAGTACATCAAGTCACCCTTGGAGTGGAAGCCGATCCCGGGCAGTCTTGAGGCGATAGCGCGCCTGACGCAGGCCGGCTGGCGCTGCGTGGTGGCGACCAACCAGTCGGGCATCGCGCGGGGCCTGTTCGACATGTCGACGCTGAACGCGATCCACAGCGAGATGCACCGCGCGGTCGGCCAGGCGGGCGGGCGGATAGACGCCATCTTTTTCTGCCCGCACGCGGCCGATTCGAACTGCGAGTGCCGCAAGCCCAAGCCCGGCCTGCTCAGGGAAATCGGCGCGCGCCTCAACGTCGAACTGGAGGGCGTGCCGATGATCGGCGATTCCCTGCGCGATCTGGAGGCCGCCGCCGCAGTCGGTGCGCAGCCCTATCTGGTGCTCACCGGCAAGGGGAAAAAGACGCGCGATGCCGGCGGACTGCCGCAGGGTACGCAGGTCTTCGCCGATCTGGCCGCAATCGCGGCGCGGCTGGCGCCATGACTGCGCATTTATGACCATCGTGCGCTCGGCCCTGTTCTGGCTCGCGCTGCTGATTTTCACCCCGCCCTACGCCCTCCTCGCGATCGCCAGCGCGCCGCTGCCGCGCATGGCGCGCTACCGCATCATCTCCGGCTGGTCGCGGCTCATGCTCTGGTGCCTGCGCGGCCTGTGCGGCATCCGCTGGAGCATCGAGGGGCGCGAGCACCTGCCGCGCGTGCCGTCGGTGATCCTGTCCAAGCACCAGTCGGCCTGGGAGACCCTCGCCTTCCAGGAAATCTTCCCGCCGCAGGTGCACGTGCTCAAGCGCGAGCTGCTGTGGATCCCGTTCTTCGGCTGGGGCCTGGCGCTGATGAGCCCGATCGCGATCGACCGCGGCCGCGGCCTGGCGGCGCTTCGGCAGATGGCGCGCCGCGGCAAGGAGCGCCTGGAGCAGGGCTTCTGGGTGGTGGTGTTCCCGGAGGGCACGCGCGTCGCGCCCGGCAGAACGCGCAGGTACCAGCTGGGCGGGGCCTGGCTCGCCGCGCACGCCGGTGCAGCCGTAGTGCCGGTAGCGCACAATGCGGGGCGGGTCTGGCCGCGCAATTCCTTCCTCAAGTATCCAGGGGAGGTGAAGGTGCGGATCGGGCCGCCGATCGACAGCGCCGGGCGCGACCCGGAGACGATCAACGCGATGGCGGAAAAGTGGATCGAGACGCAGCAAAAGACGCTGGACAGCTAGCGGGGTCAGGACAGCTGGCGCTGTTCGACGAACCGGCGCCGGAGGGCGCGGCGCCGCTGCGCCATGTGCTGCTCGCCGGGCAGGCGGTCGAATACCGCTTCGAGCGCAGGCAGCGCCGCACCATCGGCATCAGGATCGACGAACACGGCCTCTCTGTCGCGGCGCCGATGCGCGCGCCCTGGCGCGAGATCGAAGGCTTTCTGCACGAGAAGTCGCGCTGGATACTCGCCAAGCTCCAGGCCCGAGCGGCCGCTGGCAAGCCGCGCCCGCTGTTCGGCGAGAGCGGCGAGTCCCTTCCCTTGCATGGACGGGAAGTCGTGCTGGTCGTGTCGCAGGCAAAACGCGCGGTAGGCCTCATTGAAACGGAACTGCATATCGCCACCCCCGAGCCGCACCGCAGGGGGGCGGTGCGCGCGCTGCTGCTGCGCTGGCTGAAATCCCGCGCCCTGGAGATGCTGGCACCGCGCGTGGCGCACTACGCGGCGCGCGTCAGCCTGCCGCCGCCGCCCCTGAAGCTCTCGAATGCCCGCACGCAGTGGGGCGTGTGCATGGCCAGCGGGCGTATTCGCCTCTCCTGGCGGCTGGTGCACCTCGATCCGGAACTGGCCGACTACGTGGTGGCCCACGAAGTCGCGCACCTCGTCGAACTCAACCACTCGGAGCGCTTCTGGGCGCTGGTCGAATGGCTGTATCCTCACTGGCGCGAAGCGCGCGAACGCATCGAACACGACGCCGCAACCATTCCCAGAATTTGAGGACGACGATGAGACTCCTTCATACCATGCTCCGGGTCGGCAACCTCGAGCGCTCCGTGAAGTTCTACACCGAGGTGCTCGGCATGAAACTGCTGCGCACCACCGACCGGCCCGAGCAGAAATATTCGCTCGCCTTCGTCGGCTACGACAGCGAGGACAAGGCCGCGGTGCTGGAACTGACCTACAACTACGGCACGGAAAAATACGACCTTGGCTCCGCCTTCGGCCACATCGCCCTCGAATTCCCCGACGTCGCGAAGGCCTGCGAAGCCGTCCGCAGCAAGGGCGGCACCGTGACCCGCGAGGCCGGCCCGGTCAAGGGCGGCACCACGGTGATCGCCTTCGTGCAGGACCCCGACGGCTACAAGATCGAGTTCATCGAGCACAAGTGAACAAAACCACCCGCAATGCAGTGGTCGTCGGGGGCACCCGCATCCCCTTCGCCCGCAGCAACACCGCCTACGCGACAATCGGCAACCAGGAAATGCTCACCGCGGCTCTCAAGGCGCTGGTGGATCGGTTCAATCTCAAGGGCGAGATTCTCGGCGAAGTCGCCGCCGGCGCGGTCATCAAGCATGCGCGCGACTGGAACCTGGCGCGCGAAGCGGCGCTCGGCAGCGGCCTCGATCCGCATACGCCCGCCTACGACCTGCAGCGCGCCTGCGGCACCAGCCTCACGACGACCGCGCAGCTCGCGCAGCGCATCGCCCTGGGCGAAATCGACTGCGCCATCGCGGGCGGCGTGGATACCGCGAGCGACGTGCCGATCGTCTACAGCCGCGGCCTGCAACAGATCGTCCTGGAGAGCTCGCGGGCCAGGTCGCTGGGCGGCCGGCTTTCGCCCTGGCTCAAGCTGCGGCCAAGGCACCTCAAACCCTCGTTTCCCGGCGTCTCCGAGCCGCGCACCGGCATGTCCATGGGCGAGCACACCGAACTCATGGCAAAGGAATGGCAGATCGGCCGCCAGGCGCAGGACGAACTCGCGCTCGCCAGCCACAACAAGGGCTCCGCGGCGTGGAATGCGGGCTTCTATGACGACCTCGTCGTTCCTTACGGCGGCCTCAAGCGCGACAACAATCTGCGCGACGACGCAAGCATCGAGGCGATGGCCAAGCTGAAGCCCGCGTTCGACCGCAGCGCTGCCGGCACGCTCACCGCCGCCAACAGCACGCCGCTCACCGACGGCGCCTCCTGCGTGCTGCTCGCGTCGGAGGACTGGGCACGTGCACGAAGCCTGCCGATCCAGGCGCGCTTCGTCGATTACGCAGTCGCCGCCGTGGACTATGTCGGCATGAAGGGCCCGCGCGAAGGCCTGCTCATGGCGCCGACCTATGCCGTGCCGCAGATGCTGGATCGCGCCGGCATCGCGCTGCAGGACTTCGACATCTACGAAATCCACGAAGCCTTCGCCGCGCAGGTGCTATGCACGCTGAAGGCCTGGGAATCGGAAGACTATTGCCGGGCGAAGCTCGGCCGCAAGGCGCCGCTGGGCGCGATCGACCGCGCCAAAATGAATCCCGTTGGCAGCAGCGTGGCGCTGGGCCATCCTTTCGCTGCCACCGGCACCCGGATCGTGGCGACCTTGGCGAAGGAACTCGAGCAAAGGGGCAGCGGCCGCGGCCTTATTTCCATCTGCACCGCGGGCGGCATGGGCGTCACCGCGATACTCGAGCGCTGATGCGCTGCGCAATGCGCACGTAGTCCCCGGGCGAGAGGTTTTCCGGCCTGAGTTTCGGATCGATCCCGAGTTCTTCGTAGTCCTGCGGCGCGAGCGGCAAGGCATTGCGCAAGGTCTTGCGCCGCGCGCTGAACGCCTCGCGCACGACTTTCTCCAGCACCTCCGCGTCGAACTTGATCTTTTCCCCGAGCGGGACCAGGCGCACCACGGCCGAGTCCACCTTGGGCGGCGGACGGAAAGCGCCGGGCGAGACATTGAACAGTTTCTTCATGCTGAAACGCGTCTGCAGCATCACCGATAGCCGGCCGTATTCGGGCGTGGACGGCTTCGCCACCATCCGCTCGACGACTTCCCGCTGCAGCATGAAGTGCATGTCGCGCACCCGGTCGGCATGGCGCGAGAGATGGAACAGGATCGGCGTCGAGATGTTGTAGGGAAGGTTGCCGACGATCCGCAGGTCCGCCGGAAAAGACGAAAAATCGTAGCCGAGCGCGTCCGCGGTCACGACGGTCAGTTCCCGGGAAGAAAATTCCTGCGAGAGCCCGGCCGCGAGATCGCGGTCGATCTCGATCGCGGTCAGGTGTCCGATGCGCTCGAGCAGCGGCCGGGTCAGAGCGCCTTCGCCGGGGCCGATCTCGACGACGGCGTCGCCGCCCGATGGCGCAACGGCATCCAGGATGCGCTTGAGAATTCCGGGGTCGTGCAGGAAATGCTGGCCAAAACGCTTGCGCGTTTTCATTCGCTTCGCTTGCGCGGCCTCACTTGTCCTCGAGGCGTAATTCGACGTAGGTGCGGTCGCGCAGCTGGCGCAGCCACTCCTGGTAGGCCTCGTCCGCCTTGCGCTCCCTGAGCGCCATGCGGGCCTGCACGCGCCTGCGGTCCTGCGTCATGCCGCCGGAGCGGCGTTCGAGCACCTGCACCAGGTGCCAGCCGAAGGGCGACTTGAACGGCTGGCTGATCTCGCCCGGCTTGAGCGCGTTCATGGCGCGCTCGAACTCGCCCACCGTATCCCCGGGCAGCAGCCAGTCCAGGTCGCCGCCGCGCGAAGCGCTGCCGTCCGCCGAGTACTTGCGCGCCATCTCGGCGAAATCCGCGCCACCGGTGACGATGCGCTCGCGTATGTCGGCCAGCCTGCGCTGCGCGTCGGCTTCGGACACGAGTTCGTTGGTCCGTATCAGAATGTGCCGCGCGTGGGTCTGCTCCACCGGCGCGCCCTCTTCCACGCCGCGGCGCTCGACCAGCCGCAGGACGTGAAAGCCGCCGGGGCTGCGCAGCACTGCGCTGGTCTCGCCCGTTTTCATGCCTTTCACGGCGGCCGCGAATATCTCGGGCAGGCGGTCCTCGGAGCGCCAGCCCATCGCCCCGCCCTGCAGCGCGTCGGGTGCATCCGAGAAGCCGGCCGCGACCTTGGCGAACTCCACCCCCGACAGCAGTTCGGCGCGCGCTTTCTCGGCCTTCGTCCGTCCCTGGTCGATCTGTTCCGGGCTCGCCTGGTCCGGCAGGCGCACCAGGATGTGCGCGAGGTTGTATTCGTTGCGCGCGCCGCTGGTACTCTGGGCCTCGGCAAGATATTGGTCGATTTCGCCGTCGCTCACCTCGATGCGGTCGTCGACCTCGCGTTCCCGCAACCTCTGCATCTCGATCTGCTCGCGCACTTCATCGCGGAATTTGTCGAACGGGACGCCGTCCTTCTCCAGCGCCACGCGGAACGCGGGCAGCGACATCTTGTTGTTGTCCGCGATGCGCTCCAGCGCGCGGTCGAGCTGGATCTCCTCGACCCGGATGCCGTTTTCCGCAGCCAGCTGCAACTGCGCCTTGTCGAGGATCAGGCGGTCGAGCACCTGGCGCTCGAGAACGCTGCTCTCCGGCAGCGGCGTGCCCTGACGCCGCAACTCCCGCTCGGCAAACGCCCGGCGCGCGGCGAGTTCCGACGCCGTGATCACCTCCTTGCCGACGACGGCGACGATGCGGTCCACCAGCACGATGCGCTGCGGCTGCCGCGCAGTCTGTCGCGGCGCGCCCACCTGACCCTGCACCGCCGGCGACGCGGTTGAAGATGCAGGAGTGGCAGGCACCGGCGCCTGGGCTTGGGCGACGCCGAAGAAAAAGAGCCCCGCCGCCAGCAGCAATCTCATCGAAGCTCCGTCAGAAAACCTGCCCGAAAGGCAGGGGCTGCCGCATGCTCGGCGGCACCAGGCTTCCCTGCATGGGATTCGTCACCGCATAGCCGGGGACGTTGCGCCGTAACAGGGTCTCGATCTCGTCCGAACCGACGCTGCCGAATCCATTCAATTCCAACTGGAAGAAAATTGCCGTCGACGAGGTCTGCGTCAAGGTCTGCAGACGCTGCAGCGCGGTACGGAACACCCAGCAGCCTGCGTTGTATTCCATTCCCGCGATTCCCTGTACTAGGACACCGCCCTCAAATGAATAGTTCAGGCGTCCAATGGCATACCATCCCGGTCTGACCGGCCATTGGCCGGAAAAATCCACCTCCTTGATCGTCGGCGCAACCTCCCGGTTGTAGCGGAAGCTGGCGCTGATGACCTTTGCGATCTCCGGCGCATAGCGCGCCGACACGGTAAAAAGCTCTGCCTGGGTCATTGCCGAGTTGGCCTCGATCGTACCGTCCAGCGCGAGCCCGCCCTTCACGTTCCCGCCGATGGAGGCAATCCAATTGGACGCACCCGAGCCGATCGGGGGCGTGGTCGGCGTCAGTCCCACGAGTTCGCTCGAGAAGTAGTAGCGCTGGCCGAATGTAGCGCGCATCAATTCCTGGCCGGTCGACGTCAGCAGCCGCGAGGTCGCCGCCATGGTCAGCTGGTTGGCATCGCCGAAGCGGTCGCCGCCCGCGAACCGGTTCTCGGTGAACAACTGCGTGAAGTTGAAATCCGCGAGGCCTGTATCGAAGATCGGCACCTGGTCCTGGTTGCGGTAAGGCGCGTAAACGTAAAACATGCGCGGCTCGAAGGTCTGCGTGACATCCTTGCCGAACCAGCGCGTTTCGCGATCGAACACGAGGCCGCCATCCAGGCTGGCCCAGGGCACGGAAACGCTCTGCTTTTCGGGTTGCCCCGCGGCAGTTTGCGTGAGGTTGTAGTTGGCGTAGTGCAATCCGAGTTTCGGCGTCAGAAAATACCCGGGCGCAAGGATCGGCGCCGTCACCGTGGGATTGAACTGGACGCGCGCGCCATCCACCATCGCCGGGCTCGCGAAACGCACGTATTCGGCCGGCAGCGCGAGGTCGAACCGTCCCGCAATATCGTTCTTCGCGGTACCGAAGTTGATTTGCGGCAGGCGGTTGTACGGCGGCGTGATCGGCGCCAGCGGGTCCTGCAGCGTCTGGTACTGCTGCACCAGGCTGTTGACATAAAAGCCCATACCAGCGACCGCACCGCTGTAATTCAGGGCCGCCTGCTGCGGCAGAACGCCGGTCGAGATCTGCCGCACCTGCGAGCTAAGGTCCACGAAGTAGCGGTAGTCGGATACCTTGTTGTAGTCGATGGTGGCGCGCAGCCCAGGCGTGATCTGCTGGTCCTGCTGCAGCGAGAATCCGTAGCGCGACGAGCCGAATATGTTGTCATGCGGCATGTAGTCCAACCGCATCTCGCCCCGGTACGTCGACCCCATGAAGCGCAAATCCGTCTTCAGCTGCTCGCCCCGTTTCGTCATTTCGGTCGGCGCCACGATGAGGTCACGCTCCGGTGCGATGTTCCAGTAATATGGCACCGACACCTCGATGCCCCGCGTCGTGCTGTGCGAATAATAGGGCGACAGGATCCCCGACTTGCGCTGGTTGTCGAGAGAGAATGAACCGTAAGGCACCGGCATGACCGTAGTGTCGTAGAACTTGAGGCGGCCGTCGTGAATGGTGGCCACATGATTTTCGCTGTCGATCTCATACTCGCGCGCTTCGATCCGCCAGTCCTCCTTGCCAGGCTCGCAGGAGGTAAAGGTGCCGTTCACCGTCCGGATCTTGCTCTGGCCGAGGAATTCGAGCCGTTCGGCGGTGCCGTGCGTGGTCACGGTCTCGCCCGGCATGATGAAGTTCGAGCCCTCGAACACGCCCGTGCCGTCCTGCGTGTTGTAGCGCAGGCGCGGGCCGAAGTACCGGTTGCCCCCGCGCAGCATCCGCACGCCCCCGTTAGCCTCGACGCGGCCGAATTCCTGGTTGTAGCGCAGATATTCGCTGTAGATCGTCAGGTCTTCGCGCTGGAACTCGACCTTGCCCTGCGCCGTGACCTCGAGCTCGGAGACGCCCTCGATCTTCTCGGCATCGATGGTGGTCGGCCCTTTCGGCTTGGCGGCCGGGGGAGCAGCAGGTACGGCGGTCTGCGCCCAGGCAAGCTGCGCGCCGCAGAACAGGAAAGTCAGCGCGGCGAGTCGCGCCGGACGGTGCTGCATGAGGGGAAGCATTCGACGCGTTTTTTGAGAATGAAAAGTGTCATAATTCCGCGCACTTCGCAATGGATTTCAGGCTTTCCGCGCTCGAACGCTGGATCGGCGCACACTTTCCGGACGTCCCTTTCACTCTGGCCCCGGCATCGGAGGATGCGAGCTTCCGGCGCTATTTCCGCGCCAGGCTCGCCGATGGGCGCAGTTTCGTCGTCATGGATGCACCGCCCGGGAAGGAAGATTGCAGCCCTTTCATCCGCGTCGCTGGGGTGTTCTCCGAGGCTGGCGCGCATGTGCCCGCTATCCACGCGCAGGACGCGAAAAACGGATTTTTGCTGCTGGAAGACCTCGGCAACGCGACTTTTCTGGATTTTTTTGGCGCCAATGACCCCCAAGGAGCCTATGTCGCGGCGACGGACGCCCTGATCCGCATCCAGCGCGCGAGCCGGCCCGGCGTTCTGCCCGATTACGATCGCGCGCTGCTGGAGCGGGAACTGCACTTGTTTCCCGACTGGTATATCGCCCGGCAGCTGCGGTATGAACTGGCGCCGCCCGATCGAGAGGTGCTGGAGAAGACGTTTGAATCGCTGCTGGCCAATAACCTGGCGCAACCCAAGGTCTTCGTGCACCGCGACTACCACTCCCGCAACCTGATGGTTTGCGAGCCGCTGCCGGGAATCCTCGATTTCCAGGACGCCGTCTATGGGCCGATCACCTACGACCTGGTGTCCCTGCTGCGCGACGCCTATGTACGCTGGGAAGAGGAACGGGTACTCGACTGGGCGGCGCGCTATTGGGACAAGGCGCGCAAGGCCGGCCTCCCGGTACGCGCCGATTTCGCCGAGTTCTACCGCGATTTCGAGTGGATGGGCGCGCAGCGCCAGCTCAAGGTGGCTGGAATTTTCGCGCGCCTGTGCCATCGCGACGGCAAGCAGCGCTATCTGGCCGACATCCCGCGGGTCCTCGGCTACCTGCTCGCCACCTGCCGGCGCTACCGCGAACTGACCCCGCTGGCGCAGCTGCTCGACACGCTGGCGTCGCAATGAAGGCCATGATCCTCGCTGCCGGCCGTGGCGAGCGGCTGCGGCCGCTCACCGAGTCGGTCCCGAAGCCGCTGGTCGAGGTCGCCGGGCAGACGCTGCTCGGGCGCCATCTGGAGCGCCTCGCGCACGCCGGTTTCACCCAGGCCGTGATCAACGTCTCGCACCTGGCGGAAAAAATCATCGCGCGCTTCGGCCATGGCTCGCCGCCGGGGCTACGGATCGACTGGTCGCAGGAGGCCGACCCCATGGAGACCGCGGGCGGCATCGCGCAGGCGCGCGCGCTGCTCGGCCCGGATCCTTTTCTGCTGGTGAACGCGGACATCTGGTGCGACTACGATTTCTCCGGCTTGCGGGATTTCGCGCTGGGAGCGCGCCTCTCCCACCTGGTGCTGGTGCCTAACCCGGTGCAGCATCCCGGCGGCGACTTTTCATTCGATGGCGGCATCGTCGGCAACGGAGCCGCCCCGCGCTACACTTATGCGGGCATCGCGGTGATATCGCCGCGGCTTGTTGCAAGTGTCGCCACGGGCCGGAAGGCGCAACTGGCGCCGCTGTGGCGTGCGGCCGCGGAGCGCGGCGAAGTGACCGGCGAACTGTATGAGGGCCGCTGGAGCGATGTCGGAACCCCGCAGCGCCTCGCCGCGCTGCGGGAGGGGCTGAATAACATATGAAACCGAACGACCTCGACCCCATCCTCCACGGCGCGCGCCGCGCGCGCCTGGCCCAGGCCATGCAGGGCGGCGTCGCGATCCTGCCGACCGCGCCCGAACGCATCCGCAATCGCGACACGCACTATCCCTATCGCTTCGACAGCCATTTTTACTACCTCACCGGATTTCCGGAACCCGAAGCCGCGCTCGTGATCGTGGCCGGCGCGCAACCGCGCAGCCTGCTGTTCTGCCGCGAAAAGGACGCTGAGCGCGAAACCTGGGATGGCTTCCGCTTCGGGCCGCAGGCTGCGCGCGAACGCTTCGGTTTCGACGAGGCCCATCCGATAGCGGAGCTGGATGCGAAAGTTGCCGAGCTGCTCGGCGACCAGCCGGCGCTCTATTACCCTGTGGGCGCCGACGCCGGTTGGGATGCGCGCGCCATGGGCTGGCTGAATGCCGTGCGCGCCAATGCACGAGCCGGGGTCGGCGCTCCCGAGCGCGTGCAGGACGTGCGCGCCCTGGTCGATGAAATGCGGCTGGTGAAGGATGCGCACGAGCTCGACGTGATGCGCCGGGCGGCTGCGATATCTGCCGTCGCGCACCGGCGCGCGATCAAGGCGGCGCGCCCGGGCCGCTACGAATACGAGCTCGAAGCCGAACTGCTGCACGAATTCCGCCGCAGCGGCGCCGCATTCCCCGCCTATTGGCCGATCGTCGCGGGCGGCGCCAATGCCTGCGTGCTGCATTACGTATCGAACGACGCCGTGCTGCGCGACGGCGACCTGGTGCTGATCGACGCCGGCTGCGAACTTGCGGGTTACGCCTCGGACATCACGCGCTGCTTCCCCGTGGGCGCGCGCTTCTCGGCTGCGCAGCGCGAGGTCTACGAACTGGTGCTCGCGGCGCAGGCCGCGGCGATCGCCAGGGTATGCGCGGGCAATGCCTGGAACGAACCGCACGACGCCGCGGTGCGCGTGCTGGCCCAGGGAATGCTCGATCTCAAGCTGCTGTCCGGAACTCTCGAAGAGGTTCTGGAGAAGGAAACCTACAAGCGCTTCTACATGCACCGCACGGGCCATTGGCTGGGCCTCGACGTGCACGACGCCGGCGACTACAAGCGCGCCGGGAAATGGCGCACGCTCGCGCCCGGCATGGTGCTCACGGTGGAACCAGGGCTGTACATCCGTGCCGCGGATGATGTGCCCGAGCGCCTGCGCGGCATCGGCGTGCGCATCGAAGACGACGTGCTCGTGACCGAAAAAGGCTGCGAGGTGATCACATCGGCCACGCCCAAGAGCATCGCCGACATCGAGGCGTTGAAGCGCGATGCCGCTTGAGGTTTCGATCCGCGGCGCGGGTCCGGTCGGCTGCGTGCTGGCACTGGCGCTGCAGCGATCGGGCAGGACCCTCGCCCTGCACGGCCGAAAACATCTTCCGGGGAAACAGCCCCTCAGGCCCATCGCGCTGTCGCATGCCAGCCGTCTGATTCTCGAGCGCGTCGGCCTCTGGCAGATGCTCGCGCCAACGCCCATCGAAACCATCCATATATCCCAGCAGGGCGCGTTCGGCCGCACGCGCCTGGGCGCCGCCGACGCCGGGGTTCCCGCCCTGGGCTACGTGGTGGACTACGAGTCCTTGTCGAATGCTCTTCTTGCCCGGCTTGAAATCGCCGGCATTCGGCTCCGGCAGGAGCCTGGCGACGCGCTCCTCGTGGTCCACTCCGAAGGAACTGCAAGCGAGTTGCAGGAAAAGACCTACGGCCAGGAAGCGATCGTTGCGCTCGTCACCGCGCGGCCGGCGCCCGCAGGTACCGCTTGGGAGCGCTTCACGCCGCAGGGGCCGCTTGCGCTGCTGCCGCTCGGCGGGCGTTATTGCACTGTGTGGGGCATGGCACCTGAACGGGCACGGGAACTGTGCGACGCGCCGGCAGCCGATTTCCTCGCGGCGCTCTCGCGCGCCTTCGGCCGGCGCGCCGGAGAATTCACCGCGGTCGCCGAACGCAGCCGCGCTCCGCTCGGACTGCGCGTGCGGCCCTCTCGCGTCGGCGTGCGCGAAGCCTACGTCGGCAACGCGGCGCAAACACTGCATCCGGTCGCAGGACAAGGCCTCAACCTCGGCTTGCGCGATGCCTGGGATCTGGCGCAGGTCTTGCGTGACGCGAACGATCCGGGCGATGCGCGAGTGCTGGCACGCTTCGCCGCCATGCGCCGCATCGACGCCATGGCGACCGTGCGGGTCACGGATTTTCTCGCCGGCGCATTTCTCGGCGTTGACCCGCTGGCGGGCCTGATTCGAGGAATTGGATTAACTGCATTGGACACTTGCTTGCCGGCGCGGCGCTTTTTTGCGCGCCGCATGATTTTCGGCGCCTCCGCGTTGCCATGAGGTTGCGGCATGCGCAATGCGTGTTTGAAATACGCAACAGTGCCGCTGTTTTCCGCGGCGGAACGCGCTAGAATTCGCTCCCCTCGCTCAACCCCCAGCCACCACAACTGATGCAACTCGGGATGCACGTGTTGCGCAACGGACTGTTCGTTGCCCCGATGGCGGGGGTCACCGACCGGCCGTTCCGCACGCTTTGCCGGCGCTTCGGCGCCGGCCTTGCGGTGTCCGAGATGGTGTCTTCGCGCCCGGAGCTGCGCGGCACCCGCAAATCGCGCCTGCGCCTGGAACATCGCGGCGAGACCGGTCCCGTTTCGGTGCAGATCGCAGGCGCCGAGCCGGCGATGATGGCCGAGGCCGCGCGCGTCAACGCGGCCGAGGGCGCCCAGATCATCGACATCAACATGGGCTGCCCGGCAAAGAAGGTATGCAACGTCGCCGCCGGCTCCGCGCTGCTGTCGGATGAATCGCTGGTGGCGCGCATCCTCGAGGCGGTAGTGGCCGCTGCCGGCGTGCCGGTGACGCTCAAGATACGCACTGGCCCCGACCCGGCGCGGCGCAATGCCCTGCGCATCGCGCGCATCGCCGAGGCCGCCGGCGTGCAGTTGCTCGCGGTGCACGGACGCACCCGCGCCTGCGGCTTTCGCGGCGAGGCCGAATTCGAGACCGTCGCCGAGGTCAAGGCGGGCGTACGGATCCCGGTGATTGCCAATGGCGACATCGCCACGCCTGAAGAGGCGATGCGGGTGCTGGCGCACACCGGCGCCGACGGCATCATGATCGGGCGCGCCGCGCACGGCCGTCCCTGGATTTTCCGGGAGTTCGCGCATTTCCTGGAGGCCGGCGAGCACCTCGCTCCTCCGTCGGTCATGGAGATGGGCGCGGTAGCGTTGGAGCATCTGGAAGGCATTTACTCGCTTTACGGCGAGCAGCTGGGCCTGCGCATCGCGCGCAAGCACATCGGCTGGTACACGCGCGGGCTGCCGGGCGGCGAAGCCTTCCGCCGCGAGGCCAATACGATCGAATCCGCCCGTGCGCAGCACGCCGCAGTCGGTCGATTCTTCGATGGATTGATGGCATGAGCCGGAACACCGAGCTCGCCGACGCCGTGAAGCGGTCGCTCGAGCGCTACTTCCGGGACATGGACGGCGAGCAGCCGACCGCGATCTACGACATGGTGCTGAAGAACATCGAGCGGCCATTGATCGAGACAGTGCTCGGCAAGGCCGCGGGCAACCAGAGCGCCGCGGCAGCGATGCTCGGCATCGACCGCAATACCCTGCGCAAGAAAATCCAGCAGCTGCGGATCAAGGCGTGACGGTCGCGAGGGCGCTCGTCAGCGTCTCCGACAAGACTGGCGTGGTGGACCTGTGCCGGGCCCTGGTTGGGCTCGGCGTGCAGATCCTGTCCACCGGCGGCACGGCGAAGCTGCTCGAGAAGGAAAGCATCCGCGTCACCGAGGTTTCGGCGCACACCGGATTTCCCGAGATGCTCGACGGGCGCGTCAAGACACTGCACCCGAAGATCCACGGCGGCATCCTCGCGCGGCGCGAATCGCGCGAGCACATGGCCGCGATCGAAAAGGCGGGCATCCCGCCGATCGACCTGGTGGTGGTCAACCTCTACCCGTTCGAGGCGACGGTGGCCGACCCGGACTGCCGGCTGGAGACCGCGATCGAGAACATCGACATCGGCGGCCCGACGCTGCTGCGCGCCGCAGCCAAGAACCACGCTGGCGTCGCTGTGGTGGTGGACCCGGGCGATTACGCCGGCGTGCTGGAGGAAATCCGCGCTACCGGAGGCGTGTCTGTCGCGATGCGCCTCGCCCTGGCGAAAAAAGTCTTCGCCCACACCGCGGCCTACGACGGCGCGATCGCGAACTTCCTGTTCTCCATCGACGGCGGGGAAAGGCGCGCTGCCTACCCGGGCGTCCTGAGCCTGCAGTTCCGCAAGGTCCAGGACATGCGCTACGGCGAGAACCCGCACCAGTCGGCCGCGTTCTACCGCGACCAGCATCCGGTGGCGGGCGGCATCGCCTCGTTCTCCGTACTGCAAGGGAAAGAGCTCTCATATAACAATGTCGCGGACTCGGACGCCGCCTGGGAGTGCGTGAAAAGCTTTGCCGAGCCGGCCTGCGTCATCGTCAAGCATGCCAATCCCTGCGGCGTCGGCATCGGCGACAACTCGCTCGAGGCCTACCGCAAGGCGTTCAGGACCGATCCGACCTCCGCGTTCGGCGGCATCCTCGCCTTCAACCGCGCGCTGGACCGTGCCGCCGCCGAGGAGATCGGCAAGCAGTTCGCCGAAGTCGTCATCGCACCGCGCATCGAGCCCGCGGCGCGTGAGCTCCTGGCTGCCAGGCAGAACCTGCGCGTGCTGGAAGTGCCGCTGTCGCGCGATTCGCAAGTCCATGACTACAAGCGCGTCGGCGGCGGGCTGCTGGTCCAGAGCAGCGATGCAAAGGTGCTAGAGAAAAAAAACCTGGCGGTAAAGACAAAGAAGCAGCCCACCGAAGCGCAGTGGTCGGACCTGCTGTTTGCATGGAAAGTGGCGAAGTTCGTGAAATCGAACGCCATCGTGTTCTGCCGCGACGGCGCCACGGTAGGCGTCGGCGCGGGACAGATGAGCCGCGTCGACAGCGCGCGCATCGCCGCAATCAAGGCAAAGAACGCGGGCCTCGAGATCGCCGGTTCGGTGGTCGCGTCGGACGCCTTCTTCCCGTTCCGCGACGGGCTGGACGCGGTAATCGACGCCGGCGCGGCCGCGGTGATCCAGCCCGGCGGCAGCGTGCGCGACGACGAAGTGATCGCCGCCGCCGACGAGCGCGGCATCGCGATGGTGTTCACCGGCGTACGCCATTTTCGGCACTGAGCCGCCACGCGATGAAACTCCTCGTCATCGGTTCCGGAGGGCGCGAGCACGCGATGGCGTGGAAACTCGCGCAAAGCCCGAAGGTGCAGAAAGTATTCGTCGCGCCCGGCAACGGCGGCACGGCGACTGAGAATGGCCTGGAAAACATCGCCATTTCTTCCGTTCCGGAATTGATAAGCTTCGCGAAGAAAGAGCAGGTCCACCTCACCGTGGTCGGCCCCGAAGCGCCGCTGTCCGCCGGCATCGTCGACGCCTTCCAGGGCGCCGGACTCAAAATCTTCGGCCCGCTGCGCGCCGCGGCGCAGCTCGAAGCGTCGAAGGACTTCGCCAAGCAGTTCATGCTGCGCCACGGCCTGCCGACGGCGAGGCACGCCACTTTCACCGGCGGCGCCGAGGCGAAGGCCTACATAGACGCGCAGGGCGCGCCGATCGTGGTCAAGGCCGACGGCCTGGCCGCCGGCAAGGGCGTGGTGGTCGCGACCACGGTCGCGGAAGCAAAGGCTGCGATCGACCTCATGCTGGTGCAGAACAAGCTCGGCGACGCCGGAGCGCGCGTGGTGATCGAGGAATTCCTCGAGGGCGAGGAGGCGAGCTTCATCGTCATGGCCGACGGCGCGCATGCCCTGCCGCTCGCCACCAGCCAGGACCACAAGCGCCTCCGGGACGGCGACCAGGGACCGAACACCGGCGGCATGGGCGCCTACTCGCCCGCGCCGGTGGTGACGCCGCAGCTGCACGCGCGCGTGATGCGCGAAATCATCCAGCCCGCCATCGCCGGCATGGCGAAGGACGGCACGCCCTATGTCGGGTTCCTCTATGCAGGCCTGATGATCGACAAGGCGGGCAATCCGAAGACGCTGGAATTCAACTGCCGCTTGGGCGACCCCGAGACGCAGCCCATCATCCTGCGCATGAAGTCCGATCTCCTCGCGCTGGTCGAACACGCGCTGGAGGGCGCGCTGAACCGCGCCGCGGTCGACTGGGACCGCCGCGCGGCGCTGGGCGTGGTGCTCGCGGCCGAAGGCTATCCCGACGAGCCGCGCAAGGGCGACGAGATCAGCGGGCTGCCCAAGGCAACCGACGACTGCCGCGTATTCCATGCCGGAACAAAACTCGATGGCAAGCGCCTGCTCACCAGCGGCGGCCGGGTGCTGTGCGTCACCGCGCTCGGCGATTCGCTCAAGATGGCGCGCAGCCGCGCTTACGCGGCGGCCGAGTCGATCCGCTTCGACGGCCTGCAATATCGGACCGATATCGGCCATCGCGCGCTGAAAAAAGGCTGAGGGCGTGGATACGCGCCCGGTCCGCGATTACTTCACCGCGCTGCAGGCGCGCATCGTCGCGGCGCTCGAATCGCTGGACGGCGCGCCGTTCGCCACCGACCGCTGGGAGCGCGCCGAGGGCGGCGGCGGTTCGACCTGCTACCTGGAAGAAGGCAATCTCTTCGAGCGCGCCGGCGCCGGTTTCTCGCACGTCTCGGGAAGCAAGCTGCCACCCAGCGCGTCGGCGTCTCGCCCCGAACTCGCCGGGCAGCGCTACGAGGCGATGGGAGTATCGCTGGTGCTGCATCCGCGCAACCCCTACTGCCCTACGGTCCACCTGAACGTGCGCTTCTTTTCTTCGGGTGCGACCTGGTGGTTCGGCGGCGGCATGGACCTCACGCCCTACTACGGCTTCGAGGACGACGCGAAGCACTTCCACGCCACCTGCAAACGCGCGCTGGAGCCCTATGGCGCGGGGCGCGGGGTTGACCTGTATGCGCGCTACAAGAAATGGTGCGACGAATATTTCTTCCTCAGGCACCGCAACGAGGCGCGCGGCATCGGCGGCATCTTCTTCGACGATCTCGCGGAGCCGGATTTCGAGACGGCGTTCGCGCTGGTGCGCTCGGTAGGCGACCATTTCATCACCGCCTACGCGCCCATCGTCGAGCGCCGCCGCGCCATGCCGTACGGCGGCGCCGAGCGCGCCTTCCAGGCCTATCGCCGCGGACGCTACGTGGAATTCAACCTGGTCTACGACCGCGGCACCCTCTTCGGCCTTCAATCGGGCGGCCGCACCGAGTCGATCCTGATGTCGATGCCGCCCGCCGTCACCTGGCGCTACGGCTGGGCGCCCACCCCCGGCTCGCCCGAGGCGAAGCTCTATGCCGATTTCCTCAAGCCGAGGGACTGGGTCTAGCCGGATCAGTCCGATTTCGCGCCGGACGCCTTCACCACCGGCGCCCATTTGGCAATTTCTGCTTTGACGAAAATGCCGAACTGATCCGGCGTCATGGGAACGAAGCGGGCGCCCTCGGAGGCCAGACGTGCGGCGATTTCCTTCGACTGCATGAATTTCTGCACCTCGCCATTGAGCTTGCCGACGATCCCCGACGGCGTGCCGGCGGGAGCGAAGAGGCCGACCCAGTTGTTGACGACAAATCCCGGCAGGGATTCGGCGACCGTGGGCAGTTCTGGCGTGGCGGCCGCGCGCACGCTGCCGATGGTGGCGAGGGCGCGCAGCTTGCCCGCCTTGGTGTGCGGCAAGACCGTCGGCATGGTGCCGAAAATGAGCGCGGTCTGGCCCGCGAGCAGATCGGTGATTGCCGGTACGTTGCCCTTGTAAGGCACGTGCACCATGTCTACTTTGGCCATCGCTTTGAACAGTTCCCCGGCGAGATGGCTCGCGGTTCCCGCGCCGGCGGAAGCGTAGGTAAGTTCGCCGGGTTTCATGCGTGCATAGGCGATCAGCTCGGCAACGCTCTGCGCCGGAACCGACGGGTGCACGGCGAGCAAGCCTTCGGCATCGACGGCGAGCGCGATCGGAGCGAAGTCGCGCACCGGATCGTACGGCAGCTTCGAAAACAGGCTCACGTTGACCGCATGCGTGCCGATGCTGCCCATCACCACCGTGTAGCCGTCGGGCGGCGATTTCGCGACCATTTCCGCAGCGATGTTGCCGCCGGCGCCAGTGCGGTTCTCGACCAGTACCGGCTGGCCCCAGGTCTCGGTCCAGCGGTTGCCGATCAGGCGCGAATAGATGTCTGCGATGCCGCCCACGGGAAAAGGGACAACGATCCGGATGGGTTTCGCCGGATAACCTTGCGCCAGAACAACGGAAGAGGAAAAGAGAAAAACCAGCAGCAGCCGGAACAGAACGACCATCAAGGCAGTTCGCTCGCGCGGCGAAAGTACCGCTGCGCTTCCGCCGTGCGCCCTTCGCGCTCGGCGAGCCGGGCCAGTTCGAGGTGCGCCACGCGCGAAGGCCCGAACGACAGGCTGGCCTCGAGATAATTCTGCGCCTTGCCCCACAGTTCTGCCGCGACGCACAGCTTTCCCAAAGTAGTGAGCAGTTGCGGATCTTCCGCGTGATCGCGCAACCAACGTTCCGCGCGCTCGATGCGCGCGCGCGCTTCGTCGCGCGCCTTCTGGCTTTCCAGCGTCCCGATGTCGCCGTAGAGGAGGACCAGCGCGCCGTTCCATTCGTTCGCCAGGCTGCGCTCGATCAAATCGCGGGCGAGGGCCGCTTCGCCCAGCGCCAGCGCGCGGCGCGCCGCGGCCGCCGCGACGCGCGGGTGCGCCTGGTCCGCCGCCGGGATGCGCCGCAGGCGCGCTTCGAGGGAACCGCGGTCGCCCGAGTCGCGCGCCAGCAGCTCGATATGGGCCTGCACGCGATGCTCCCCGGCGATTGCCGGCGGAATGGCGCCGCGCTTGTCCAGGATGGCGGCGAGCCTGAGCACCTCCTCCCAGTTCTGCGCGCCGCGCTCCGCGCGCAGCTGCATGCGCACCGTCGCGATGTGCTTCGGTCCGGTGCCATGCAGGCTGCGCAAAGCATCGCGCGCGCCCGTGAAATCGCGCTCCTCCAGCAACAACTCCGCCTGCGTCAGCAGGCGCGCCGCATGCATCGACTCGCCTGCGGCTCCGGCGCGCTCCAGCCACTGGTCGCGGCGTTCGAACTCTCGCAACTGGTGCGCCGCGCGCGCCGCAATCAGCGCCGCCAGCCCCGGTACGGCGCCCGCCTCCCAGGCCAGCGCGGCTTCCTTTTCCGCGCGCGCGAAGCGGCCCTCGAAATGGCATAGCAGCGCCGCCGCCAGCGCGCTCTGCGCATGCTCGCGCTTGCGCCGCTCGCGGAACGCGCGCACCAGCGCCGGCAGCCCGAGCGCGTGGCTGATCAGCCGCGCCGTGGCGTAAGCGGCGCCGAAGGCCGCTGCCGAAGCCAGCATAAACAGCAGCAGCGAGAACTCGATCCGCCAGGGCGGATAGACCAAGAGTACGTAGCCGTCGCCGACGCGTCCGGCGAGCGCAAGCGCTACCGCCGCGGCGAATACCGCCAGCAGCCAGAACAGCGCGCGCATCATGCGCTTCCTCCTGGCGCGCGCATCACGCGCTTCCTCCCGAGACGCGCATCAGCCGCTTCTCACGACCCGGTTCGCTCGTGGCGGGTCTTGAAGGCGCGCACCGCCTCGAGGCTGTCCGTGATCGACGGCGGCTCGAAGCTCACCGAGGCGGAAGAAAGCTGCTTGAGCTGGGCCAGGGCGGCCAGCGAAGCCTTGGCACGGGCGTCGAAGTAGTGCTGGATCCAGCCCTGCGCGACGCGCAAGTCCTCGCGGTAGCCGGCCTCGTCCCGCGTCAGCAGCGCCAGGCGGGCGTTCAGCAGCCGCAGTTTGAGATTCTCGCGCAGGAACCAGGATTGCTGCGGCGGCAGCAGCGGCGGCTCGGGCGCATCCACCCTGCGTACCACGATCAGCTGGCGCAATTCCTTCCAGACTTCGCCGCCCAGGCGGGCGAAAAAACCGTCCTCCGGCTGCGGCTCGGGCCTGGCCGCCTTGCCGGAGGCGGGACGCTCGACGCGCTCGTCGAAGGCGAGCGGCAGCGCGTCCACCGAGGACACCAGCCGGTCGATAGTGAGCGAAAGGCCCGGCACATCCAGCGCCGACAGCGACTTCAGGCGATCGATGTCCCGGGCAAGCGCGCGGCGCACCGGCAGGAACTGCGGCCGGTCGGCGCGCGACAGGCGGCTCTCCGCCAACTGCAGCGCGAGCAGCGCAGCGCGCACGTTGCCCGAGAGCTGCAATTGCTGCTGGGCGATCGCCAGCACCTGCTCGATCTCGGCCAGCTGCCATTCGTCGCGGTTGCGCGCCAGTTCCTGGTAGAGCGCCTCCAGCGCGACCTGCTGGTTCTGGAAGTCGGCCAGCCGCCCGTCGAGCGCGCCTATCCTCGCCTGCACATCGCGCAGCGATTCCACGGCCTGGCGCCCGAGCGAGCGCGCCTCGCGGCTTTCGCCCTCGATGTCGCGCAGGCGCCTCGCGAGCTCCTCCTGCGTCGCCCCGATCCGGCCGCGCGTATCCAGCCAGAGCGCGGCGACGATGACCGCGAGCACCAGCAGCGCGAGCGCGAATACCCGCTGACGGCTGCGCGATACCGAACTATCCTGCGGGACCGGATCCATACGCTGAGTTTTATCCCGCGCCGCCGAAGTATGCAACCAGCGCCGCCAGCATGTCCGCATCGCGCGGCCCGGCGACGACCAGCCGCCCCAAGCCTCGCCGCGCCGCATCCTCGGCGACGCGCGCGTGCGGCACGAAGACGGGAATGGCCGACAGGCGCGATGCCGCGCCGTCTCCCAGCATGTCGATGAAATTCGCAAGTCCCTCGGCTGAGGACACGGTGACTGCGTCCACGCCGCCCGCCCAGCCGCCGCGCAGCGCTTCGCCCGAGCCGGGCCGCACCCGCCTGTAGCAGGCCACATACTCGACGCTCGCGCCGCGCGCCGCGAGCGCATCGCCGAGCACCTGGCGTCCGCTGTCGCCGCGGAATATCACGAAGCGCCTGCCTGCCACGTTCGCGAGTTCTGGCAAGGCAAGCAGCGCTTCGCTGTCGGATCGCGCCGCCGGCGCGATGACGCCGGAAAAGCCGAGCGCCTCCAGCTCCTGGCGGCTGCCCACGCCGACCGTCGCCACCCGCAGCCGCGCGGGCCACGGCCTGGAGCCGAGCAGCGCCACAGCCCTGCGGACCGCGTTTCTGCTGACGAAGATCGCGACATCGAACGATGCCAGCCGATCGGCGGCGGCGAAGAAGGGCGCCGGATCGTCGAGCTCCCGGATCTCCATCGCCGGATACTCGAGCGGCTCGCCGCCCGCGCCCCGTATCCGCGCCGAAAGGCCCGCAGCCTGGTCCCTGGGACGCGTGACCACGATCCGCTTGCCGGCCAACGGCTTCATTGCACCAGCGCGGCAAGAATCTCCGAGGCGCCCCGCTCGCGCAGCAGGCCCGCCACGCGCAGGCCGAGCGCCTCGGCCTCATGCATGCCGCCCTCGCCTTCTGCGCGCGCGACGCGCTTGCCGTCGGGCGAAGCCACCAGAGCGCGCAGGCGGATCGTGGCGCCTGTACCGCCGGCGATTTCCGCAAACGCGCCCAGCGGGATGGTGCAACTGCCGCCCAAAGAACGATTCACCTGCCGCTCGGCACGCACGCAGGCGCTGGAATGGGCGTCGTCCAGCGGCGCGAGAATTTTCATGAGGTCGCTGCGCGCGGCTAGGCATTCGATGCCGAGCGCCGCCTGCCCCGCCGCTGGCAGGCTCTCCTCCGCGGAAAGGTACGATTGGATGCGGCCGCCAAGACCGAGCCGCTTGAGGCCCGCCGCCGCGAGCACGATCGCCGCGTAGTCGCCCCGGTCCAGCTTGGCGACGCGCGTATCGACGTTGCCGCGCAGCGGCCGGATCTCGAGCGCCGGAAAACGCGCTGCGATCTGCGCCTGCCGCCGCAGGCTGGAAGTCCCGACCACCGCGGCCGCGGGCAGCTCGGCCAGGTTCCGATAGCGCGCCGAGACGAGCGCATCGCGCGGATCCTCGCGCTCGAGGATCGCGGCGAGCGCGAAGCCCGGCGGCAGGTCGGCGGGCACGTCCTTCATCGAATGCACCGCAATGTCGGCGCGGCCTTCGACGAGCGCCGTCTCCAGTTCCTTCACGAACAGGCCCTTGCCGCCGGCCGTCGCGAGCGAAGCATCGAGCAGCTCGTCGCCGCGCGTCGACAGCGCAACCAGGGTGGTGTTCATCGCCGGATGCAGCGCTCCGAGGCGCGCTTTCACGTGTTCCGCCTGCCATAGCGCGAGCCGGCTGCGGCGCGTGGCGATTCTCAGCTCCCGGATCATTCCCTGCCTTCGGGCAGCACGCCTTTCACCGCCGGCCATTGCCGCCTGCTCACGGGCAGGCGCTCGGCGACGCCCTCCAGCACCACGTTCCAGTGCGGTTCATCCTCGCCGCTGGCGGCAACGCGCTCGAAGCCCCGGATCGCGCCGCGCGCCACCAGGCAGTTGCGGTGCACGCGGATGAAACGCTCGGCGAATTCGCGCTCGATGGCCACCAGCGGCTCCTCGATCAGATGCTCGCCCGCCCTGGTGCGCAACGTCACGTACTTGAGTTCGGCCTTCAGGAACAACACCTCGCCCACCGGCACGAGCAAGATGCGGTTGCGTTCCGCGACCGAGAAAAATTCGCGCGCGCCGGTGGCGGCGTGGCTCAGCCGCTCGATGCGCTCCGCGCCCGCCGGCGCCGCGGCAAGCGCCTTCTTCAATGCCGCCGCCAGCCGCTCGGCGCGCACCGGTTTCATCAGGTAGTCGAGCGCATTCAGCTCGAAGGCTTCGACCGCGTGCCGGTCATGCGCGGTGACGAATATGATGCCGGGCGCGTTCTCCAGCACGCAGAGATGGCGCGCCAGCTCGATGCCGCCCATGCCCGGCATCTGGATGTCGAGCAGCAGAACCTGCGCCGCGCTCGAAGGCAGGCGGTCGATCACCTCCAGCCCGCTCGCGGCTTCACCCACGATCGTCGATGCAACGTCGCCGCGAATGTCCGCGAGCAGCTCCTTCAGCCTCGCGCGCGCCAGCGTCTCGTCATCGGCAATGAAGATGCGCAGCCCGTTCACGCCGCGCCCGAGCGGTAGGGAATCTCGATCTCGACCAGGTAACGCGCACCCTGGACGCTGGATTCCAGCCGCGCCTCGTCGTCGAAGAACAGCATCAGACGCTCGCGGATGTTGTCCAGCGCCATGTGATTACCGGCCCGGCCGCCGGCGCCGGCGGCGTGCCAGGGATTCTCGATCGCCACCAGCACCCGGTCGCCGCGCCGCTCGACGCGCACCAGGACGTCGCCCGTGCCGGTGCCCGGCTCGACGCCGTGGTAGATCGCGTTTTCCACCAGCGGCTGCAGCACCAGCGGCGGCAGCATCGCATCCACCGGCGCGTTGTCCAGGTCCCAGGACATGCGCAGCCGCTCGCCCAGGCGCAGCTGCTCGATCGCGGCATAGCGCTCGATGAGTGAGATTTCATCGGCCAGCCGCACCAGGCTGCGGCCATCCGACATCAGGGCGCGAAACAGGTCCGAGAGATCCTCGAGCGTCTGCTCGGCGCGCTTGGGATCGCGCCGGATCAGGCCCAGCACCGCATTCAGGCTGTTGAACAGGAAATGCGGGCGGATGCGCGCCTGCAGCGCCTGCAAGCGCGCCTCGGCCAGCGCCGGCGAATGCGCCTTCATGTGCAGCCGCAGATACGCGAGCACCGCTGCGGCGGTCGCGCCGGCCAGCAACAGCGTGCGCATCATGCTGGTGGCGACCAATTCGCCGAGCATCGCGTGCGTGCCCGCGGCAAGCACCAGCACCAGCGCGATCACAATCGCGAACCCCCGCCAGTAGGGCACGCGCAGCAGGCTCGGCGCGCCGGCATAGAGCACCACCAGGCTCGCCACCAGCGGCGGCTCGACGAGCGCGGCGTCGGCGACGAACACATCGAGCACCTTTGCCCAGTCGCGCCCGGCCAGCAACGCCCCGGCCGCGGCGAGCAGGTTCACGACGATCAGCACGCGCGCCGTCACCCCGAAGTTGCGAAAGTCGGGAAGGGCATCGGCTGGCGAGTTTTGCCTTATACTGGGCATTGTTAGCGAGCGGTCTTAAACCGCATTCTATTCCCTGCATTTTATTCCCTATGGTCAAGCCGGCGTCCAAGCGCAAGAAAGCGAAGGCCTGGTCCGGCCGCTTCGGTGAGCCGGTGGACGCGTTCGCACAGCGCTTTACGGCCTCCCTGCCCTTCGACCGGCGCCTCGCGATGCACGACATCAAGGGGTCGCTTGCGCACGCACGCATGCTCGCGGCGCGCGGGGTGATCACGCGCACGGACCAGAAGGCGATCGAAAGCGGCCTGGCGAAAACCCGCGCCGAGATCCACGCCGGCAAGTTCGCCTGGTCGATCGAGGACGAAGACGTGCACTCCGGCATCGAGCGGCGCCTGACGGAGCTCGCCGGCAGCTCCGGCAAGCGGCTGCACACCGCGCGCTCGCGCAACGACCAGGTGGCGACCGACCTGCGCCTGTGGCTGCGCGACGAGATCGACGACATCGCGAAACGGCTGGCCGAGCTCGAAGCGGCGCTGCTTGCGCAGGCGGCGCGCCACGCATCCCTCGTAATGCCGGGGTTCACGCACCTGCAGGTCGCGCAGCCCGTGACATTCGGCCACCACCTGCTCGCCTACGCCGCGATGTTCGAACGCGACCGGGCGCGGCTCGCCGATTGCCGCAGGCGCGTCAACGTGCTGCCGCTGGGCGCTGCGGCGCTTGCCGGCACCACCTTCCCGATCGACCGCGAAAGCGTCGCGCGCGAGCTGGGCTTCGAGGGCGTGAGCGAAAACTCCATCGACGCCGTCTCGGACCGTGACTTTGCCATCGAGTTCACGGCCTGCGCCGCGCTGGCGATGGTGCACCTGTCGCGCTTCGCCGAGGAGCTGATCCTCTGGATGAATCCGCGCTTCGGCTTCGTGAAAATTCCCGACCGCTTCTGCACCGGCAGTTCGATCATGCCGCAGAAGCGCAATCCGGACGTGCCCGAACTGGTGCGCGGCAAGAGCGGCCGCGTCATCGGCCACCTGGTCGCTCTGCTCGCGCTGATGAAAGGTCAGCCGCTGGCGTACAACAAGGACAACCAGGAAGACAAGGAGCCGTTGTTCGACACCGTGGACACGCTGAGGGATTCGCTGCAGGCGTTCGCCGCGCTGGTCGCCGGACTGCGGCCGCAGGCGAAGGCCATGCGCGCGGCGGCGCTCGAAGGCCACGCCACCGCAACCGACCTCGCCGACTACCTGGTGCGCAAGGGCGTGCCGTTCCGCGACGCGCACGAAGCGGTGGCGCGCGCGGTGCGCGCGGCGGAGGCGGCCGGCTGCGATCTCGCCGAGCTGCCGCTGAAGACGCTGAAGCGTTTTTCGTTCGCCATCGGCGCCGACGTGTTCCGTTCGCTCACGCTGGAAGGCTCGGTCGCGGCCCGCAACCATATCGGCGGCACCGCGCCGGCGCAGGTCAAAGCAGCTATCGCACGGGCGCGCAAGCGCCTGCGCTAGAGACCCGATCGTGGCCGGTCCGCTCGAGCTGCAGCAGATCGGAAAGTATCCGGTCGAGCGCCACCTCGGCTCGGGAGCGACCTCCGAGGTCTATCTCTGCCACGACACCTTCGCCAAGCGCAATGTCGCGGTAAAACTCGTTTCCACCGCGCTGTTCAACGACCCGGAACACGGCAGACTCTACAAGAAGCTGTTCGTCACCGAGGCCTCGCTCGCGGGCAAGCTCAAGCATCCCCACATCTGCCAGATCTACGACGCGGTGGCCGACGAGGCGATGCATTACATCGTGATGGAATACGTCGACGGCGGCACGCTGGAGAGATTCTGCTCGCCCGAGCATTTGCTGCCGATCGACAAGGCGGTCGAGATCGTGTTCAAGTGCACGCGCGCGCTCGAATTCGCGCACAAGATGGGCATCACGCACCGCGACATCAAACCGGCCAACATCCTATACGCGGGCGAGACCGACGTGAAAATCTCGGACTTCGGCGCGGCGCTGATCGCGAGCGGCGACTCCACCCAGATCTCCGCCATCGGCTCGCCTTCCTACATGTCGCCGCAGCAGGTCAAGGAACACCCGCTGGACCACCGCACGGACATCTATTCCATGGGCGTGGTCTTGTATCACCTGCTGGCCGGCAGGCTGCCGTTCCAGGCCTCGAACAATTTCAGCCTGATCTACCAGATCACCAACGTCGAGCCGCTGCCGCCCTCCGCCTACCGCAACCAGATCCCGCAGGCGATCGACAACATCGTGCGGCGCGCGATGGCGAAGGACCTGGAGCACCGCTACTCCGAGTGGGAGGAATTCTCGCTGGATCTGGCCGCGGTTTTCCGCGGCGAGGCGGCCGCCGGCGGGCTGTCGGCGGGCGGGCAGCAATTTGCCGATTCGGACAAGTTCGAAACCCTGCGCGCGCTGCCCTTCTTCGAGAATTTCTCGGACGCCGAACTCTGGGAGGTGGCGCGCATTTCCGCCTGGCGCCATGCGCGCGCCGGCGACGTCATCATGAAGGAAGGCGAGCACGGCGACTACTTCTGCCTGCTGGCCGACGGCCAGGTAAAAGTGACCAAGCGCAACAAGCTGCTCAACCTGCTGCGCGCCGGGGAATGCTTCGGCGAAATGGCCTACCTGCAGAAAGGGGCGCACGTGCGCGGCGCCGACGTCACCGTGATGAGCGACTGCAAGATCGTCTCGGTGCCGACCGAGAAGCTGGCTCAGGCCTCGGACGCCTGCCGGCACAAGTTCGACCGCGCCTTCATGGAAATCCTGGTCGAGCGGCTGTCTATGGCCAACATCCGCCTGTCGGGCGTCTGAACGCCCTGCGCTGCTACGCCTGCTGCTTCACATCCTCCAGCAGCTTCTGCAGCTCGCCCGACTGGTACATCTCTTTGACGATGTCAGAGCCGCCGACGAACTCGCCCTTCACGTAGAGCTGCGGGATCGTGGGCCAGTTGGCGTAATCCTTGATCCCCTGGCGGATGTCGGGATTCTCCAGCACGTTGACGCTGAAGAAACTCGTCACGCCGCAGGCATTCAGCGCCTGCACCGCGAGCGCGGAAAAGCCGCATTGCGGAAACTGCGGCGTGCCCTTCATGTAGAGCACCACGGGGTTGGCGGTCACCTGCTGCTTGATCTTGTCTTGAGTATCCATAGGCGTCATTTTAGCTTTCCGCCCGAGACGCGGGCAATGCCTGCCAGATCGGGCCAGGTGACGATCGATTCAAGCCCCGCTGCCGCAAGCAGGTCCCTGACTGCGGCTTCCTGGCCCCGGCCGTGTTCCAGCAGCAGCCAGGCCCCCGGAGCGAGATGGACAGGGGCGGCCCGCGCAATCTCCCTGATCGAATCAAGGCCATCCGGTCCGCTCACCAGCGCCCCGTTTGGTTCGTATCGCAGGTCTTCGAGGTGCGGGTCGCCGCTCGCGATGTAGGGCGGATTGGAAACGACGATGTCGAAGCGCTCGCCCGCGACGGGCGCGAACCAGCGGCCGTGGCGGAAATCGATCTCCAGATTCAGCCTGGCTGCATTGCGCTGCGCGGTGAGCAGCGCCGACAGATCCGCTTCGACCGCGACCATCCGGACTTCCGGCCTGTTGAATTTCACCGCCAGCGCGATCGCGCCGGAGCCGGTGCCCAGGTCGAGCATGGACACCGGTTTCTTCTCCAGCGCGAGATCGACCAGCAGCTCGGTTTCGGGCCGCGGGATCAGCACCGACGGATTGACCGAAAGTTCGAGGCCGTAGAACTCCCTGCGGCCGAGGATATACGCGACGGGCTCGCCCTTTTTTCTGCGTTCGGAAAATTCAAAAAACGCATTCTCGACTTCGAAGGGAATGTCCTGCTCCGGCGAAGCGGCCAGGCTGGCCTGCGAGAACCCGCAAATCTCGGCAAGCAGCAGTCTTGCCTCACGCGCATCGATACCCGATGTCGCGATCGCCTCCGAAACGGTCATGCCGCCTTTTCGGCGAGCTGCTCGAGCAGCTCGGTCTGGTGCTCGGCGGCGAGCGCAGTGACGATGTCGTCCAGTTCGCCGTCCATGATGCGCTCGATCTTGTACAGGGTCAGGTTGATGCGGTGGTCGGTAACGCGGCCCTGCGGGAAGTTGTAGGTGCGGATGCGCTCCGAGCGGTCGCCCGAGCCGATCAGCGACTTGCGAGCCGAAGCGGTTTTCGCCGCCAGTTCCTTCTCCTGCTTGTCCTTGATGCGCGCCGCAAGCACCGACATCGCGCGCTCGCGGTTCTTGTGCTGCGAGCGCGAGTCCTGGCACTCGACCACGATGCCCGTCGGCAGGTGCGTGATACGGATCGCCGAATCGGTCTTGTTGACGTGCTGGCCGCCGGCGCCCGAGGCACGGTAGGTGTCGATGCGCAATTCGGCGGGGTTGAGCACCACCTCGCCGACCGCGTCTGCCTCGGGCAGGACTGCGACGGTACAGGCCGAGGTGTGGATGCGCCCCTGCGTCTCTGTCTCGGGCACGCGCTGCACGCGATGGCCGCCCGATTCGAATTTCAGCTTCGAGTACGCGCCCTGCCCCGCGATGCGCGCCACCACTTCCTTGTAGCCACCTAGTTCCGAGGGGCTCTCCGAGATCAGCTCCACCTTCCAGCCCTGACGCTCAGCGTAGCGTGTGTACATGCGGAACAAGTCGCCGGCGAACAGCCCCGACTCGTCGCCGCCCGTGCCGGCGCGCACTTCGAGGAAGATGTTGCGGTCGTCGTTGGGGTCCCGCGGCAGCAGCGCCGCCTGCAGTTCGGCTTCAAGCTTGTCCATCGCCGCCTGCGCCGTCTTCATCTCCTCGTCGGCGAAACCCTTCATGGACGGGTCGGAAGTCATGTCGCGCGCAGCGGCGGCATCCCGCTCCGCTTCCTGGTAGCGCCCGTAGAGGCCGGCCAGCGACGTGAGATCGGAGTGCTCGCGCGACAGTTTGCGGAATTCCCCCATGTCGCGCGTCGCCTTCTCGGCCGACAGCAGCTGGTTCAGCTCCTCCAGCCTCTTCGCCTGGCTGTCGAGCTTGGCGCGCAGCGAGGGTTTCAAGGCCGCAGTTTCAAGTACGAATTCGGAACAGGCGCGCAAGCGTGCCGGCGAGCGTCCGGCGCTCCTCTCCGGTGGCTTCGTTCAGCGCCTGCGTCGGCGCGTGCATCAACTTGTTGGTGAGGCCCTGGGACAGCGTTTCGAGCACCTGCTTCGGATCTTCGCCCCTGGCAAGCAGCTTGAGCGCGCGCTCGACCTCGTTTCTGCGCGTGTCCTCGGCCTGGTCGCGCAGCGCGCGGATCAGCGGCACGGATTCCCGCACCTGCATCCAGTGCATGAACTGTCCGACCTGGGTGTCGATGATCGCCTCGGCCTGCTCGACCGCCGAACGGCGCGCATCGAGGTTGCCCTGCACGATGCCCTGCAGGTCATCGATGGTGTAGAGGAACACGTCGTCCAGCTCGCCGACTTCGGGCTCGATGTCGCGCGGCACCGCGAGATCGACCATGAACATCGGCTGCCGCCGCCGCGCCTTGAGCGCGCGCTCGGCCAGCCCCTTGCCGAGAATCGGCAGCGAGCTCGCGGTGCAGGAAACCACCACGTCGTACTCGTGCAGATGCGCTGCCAGCTCGCGCAGTTCTATCGCGCGCGCATTGAAGCGGTGCGCCAGCGCCTGGGCGCGCTCCAGGGTCCGGTTGGCGACCGCGATGCGCGCCGGTGCCTGCGCCGCAAAATGCGTCGCGCACAGTTCGATCATCTCGCCGGCGCCGATGAACAGCACCTTCTGGTCCTTGAGCGACGGGAAAATCCGCGCCGCCAGCTTCACCGCCGCGGCCGCCATGGAAACGCTGTTGGCGCCGACCTGCGTGGTGGAGCGCACTTCCTTGGCCACCGCGAAGGACCGCTGGAAGAGCTTGTTCAGCACCGCGCCCAGCGTGCCCGCGGCCTCGGCCGAACGCGCTGCGTCCTTCATCTGGCCGAGGATTTCCGGCTCGCCCAGCACCATCGAGTCCAGCCCCGAAGCGACGCGGAACGCGTGCCGCACCGCCTGCTCGCGCGGCAACGTGTAAAGGTAGGGGGAGAGTTCGACCGGGTCGACGCGGTGATATTGCGCCAGCCAGTTCGCGGCCGCTTGCGACGGCTCGCCGGACAGGTAGAGCTCAGTGCGGTTGCAGGTCGACAGGATCGCGGCCTCCGGCGCGAGCACGCGCTTTGCCTCGCCGAGCGCCTCGCTCAGGCGCTCGAGGTCGAATACCACCCGCTCGCGCACGGCGAGCGGCGCAGTATGGTGGTTGAGGCCGAGTGCGAATATGGTCATGACACCGGGTATGCAAGCGCTTGTTTCGCCGCCATTTTACCCTTACCGGGCGGCGAGAGGCTTCAGACTCCGGGACGGCGCAGAAGCTCTTCGATTTTCTCCCGCGGCAGCGGCGGGCTGAACAAGTAGCCCTGCATCTGGTCGCAACGCAGGAGCCGCAGCAACTGCGCCTGCTCCTCGGTCTCGACGCCTTCGGCCACGACCTTGAGCCGCAGCGCCTGCGCAAGCGAAATGATGGTCGACACGATGCTGGTCGCATCGGCGCTGCTGGTCATGGCATTGACGAAGCTGCGGTCGATCTTCACGGTGTCGATCGGCAGGCGGCTAAGGTAGGCAAGCGACGAGTGGCCCGTGCCGAAATCGTCGAGCGAGATGTTCGCGCCGTCCTCGCGCAGGGCGCGAAGTTTTCGGATGCTCTCCTCGATGTCCTGCATCAGCAGGCTTTCAGTGATTTCCAGGTCGACACCGTTGCCGGGCCCGCCCAGCGCGCCGCGGAATTCGTCGACGAAACCGGGCTGGCGCAGTTGCAGGGCCGAGACATTGACAGCAATGCGGGGCGCGTCCAGCCCTTGCGCCGTCCATTCGCGGTACAGCGATGCCGCTATTTCGAGCGCCTGCCTGCCGGCCACCTGAATCAGCCCGGTTTCCTCGAGGACCGGAACGAAGCGCGCAGGCGACATCAGACGCTTGTCCGGGCCCACCCAGCGCATCAACGCTTCCAGGCCGACGATGCGCTTTGAAACCAGTTCGATCTTGGGCTGGAAATGCAGAAACAATTCCCTCTGCTCGACGGCGCGGCGTAGGTGCCCCTCCAGCTCCACCTGTTCGGCGACCCGCGCATTTATGTGCGGCGCATAGAACAGGAATCTGTCCCCCGTCTCCTTCGCCCGTTTAAGCGACGCTTCCGCGTTGCGAAACAGCGAATCCGCGTCGGCGCCATCGTCCGGGAAAAGCGCGATGCCGGCCTTGGCCGCGATCTGGATCTCGCGGCCTTCCACGTTCACCGAGCGGCCGACGACCTCGGCCGCCGATTCGTAGAGAATCCGGGCGGCGTCCGCCGCGTCCTGTATGGCGGGCCGCATCACGGCGAACATGTTCCCGCCCAGGCGCGCGACGCGATTGAGATCACCGACTGCGCCACGCAGGCGGCGCGCGAAGGTGCGCAGCACTTCGTCGCCGGCGCTCTGCCCGAAAGTGTCGTTGATCGCCTTGAAGCGCTCGATATCGAATACCGTCAGGGAAAGCATCGCCCCGCTCCTGCGCGACGCCTCGATCGCCTGCGTCAGCCGATCCTGGAACAGGGTCCGGTTGGGCAGCTCGGTCAGCGGATCGTACAGCGCCAGGTAGTTCAGCCGCTCCTGCTTCGACTGCAGCTCCAGTGCGAATTCCAGGTTGGAGACCATCTCGGAGAGCAGCGCCAGCTCCTCCTGGTCGAAGAAATTCGGGTCCTGCGCGCGCAGTATCGCCACCGCGACGACCGCGTCCTCCACGCGCACCGGCAGAAGCACCAGCGAGTAGTTGCCCTGTTCCGTCAATCTGACGCGATCCGGGATGCGCTCGTCGCCGCGCACGTCGTTCGAGATCGTCGCCCGTTGGCTGCGCAGCGCGTGCGCGAGCAGGCTGTTCGCGCGCTGCGGATCCCGGTTGTATTCCTCGACGACCGCCAGGAAGGGCCCCGCCACCGGCTCGGTGGTAGCGCCGATCGACAACTTGCCGGCGCGATCGAACTCGACCACGCGCGCCAGGACGAAACCGCCGCGCGCGACCGCGATGCGGCAGAACTCCTCGAACAGCGGCCGCCGCTCCCGGATGCGCATGAACGCCGAATTCGCTGCGCCCAGCAGGTCGCGGATCCTGCCCAGGCGCGCCAGCCGCTCGCGCTGGCGCACCGCTTCGGATATGTCGCGCGCCAGACCGTCGATGCGCACCGCGGCGCCGGCGGCGTCGCGTATCAGACGGCCGCGGTCGTGAACCCAGGAGACGACGCCGTTCGGCCGCAGCACCCGGTACTCGATCTCGAACGGCACGCCCTTTGGCAGCAAACGCCATGCCGCGAGCACCGCCGGCCTGTCCCCGGGGTGGACCACGCTGATCCACAGGTCCGGATCGGCAATGAATTCCTCGGCCGAGTGCCCGTAGATCGCCTGCGCTGCGGGACTGACGTAGACCAGGCGTTCGCTCGGCATTTCGACCGACCACAGCATGTCCGGCATCGCTTCGTAGATGCTGTTCAGCCGCTGCCGGGCTTCTGCGAGCTTCTTCTCGGCCTTGCGGCGCGCGCGACGGTCGCGGGCGTCCTGCAACGCGCGTTCGACCGCCGCCGGCAGGCGCAGCAGATTCGATTTCAGGACGTAATCGGTCGCGCCGCTCCTGAGCGCGCGGATCGCGTACTCCTCGCCGATCGTTCCGGACACGAACAGGAAGGGAATTTCCGGATGCAGGTCGTGCGCCAGCGCAAGCGCGGCCATGCCGTCGAATTGCGGCATCGAGAAATCGGAAATGATGAGATGCGGCGCAAAGCGGCCGATTTCGAGCCTGAATTTCTCCTCGGAGTCGACCAGGCGGTGTTCTACGCTCATCCCGGCGCGCCGCAACTCGCGCAGCTCGATCTCGGCGTCCGTGGCGACGTCTTCCACCAGCAGGATACGGATGCGTTCGGGCAGGCTCATGGAGTCGGCGCCTGCTCCGGCACGCGGTTGGTGAGCACCCAGTAGAGCCCGATCTTGGTCACGGTGTCGAAAAAAGTCCCGAATTCGATCGGCTTCACGATGTAGCTGTTGACGCCCAGGCGGTAGCTTTCCACGACATCGCGTTCCTCGTTGGAGGAGGTCATGACCACCACCGGGATCAGTCGCGTGCGCGCGTTTCCCTTGACCTGTCGCAGCACTTCTATGCCGTCCACCTTGGGCATCTTGATGTCGAGCAAAACCAGCTTGGGCGGGCGATCAGGATCGCGCTCCCTGTAGGCGCCGATGCAGAACAGGTAGTCGATCGCCTCGGCGCCGTCCTTGACCCAGTGCAGCTTGTTGCCGAGGTTGTGCTTGCGCAGAGCGCGCAAGGTCATCTCCGCGTCCTTCGGGTTGTCCTCGACCAGCAGGATCTCGACGGCGTCCTGGTCAGTCACGTTGGCCCTCCTCGTGCGGCAGCGCGATGCTGAAGGTTGCGCCCTTGTCGACCTCGCCTTCCGCCCAGGCGCGGCCGCGGTGGCGTTCCATGACGCGTTGCACGATCGCCAGCCCCACGCCGGTTCCCGTGAATTCGTCTTCGCGATGCAGGCGCTGGAACACCCGGAACAGCTTTTCCTGGTAGCGCATGTCGAATCCCGCCCCGTTGTCCTTCACCCAGTAGACGTTTTCCGCAGGCTCGGCGCGGCCGCCGATCTCCACCCGCGGCGCAGCGTGCCGCGAGCTGTATTTCAGCGCGTTGCCGATCATGTTCAGCCAGACCTGCCTGAGCAACGCGCGGTCGCCGCTGCACGCCGGCAGCCGGCCGACAACGATCCTGGCCGCCGGGTAGTGCGCCGAGAGCTCGCCAACCACCTCCCGCACCAGCGCCGCCATGTCGAAGGGGATGCTGGCGATCGGCCGCCGGCCGATATGCGAGAAGGCGAGCAGGTCGTCGATCAGCTGCCCCATGCGCGCCGCCTCCTGGCGCACCACGCCGAGCAGGCGGCGGCCCTCTCCGTCCAGCTGCGTCACGTAGTCTTCCTCGAGCATAAGCGAATAGCCGTCGATCGCGCGCAGCGGCGCGCGCAGGTCGTGCGAGACGGAATAGGAGAACGATTCCAGTTCCCGGTTCGCGGCCTGCAGCTCCGCGGTGCGCTCGCGCACCCGCTGCTCCAGTTCCCCGGCCTGGCGCCTGACGCGCTCCAGCAGCCGCGCCTGCGCAATCGCGATCGCGAGCTGCGTCGCCGATTCGCGCGCGATGCTCACCTGCTCGGGGGGAAAATGCGCCGTTTCCCCGCCGAAGCTGAGCGCGCCGATAAGGTCTCCGCCGGCGATCATGGGCATGACCATGTAGACATGAACACCCGAGGCGAGCAAAGCCTCCACCTCTGGACCGGGCGGCAGCGCGCGCGTATCCACGATCTGGGGCTCGCCGCGCTTCAGCGCCTCCACGTCGCCCATCAGGCGAATCGAGTAGCGCACGCCCGGGCCGGCGTGGGTGCGGCGCCGGCCGGAGGCGACCAGCCATTCCACCTCGCCGGCCGCAAGATCGAACATGTTGACGATGGCCCGCGGCACGCCGAGCAGTTCGCGCAACGGCCGGATCACCGCCTCGGCGATTGCCTGCGGCGCCTCCTCGGCGACCGTCGCACTGTCGATGTCGTGCAGGATCCGCAGCCGTTCGGCCTGCCTCGCGAGCGCGTCCTGCGTCAGCTTGCGTTCGCCCTTCTGCGCCTCGAAGAGCCGGGCGTAGAGCCTGCCGTTTTCGAGCAGCAGCACAATGAGCACGAAGCTTGCCGCCAGGAGCCCGTAAATGCGGCCGGCGTAGAAGCCGAGCGAAAAACGCCCCGCGTTGAAGACCGACGCGAGGGCGATGTCGAAAGTCCAGGCGCACATGACGACCATGAGCCACACGTCCAGCACCGAATGCGGCTTGCGCCGCCAGAGCGCGGCAAGCGCGCCCACGCACAGCAGGCACGCGCCCCAGGCGACGGCGTATTTGGCCGGCAGGTCGCTGTTGCCGCTCATGATTTCCGGCAGCGCGTCATGGCCAGCCGTGGCCAGCAGCGTCAAGCCGCAGGCGGCGACAAAAGCCGCGCCAATCGCGCAGAGGACGGCGACGCCCGCGCCGTCCCGTTGCGTATCGGCGGCGTCCTTGAGCAGCACGTAGGCAAGCACGAACAGCGGAAAGGCGCCATGCCACTGGAAATACAGCCAGGCCGTGGTCTGGCCCCCGCCGCCGAGCAAACCCGCCTGCGAGAACAATCCCGGAAAACTCAACGCATGAGCGACAGCCATGAAAGCGGTGAACAGGTAGCCGCCGGCGAGGACCAGCAGCGCCCTCGACCGGGAAGTGCCGAACTGGCCAAACAACAGCGCCGCCGTGACCACGTCGATGACGATCAGCGCGGACTGGTACAGCGGGATGAAGGCCCACACCGATGCCAGCGGAATTTTCGCGAAGGGCACTGCGGCGGCAAACAGCGCGACTGACGCCAGCACAACGGCAAGCGCAAGGCGGCGCTCACCCGGTCCGGCGGGAAGGGTCGACAGGACCAGCTGGCGCTCGCGCGCAATCTTCTCGTGCGCCGCGCGCAGGCCGGTCGAAAACATCAGTGCCGCATCCGACGACATGTACGCCTCACATCCAGGCTCGCGTCGCAGGAAGGACCGGAGCGCAAGGCGCCCGCCGTCTTCAACTAGCTCTTTCTCTGGAAAATTATGTCGTTCCCCGCGAACGGCTCTGCCATAGGAATTCTAGGCCCGCGCCCGTCAGCCGCATGTCAGGGATTCTTGAAAGGACACGAGCATGGCCACGCAAATGTGAAATAGTTTGCAAAAGCGGTCGCGCTTTTATCCCTTTGTACTTGTCCCTACTCGATCGTCGTCAGTCCGTGGCGCAGCGCGAATTTGACCAGCGACGGCAGATCCTCGATCCCGAGCTTGGCCATCAGCCGGCTGCGGTAGGTGTCGATGCTTTTGGGCGACAAGCCGAGGCGCTCTCCGACCTCGGAACTCGTGTGGCCGTCGACGATCAGTTGCAGCACCTGGCGCTCGCGCGCGCTCAGCCGTTCGAGCCGGCGATCGCCGTCCTGACCTTCCTCCATCGTCTGGCTGCGGGCCACTATCAGCGATTCGAGCGTCTGGCGCGCCTGCTGCAGAAGCCGCACCGTGTTCTTCTGCTCCTCGATATCCGTGCAAGTGCCGAACCACTTCACGATCCGGCCCTGGGTATCGCGCAACGCGAGCACCGTGTGGAAGTGCCAGCGGTATTCGCCGTCGAAACGGCGCAGGCGATATTCGGCGTCGAATCCCTTGCCGCTCGCCAGCGCGCGTTTCCAGCGCCTGACACAGAGATCGAGGTCATCCGGGTGATATATGGGCCCCCAGCCCCAGCCCTTCAGATGCTGCGCCTTCATGCCGGTGTATTCCAGAACCCGCGCGTTGAGATACTCCACCGTGCCGTCGGGCTGGGCGGTCCAGAGCATGTGCGGGAGCGCGTCCGCCATCTGCCGGTAGAGTTGCGCCGGCTCGACGGCGCGCGCGATACGCCCAGGCTTCATCAGGCGGTTAGGCATCGGAGAGAGGATGGGACAAGCCTGCGTTCCCGTCCAGACCTGGATTGCTTTCGATTGTCAGCATCGGTCAAATCTCGGCAGCGGCGCGCTTCGGCCAGCGTCTATAATCCGGTCTTCACGCCCGGAACGCCGCATGGAAACCCTGGACCGTATCAAGAATCTCGCCATCAAGGAGCTCGCGCTCGACCCGGGCAAGATCGACCCCAACGCCCCGCTCGCCGATCTCGGGGTGGACTCGCTCACCTTCATCGAATTCATGTTCAAAATCGAGGACGAGTTCGGCGTCAAGGTCTCCGACGAGGATCTGCGCAAGATCAAATGCCTTGCCGACCTGGAGCGCCACGTCGCTGCGTCGCTCCAGGCTGCCGGCAAGGCCTGACACCCGGAATTCGCGATGGGCGCGCGCCGCGTCGCCGTCACCGGCATCGGCGTCGTTTCGGCCCTCGGCAACAGCCTGGAAGAGTTCTACCGCTCGCTCGCCAGCGGGCGCTGCGGCGTGCAGCGCCTCCCCGACGAGATAACGGGGGGCTCCGGCGTCCAGGTCGGCGCCCTCGCCGCCTGGGATCCTGCCTCCCATTTCAAAGGGCCCGAGGCGGCAGCGCTCGACCGCGTCTCGCAATTCGCGCTCACCGCCGCAGCGCAGGCGCTCGCCGCCAGCGGCCTCGATCCGGCCGCTGCGGACCGCAACCGCATCGGCGTTTACTGGGGCACCGGGATGGGCGGCGCGAATACGCAGGAGGGCGCCTACAAGTCCGTCTACGCGAAAAACGATTTCCGACTGCGCCCGCTCTCCGTCGTGATGGGGATGAATAACGCCGCCGGCTCGAACGTGGCGGTGCGCTGGGGCCTGCGCGGACCGTTCGCCAATTTCTCCACTGCCTGCTCTTCCTCGGCGATGGCCATCGGCGAGGCAATGCACGCCATCCGCTCGGGGCGCGCCGACGCGGTGATCGCGGGCGGCGCCGAGGCGCTGCTGACACCTACCGTGCTCGCCGCCTGGCAGGCGCTGCGCACGCTTGCGCCCGCCGATGCGGCAGATCCTGCGGCGAGCTGCAAGCCGTTCGACAAGCGCCGCGGCGGGCTGGTGCTCGGCGAAGGCGCGGCTGCGCTGGTACTTGAAGACGAAGCGCATGCACGCGCACGCGGTGCTCCTATCCATGCATTCATCACCGGCTACGGCAATTCCTGCGACGCGGTTCACATGTCCAAGCCCGACCGCGACGGGCAGGTGCGCGCGATTCAACAGGCGTTCGGCGAATCAGGCCTCGCGCCGGACGCGATCGGCTATATCAGCGCCCACGGTACCGCTACCATCGTCGGCGACGTCGTCGAATGCGAAGCGATCAACGCGGTGTTCGGCTCCGCGGCGGAGCGCATTCCGGTGAGTTCGACGAAATCCATGCACGGCCACCTGCTCGGCGGCGCCGGCGCGATCGAAATGGCCGCCGCGCTGATGCCTTTTGCCGAAGGCGTCGTCCCGCCCACTGCGAACCTGGAACAACCCGACCCCGCCTGCGCCGTGCGGCACGTCGCGCGCACCGCCCTGCGCGGCGAGATCCCGCGCGCCGTGATGTCGAACTCGTTCGCCTTCGGCGGCTCGAACGTGGTGCTGATCGCCCAACGCGCCTAGCGCGTTCCTTTTCCTGCGGCTAGCGGACCGCTATTCCACTTTGATGTTCGCGCCCTTGATGATCGCCGCGTAGCGTTCCTGCTCGCGGCGCATGAAAGCGGGCAGCTGGTCCAGCGGGATCGCCGCCGGATCGAGGCCCGCGTTCAGCAGGCGTTCCTTCAGGTCCGGCGCCTGCAACGCCTTCTGCATTTCACCGGACAGGCGCAGCACGATGTCGCGCGGCGTGCCGGCGGGCACGGCGTAGCCGATCCACGCGCCGATATCGTAGTCGGGCAGATTGCCCGCCTCGGCCAGCGTCGGCACTTCCGGCAATGCGGCTGCGCGCCTCGAGGTCGACACGCCGAAGGTCTTCAACCGCCCGGATTTGAGATGCGGCGCGACCGACGCCACCGTCTCCACCATGTAGTCCACCTGCCCGCCGATCACATCGGTGATCGCCGGTGCGCTGCCCTTGTAAGGCACGTGACGCGCCTTGATCCCCGCCTGCGAGTTGAACAGCTCCGCCACTAGGTGCGCGGTCGCGCCGGTGCCGGACGAGGCGAAGGTGTACTTGTCCGGGTGCGCCTTCAGCAGCGCGATGAACTCTTTGGCATTGTTCGCCGGGAACGACGCAGCGACCACCAGCGCGTACGGATTGCGCGTGATCAGGCCGATCAGCGTCAGATCCTTCAGCGGCTCGTAGGGAATCTTCTGCAGCGACGGCATGATGGATACCGGGCCGCTGGAAGCGGCGAGCAGCGTGTAGCCGTCCGCCGGGCTCTTCACGGCGGCTTCCGTGCCGATCGAACCGCCCGCGCCCGCCCGGTTGTCGATCACGAACGGCTGCTTGAGCGCTTCCTGCATTTTCTCCGCCAGCATGCGCGCCGCGATGTCGGTCGCCTGCCCCGGGGGCCATGGCACGATCACTTTCACGGGGTGGTTGGGATAGCCCTGCGCGAATACCGCGCTCGATACGACGACGGACGCAAACAGCAGCGCGAGTTTTTTCATGAATCCTCCAGGCCGCAAATGCTAACTGAATCCACGAATTGGTGGCCAAGGGCGGAATCGAACCACCGACACGCGGATTTTCAGTCCGCTGCTCTACCAACTGAGCTACTTGGCCTTGAGGACGCGCCCCGGATCCGGGCGCGGTTTGCAGGGGACGGATTATATCGCGGCGGGCGCGATGCAAAAGAAAAGGGGCGCCGAAGCGCCCCTTTTTCAGGACATTCCCGGTGAAGGGAATTACATGTCCATACCGCCCATGCCGCCCATGCCACCCATGCCGCCGTGGTCATGGCCGCCAGCGCCGCCCTTCTTCTCTTCCACCAGTTCCGCGACCATCGCGTCGGTGGTGAGCATCAGGCCGGCAACCGACGACGCGTTCTGCAGCGCCGTGCGCGCAACCTTGGTCGGATCGATCACGCCCATCTCGACCAGGTCGCCGAACTCGTCGGTCTGCGCGTTGTAGCCGTAGTTCACGCCCTTGCCTTCGGCGACCTTGTTCAGGACCACCGAGGGCTCGGCGCCGGAGTTGGCCACGATCTGGCGCATCGGCTCTTCCAGCGCGCGCATCACGATCTTGATGCCGGCTTCCTGGTCGTCGTTCGACGCCTTCAGCTTGCCTTCCAGCGCCTTGCGCGCACGCAGGAACGCGACTCCGCCGCCCGGGACCACGCCTTCTTCGACTGCCGCGCGTGTCGCGTGCAGCGCGTCTTCAACGCGCGCCTTCTTCTCTTTCATCTCGACTTCGGTGGCAGCGCCGACCTTGATCAGCGCCACGCCGCCGGCCAGCTTCGCCACGCGCTCCTGGAGCTTTTCGCGATCGTAGTCGCTGGTCGCTTCCTCGATCTGAACGCGAATCATCTTGACCCGGCCCTCGATGTCCTTCTTCACGCCGGCACCATCGATGATCGTGGTGTTCTCTTTGCCGGCCTCGATCTTCTTGGCGCGGCCGAGCTGTTTCAGCGTCACGTTCTCGAGCTTGTGGCCCAGTTCCTCGCTGATCACTTCGGCCCCGGTCAGCGTCGCCATGTCTTCCAGCATCGCCTTGCGGCGGTCGCCGAAGCCCGGCGCCTTGACGGCGACGGTTTTCAGGATGCCGCGGATGTTGTTCACCACCAGCGTCGCGAGCGCCTCGCCCTCGACTTCCTCGGCGATGATCAGCAGCGGTTTGCCCGACTTGGCCACCTGCTCCAGCAGCGGCAGCAGCTCGCGGATGGAGCTGATTTTCTTGTCGTGCAGCAGGATGTACGGATCGTCCAGCACCGCGATCTGCTTCTCGGCATTGTTGATGAAATAGGGCGAGAGGTAGCCGCGGTCGAACTGCATGCCTTCGACGACATCGAGCTCGTTCTGCAGGCTCTTGCCGTCTTCCACGGTAATCACGCCTTCCTTGCCGACCTTGTCCATCGCGTCGGCGATGATCTTGCCGATGTCCGCGTCGGAGTTGGCAGAGATCGAGCCGACCTGGGCGATTTCCTTGGAGGTCTTGCAGGGCTGCGAAATTTTCTTCAGCTCCTCGACCACGGCGATGACCGCCTTGTCGATGCCGCGCTTCAGGTCCATCGGGTTCATGCCGGAGGCGACATACTTCATGCCCTCGCGGACGATGGCCTGCGCGAGCACGGTCGCGGTGGTGGTGCCGTCGCCGGCGACATCCGACGTCTTGGACGCGACTTCCTTCACCATCTGCGCGCCCATGTTCTCGAACTTGTCCTTGAGCTCGATTTCCTTTGCGACCGAGACCCCGTCCTTGGTGACGGTCGGCGCGCCGAACGAGCGCTCGAGGACCACGTTGCGGCCCTTGGGGCCGAGCGTGACTTTGACGGCGTCGGCCAGGATGTTCAATCCATGGACCATCTTGGCGCGGGCGCCCTCGTGAAAACGTACCTCTTTGGCTGGCATTTAATTCTCTCCTGTGTGCGAATTCAATTCGTGTGTTGGTGTGTCCGGACCGGCGCGATCAGTGACCTTCGATCACGCCCATGATGTCTTCCTCGCGCATGACGAGGAGTTCGTCGCCCTTCACCTTCACGGTCTGGCCGGAATATTTTCCGAACAGCACCTTGTCGCCGGGCTTGACGTCGAGCGCGATCAGCTTGCCGCTGTCGTCTTTCTTGCCCTTGCCGACGGCGACGATCTCGCCCTGGTCGGGCTTCTCCGCCGCGGTGTCGGGAATTACGATGCCGCCAGCCGATTTGCGCTCTTCATCAATCCGCTTGACGATCACTCGGTCATGCAATGGACGAATCTTCATACGGGTCTCCAGATAGAATAATTATCAAATACAACAGGTTATGGTAGTAATTCGGTTGTCCAGCGGAAGCCTTGCTAGCACTCAAGCAGGACGAGTGCTAATGATAGTCCCTAGCCTGCCCGTTTTCAAGTGTTAACTAGAATCCAGCCGTGCCCGCCTTCCGCTGCCTTGCCCTGTTCGCACTGAGCCTGCCGGCGCTGCTGGTTCAGGCGCAACAGGCCGCTCTGCCGCCGGCGGTTGCACAAGCGCTCGTTGCGGCGCGCATCCCCGCGGGCAGCGTCGCGACCGTGGTGCAGGAAGTGGGCGCCTCGCGCGCCACCGTCAGCGTCAACGCCGCGACGCCCATGAATCCCGCATCCGTCATGAAGCTGGTGACGACCTTCGCCGCGCTCGAACTTCTCGGGCCGGCGTACCGCTGGAAAACCGAGGCCTGGATCAGCGGCCCGCTGCGCGACGGTCTGCTCGAAGGCGACCTCGCGCTGAAAGGCGGCGGCGACCCGAAACTCGACATGGAAGCGTTCTGGATGCTGCTGCGTTCGCTGCGCGGCAAGGGACTGCGCGAGATCCGCGGCGACCTGGTGATCGATCGCGGCTATTTCGAGCGCGTGCCGGGCGATCCGGGCGGCTTCGATGGCGATGCGTTCCGTCCCTACAACGTGCTGCCCGACGCCCTGCTGGTGAACTACAAGTCGCTGCGGTTCGCTTTCATGCCGGAGCCGGAACGCGGCGCGGTGAGCCTCTATGTCGAGCCGCGGCCACCCGCGCTGGAGGTCGTGAACACGCTGCGTCTCGCCGAGGGGCCCTGCCCCGAAGGCGCGGCGTTCCGCGATCTGCTGAAAATTGCCTTCGAGCCGGCGCGTCCGCGCGCGGCATTCACCGGGCAATATCCCGCCAGCTGCGGCGAAAAAGACCTGAATGTCGCGCTGCTCGAACCGAACGACCAGGTCGCCGGGATCATGCGCCAGCTCTGGCCCGAACTGGGCGGAGCATGGAGCGGCGCCGTGCGCGAAGGCCCGGTGCCGCCGGGCGCGCGCCTGCTGCACACGCGGGAATCGGAATCGCTCGCCGAAATCGTGCGCGACACGAACAAATTTTCCAACAACATCATGGCGCGCCACATTTTCCTCACGCTGGGCGCCGAGGACGCCGGAGTCCCGGCAAACGGACAGAAGGCTCTCGCGGCGATCAGGGCCTGGCTGGCGCGCAAAGGAATCGCCGCCCCGGAACTCGTCATGGAGAACGGCTCCGGCCTGTCTCGCATCGAGCGCATCAGCGCCGCGAGCCTGGCTGCCCTGCTGCAGGCCGCCTGGCGCAGCCCGGTAATGCCGGAATTGGTTTCCTCCATGCCGGTGGTCGCGGTCGACGGCACCATGCGCAAGCGCCTGCGCGGCGAAGGCGTCGCCGGGCAGGCCCACATCAAGACGGGGCTGCTGTCGGATGCGCGCGCCATGGCGGGCTTCGTGCTGGACCGCGGCGGCCGCTACCAGATCGTCGTAATGCTCGTGAACCATCAGAACGCGGGCGAAGCGCAAGCGGCGATGGATTCGATGCTGCGCTGGGTCTACGAAAAATAACTACAAATCCAGTTCCTTCCAGAGCGCGTCGACGCGGCGCTTGACCTCGGCGTCCATGGCGATCGGCCGGCCCCAGTTGCGCGAAGTCTCGCCGGCCCATTTGTGCGTGGCGTCCATGCCCATCTTCGAGCCCAGCCCCGTCACCGGACTGGCGAAATCGAGGTAGTCGATCGGCGTGTTCTCGGCGATCAGCGTGTCGCGCGCCGGATCGACGCGCGTGGTGATCGCCCACACCACTTCCTTCCAGTTGCGCGCGTCGATGTCGTCGTCCACCACGATGATGAACTTGGTGTACATGAACTGGCGCAGATAACTCCAGACGCCGAACATGACGCGCTTGGCGTGGCCCGGGTACTGCTTTTTCATGCTCACCACCGCCATGCGGTAGGAGCAGCCTTCGGGCGGCAGGTAGAAGTCCGTAATTTCCGGGAACTGCCGCGAGATCAGCGGCACGAAGAGTTCGTTGAGCGCGACGCCCAGCATCGCCGGCTCATCGGGCGGCTTGCCGGTATAGGTGCTGTGGTAGATCGGCGAGCGGCGCATGGCGATGCGCTTGACCGTGAGCACCGGAAACTTCTCGGCCTCGTTGTAGTAGCCGGTGTGATCGCCGTGCGGCCCTTCGAGCGCCAGATCCCCCGGCTCGATGACGCCCTCGAGCACGATTTCGGCCGAGGCCGGCACCTGCAGGTCGCTGCCGAGGCATTTCACCAGTTCGGTGCGCGCGCCGCGCAGCAGGCCCGCGAACTGGTATTCGCCCAGCATATCGGGCACCGGCGTCACCGCGCCGAGGATGGTCGCGGGATCCGCGCCCAGCGCCACCGCGACCGGAAAGGGCTTGCCAGGGTGCGCGATCGCGTGATCGCGGAAATCGAGCGCGCCGCCGCGATGTGCGAGCCAGCGCATGAGGACGCGGTCCGGCGCGATCACCTGCTGGCGGTAGATGCCCAAGTTCTGGCGCGCCTTGTGCGGCCCGCGCGTCACCGTAAGGCCCCAGGTAATGAGCGGGCCCGCATCTTCGGGCCAGCAGGTCTGCACAGGAAGCCGGGACAGGTCGACGTCCTTGCCTTCCCAGACGATTTCCTGGCAGGGCGCGGACGACAGCTCCTTAGGCTGCATGTTCAGGACCTGCTTCAGCAGCGGCAGCTTCTCCCAGGCGTCGCGCCATCCGGTCGGCGGCTCCGGTTCGCGCAGTACGGCCAGAAGCTTTCCGACCTCACGCAATGCAGCGACGTCCTCGACGCCCATCGCGAGGCACACGCGCCGCACCGTGCCGAACAGGTTGCCGAGCACCGGCATCGAATGGCCCGCCGGGCGTTCGAACAGCAGTGCGGGTCCTCCCTGGCGCAGCACGCGGTCGCAGATCTCGGTCATTTCCAGCCGCGGCGAAACTTCGGCCGCGATCCGCTTCAGTTCGCCCAGGCGCTCGAGCTGGCCGATGAAATCGCGCAGGTCCGAGTAATGCACTGCCAGCCCGTTTATTTGAACGGCACGGCAGCCAGCTGCGCCGCCACCGATTCCGCGAACTGAACGAGGAAAGGATTGCGCCCGCGCACCGCGTAGTCGCGCTCGACCGCCGCGAAGCTCAGCGTCAGCGTCGTGCGGCCCAGCCAGAAAAACACCGCCAGCGCCGCCGCCAGAACGGCCAGCGCGGCCGCCAACGCCGGCAGCAGGCGCGCGAGGCCGCCAAGCGCGGAGAATGACGCCAGCAGCAGCGCGTCCAGCGATTCGCGGCCTGCGTGCTTCCTGATGCCCTCGGCCAGCTCGGCAATACCGCCTTGCAGCGGCCCGGAGACCGCCGCTAGCATCAGGGCCAGGATCAGCAGCACGATCGCCCAGTTCAGCTTGCGCGGGTCGCGCTCGAAGGCGACGCGCACCGCCGCGAGCTGTGCCAGCGGCACTGCCTCCATCGCGTCGCCGCCGTGATGCACCAGCCGGTTGGCGTACAGCGTGAGGCGCGAACCGCGCTGGATACCGGAACCGATCTCGAATTCGGCCAAAGGGGTGTCGAGACTCATAGCTGGTAGCTAAGCGCGATGCCGATGAATATGGCGAGGCCGACGAAGTTGTTGTGCTGGAACGCCCGGAAGCAGCCCTCGCGCGTGCGCCCGCGGATCAGCGTGAAATGGTAGACCATCATGCCCGCCGCCATCGCCAGCCCGGCATGGTACGGCCAATCAAAGCGCAGCAGGGCGCCGACCGCCATGAGGATCGCCAGCATCAGCACGTAACTCGCCATCACCGCGGCGACATCGTAGCGCCCCAGCGTGATGGCCGAGGTGTGGATGCCGATTTTCAGGTCGTCGTTGCGGTCCACCATGGCGTATTCGGTGTCGTAGGCGAAGGAATAGAACACGTTCGCCGCGAGCAGCGCCCAGCACTCCCAGGGAAGCTCGTTGCGGATCGCCGCGAACGCCATCGGGATGCCGAAGCCGAAGGCGACGCCCAGCACCAGCTGTGGCAGCGGGAACACGCGCTTGGCGAAGGGATACAGGGCGGCGATCGCGAGCGCGACGAACGACAGCAGGATCGCGAAGCGGTTCAGGAACAGCGCGAAAGCGAAGGCGGTCGCCGCCAGCAGCGCGGCAACAGCGAGCGCCTCGCTCGGGCGGATCGTGCCGGCCGCGAGCGGCCGGTCCCGCGTGCGCTCCACGCGCCCGTCGAAGTCGCGGTCGGCCCAGTCGTTCAGCGCGCTGCCGGCCGAGCGCATCAGGAACGTGCCGGTGAAGAAGATCATGATCACGTCAACGCGCGGATGGCCGTTCGCCGCGATCCACACCGCCCAGAGCGTGGGCCAGAGCAGCAGCAGCGCGCCGACCGGCTTGTCGAGCCGGATCAGCCGCTCGTAGGCATTGATGCGCTCGGCGACGGAGGCGAAGTCCATGCGGTTTCCCCGTCGAGGATATCAGGCGCGCAGATTGACAGGGACGCGCGTGTCAGGCACGCGCGTTTTCGTGCCGGGAAGCGAGCCATCTTTCGACATGCCGCCTGGCCGCCCGCGGATCTTTCTCCAGAAGGATATCCGCCGCCTCGCGCGCCTGGCGCGCGAGCGGCTCGTCCTTCTCCAGGTCGGCATAGCGCAACAGCGGCGCGCCGCTCTGGCGCTCGCCAAGATACTCGCCGGGGCCGCGCAGCTTCAGGTCCTGGCGCGCGATCTCGAAGCCGTCGCTGTTTTTGAAAATGACCTTGAGCCGCGTACGCGCAGTATCCGAGAGCGGCGCGGCGTACAGCAGGATGCAGGCGCTCTCGCGCGCATTTTTACCTGATGCGCGCCCGATGCGCCCGCGCAGCTGGTGCAGCTGCGCGAGGCCGAAGCGTTCGGCGTGCTCGATCACCATCAGCGAGGCGTTGGGCACGTCCACGCCGACCTCGATGACCGTCGTGGCGACCAGCAGGTTCAGCTTGCCCGCGACGAACGCTTTCATCACGGCCGCCTTCCGTTCCGCGGGCAGCCTGCCGTGCAACAGTCCCACTCGCAGGCCTTTCAGTTCCACCCGCAGCTGCTCGAAAGTATCGACCGCGGTCTGCAACTCGTCCCTGGATTCCTCGATCACGGGGCACACCCAGTAGGCCTGCTGCCCCTCGGCGCAGGCCTCGCGGATGCGCGCCAGCACCTCCGCGCGCTTGTCATCCGCGAAGAGCTTCGTCAGCACGCCGCGCCGGCCTGGCGGCAGTTCGTCGATGGTGGAAATATCCAGGTCGGCGTAATAGCTCATCGACAGCGTGCGCGGGATCGGCGTCGCGCTCATCATCAGCTGGTGGGGGACAGGTGCGGTGTCGGCTGATCGGGTTTCCCCCTTCCTCCTCAATGCCAGGCGCTGCTGCACGCCGAAGCGGTGCTGTTCGTCCACGATCGCGAGCGCGAGGCGCGAGAAGCCGACCTTCTTCTGGAACAGCGCGTGGGTGCCTATGGCGAGCACCGGCGCCGGATCGCGCAGCCGTTTCACCACCGCATTTTTCTCCGCGGCCGAAAGCCCGCCGTGCAGCCAGGCGATCGGCACGCCCAGCGGAGCCAGCCACTCCGAAAATTTCCGCAGGTGCTGCTCCGCGAGGATTTCGGTAGGCGCCATCACCGCGGCCTGGCAGCCCGCATCCAGCGCAGCCAGGCAGGCGATCGCGGCAACGATCGTCTTGCCGCTGCCGACGTCGCCCTGCAGCAGGCGCTGCATCGGGTGCGGCTCGCCCAGGTCGTGCAGGATTTCCGCCATCGCGCGCCGCTGCGCGCGCGTCAGGCGGAACGGCAACCTGCCAAGGAAGCGCTTGAGCAGCGGCCCGTTCGAGGGCAGCGCCGGCGCGGCCCGCGCGCGCCTGGCCCTGTACGCCATGCGCATCGACAATTGCTGCGCGAGCAGTTCGTCGAACTTGACGCGCCGCCACTCGGCGCTGCTGCGCTCGAGGAGTTCCGCAGTGGGCGCATCCGGCGCCGGCCGATGCAGGGACCGGACGCTCTCGGCGATACCGCTCAGCCCGTAGCGCCGCCGCATTGCATCAGGCAGCGTGTCGTCCAGCACCGCTTCGTCGAGCGCCTGGAGCACGAGCTTGCGCAGCGCGTACTGGGAAAGGCCCGCCGTGGTCGGATAGATGGGCGTCAACGCCTGCGGCAGCGGCTCGCCCGGCGGGACGACGCGATAGCGTGGATGGATCATCTCCGCGCCGAAAAAGCCGGGCCGCACTTCGCCGTAGGCGCGCACCAATCCACCTTCATCGGCCGCCCGCTGGAACTGTTTCAGCTGGCTGCCATAGAAATTCAGGAAACGTAGCACCAGGCCCTCGGCGTGGACCACGAGTTGGCGCTTGGGGCGGTATTTCACCTCGGCATTGAGTACTTTGCCTTCGACCAGCACGGGCGTGCCGGCAGGCGCCGCTTCCGGCGGCGTGAGGCGGGTTTCGTCCTCGTAGCGGTGAGGAAGATGCAGCGCGAGATCATCCGCCGAACGCAGGCCGAGCTTGGCGAGCTTTTTTGCAACCGCGGGCGCGGGTTCTCTCTTCAAAGGACGCGCAGGCGCGTTAGAAAGGGACGCGCATGCGCGTTAGGCGGCGTACAGGATGCAGTCGATCTCCACCAGCGCGCCGCGCGGCAGGCTGACGACGCCGATCGCCGCGCGCGACGGATAGGGCTGGCCCACGTACTGCGCCATGATCTCGTTCACTTTCGCGAAATGGACGAGATCCGTGAGGTAGACCGTCATGCGCACGGCGCGCTCCAGTCCCAGCCCCGAGGCCTGCGCGATCGCCGCGAGGTTCCGAAACACGCGATGGATCTGCGCCTCGATGCCCTCCGCCATCTGCATGCTCGCGGGATCGAGGCCGATCTGGCCGGAGACATAGACCGTATCTCCCGCCCGTACGGCCTGCGAGTAGGTGCCGATCGCGGCAGGCGCGTCGGGTGTCTGGATCGGGGTCTTCATAAAGGGGTATGTTAGCCCAATGACGTATCCCACATCGCCCTCCATCGAGCGCCTGGAGAAGCTGCTCGGCACGCCGCGCGACGGAGCTCTGTTGCGGTTCTCGCTGGGCCTGGAATATCTGAAAATCGAAAATACCGAAAAAGCGGCGGAGTTTCTCCACCAGGCCGTCGCCAGGGACCCTGGCTATTCCGCCGCGTGGCGCGCGCTCGGCAAGGCGCTCGAAACCGCAGGACGTTCCGGCGACGCGCTGGCCGCCTACCGCGACGGCATCGCCGCGGCGCAGAAGAAGGGCGACAAGCAGGCGGAAAAGGAAATGACCGTGTTCGCGCGCCGCATAGAGAGGAAAATAACCGGATGAAACAACCGAAGCAGGCCGAACGGGAATTGAACGTCTTCGGCCGGCCGCTGGAGCCCTGCAGCCTCGATCCCGTGACCGGCTTCTACCGCGACGGCTGCTGCAACACCGGCTACGACGACACCGGCATTCACACCGTATGCGTGCGCGTCAGCGCGAAATTCCTCGAATTCTCGAAACGACGCGGCAACGACCTCAGCACGCCCATGCCGGAATACGGTTTCCCGGGACTCAAGCCCGGCGACCAGTGGTGCCTGTGCGCGGGGCGCTGGAAGGAAGCGCTGGACGCGGGCATGGCACCGCCGGTAGTGCTGGCGGCGACGCACGAAGAGACTCTGGCAATCGTGCCGCTGGCGGATCTCAAGCGGCACGCCGTCGACCTCAGTTGAACGCCCGGGATCGAAGTCTACTGGTGGAGTGGAAGGGGATCGAACCCTCGACCTCCGCATTGCGAACGCGGCGCTCTCCCAACTGAGCTACCACCCCACGGAAGGGTCGGAATTCTACCGCAGATCGGTTCCACCGGGACAAGCGGGGCCGCGCCCGATATCATTCGCGGCAGAGAGGAATTGCCATGGATATCAAACCCCCGTTCGGCTACAAAGACATCGTCCCGATGAACCGCGACCAGAAGGTGCGGCTGCTCAAGGCGGGCGAAGTGCCCGAGTTCGCGCGCACGCTCAATTCGATCCCGATCAGCTACACCGAGTTCGCGCTGGTCGCGCGCGAATACCCGATTGTGTTCACCGGCGTGAGCGACCGTGACTTCGCGCCCGTAGCGGTATTGGGAATCGCCGCCAACGAAAACCTCTACAACAACGGCGGCACCTGGGCGGGCAAGGTCTACATCCCGGCCTACGTACGGCGCTTTCCGTTCTGCATGACCAGGGTCACGCTCGACAAGGTCGAGCAGCAGAACCGCCTCATTTGCGTCGAAAAAACGCATCTCGACAGCGCCGCGGGCGAATCCATGTTCGACGCCAAGGGCTTGCCGTCGGAGAAGTGGAAGGAAATCGAGCGCATGCTCACCGAATACGAAATCGATCTCGAGCGCAGCCGCGAGATGTGCGGCATCCTCGCCGATTACGGCCTGTTGGAACCTTTCACGATGCAGGCGAAATTGAACAAGGGGGGCGATCCGATGAACCTGATCGGCATGCACCGCGTTGCCGAGGCCAAGATAGAGCACCTGAACGCGAGCCAGCTCAAGAACCTGGTGAAAAAAGGCATCCTGTCCCGCGTCTACGCGCACCTGCTGTCGCTCGATAATTTCGCCAGGCTGCTCGACCGCAAGGCGACGAAGGCGGCCTGACACCCGCGGCGTTCCGGCCGCGGTCCTAGCGTTCTCGGCCGGCTTCGGCCGCGATTTTCTGCACGGGCGACAGCAGGTATTCGATCACCGAACGCTCGGCGAGCTTGATCTCCGCGGTGAGCTGCATCCCTGGCAGCAGCGCGAGGCGCGCCTCGCCAAAGCGCAGTTCCTGCGTCGCCGGCTCCAGATGCGCGCGGTAGGCATACGCGACCCCTGAGGGGTGCGTCCCATCCGCGCCCGCCGTCTTCGCGGCCTCGCCGCTGCGCTCGGTCGAGTCGGCCGAAACGCGCGACACCGTTGCATCGAGCATGCCGTAGCGCTGGAATGGAAAGCTCGCCAGCTTCAGCTTGGCGCTCTGGCCGCCGGCGACGAAGCCCGCATCTTGATTGGCGAGCCATACCTCCGCGATAAGCGCCTCGCCGTCCGGCACCAGCGTCATCAGCACGGTGCCGGGCGACAGCACCGCGCCAGGCGTCTGCGTCGCCAGGTCCTTCACCACGCCATCTGCGGGCGAGCGCAACTCCGCGAGTTGCCGGCGGTGATTCAGCTTTTCCAGATCCTGCACCAGGCGCGCGAGCTGCGTTTCCGCATCCACGCGCTCGCTTTGCAGCTGCGCGCGGTAGCTCGCCACGATCTGCGCAGTGCGCCGCTCGCCCTGGTCGATGGTCGCCCGAGCACCCTCGACGCGATGCTCCTGCGCGCGCAGGTCCTGTTCCGCCTCGAGGCGCTCCCGGCTGCGCTGCGCCAGCATGAGCTTGCCCGCGTAGCCGTCGCGCGCCAGGCGTTCGAAAGCCTTTTCCTGCTCGATCAGCACCGGCAACGCGACCGATAGTTTGCCGAGCGTTTCCAGCGCGGCCTGCATATCGCGCCGCGCCCGTGCGATCACCGTGCGCTGCTCGGCGAGGGTCGCTTCCTGCGCGAGCGCCCGTGCTTCCCGCTGCGCTTCCACCTGCGCGTGCAGGCGCGGCGGGTCTTCCGGCAACGCCGCCAACCGCTTGCCGTCGAGTTCGGCGTCGATCCGCCTCAGCTGGAGCCGGCGCATGGCGATCTCGTTCTGCGCCGTCTCGGCGTCTGCCTCCGTCGAGCGGACGTCCATGCGCGCCAGCACCTGTCCGCTGCGGACTCGTTCGCCCTCCCTCACCAGCAATTCGCGCATCACCCCGCCTTCCGCCGGCTGCACGATGCGGAGCTGGGATTTCGGCACCAGCCGCCCTTCGGCCACCGCGACCACGTCGAGCCTGCCGAAGACCGCCCAGACTGCGAGCGCGCCGACCAGCGCGAGCACGGTCCAGAGCACCACGCGCGGCAGCGGCGACGGGGCCTCCTCCTGCAACTGGAGAATCGCTGGCAGAAACTCCGATCGCCGTAAAGGAGCGGCCGGGCGCGCCCCGGAAAGCGCCGGGAGCTTCACGCGCCGGTCCTCGCCTTCTGCGCGTCCAGCCTGCCGATACCGGTGGCGCGGGGATCGATGCGCGCCACCATGTCCACCGCGAGGCTTTCGGGCACTTGGTGCGCGATGAACAGCACGGTGGCGCTGCCGCGCAAACGGCTCACCGTGCGCGCGAAAGCCTCCGCAGTGTCTCGGTCCAGGCTCGCCGTGGCCTCGTCGAAGATCAGGATGCGCGGCCGGCGCAGCAGCGCTCGCGCGATGGCGATGCGCTGCTTCTGCCCGCCCGAGAGTCCGACGCCGTTCTCTCCGACCAGGGTACGGTAACCCTCCGGCAGGCCCTCGATGAAATCGTGGATTTCCGCCTGCCGGCAGGCATCGGCGACCTCCGCGATCCCCGCATGCGGCTGCGCCGCGATCAGGTTCTCGAACAGGGTGCCGGAGAACAGGCGCGTCTCCTGCGGCACGACGCCGAAATTCAGCCGCAGCTCGTTCGCCGACAGGTGGCGCGTATCGCGCCCGTCGATGCGCACCGCGCCGGCGGCGGGAAGATAGAAGCCCTGCAGCAGCCTGGCGAGCGTGCTCTTGCCGCTGCCGGAGGGACCGGTCAGCGCAACGCAGGAGCCCGGCTCTATCGTGAGGCTGAAGTTCTCGTACACCGGCGCCTGGTCGTCCCGGTAGCGGAACGTGACGTCGTCGATCACGATGCGCCCCGCATTTTCCCTTCCGTGGTCCCGCGCGCGGGCCGGATTCAGGCTGTAGAGCTCGGCCGGCGCATCCATCAGGTCGCCGAGGCGCTGCACCGCGATCGCGGTCTGCTGGAATTCCTGCCAAAGCCCCGCCAGGCGCAGGGCGGGCTGCGCGAGGCGCCCGGCAAACATCTGGAACGCGACCAGCATGCCGATGGTGAATTCCTGCAGCGTCATCACCATCCACGCGCCGGCCCCCAGTACCGCCACCGACAGCGTCTGCTCGACGCCGCTCGCAAGCACGCCGTAGGAATTGGCGAGTTGACGCGTGGCGAAACTTGCCCGCAGGTGGTCGGCCAGGTTGCGGCCGAAGCGCGCCGCGACCTGCGGTTCCATCTGCAGCGCCTTGACGGTTTCCATTGCCGCCACGTGCTCCGTGACGAAGGCCTGGTTGCGCGCGCCGATGAGAAATTGATCGTTGATCCTGCGGCGCAGCAGCGGCGTCACCGCGAGGCTCGCCGCGGCGAGCACGCCGATCAGCGCCGCCGCGATCAGCGTCAGCGGCACGCTGTACCAGAACATCACCGCCAAAAATACGACCAGGAAGGGGACGTCCAGCAGCAGGCTTGCCGCCGCGCCCGTGATGAACTCCCGGATCGTCTCCACCCCGCGCAGGCGCGCCACCAGCGTTCCGGTCGGCCGCGTCTCGAAGTAGCGCGGCGGCAGGCGCAGCAGGTGCTCAAAGCTGCGCATACCGAGTACCGCGTCGATGCGGTTGCCGGTATGCAGCAGCAGGTACTGGCGCGCATAGGAAAGCGCCGCGCTGAAAGCGACGAATATCGCCAGCGCCGACAGGATCACGGCCAGCGTGCTGCTCGAATGGTGCACCACCACCTTGTCGATCACGACCTGGGTGAAAAGAGGGACCACGAGAGCGACCAGCTGCAGCACCAGCGAGGCGGCGAGCACCTCGCGCCAGACCGCCTTGTGCCGCAGGAGTTCCGGGATGAACCAGCGCAGGCCGAAAGGATGGTCGGTCAGCGCAGGGTCGCGCGCAGATCCCTCCCCTGCCGGCGCGGCCAGAAGCACATCCGCCTCATAGCGCCCGGCGAATTCGCGCAGCGGTACATCGTGCGGCGCGATGTCGCGCTCGGCAACAAGCGCAGTTTCGGCATCCGCAGAGAGCACGATCGCAAGCCGCGCGCCGGCGCCATCCCGGCGCAGTGCCAGCACCGGAAGCACGGCATGTTTCAGGTCGCGGAAAGGAACAGGGCGCTGCGAAATCCGCAGCCCGAGGGCGGATGCCGCGTGAAACAGCGTCGCAATGCAGAGCGGCGGCGGGAACTGCTGCAAGACCATGCGTGCATCGAACGGCACGCGCTGCACGCCGCACAGGCTCGCAAGCGCCCACAGCAGATCACCCGCCTCGACCGGCGTGTCCGGATGCAACGACAAAGCGCCTCCTCGTGTCCTTCACGGCGCTGCGGCTGGCCGTCATACGTGTTTTAAAAAGCCGTTTTTCTGCAGTCCTGCGAGCGCGAATCAAGATTGCACAGGGCGAATCGGACTGTCAACGCCGCGCCTTATCCCGGAGTCCATTTCGCTCGCTTTGTCTGGGCTAAGATAGGCGAACGCAACGAAGAGAACCGACATGAGCCGATTGTTCAACACTGTTCTCGCCCTCGGCGCGCTCTGCGCGTTGGCACCGGGATGCTCGAGCGTGCCCGAGCCGGCCAGGACCGCGGACAAGATCGCGGTCTACGAGGCCGATCCCCCGGACCACCGGCCGTATCGCGTCGTCAAGCGATTCTGGGTGACGACATGGAGAAGCACGGGCCTCGTGCCGACCTACCGGGCGGTCGACGAAGGCAGGCTTGACCTACAGAACGAAGCGGCCGCGCTGGGCGGCGACGCCATCATGAATTTCGGCTGCTACCGGTTCGACGCCGACAAGTCTCTGGAGTCACGCCCGAAAATGATCTGCAACGGGAACGTGATCAAGTTTTTGTAGCATTAGTCCGGCCGCCGCGAGAATCAATCTGCGCCGGCCGGTGAAGGCTGATCCGCCTTTGCCCGGGTTGCGGTGTCGTCCGCAGCCACGAACATGTACATGGCCGGCACGACGAATAGCGTGAACAGGGTACCGATCGACAGCCCGGTGAAGATCACCAGGCCCATCGCATGCCTCCCGGCCGCGCCGGCGCCCGAGGCGATCACCAGCGGCACGACACCGAACACCATCGCGGCGGTGGTCATCAGGATCGGACGCAGGCGGATGCTCGTGGCCTGCTCGACCGCTTCCCGCTTGGTCCTGCCGGTCTTGCGCAATTGGTTGGCCACCTCGACGATCAGGATGCCGTGCTTGCTGATCAGCCCCATCAGCGTCACCAGGCCGACCTCGGTGTAGATGTTCATCGAGGCGAAGCCGAGGAAGATGAATATCAGCGCGCCGAACAGCGCGAGCGGCACCGATACCAGGATCACCACCGGGTCGCGGAAGCTTTCGAACTGCGCGGCGAGCGCCAGGAAAACGATGATTATCGCGAACAGCATCGTCCAGACGATCCCGCCCGACTCCTGCACGAACTGCCGCGACTGGCCCGAGTAGTCGACCGTATAGCCGCCCGGCGCCACTTCCTTCACCGTATTGCGCATGAATTCCAGCACCTCGCCCTGTGACACGCCCGATACGCCGGAGATCGTCGCCGAGTTCAACTGCTGGAAGCGGGTGATCGACTCCGGCACGACGTCGTATTTGATGCTCGCGACCGTATTCGCCTGGACGACGCCGCCGGCGGGCGTCTTGATGTAGAGGTCGAGCACGCCGGAGGGGTTGAGCCGGTCGACCTGCAGCACCTGCGGGATCACCTTGTACGAGCGGCCGGCGATCGAGAAGTAATTGACGTAGCCGCCGCCCATGGCGGCGGCGAGGGCGCTGCCGACATCCTGCTGCGTCATGCCGAGGGCGGCGATCTTGTCCCGGTCCACCACGACGGTCGCCTGCGGCGCGTCGACCTTCAGGTCGACGTCGGCGAAATAGAACTTGCCCGACGCGCGCGCCTTTTCCAATACCTGCTGCGCGACCGCGTTGAGATTGCCGAACGGCTCGGTCGTGTTGATGACGAATTGCACCGGCAGCCCGGATGAGCCGGGCAATGGGGGGAACTGGAACGCGGCGATCCGGGCGCCGGCGATGCGGTTCCACTGCCCCTGCAGGTCCTGCTGAACCTGCTTGGCGCTGCGCGCGCGGTCGCCCCAGGGCTTGAGCAACACGCCGCCGATGCCCGCGTTCACGGTCGGCACACCGGTGATCTGGAACATCTGCTTGTATTCGGGAATGCTCTTGCCGGCCCTGAACGCCTGATCCGCGTAGGTCAGCATCTGGTCCGAAGTTGCGGTGGGCGGTCCGGTAAGCAGGCAGAGGACGATCCCCTGGTCCTCCTCCGGCGCCAGCTCGGATTGCGACATCTTGAACATCAGCGCCAGGGCGCCGGTCAGCAGCAATCCCATCACGATCAGCACCGGCCAGGTGTCCAGCAGGCCGTGCAGAACGCGCTGGTAGGTATGACGCACCCTTTCGAAGGTGCGGTCGATGGCCCGTACGAACCAGCCGCTGTCCTGACCTGACTTGAAGAAGCGCGAGCACATCATCGGCGATAGCGTCAGCGCCACCACTCCGGACACCGCGACGGCGCCGGCCAGCGTGAAAGCGAATTCCGTGAACAGCGCGCCCGTCAGTCCGCCCTGGAAGCCGATGGGCACATAGACGGCGATCAGCACCACCGTCATCGCGAGGATCGGGCTGCCGAGTTCGCGCGCCGCGATCAGCGCCGCTTCCAGGGGAGATTTGCCTTCTTCCTTCATGTGCCGGTCGACGTTCTCGACGACGATGATCGCGTCGTCGACCACCAGGCCGATGGCCAGCACCAGCGCGAGCAGGGTCAGCAGATTGACCGAGTAACCGAGCGCCAGCATGATGAAGAAGGTGCCCACCAGTGACAGCGGCATCGCGATCACCGGCACCACGACGGCGCGCAAACTGCCGAGGAACAGGAAAATCACCAGCGTGACGATGAGCAGCGCCTCGGCCAGAGTCTTGACCACTTCGCTGATCGAGGTGTTGATGAATTCAGTCGAGTCGTAGACGATTTCTCCAGTCACGCCGCTCGGCAACTGCGCGCGGAGGTCCGGGAACGCCTGGCGCACCCGCTCCGCGACGTCGAGAATGTTGGCCTCCGGCGCCACCTTGATGCCGATGAATACCGAGCGGACGCCGTCGAAGGCGACGTTAAAATCGTAGTTGTCGGAGCCCAGCACCACCGTCGCCACGTCGCCGAGGCGCACGATCGCGTCGCCGGTCTGCTTGACCGCGAGGTTCCTGAACTCTTCGACCGAGTGCAGATCGGTTCCGGAGGTCAGCGGCACCGTCACCATCTGGCCCTTGCTCGAGCCGACCCCCGCCAGGAAGTTGTTGGTCGCCAGCGCGGCGCTGACGTCCGCGGCGGTCAGGCCGTGGGCGGCCAGTTTCGTCGCGTCCAGCCACGCGCGCAGCGCAAACGGGCGCGCGCCCAGCAGCTCTGCGGTCTGCACGCCCTGGATCGAGTCGAGCTTGGGTTTCACCACGCGCGACAGGAAGTCGGTGACGTTGTTGCTCGGCAGCGTGTCGCTGTAGAAGCCCATGTACATGGCGTCGGTCGTCTGGCCGACCTGCACCGTCAGGACCGGCTGCTGCGCCTGCACCGGCAGCTGGTTCCTGACCGAGTTGACCTGGGTATTGATTTCGGTAAGCGCGCGGTTGGCGTCGTAGTTGAGGCGCAGGGTCGCGATAATCGTCGACACCCCGCTGCTGCTGGACGAGGACAGGTAGTCGATGCCCTGCGCCTGCGCGATCGCCGATTCCAGCGGCTGGGTGATGAAGCCCGCCACCGTCTGCGCGTCGGCGCCGTAGTACACCGTCGACACCGTGACCACGGCGTTCTGGGTGCGCGGATACTGGTTTACCGGCAGGCTGAAGAGAGAGCGCAGCCCGAGCACCAGTATCAGCAGGCTCACCACCGTCGCGAGAACCGGCCGGCGGATGAAGATATCGGTGAAGTTCATCGGCCGCTCTTCAGCGTTCCTGCGGCGTCGGGTTCGGGCTGTTGCCCGGCAGTACCGCGTTGTTGACCACGACCGGCGTGCCGTTCTTCAGCTTCAACTGGCCGCTGCTGACGACCTGCTGGCCTTCCTCGATTCCCTTGAGTATGGCGACCTGGTCGCCCCGCGTCTCGCCAGTCGTCACGAACACCTGCTGCACGACCTGCTGGGCGTTCCCCTGCGCATCCTTCTGTTCGCTGGGCTTCAGAACGAAGACGGTCGAACCGTAGGGGTTGTAGGTGATCGTCGTCTGCGGCAGCGTCAGGTAACGCTTCTTCTCGCCCGAGTCGACGCTGGCGCGCGCAAACATGCCCGGCAGCAGCAGGCGCTTCGCATTCGAAATGGTGGCCTGCACCTGCACGTTGCGGGTGGCGACGTCGATCTTCGGACTGATCGAGGTGATCTTGCCGGCGAAAGCCGGGCCCGGATAGGCGTCGCTGGCCACGTTCACCACCATGCCGACGGCGAGGCCGGCGATCTGCTTTTGCGGCAGATAGAAATCGATGTAAATCGGATCGATTCTCTGCAGCGTCACGATCTTGTCGCCGGGATTCAGGAACTGCCCGGGATTGACCGTCGTGATGCCGAGCTTGCCGTCGAACGGCGCGCGGATGGTTTTCTTCGCGACCGTCGCCGCCTGCTGCGCCGCCAGCGCACGCTTGCTCTTCAGGTCCGCCGCATCGCTGTCGACCTGGGCCTGGCTGACCCCCTCGGCTTCGAGCTGCGCCTTGTCGCGCTCCAGGACCACCGCGGCCAGCTCGGCGGCCGCTTCCAGCGAGCGCAGCTGCGCGACATCCGAATCGGCGTTGAGCTGCACCAGCACGTCGCCCGCCTTCACATCCTGTCCTGACTTGAAATTGACGTCGCGCACCAGGCCGACGATTTCGGAGCTGACATCGACGCCGCGAACGGCGGAGAGCGTTCCCACCGCGGACAGCTGCGGCTGCCACTCGAGCGTTTCGGCCTTGATCGTCGAAACCGTCTGCGGGCCCGGCTTGGGGGAATTGGCGATGACCTGCCGTATGTGGAGATAGAAGCCGAATGCCAGCGCGGCGATCAGCAAAATCACGCAGCCCAGCATGATGATCATGCGTTTAGTCATGAATGGTTTCCGATATGTCGGTCAACGGTTCGCGGTTCCACCAGCCGCCGCCGAGCGCCTGGAACAGCGCCGCGGTGTCAGCGTAGCGCGCGGCCTGCGCCTGCACCAGGCTGACCCGCGCCTGCTGATAGGTGCGCTGCGCATCGAGCAGCGCCAGATAGCTCAGCGCCCCCAGCCGGTACTGCCGGGTAGCGAGCTCGAGCGACTCGCGCGCCAGCGACTCGGCGTCGGCCTGCGCCTTGAGCGCCGACGCATCCAGGTCGAGCGCGCGCAAAGCGTCGGCGACGTTCTGAAATGCCGTCAGAACGGTCTCCCGGTACTGCGCCGCGGCCTGGTCGTAGGCGGCGATCGCGGCGCGGCGTCTGGCGGTCAGCGCGCCGCCGTTGAAGATCGGCTGCAGCAACCCGGCCGCGACGCTCCAGACGCCGCTGCCGGGACCGAACAGTTTGCCCGCCTGCAAAGCGGCCGAGCCGACGCCGCCGCTGAGCGTGATTTGCGGATACAGGTTCGCCGTCGCAACGCCGATCTGCGCGCTGGCCTCATGCAGCAGCGCTTCGCTGGCTTGAATGTCGGGTCGTTGGCGCACCAGCGAGGACGGCAAAGTGACCGGAAGGTCCGTCGGCAGCCGCAGGGAATCGAGCTGAAACTCGGGCATGCCGGTTTCGTTCGGCAGCTTGCCGGCATAAACCGACAGCTGATGGCGCGTCTGCGCCAGCGACTTCTCCAGCGGCGGCAGCGCGGCGCGCGTTTGCGCCACCTGGGTGCGCTGAGCCAGCACGGCGGGGCGCGCAATCGCGCCCACGGCGAACTGCTTCTCGATGATGGCCAGCTGCCGCTCCTGCGCTGCCAGCACCTCCCGCGTCGCCTGCAGCTGCGCGCGCAGGGACGCTTCCTTGATCGCCGTGGTGACCAGGTTGGAGGTCAGCGCCAGATACGCCGCTTCCACCTGGAAACGCTGATAGTCGGTCGCCGCCCGCAGGCCCTCTAGTTCCCGGCGCGTCGCGCCGAACACGTCCAGCGTGTAGGACACGTTGACCGAGGCGTTGTACAGGGTCAACAGGCTGCCCGAGGGCGCGAGGGGCGAGAGCAGCGTGGCCGTTTCACGCGTGACGCCCAGTTCCGCGCCGACGTTCGGGTACAGCAGTGCGCCGGTCTGCGCGTTCAGCGTTTCCCGCGCCAGGCGCAGGGCGGCCTGGGCGGCGGCCAGGTTCGGGCTCTGAACCAGCGACGCGCGTATCAGGCCGTCGAGTTCATCGGAGTGAAAAACCCGCCACCACTGCGCCGGAATGTCCCCAACGACGAAACTCTGTGCTGCGCCCGCCGCCCCCGGCGCGGAAACGGTCTGCGGCGGCATCGGCGCGGGGGTGTAGGCGTCAGCCGCCGGAGCGGCGGGCGGCTTGAAGTCAGGCCCGACAGCGCAGCTCGCCAGAGCAAGAACGGCCGTCAGCGCAGCGCTTGCTCTTTTCACAAGCAACGCCAACGGCCCGCAGGTATCCATGTTCAACTGTTTTCCCAGTCAGCCACTCGAGGAGGGGGACGCGCGACTCATGCGCACAGCGCGCCGATCATCGCCTTGCGCGCCAATCAGCCACAGCACTCATTGTGCACTGCCGCACATTGTATCAAGCGCCGGTCGGGAGCAGAACCTCCAGCGCGCGGCGTTTAAATCGCTTCGTTCAGATCGGTGGGCCGGGTTGGAATCGAACCAACGACCAAGGGATTATGAGTCCCCTGCTCTGACCAGCTGAGCTACCGGCCCTCCGCGCATATTACTTGCTGTTGCTTGCCATACAAATGAAAAGGGCCGCTCGGGTTTTGCGGCCCGGCGGCCCTTTCCTTCCCTCCTCCACTCCCTACTCCCCCAAAATCAGCCTTCCTGGTCCAGGAAGCTCTTGAGACGTTCCGAGCGCGAGGGATGCCGCAGCTTCCTCAGCGCCTTGGCCTCGATCTGGCGTATGCGCTCGCGCGTGACGTCGAACTGCTTCCCGACTTCTTCCAGCGTATGGTCGGTGCTCATCTCGATGCCGAAGCGCATGCGCAGCACTTTCGCCTCGCGCGGCGTGAGCGTGTCCAGCACTTCCTTGGTGACGTCGCGCAGCGAGGCGTAAGTCGCGGCGTCCGCGGGCGCCATCGTCGACTGGTCCTCGATGAAGTCGCCCAGGTGCGAATCGTCGTCGTCGCCGATCGGCGTCTCCATCGAGATCGGCTCCTTGGAGATCTTGAGGATCTTGCGGATCTTCTCCTCGGGCATTTCCATCTTTTGCGCCAGCGTCGCGGGATCGGGCTCGGAGCCCGTCTCCTGCAGGATCTGGCGCGAGATGCGGTTCATCTTGTTGATGGTCTCGATCATGTGCACAGGGATGCGGATGGTGCGCGCCTGGTCGGCGATCGAGCGCGTGATGGCCTGCCGGATCCACCAGGTGGCGTAGGTCGAGAACTTGTAGCCGCGCCGGTATTCGAACTTGTCCACCGCCTTCATCAGGCCGATGTTGCCTTCCTGGATCAGGTCGAGGAACTGCAGGCCGCGGTTGGTGTACTTCTTCGCGATCGAGATCACGAGGCGCAGGTTGGCCTCGGTCATCTCGCGCTTGGCGCGGCGCGCCTTGGCCTCGCCCGTGGACATCTGCTTGTTGATGTCCTTCAGGTCCCGGATCGAAATGCCGATTTTCTGCTGCACGGCGTGCATCTTGCCCAGCAGCTCGAGCACCGCCGGCTCGAGGCGCACCAGCGCCTCGGTCCACGGGGGGCCGGCATTGATCTCGGCCGTGAGCCAGCGTTTGGAGCCCTCGGCGCCCGAATAGATCTTGATGAAGTGCTGGCGCGGCATCTGCGCCTTGTTGACGCAGATATCCTGGATCTGGCGCTCGTGGGAGCGAATCTCCTCGACGAGACTCCGCACGCTGTCGCACAGGCGCTCGACGGTGCGCGCGGTGAAGCGGATCGTCATCAGTTCGGTGCCGATCTGGTCGCGCACCTTGAGGTAATCCTTGTCGCGCGAGCCCTTGTTCTCCAGCGCCTTCTTCAGCTTCTCGAATAGGCGGCGGATGCGGGCGAATTTCTCCAGCGCCTCGGTGCGCAGCTTGAGCAGGCTCGCGGTCTGCGCGGCGGTTTCCTCCTCTTCCGACGTGCCTTCGTCCTCCTCGATCTGCTCTTCCTCTTCCTCCTCGGTAACTTCGGCCGCCTTCTTCGGATCGAAGCTTTCCTTCGCGTTCGGGTCGATCAGGCCGTCGACGACCTCGTCGATGCGCGATTCGTCCTTCTCCACCCTTTCGGCGAGGTCGAGAATGTCCTGCACCGTGGTCGGGCAGGCGCTGATCGCCTGGATCATGTGGCGCAGGCCTTCCTCGATGCGCTTCGCGATCTCGATTTCGCCTTCGCGCGTCAGCAGCTCTACCGAACCCATCTCGCGCATGTACATGCGCACCGGGTCGGTGGTGCGGCCGAATTCGGAATCCACCGTCGAGAGCGCGGCCTCGGCCTGCTCCTCGACATCGTCGTCGGACGGCGTGGCAGCCGGCTGATCGGGGCTGATCAGCAGCTGTTCCTGGTCGGGCGCCTGGTCGTAGACCTGGATGCCCATGTCGCCGAAGGTCGAGATGATCGCCTCGATCTGCTCGGCGTCCACCAGATCGTCCGGCAAGTGGTCGTTGATTTCCGCGTAGGTGAGAAAGCCGCGGTCCTTGCCCAGCTTGATCAGGTTCTTGAGACGGGTACGGCGCGTCTCGGCGTCTTCCTTCGGCAGCTCCGGCGGGATCAGCCACTTGTCTTTCGCCCCCTTGCGCCCCGGGCGGCCCTTGCCTTTGCCCTTGGCCGCGGCGACGTTGGCTTCGAGGAGCTCAAGCGCCTGCTTCGCGCTCTTGATACCCGGTTTACCTGCGGGCTTACCCACGAGTTTGCCCGCGGGTTTGCCCTTCCTGTCGTCGGGCTTCGCCGCGGCTTTCGCGGCCGCTTTGATCTGGGCGACGGTAAGTTTTTTGGCGAGGACTTTCTTAAGTGGCTTTTTCGCCGCCTTGTGCTTTTTCGCGGAAACGCGCGCGTGTGCCGCTACCTTTTTCTTCAAGACCTTGATTTTGTGTGTTTTCTTCTTGGCCTTGTGGACTCGGCTGGGCTTCGATTTGCGCTTGAGTTTGGCCATTCTTGCCTCGTGGACGCCCCGCAACTGCCGGAGCGGAAAAAGGGCGCGATTCTACCTTAAGCAGAGCGCCAAGTCTCGGATTTGACAGTCGAAGGCGTGCTTTTGTTCGCGCCGCCTTCCCTCTGCAAGCATCGTGCCGTGTCCCGGCCTAGGGCAACGGGCTGGCGCGCTGGTTCTTCAGCTGGCCCAGCTCCTTCACGAGGACGTTCAGCCGCTGGCCCAGGCGCGGATCAGCGTTCACCTTAGCCTTGAGATCGTCAATTTCCTGGTTCATTCGGTTGATCCGCAGGGCGATATGCACGTTCTGGAACTCGGACTCCATGGTTTCGACAGGAATTCGCTGCTCCTCTATTTCCGCTTGGGCGGAATAAACCATCTGTTCGAAATCAGTTCCTTGAAAGAACTCGATGAGGAACGCAGAACTGGCGTTTTCGTCAACTTCCCTTCCGGCAATAAAGTTTAAGAATCCAGTTTCCGTAAGATTTTGATTCAGAAGATCGACTTCCAGCTCTTTGACCAATTTAGGAACCAATAGGACATATCGAAGCAACTGCCTCTCAAGGGGAGCAGCTATAGGAGCTGTCGTTCTCGCTGGAGCAGAGCGCTGAAAAGCTGGAGGGCGGTTAGGCTGAATTAACTTCTCAATATCCTCCGTCGATACCTTCGCAAGCAATGCAAATTCTCGGAGAAGCTGTATCCGCAAGGCGGGCGCCGTGAGTTTCTCCAGATAAGTCTTGGACGCAATCAGAAATCCTGCGCGGCCTTCCGGCGTGTTCAGGTCGTGCTGGGCGCGCAGCTCGGCGATAAGGAACTCCGACAGCGTGGGGGCCTCGCGCACCAGTTGCTCGAACGCCTCCTTGCCGTGCGCGCGCACGTAGCTGTCCGGGTCGTGCTCCGCTGGCAGGAACAGGAAGCGGATCGGCTTAGCATCGGTGGCGAGCGGCAGGCTCGTTTCCAGTGCGCGCCAGGCGGCCTTGCGACCCGCGCTGTCGCCGTCGTACGAGAACACCAGCTCGTCGGTCAGGCGCAGGAGCTTGGACACGTGCACGGGCGTAGTCGCGGTACCGAGGGTCGCCACCGCGTAGCCGATGTCGAACTGGGCCAGAGCGACCACATCCATGTAGCCTTCCACCACCAGCACGCGGCCCGCGGCGCGCATCGCGTCGCGCGCCTGCACCAGGCCGTAGACCTCGCGGCCTTTTTCGAACAGCGGCGTTTCCGGCGAATTCAGGTACTTGGGCTCGCCCTTGTCAAGCACGCGCCCGCCAAACCCGATCACCGCACCGCGCGCGTTCAGGATCGGGAACATGATGCGGTCGCGGAACCGGTCGTAGCGCTTGCCTTCGCTGGCGATCACCAGGCCCGCGTCCACCAGCGACTTGTGCTCGTAGTCGGGAAACGCGCTCTTCAGGCCCTGCCAGTCGTCCGGCGCGAAACCGATCCTGAAGCGGGCGGCGATCTCGCCGGTCAGCCCGCGGGCCTTGAGGTATTCGATGGCGCGCGGCGTCTTCTTCAACTCGGCGCGGTAGAACTCCATCGTCTTTTCCATCACCGCGACGAGGCTGGTTTCCTGCTCCTTGCGCTCGGTCTCGCGCTCGGCTTCCTCACGCGAGCGAGGCTGCGCCTCGGGCACCTGCATGCCGGCCATGGCGGCGAGGTCCTTCACCGAGTCGACATAGCCCAGGCCGCCGTAGGACATCAGGAAACCGATGGCGTTGCCGTGCGCGCCGCAGCCGAAGCAGTGATAGAACTGCTTGGCGGGACTGACCGTGAACGAGGGCGACTTCTCGTTGTGGAACGGGCACAGCCCCTGGAAATTCGCGCCGCCCTTTTTCAGCCGGACGTAGCGCGACACCACTTCGACGATGTCGACGCGGTTAAGGAGATCCTGCTTGAACGATTCGGGTATCACGGACGAACCCGAATTCTAGGCTTTTAGCCCTGCAATTTGGATTTTACCAGGCCGGAAACCTTGCCCATGTCGGTGCGCCCCGCGAGCTTCGGCTTGAGAACCGCCATGACCTTGCCCATGTCCTTGACGCTCGCCGCGCCGGATTCCCTGATCGCGGCGGCAATCGCCTCGCCCACCTCCGCCTCAGACAGCTGCTGCGGCAGGTAACCCGACAGCACCGCGATTTCGGCTTTCTCCGCGTCGGCCAGATCGTTGCGCGCCGCCTTCTCGAACTGGGCGATGGACTCGCGCCGCTGCTTGACCATCTTGTCGATGATGGCGAGCACATCGGCATCCGTCAGTTCGACTCGCTCGTCCACTTCCTTCTGCTTCATCGCCGCGAGCAGCAGGCGCACCGTGCCCAGGCGCGCCGTGTCCTTGGCGCGCATGGCCGCTTTCATGTCTTCAGTTATTTTGTTTTTCAATTCCATAAAATCAAAACGCCCCGGCTTAAGACCGAGGCGTTCAAGTGAATTCCTGACTCTCTCCTAGTACATCTTCTTCGGCAGCAGCTGGCCGCGCAGGCGCTTGTGGTGGCGCTTCACGGCGGCGGCCAGCTTGCGCTTTCTCTCCGTGGTCGGCTTCTCGTAGTACTCGCGCGCGCGCAGCTCGGTAAGCAGCCCGGTCTTTTCCACGGTGCGCTTGAAGCGGCGCATCGCCACTTCAAAGGGCTCGTTTTCCTTGATGCGTACGGTCGGCATGCGTGTCCCTAAATTCCCCGGATTCCGGAAAGGGGCGCATTCTATCAGAACCCCCGGATTTTGCGACACAATCTCCCCGTGCTGATTCTCGGAGTCGAGACCTCCTGCGACGAGACCGGGCTGGCGCTCTACGACGCCCAGGCCCGGCGCCTGCTCGCCCACGAAGTTCATTCGCAAACCGCGATGCACGAAGCCTACGGGGGCGTGGTTCCCGAACTCGCTTCCCGCGACCATATCCGCCGGCTGGTGCCGCTCAGCCGCCAGGTCCTCGCCCGGGCCGGACGGAAAATCGGCGAGGTCGGCGCCATCGCCTATACCGAGGGGCCCGGGCTGGCCGGCGCGCTGCTCGCGGGTGCCGCGTTCGCTCGCGGCCTCGCCCACGCGCTGGGCATTCCGGCCATTGGCATCCACCATCTGGAAGGCCATCTGTTGTCGCCATTGCTATCGGCAAGAGCGCCGCGCTTCCCCTTCATCGCGCTGCTGGTGTCCGGCGGTCATACGCAACTGATGCGGGTGCAGGCCGTGGGCCGCTACGAACTGCTCGGCGAAACCCAGGACGACGCGGCAGGCGAAGCCTTCGACAAGACGGCGCAGTTGCTCGGCCTGGGATATCCGGGCGGACCAGCGCTGTCGAAGCTCGCTGAGTCGGGCAACCCGAAGCGCTACCGCCTGCCGCGCCCGATGATCAATAGCGGCGACCTGGAGTTCAGTTTTTCCGGCCTGAAGACTTCAGTATTGACCTTGCTGAAAAAAGAAAGCGGAGTCTCCCACCCGGACCTGGCGCGCGCTTTCGTCGATGCGGTGGTGGACGTGCTGGTGGCGAAATGCGCGCTCGCCATGGAGCAGACCGGCCTGGCGCAGCTCGTGGTTGCAGGCGGCGTCGGCGCCAACGCGCAACTGCGCTCCGCACTGGATGCCGCGGCCGCGAAGCGCGGCTTCGACGTCTTCTATCCGGAACCGGAACTGTGCACCGACAACGGCGCCATGATCGCGTTCGCCGCCGCGCTGCGCCTGCAGGCCGGGCAAACCGTCCCTGCATCGGAACACGCATTCAGCGCACGCCCTCGCTGGGACCTGGCGACTCTTACTTGACCGCTGCTTCGCGCGCTCGGCGCGCCGCGTAGGCTTCCAGGTGAGTGGTTGCGACCTCGAGAACCGGCGAAGCGAGCGAGTGCTTGCGGGCGCGCGACAGCATGGCGCCGAGGATATGATCTCCCTCGGCCTGCCCGCCGACTTCGATGTCGCGCAGCATCGACGCCGTGAATGCCGAGCCTTTCATTGTCAGCATATTGCGATAGTTTGCGCAGGTCGCTTCGGGCGTCGGGAAGCCCTCGGCCTTCGCCACCGCCGCGCATTCGCCTAGCAATGCGAGCGTGATTGCAGCCCCCGATCCGGTGGCGGCGATATCGCCGACGGGCGCGCGCATCAGGCAGGTGATTCCGGCAAGCGACGCCAGCAGCACCCACTTGTCCCACATCGCCTGTTCGACCTTGTCCGTGAGCTTGATTTCGGTCTTGGTGCCGGCGGACGCGGCGGCGAACGCATCGCAGACCGCTTTCTGCGCAGCGTCGCGCGCGCCGAACGCAACGCGATGGAATTCGTTCAGGTGCCTGATTTCCCCGTCCGGCATCAGCATCGTGGCGATGTAGGCGACGCCGCCCAGCACGTGCTCGCGCCCAAAGCGCGAGTCCAGCAGGTCCAGGTGCGACATGCCGTTCAGCAGCGGCAGCACGTTGCCCCGGCCGCCGACCATTGCCGGTGCGATTGCCTGCACCGCGCTCGGCAGGTCGTAGGCTTTGGCCGTGAACATGACGATGTCGTAGTCAGGCTTTACTTGATCCGCGGTCACGCATTTGGGCTTCAGCGTCAGATCGCCGGCGATCTTGCTCGTGATGCGCAGCCCGGACCTGGCGAGCATTTCCGCGCGCTTCGGCCGTACCAGGAAAGTGACGTCCGCGCCCGCTTCCGCGAGCCTGCCGCCGAAATAGCCGCCGACCGCGCCGGCGCCAAGCACGAGAATTTTCATATGGGTTTCTTTTCTCCGAGACGGGGCTCGACGCCCTTGAGGATGCGGGCGACATTTTCCCGGTGGCGCCAGATCAGCAGCAATGAAATCGCCGCTACCACCGGAGTAATGGGATTCATGCCGTACAGAAGCCAGGCCCAAAATACGGCGAATACCGCCGAAATGATGGACGCCAGGGAAATCATCCGGAAGAAAAGCACGATGATCCCGAAGGTCGTCAGCGTGCCCAATCCCAGATAGAGGCTTAAAGAAAGCAACACACCGGCTGCGGTTGCGACGCCTTTGCCGCCGCGGAAACCGTGAAACGCCGGGTAAAGATGGCCGAGAAACGCCATCGCACCCGCGAGCGGCGCATCGATCCCGGATACCGGGCTCTCGCCCGTGTAGAGCACAGTCAGCCCCACCGCCAGCGCACCCTTGCCAGCATCGCCGACCAGCGTCAGCGCCGCGGCCGCCCTGTTTCCCGTGCGCAGCACGTTGGTGGCGCCCGGGTTCTTCGAGCCGTAGCTGCGCGGGTCGGGCAGGCCCATCGCCTTGCTGACGAATACCGCAAACGACAGCGATCCGAGGCAATAAGCGGCGAGAGCGATGATCGCGGTCTGCATCATGCAGTGATTCTATAATCTCCCACTCCATGGACTCCATCCTGGTTCGCGACCTGCGGGTCGAAGTGCTGATCGGCATCCACAAGCGCGAGCGCCACGTGGCGCAGGTCGTGTCGATCGACCTCGACATCGGCATCCCGGGAACCACGGTATTCGCCAGCGACAAGGTCGCCGACACCATCGATTACGAGCAGGTGGCGCTGAAAATAAAGGCGCTCGCCGGTACCGGCCACTTCCGCCTGGTGGAGACCTTCGCCGACCGCATCGCCAAACTGCTCATGGACGACTTCAAGGCGCCCTGGGTCAAGGTCAGTGCCGCCAAGATCGGCATCCTGCCTAACGCCAAGTTCGTCGGCGTTTCAATCGAGCGCTCGAGGTAGATCGGCATCTTCTTTTTCAGGCCGAAAGGCGATGTACCGCCGACCTGGTAGCCGGAATGGCGCTGCGCGACTTCCGGCTTGCAGGGCTCGATGCGTTTCCGGCCCGCCTGGCGCGCCAGGTTCTTGGTCGACACCTTCCTATCGCCGTGCACGAGGCCGACACTTCCGTGCCGCCGTGTTCGACGTACGCGTATTCGTGTTCCGTGTAGGCGATTTTGCTCGCCTTCAAGAACATCGTCGCGGGCGTGTCAGCCACGCGGATGGTGCTTCGCGTGCAGCGCCTTCATGCGCTCGCGCGCGACGTGAGTGTAGATCTGGGTGGTGGATATGTCCGCGTGGCCGAGCAGCATCTGCACCACGCGCAGGTCGGCGCCGTGGTTGATGAGGTGCGTGGCGAAGGCGTGGCGCAGCACGTGCGGCGAGAAGTGCTTCCCCGGCACCGCGCGCGCGCCGTAGCGCTTGATGTTCTGCCAGAACGCCTGTCGGCTCATACCGGCGCCGCGGCCGGTCAGGAACAGGTGATCGGACGATTTTTTCTTGAGCAAGGAAGCCCTAGGTTCCCTTGTGTAACGGCGTACCCAGTCCACTGCCTCTTCGCCCAGCGGCACTAAGCGCTCTTTCGAACCCTTGCCCAGGATCCGCAGCACGCCTGCGTCTACGTTCACTTCAAAGACTTTAAGGCCGACAAGTTCTGAAACACGCAGGCCCGCCGCATAGAGGACTTCAAACATGGTACGGTCGCGCATGCCGAGCGGCGTGTTCACGTCGGGCGCGGCGAGCAGCGCTTCGACGTCCGCCTCCGACAGGATTTTCGGAAAGCGCGGCGCGCGCTTGGGCGGATCGAGCTTGAGAGTCGGATCGGCTTTGATCTTCCGCTCACGCAGGCACCAGCCGTAGAAGCGCTTCAGGCTGGAGAGCATGCGCGCGGCGCTGGAGGCGCGGCCGCGGCGCGCGGCGAGGAAAGCGAACAACTCTTCTTCACCTGCTTTTTCCAAAGATCTGTTTTTTAAAAAAAGAGAGAACTGGGCCAGGTCCCGGCGGTAGGACGCCAGAGTGTTCCTCGACAGGCCGTCTTCCAGCCACAACGCGTCGCAGAACGCGTCGACCAAAGGTGCGTCCGCGCCGCTCAGGGCTTGAGCGCGAACGCGTCCGCGCTGGACTCGTGCATCAGCAGCCAACGCTTGGCCTCCAGCAGGTAGCCGCTGGTCGAATGGCCGAAGCCGCCGATGCCGCCGGCGGCGACCACGCGATGGCAGGGGATCACGATCGGCAGCTTGTTGTCGCCGCAGGCCTGGCCCACGGCTCGCGGCACGTCGAAGCCGTCGCCACCCAGTTTGCGCGCCAGCTCGCCGTAGGTGAGCGTGCGGCCGCGCGGTATCGCGCACATGGCGTCCCAGACGCGGCGCTGGAATTCCGTGCCCTCGATCAGCAGCGGCAGGTCGAACCTCGCATCGGGATCTTCGCGGTAGCGTTCGAGCTGGCGCACCGCCCGCTCCGCAAGCCCGTTCTCAGGCGCTTTCGATTCCGCTATAAGCGGCAAATAGCGGATCCCGGTGACGCGCGCGTCCGCAATGCCATCGCGACTCGTCGCCACCGCGACCTTCATTTTCGGAAATTCGACGACCGCGTCCCAGTGCATCTCAGGCCGCCGCCAGTTTTTCGATTTTCGCCAGCAGGTCGTCGGCGATTTCGATGCCCCCGGCGCGCAATTTCATTTCCGAGGCGAAGCGCCGCGAACCAGGCAGCCGCACGCCTTCGTCTGCGAGCATGGTGGTGACCACGGTCTCCACGCGCTCGAAGTAGCGATCATACCCCGCAAGCGCGCCCGGATCGATGGCGAGAAAGGCGTGGCCAATTTTCGGCTTGTTGCCTTTGTCGGAAAAGAACGAATCCGCCTCGGTGCCGATGGCGGCGCCCGTGAGCGCGGCGCAGATGAGTTCGAAGGCGAGCGCAAGCATAGCGCCCTTGGCGCCGCCGATCGGGAACAGGCTGCCCTGCTCGATCGCTTCTTTCGGGTCGGTGGTCGGCTTGCCGTTGCGGTCCAGCGCCCAGCCCTCGGGAATTTTCTCGCCCTTCTGCATCGCCAGCATGATCTTGCCCCGCACGACAGTGGTGAGCGCGAGGTCGATCACGAGCGGATCGCCGTTTTTCCTCGGAAAGGCGAAAGCGACCGGATCGGTGCCGAACAGCGCCTTCTTGCCGCCCCAGGCCGGGATCGCGGCGGGCGAGTTGGTGAAGGCGGCGCCCACCATGCCTTCCTTCGCCACCGGCAGCAGATGGATGCCGAGCACCCCGACGTGCGAACTGTTGGTGATGCCGGCAAAACCGATGCCGTTGCGGCGCGCGCGCTGGATGATCTCGCCTATCGCCCATTCGCTCGATTCGTAGGGCAGGCCGTCGCGGTTGTCGATCAGGCAGACTGCGGCCCGGTCCGACAGCATTTTCGGCCGGGCTGCGCCATCGGCGCGGCCGTTCCTGAGGAAACCGCAATAGAACGGCACGCGCGACATGCCGTGGGTGGGTAGGCCATGCTCCTCGGCGCACACCAGGTGCTTCGCCGCCAGCCCGGCCATCACGGGGTTGGCGCCGGCTTTTTCGAGGGCATTTCGCGCAAGACGCAGCAATTGGTCCGCTTTTTTCTTCATAATGTTCATTCTAAAGGAGGAACAACCATGGGCAAGTTCATTGAACTCACTTCGTCCGACGGACACAAGTTCGCCGCCTTCGTCGCGCAACCTTCCGGCAAACCGCGCGGCGGCGTGGTGGTGATCCCGGAAATCTTCGGCGTCAACAGCCACATCCAGCAGGTCACCGACGGCTTTGCAGCGGACGGTTACCTCGCCGTGTCGCCGGCGATGTTCGACCGCGTGCAGCGCAAATACGATACCGGCTACTCCCAGCCCGAGATCCAGGCCGGCGTCGCCATCATGCAGAAGCTCGAACCGAAGAACAGCATGATGGACGTGCAGGCAGCCATCGCGGAAGCCGCCAAGGGCGGCAAGGTCGGCATCGTCGGCTACTGTTTCGGCGGCACGATCTCATGGATGGCTTCGGCGCGCGCCGGCGGCCTGTCGTGCGCGGTCCCCTATTATGGCGGCGGCATGTTCGGCCTGATCGGCGAGAAACCGAAGGTGCCGACCCTGTGCCACTTCGGCGAGCAGGACCAGTCGCCGACGGTTGAGCAGGCGAAGGCGATCGCCGCGGCGCATCCCGGGATCATCGCGCACTACTACATGGCCGGGCACGGATTCAACTGCGACCAGCGCGGCTCCTGGAACGCGGCCGCTTCCAAGGTCGCAAGAGAACGCACCATAGAATTTTTTCATAAGCATATCGGCTGACCACGGTGGCTCTCGCCAACCGTCAATACCGCCTCGCCGCGCGTCCGGTCGGGCTGGCCAAGACGACCGACTGGAAGTTCACCACCGAGCCCGTCGCCGACCCTGCCGACGGGCAGGTGCTGGTCAAAGTCCTGCAGCTTTCGCTAGACCCCGCGATGCGCGGCTGGATGAACGAAGGCAGGAGCTACATCGCGCCGGTGGGCATCGGCGACGTGATGCGCGCCGGCGGCATCGGCAAAGTCGCAGCATCGAAGAACCCCGGGTTCGCGGTCGGCGATCTCGTGGCCGGCAGCTTCGGCATCCAGGAATACTGCCTCGTCATGGACCTGAAGCAGGCCGGTCTCCACAAGATCGATCCGCGCCTCGGCACCCCCGCGCAGTGGCTGAACGCGCTCGGCATGCCGGGCATGACGGCGTACTTCGGTTTGCTCGACGTCGGCCAGCCGAAGCAAGGCGAGACGGTGGTCGTTTCGGGCGCCGCGGGCGCGGTCGGCCAGACGGTCGGCCAGGTCGCGCGCATCAAGGGCTGCCGCGTCGTCGGCATTGCCGGCGGCAGGGCCAAGTGCGACTTCGTGGCCAACGAGCTGAAGTTCGACGCCTGCATCGACTACAAGGCGGGCAGCGCGCAGGAGGCGATTCGCTCCGGCCTGAAGCAGCACTGCCCCAAGGGGGTCGACGTCTACTTCGACAACGTCGGCGGCGAGATCCTCGATACCGTTCTGACGCGCATCAACCGCGGCGCGCGCATCGTCGTCTGCGGCGCGATCTCGCAGTACAACAACACCACGCCGGTCAAGGGACCGAGCAACTACATGATGCTGCTCGTCGCCCGCGCCCGCATGCAGGGCATGGTGGTGTTCGACTACGCCGACCGCTACGGCGTGGCGATCAAGGACATCGCGCAGTGGATGAGGGAAGGGAAATTCATTTCGCGCGAGGACGTGGTGCCGGGCATCGAGAACTTTCCTGCCACGATGAACAAGCTGTTCAGCGGCGAAAACTTCGGCAAGCTGGTGCTAAAGGTCGCGGACCAGTAGCGTTTCCCCGGGCCGCACGCGGGTAAACGCCACCGGCTTGGTTTTGACCTTCAAGCCGGAATTTTCCATCCGCAGGCTGGTGTAGGACGAGCTCTCCAGCGGGCCGGCTTCCGGAAAGTCTTCGCGAAAATGCGCGCCGCGCGAATCGGTGCGCGCGAGTGCCGCCTCGGCTATCGCGCGGCTGGTGTCGACCAGGCTGTTCAGGTTGAGCCAGTCGTGCCAGCTCAGGTTGAAGGCGCGATTCGCATCCGCCACGCCGCAGGACTTCAATTCGTCCTTGATCGCCGCCAGTTCCGACAGGGCAGAACGCAGGCCGGCGTCGTCGCGGATGATGCCGACCTTGTTCCACATCACCTCGTACAGTCGTTCTCGCAGAGGCTCAAGTGCGCCATGGGCTTTGGCGGCCTTGGGTTCACAGTGCTGGATTGCCTGTTCCAGCGCGTCCTTGTCCGGAACCCGCATCTGTTCCTTCGCGACCCAGGTCGCCATGACGTCCCCAGCCACGGCTCCGAACACAGTCGAGTTGGCGACGCCGTTGCCGCCGAGCCGGTTGGCGCCGTGCACGCCGCCCGCGTCTTCGCCGGCGACGAACAACCCCCGCAATTCAGTGCTGCAGTCGGCGTTGAATTCCACGCCGCCCATCATGTAGTGCGCCGTCGGCACCACCTCGACCAGGCCGCCGGCGAGGTCGAAGCCGCAGTCGGCGCAGCGCTCGACCATGCCGCGGAACTGTTTTTTTACGAGATCCCGATTCAAATGGCCCATGGAAATGAAAAGCCCCCCGTCGGGACTGGTATTTCCCTTCCGCATCTCCGCATACATCGCGCGCGAAACGAAATCGCGCGTCGCGCGCTCGGCCTTGGGGTCGTACTTCGGCATGAAGCGTTCCTTCGCCCCGTTCAGGAGGTAGCCGCCCGCGCCGCGCAGGCCCTCTTCCAGCACCGTACCCGTCATGCGGGTGTGCGTGCCCGCGTAGAGGCCCGTCGGATGAAACTGCACCATCTCCATGTCGCGCAACGGGAGCCCCGCGCGCAGCGCCATCGCCAGGCCGTCGCAGCTCTTGTCGCCCGAGGGCGTGTGGTACTTGTACATGGTCGGCCCGCCGCCGGTGGCAAGCAGGATCGCTTTCGCCCTGACGAATACATATTCGCCCGATCGCATATCAATAAACAGGACGCCTGCAATTTCCTTTTGATTTTTTGATTTAATCAACTCAACGGCCCGATGCTCCTCAAGGCGCCCGATGTTCCTCGCCCAGACCTGCTCGGAGAGCCGGTTGATGATTTCGATGCCGGTCAGGTCGCCCTTGTGCACCGTGCGGTCGAAGGTCTGACCGGCGAAGGCCTTCTGGTGCACCGTGCCGTCCGGATTGCGGTCGAAGAAGCAGCCAAGCTCGTTCTCCAGTTCCCGGATTCTTTCGATCGCCAGCGTGACCAGCTTCCAGGCGAGATCCTGGTCGGGCAGCCACTTGCCGCCCTCGATGGTGTCCATGAAATGCCGCTCGATCGAATCCTCGCTCGCCAGCGCCACGTTGTAGCCGCCCTGCACCATGCGCGTGCAGCCGCACTTGCCGAGCAAGCCCTTCACTGCGACCGTGATCGAAAGGGAGGGATCGGCGCGATGCGCATGCAGCGCGGCGAACAATCCGGCGCCGCCCGAGCCGAGGATCAGGATGTCGGTGGCAATATGTTTCATCGCTCAGCCGGCGGGCGGCGGCTCTACTTCACGCCAAGCTTCGCCAGCGCAGCCGCGCGGCGCCCCAGGCTCGCCTGTCTGACGTTCGCATAAAGGCTGCCGCCATGGCTGTCCATGGCGACCACCAGCGGACCGAAGCCGCGGACGCGGAATTTCCACAACGACTCCGGATGCAGGTCGTCCAGGTCCACATCCTCGATCGCCTCTATCCAGGTGGTCTCCAGCGCGGCCGCGCCGCCGATGATCGCGAGGTAGGCTCCGCCCATCTCCTGCATGGCCTTCAGGGAATCGCCGCGCAATCCCCCCTTGCCGATCACCAGCCGCACGCCGTACTGCGCCATCAGCGGCCGCGTGAAGCGCTCCATGCGGTCGCTGGTGGTGGTGCCGACGCAGGACGGCTGGTAGCCCGCGGGGTTGGCGGCGCTTTTCTCGACCTTCTTCACGTTGGGCGCCGTATGGATCACCGCATGCCCCGCAAGGTCGAAGCGCGTCTTGCGCCCGCGGTCAAACATGTGGATCTGCGTCGCGTCGCGGATGCCGAACAGCGCGCCGGTCAGCGTCACGGTATCGTTGACGCGCAGCGCGCGCGCCTGCGCCTCGGTGATCGGAGCCCGCAGATCGTGGTGCGCCACGGCTACTGCTTTTCTCCGCGCATTTCACCTAACAGGGCCCTCTTCAGGTCGGACTGCACCGGATTGTCGCCCAGCCAGATTTTCAGCAGCGCGCGGTAGAAGTCTTCGCCCGGGATCGGCGCTCCCGCCGTCTTTCCGCCCACGGTGACCTGAGTGCCGTCCGCGGGCAGCCAGTCGAGCGTGATGCGCTGGCCCTTCTTCGCTTCCTTCACTTCGGCCATGATCGCCACGAGCTGCTTTAAACGCGGCTCGAACGCCTTCATTTCCGCCTCGCTGACGTTGTCTTTCATGCCGTCGGTCAGCGCGTCGGCGAACTGGTCGGCACCCACGTCGCGCAGCATGTATATGGCAACCCGCTTGGGCCCGGCCGCGCCGATCGCGTCGGCCGCCGCGGCCTTCTTCTCGGGAAGGTAGAGGCCGATGGCATAGACCTGGAAAAAAAAGTGCGTGCGCAAACCGGCGCCGTTCAGCAGCAGCTGCTGATCGGCATCGGGAATCGTCACGCCGGCGACTTCCGCGCCGAACACAGGGAATGCGATCAAAAACAGCAGCAGGAACCTAAAAACCATACTCGATCCCTTCTGGCCGAAAGGTGGCGCGCGCGCGCCTCGCGGAATGGCACTGCATGTTCACCGCCACCGGGTTCATGGTGATGTGCGTCGCGGCGGTTTCGACGTGCACAGCGAACGCGGTCGAATCTCCGCCCAGGCCCTGGGGCCCGACGCCGAGCATGTTGACCGCGCCCGTCAGCACCTGCTCCAGCTTCGCGCCTTCCGGATCGCTGCAGCGCGAGCCGAGCGGGCGCGTCGCCGCCTGCTTGGCAAGAAGCACGCAGAGATCCGCAGTGCCGCCGACTCCGACGCCGACGATGGTGGGCGGGCAGGTTTTGCCGCCCGCTTCCAGGACGCAGTCGACGACGAAGGTCTTGATCGCATCCGCGCCCTCGGCGGGGATCGCCATCTTCAGCCAGGAGTTGTTTTCCGAACCGGAACCCTTGGGAATCATTTCGATTTCCAGGACGCTTTCCTTATCCGTAAATTCAAAATGAATGATTGGCACGCCGCGCCCTGTGGAAGTCTGTTCGTTCATTCGAGTGGTCGGATGCACGATCGAGGAGCGGAACGAATATGCCCGCGTCGAGCGCGCGCAACCGCGCCGGATCGCCTCCTTCAGGCCGTGGCCGTCCACCTCGACGCCGCGCCCGATCCAGACGTTGTAGATCGGGATGCCGGTGTCCTGGCACAACAGGTTCGCCGTTTCCTCGGCGACCGTGATGTTCTTCATCATCGTGGCGAGGGTGCGTTTGGCGCCGGCATCCGATTCGCCCGCAACGAGCCCGTCGAAGCCACGCTTGATGTCAGGCGGCAGCAACTTCAGCGCCCTGATGTAGAGCTCCTTCGCCGCATCCTCCACCTGCTGCAGGTCGATCTTCACTCTACTTTTATCTTCCGTTCCCGGACCACGCGCGCCCACAGCGCAATTTCTTCCTTCATGGCCCGCGCCATTTCATCCGGCGTATTGCCGACTGGCGCGAGCCCCTGCACATAGAGGCGCGCCCTCATGTCGGTGGATTCGAGCGCCTTTTTCGTGTCCCGGTACACCTTCTCGATGATTTCCTTCGGCGTGCCGGTCGGCGCCACGATGCCGAACCAGCCGGTGTTTTCGAAGCCGGGCAGCGTCCTGGCGATGGGCGGCACGCCGGGCAGCTGGGCGAATTCGGTCTTGCTGGTCACGCCGAGCGCGCGCAGGCGCCCGGAGTTGATGTAGCCGATGGCCGCCGCAGCGTTGGTCACTGCAAAGGTGGTGTCGCCGCCGATGAGGCCCACCAGCGACGGGCCCTCGCCCTTGTACGGTACCTGCACCGCGTTAATGCCCGCAGCATTGACGAAGTTCTCCGCCGCGAGGTGCGTTTGCGAGCCGATGCCCGCGTGGCCGAAGGTGAGCTTGCCGGGCTGAGCCTTGGCCGCATCTATCAGCTGCTTGACGCTCTTGTAGGGCGAATTGGCGGCGACCACCAGCACTTGCGGGCCCGAGACCGCCTGGGTCACCGGAACGAAGTCCTTTTCCGGGTCGTAGCTCAACTTGGCGTAGATGTGCTGGTTGGCCGTCACCACCGAGCCGGAGGGAAAGAACAGCGTGTAGCCGTCCGGCGCGGCGTGCGCCGCTTCGGCCGCACCGACGCCGCCGCCGGCCCCGCCGCGGTTTTCGATCACCACCGTCTGCCCCCAGATTTCGGACAGTTTCTGGCCGATCAAGCGCGCCGAGATGTCGGTGGCGCCGCCAGGCGGGAACGGCACGATGAAGCGCACCGGCTTCTGCGGCCAACTCTGCACGGGTGCAGAACCTGCCTGCACGGGTGCAGGACCTGCTTGCGCACGTGCGGTAGATGAGAGCGCGAAGAGCAGGCCGATGGCGAGCGCCGTTACGGCTGCCACTGCCGCGAGCGTCTTCTGCCAGTCGCGCCAGGGTAGAAATTCAATCATGAGAATCCGGACGCCCCCCGTCAGGTGAACCGCCAGCAGCAGCACGATCGCCCACTCGCTCGCCTTCACGAACGGCTGGTCCGTCCAGCGCAGGAAGGATTCTAGCCGCGCCTCGCCTTGCAGCGCCTGCGCAAGCGCCCAGAAGTGCAGCGGCAGGAAAACCGCAAGCGCGATTCCCGAGAGTCGATGGACCAGCGCGAAGTTCCGGGACGGGATGTTCACCGGAACACCCCCGTCACGGCCCGCATCCCGCCAAATAAAAGGAAAATCGCAAGACAGGCCAGCACCGCGTCGCAGCTGCGGCCGCGCCAGCCCGCCCACTCGATCAGGACCGCGCGCAGGCCGATCGGCACGTGCACCGCGATGGCGAGGACGAAAACGGTATAGAACGCGAACCACACGCTATTGCCGCTCGTGCGCCCGAGAATCTCAGCAGCAGTGAGGCCGCCGCGCACAGCGTAGATCATGGTCGCGAGATGCACCAGCACGCAAAGACCCAGCAGGGCCGCGCTCGTCCGCTGCGCAACCCAAAGTAGCGTTTGGGCCTTTACATTCATAAGGCGTTTTTCAGAAGGGCCCAAGAAACTTCCCTTTTCAATCCCGCGATTCCCGCGGTCGGGGAGAGTTGCTTCGGGCAATGCTCGGTACAGCTCATGTGCGTATGGCAGGAATGGCAGCCGGCGTCTCCTGCCACCGCGCGCAGGCGCAGCGCGCCGGCGACATCGCGCTCGTCCCGCTGCAGCGTCCAGGCGCGGTTGAGCGCCGCCGGGCCGAGGTAGTCCGGGTTCTGCGCCACCACGTCGCAGGAGCTGTAGCACACGGCGCAGCCGATGCACTCGATCGCGGCGTCCACCTGAACGCGCGCCTTTGATTGTGGTTTTATGTTTGAAAAGTCGTCTCTGCGGGTGAGCGAACCCTGGAAATTCCCCTTGGCGCGGGCCCATTTGTCGAAGAACTCGCGCATGTCGGTCACCAGGTCGCGGATGACAGGCAGGTTGCGCAACGGCTCCAGCGCAATTTCGTTTTTATTTTTAACCGCTTTATCAATATGTGTCCGACAAGTCCATCGCGCAACACCGTTCACGGTCATCGCGCAGGAGCCGCACATGCCGACGCGGCAGGCAAAGCGGTAGGCGAGCGTGGGATCGAGCGTGCGCTGGATGTGCGTCACCACGTCGAGCACGGTCTGGCTCGCGTGGCGCGGCACGTCGAAAGACTGGAAGGAACCCTGCGCCGCGCCCCGCCAGACCCGGACTTTCAACGGCTTCAAGCGAACCCCAGCAGCAGGTTCGCGGTTTCCTCCGGCGCGGTCAGCATGGCGTCATGGCCGGTTTTCAACTCGACATAGGGCCATTCCGCTTTGCCCCGGATGCGATTCTTCACCGGAGCGAGGCCCGCATAGGCAGGATCGGTGCAGTCGACGTACAGCTTCGGCACCCCGTTGCCCACCGGGCCGCCCCAGTTCATCTTCTGGTCGTAGGGCGCGAAAGGCTGCGGCGTCATGCGGCGCTGGACCCACTCGATGTCCTTCGCCTCGCGCAGGCCGAACACCTCGGCCTTCGGCACCGGCATCGACAGTCCGCCGCTGGGCTCGGCCAGCTTGCGGCGCTCCGCCTGGACTTGAGGAGAGTGCGCGCTCGACCACGACTCGCCGTCCTCGACGATCGCCGAATCGAGATAAACGAGCTGGCGGAGGCGCGCTTTCACGCGCGCGGCAACGCCGGTGATGACGATGCCGCCGTAGCTGTGGCCGACCAGCACAACCTGGTTGAGTTCCTCGGCCTCGAGCAACGCGACGACGTCCGCGATATGCGTGGTCATGTTGACGTCGCGGTTGAGCAGGTGCGCCCGCTCGCCGAGGCCCGTCAGCGTCGGGCAGAAAACGCGGTGCCCCGCGCCCGAGAGGCAATCGGCAACACGGCGCCAGCACCAGCCGCCGTGCCAGGCGCCGTGCACCAGCACATAGGTACTAGGCGCTTTCGTACAGCCTCGTCAGCACGAATTCGCGATGACCGAGCGCCTCGGCGGCGGTAAGACGGCCGTTGGCGGTTCGGAACATGCATTCGAGCAGCTTGTCGCCCGCCTGGTCCGGCGACATCTCCTTGCGCAGCAGCCCCGATACATCCACGTCCACGTGCTCGCCCATGGTTCTCACCGTGCGCGGATTGGCGCAGAGCTTGATCACAGGCAGGATCGGATTGCCGATGACGTTGCCTTGCCCGGTCGGGAAGAAGTGAACCGTGTAACCGGCAGCCGCGCACAGCGTCACCATCTCCGCCGCCGCCGAGGACGAATCCATGAACCACAGGCCGGGGCCGGTGGGTTCCTCGGCCTTGTCCAGCACGCCGTCCACCATGCACTTGCGGCCGATTTTCTGGATGTTGCCGAGCGCCTTTTCCTCGATGGTGGTGAGGCCGCCCGCGATGTTGCCCTTTGTTGGCTGGGAATCCGACAGGTCGCTGGTCTTGTGCTTGTCGATGATCGCCTGGTAGCGGTCGAACACGAACTGGAATTTCCTGCGCACCTCGTCGTTGCGGCAGCGCGCCGCCACCAGATGCTCGCCGCCGGTGAGTTCGGTGGTCTCGCCGAACGCCAGCGTCACCTTGTGCGGATAGAGCTTGTCGAATGCATTACCCACGGTCGGATTCGCGCCGCAGCCCGAAGTGGTGTCCGATTCGCCGCACTTGGTCGACACCCAGAGGTCCTTGAGTGGCCGCTCTTCGCGGTTCAGCTCCGAGGCCCACTGGACGTATTCCTTGGCGGCCTTGGAGGCACGCATGATGGTGTCGTGATCGCCGTGCTGCTCGATGCCGAAGTAGGACACCGGCTTGCCGGTCGCCTTGATGCCGTCGGCGACTTTCTTCGCCCAGCCGTCCTCGATGCAGATCACCACCACCGCGGCGACGTTCGGATTGCAGCCGGTGCCGATAAGGGTGCGGAAATGCAGGTCCAGGTCGGCGCCGAACTGCAGCCGCCCGTAGGGGTGCGGAACGGCGACGGTGCCCTTGATGTTGTTCGCCACCGCCTCGGCGGCGGCGTTCGACAGGTCGTCCACCGGCAGGATGAGAACGTGGTTGCGCACGCCGACG
>Ga0070731_10000258_pt1 | contig 86777 bp, 91 predicted proteins | sample Coa_R1_2_FD_66448 | JGI IMG/M metagenome (GOLD analysis project Ga0070731, IMG submission 66448) | Surface soil microbial communities from Centralia Pennsylvania, which are recovering from an underground coalmine fire - Coalmine... | ecosystem: Environmental > Terrestrial > Soil > Unclassified ... | reverse complement strand
CGGGAGCGGCAGGACGTGATCCGCGCGTATGGGGCGGAGTTGGTGCTGACCCCGGGCGGCGAGAGCGATGTGGATCTCGTCCTCGACAAGGTCCGCGCGCTCAAGGCCGAGCACGGAACGAACATCTGGGAGGTCGGGCAGTTCACGAACGCCGACAACGTGCGCGCGCACACGCAGACGACGGGTCCGGAGATTTGGGAGCAGACGGAGGGGCGGGTCGACGCTTTCGTCGCGGCGCAGGGGACCGGCGGCACCCTCACCGGCGTGAGCGCCTATCTCAAAGCGAAGCGTCCGGACGTGCTGTCCTTCGCGGTCGAACCGGCCGAGTGCGCGATCCTCGCGGGACGCGGCTGGGGGCCGCACCGGATCGAAGGGATCGGGGACGGGTTCATCCCCGAGGTGCTGGACTTGAAGTGGGTGGACGGCGTCGTGACGGTGTCATCGGACGACGCGATCGCGATGGCCCGCCGGCTCGCGCGCGAGGAAGGCATCTTCTGCGGCATCTCGTCGGGCTGCAACGTCGCGGCGTGCCTGAAGCTGAGCCGGCGCTACCCAGAGCTCAAGACGATCGTCACGATGATCAACGACAACGGGCTGCGCTACCTGACGACGGAGCTGTGCGGCGCAGTGCCCGACCTCGCCGTGCCGGAGCGCGAGCACGCGCCGCGGCCGGACGACGCCCGCCGGCTCGCGGCGAAGCCGCTCACGGTCGTCGAGTAGCCGTCGGGCGCGGCGGTCGGCTGCCGGCCGAGGCTACCGGTTCCGCTCGGCTTCGTGCACGATGTTGAGCGCGGTCTGCGCTTCGCCCTCGACGATCGCCCAGTCGCCGGCCGAGGCAAAGTCGTGATTGGCGTGCTGCGTCACTTCGTAGATGCGCGCCAAGGCGGACTTGACGCGTTCCACCTCCTCCGCCGCGAGGCGCAGCGCCGAGGCGCCGTCGCCCGCGGCCCCGGCCGCGCCGAGCGCCCGGAGGGCGTCCCGGTAAGCGCGTCGCGCCGCGAGCTCGGAGTCGGCCGCGGGCGTGCCGCGCCGCCGCGTGCCGCGCCGCGGCTTGGCCGCGGCGGCCTTCCGCGCGGCCGCGATTCGCGCGCTGCTGCGGTCGATCCGCTTCTGGAGATACAGTCGCACCGCGTCCACCCCGCCGGATCCGCTCTTCATCGCCGCCTCCTCTGAGATCGCGTCTCGCTCCCCGCCGGACCTGCGTTCATGCGTTCACGCGCTCCGCGAGCTCTGCGAGATCGCGCACGATCACGTCCGGCGCGAACCCCAGCCGCTCCGGTGGGGCGCCGGCCCTGTTGACCCAGGCGACCGGCAGGCCGAAGGCCTTCGCCCCCGCGGCGTCCCACGCGTTCGACGAGACGAAGAGGATCGCCGAGCGCGTGAGCCCGAGCCGGCGTTCGGCGAGGGCGTACACGTCGGGGACCGGTTTGTAAGTCTTGACGGCGTCGACGCTGAGGACGTGCGCAAACAATTGACGAAGCTCCGCGGACCGCAGCGCGCTCTCCACCATCGACGGGCTGCCGTTGGACAGCACGGCGAGCGTCTTCGGCGCCATGCGCGCGAGGGCGGCGGGGACCTCGGGGTAGGCGCGCAGCGCCAGCCACCCGTCCAGCATCCGCCGCCGCGCCTCGGGCGCGACGGAGAGGCCGAGCCGCTCGAGCGTGTAGTCGAGGGCCTCAACGGTGACCGTCCAGAAATCTTCGTACCGGCCCATCGCGGCCCGGAGCCACGTGTACTCGAGCTGCTTCTGCCGCCACGCCGGGACGACGGCCTCGGATCCCGCCGCTTCGACGCAGAGGCGGTCGAGGGAGCGGACGTCGAGGAGGGTGCCGTAGAGGTCGAAGGCCAGCGCGTCGACGGTCATCCGGTGTCCCCCCGCGGGCGGCGGCCCCGCCTCGGAGCTAGATCTCGTGCCGGCCGGTCTGCTCGGCCTGTCCGAGGCCCAGCATCTCGACGAGCTTGCCGAAGCCGTCGGCAAGCGCCATGAACGCTCCCAACTCGATCAACTCTTCCTCGGTGAACTGCGTCTTCCAGCGCCGCAGGTGCTCGTCGCCGATCGCCCGGTAGTCCTCGGTGAACAGCGTCGCCATCTCCAGCGCCGCCCGCTCGCGTGGCGTGAACACGGGATTCTCCGGATCGGACGTGGCATCGAGTTTCGCCTCGCCGAGGCCCATTTGCTCCGCCACGGCGGAGCGGACGTTGCTTCAATAACTGCAGGTGCGCAGGCGCGCCATCCGCACGCGCATCAGTTCCTTGAGCGGATGCTCGACGATGCCGCCGTAGAACGCATCCTGCCATCCCGAGTAGAACGCGCGCAGCGCCAGCGGGTGCCTCGCGAGAATGCGCAGGAGCGTGGGGTTCGGCGCCCCGCGCTTCGCCGCGTCGGCGAAGGCCCGCCGGACGTCGTCAGTCAGCGCGGTCTCGGCAACCGGCCCGATGCGAACCGTCATAGCCGTCCTCCTCGTCCTGCGCTTGTTTATGCCACCGTGACGCCGCGCACGCCGTGCTTCTCGATCAGGCGGGCCACGAGTCCCGAGCCCTTCGCCTCGTCGACGAACGCTCCCAGGAATTCCGCTCCGGCGCCCGCACGCCCGCCCGGCGTACCGATCGACTGCTGCACCCCGGTCACGCGGCCGTCCAGCACGCGCGACCCCGGCAGCGCGGCGGCAGCGGCGATGAGGCGCGGCGTAAGACAGGCCAGCGCCTCGAGCTTTTCCTCTTCGAACAATGCGACCGACGCTTCGATGCCTTCGGCGCGCACGAGCGCCGCGCGTTTGAGGGTGCGGCTGAGGAAGAGGTCATACGCGCTCTTGCCGGAGACCGCGATGCGGACGCCGTCCCGGTCCACGTCCGCGAGCGTCCGGATCGTCGAGCCGGCAGGCACGAGATACGTGACGGGAATCTCGAGATAGGCGGGGCTGAACGCGATCTCCGCGGCCCGCTGCGGCTCGTTGCCGAGGAAGGCGATGTCCCAGCGGTTGTCTCTGGCGCCGTCGGCCAGCGGCCCGGCCTGGGGAAACCGCACGAATTCCAGCGGCACGCCGAGGCGGCGGCCGATTTCCCGCGCGAGATCGGGCGCGATGCCGCGCGGCTCGCCGGCCGGCCCGTCGGGCAGCACGAGCAGGAAATTCCCGTCGTTCAGGCCGGTGCGCAGGGTGCCCGACGGCGCGAGCGCCGCGCGGACCTCAGGAATGCCCAATGTAGTCCATCCGGCCGCCGTCGACGGTGAGGATCTGCGCCGTCACAAACCCTGACTCGGGCGACGCCAGAAACGCGACCGCGTGCGCAACGTCGTCGGGCGCGCCGACCCGGCCGACCATTGCGCGGTCGCTGAGCCGTTTGACCGTGTCGCGCAGCTCCTGCTCACTGCGCTCGGCTTTCACCATGTCGGTGATGATGAACCCGGGGGCCACGGCGTTCACGGTGATGCCGTGCGGCCCGAGCTCCATGGCGAACCGGCGCGTCAGGGTGGATACCGCGGCCTTGGTGGCGGCGTAAAAGGTGGCACCGGGGAGCGTCGTCCCGTTGGCGGCGGCCGAACTGATGTTGATGATGCGGCCGTACCGCCGCTCCTTCATCGCCGGGACGACCGCGCGCGTGACGTGGATTACCCCGTCTACGTTGGTGCGCCGCATCTGCTCGAACCGGCCCGGATCGAAGTCGTCGAGCGTCGCGCGGACGGACACGCCCGCGTTGTTGACCAGCACGGAGATCGGTCCCAGATCGGCGGCGGTTCGGTCGACCATCGCCGCGACCTGCCCGGGGTCGCCCACGTCCGCCCGCACCGTGATCGCGCGTCCACCCACGGCGCGGATTTCGTCCACGACGGCCCGCGCCTCATCGGCGCGGCCGCGGTAATTGACGCACACCGCGGCGCCGTGACGCGCCAGCCGGACGGCGATCGCCCGGCCGAGACCGCGGGATGCTCCGGTGACGAGTGCGATCTGCCCAGTCCAACTCATGGGGCTCAAGATATTCTGCTGCGCGCGGGAATCGCCTGCACCGCGGCGTGGATCAGGGTGCGGCTTCGTGGTCTAGCCGCTTTCGTATGTGCGCCTTCCAGCTGTCTGGCAGCCCCGGCGCCTGTTCCGCGCGGATCAGCAGGTCCCGGCCGACCGTTTCGTCCGCATACAATCGGGTAATGTCCGCCACCGTGACGCCGTGCCGGTCCTGCTCGATCAATTCGATCTCGTCGCCCGCCTCCACCGTTCCCTCGCGCACGACGGCGAGATAGAAGCCGGTGCGGCCGCTGGCGAGGAAACGCCGCACCATGTCGCGCCGTCCGAATTTGACGCCGAGCTTGTAGCACGGCAGGCGGGGCTGTGTGATCATTATCTCCGCCGAGCCCACGCGATACCGGTCACCGATGTTGACCGCGTCCTCCCGCGCCCACGAGGCGGTGAGGTTCTCACCGAACATCCCCCACGGCAGCGCCATCTCCGGAAATTCGTCCCGCCAGAACGCGTAGTGCTCCACAGGGTACACGTACACGGCCTTGTCCGGCCCCCCATGAACCGTCAGGTCGGCCTGCCGGTCTCCGTCCAGGTTGAGCGTGCCCAGCCGCACCGGACCGTCGACCGGTTCTTTGAAGATTCCCGTCGTGATGCGGCGGTCGTTGATGGTGACCTCGCGCGGCAGCGACACGTTGACGGACACGATGTGCATGGCACGGCTCCCGGTGCGGCGGCGGACTCCAGACTATTTCTCTACTTAGTCTTCGCTGCGGCGCCCGCGTTACGTCTGTAACAAAACCGGCCGTCGCGAGACCAATCTAGCAGACAGAATCGAGTGTAGAGAGATCGGGACCGGACAAATCGAGAATGGAGGAGTGACAAATGAAGTCGTTCCGCAAGGCGTTCGGGTTCGTTCTGGCAGCGGCACTGGTGGCAGGGGGGGCGGGGTTCGCGGCCAAGCCCGCGATGCTTCCCGTCGAGCACGACCGCAGCACGGCGCTCATCGTCGAACACGACCACAACAACGCGCTGATCGTCGAGCACGACCGCAGCATGGCGCTGATCGTCGAGCACGACCACAACAACGCCTGATCATCCTGAGGCCCGCGACGGCCCTCCCAGTCTCCCCCTCCCCCGGGAGGGCCGTCGGCGCCTCGGGCCTGCCGCGGCCGCGCCGCGGCGTTCCGGACCTCTCGGCCGGAGGAATCTCTCCCGCGGTTTTGGAACGAGCCTGGCGTGCGTGATGGATATGCGGGGCCCGGGTCCGCCCTGCGGCCGTCCGATGCGGACGCGGGGATGGTCGCGCGCCTCCGCGCCGGGGACGAGGCGGCGTTTCTGAGCCTCGTCGAACGCCACGGGCCGGCGATGCTGCGGTTGGCCTCGATGCATCTCTCCCGGGCGGTGGCGGAGGAGGTCGTGCAGGATGCTTGGGTCGGCGTGCTGCAGGGCATCGGCCGGTTCGAGCAGCGCAGCGCGCTCAAGACCTGGATTTTCACGATCCTGATGAACCGCGTGCGGACGCAGGCGCAGCGGGAAGGGCGCAGTCTTCCATTCTCCGCCCTCGACGGCGCGGAGGGCGGCGCCGAGTCCGCGGTGCCGGCCGATCGGTTTCTTCCGGCGGATCATCCGCAGTGGCCGCATCACTGGGCCGCGCCGCCGAAGGACTGGGGCGGTTCTCCCGAAGATCGGCTGCTGTCGGCGGAGGTCCGGACGGAGATTCAGCGCGCCATCGACGCGTTGCCGCCGGGCCAGCGCGAAGTGATTACGCTGTGTGACGTCGAGGAGTGGTCCGCGGAGGAGGCGTCCGAATTGCTTGGGATCACGCCAGGCAACCAACGCGTGCTGCTCCACCGCGCCAGGTCGAAAGTCCGGCGCGCGCTCGAGCGATATTTCGAGGAGGTCGAGTGATGGCGGCTTCAAACGAGATGAGCTGCCAGGAACTGGTCGAGCTGGTCACCGACTATCTGGAGGCCGCGCTGCCGGCGGGGGACCGCCGACGATTTGAGGAGCATCTCACGGAGTGCCCGCCCTGCCGGGCGTATCTGGAGCAGATGCGCCACACGATCGGCGCGCTCGGCAGACTGCCGCGCGAATCGATCTCCGACGACGCCAAACGCGGCCTGCTCGACGTGTTTCGCGACTGGAAGAAGCGCACGCCGACGTAGCCCGCTCCGTAGAGGACCGGGCCCGCGCGGCTGCGAACACCCGATCCTGCCCATGCCCAAGCCGCGCATTTATCTCACCCAGCCGATTCCCGACGGGGCGCTGGCGCGTCTCCGGGGCCTGGGGCCGGTCGACATGTACGACGACCCGCTCACGATCGCGCCCCGCGACCGGCTGCTGGCGGGCGTGCGCGAGGCCGACATCCTCTTCTGTCTCCTCCACGATCGCATCGACGCCGAGATCATGGACGCCGGTGGGCGGTTGCGCCTCGTCGCCTGTATGGCGATCATTCCCGCAAACATCGATCTGGCGGCGGCGACCGCGCGCGGGATCCCGGTCACCGTGATTCCGCCGCTCGTGACCGAGGCGACCGCCGACGTCAACATGGCGCTGCTCCTCGCCGTGGCGAGGCGGATCGTCGAGGGTGACCGGCTGCTGCGGGCGGGCGTCTTTCCCGGCTCGCAGTCGATGCATCTCGTCGGCGGCACGGTACACGGCAAGACGCTCGGCATCGTGGGGCTCGGCGCGATCGGACGCGAGGTGGCGAAGCGCGCGCGGGGCTTCGGGATGCGGGTGCTGTACTTGAAGCGCCGGCGGCTGCCGGAGGCGGAGGAGCGCGCACTCGGCATCGAGTGGGCGCCGCTCGACGACCTGCTGCGAGAGGCGGATTTCGTATCGGTGAACGCGCTCTTCACGCCGGAGACGCGGCACCTCATCGGCGAGCGCGAACTCGGCCTCATGAAGCCGACGGCGTACATCGTCAATACCTCGCGTGGCCCGCTTATCGATGAAGCGGCCCTCGCGCGCGCCCTGCGGGAGCGCCGAATCGCCGGCGCCGGCCTCGACGTGTACGAGGACGAGCCGCGGGTCACCCCGGAATTGATCGACCTGCCGAACGTGGTGCTGACGCCCCACGTCGGCAGCGCCGACCGCGAGACCCGCGAGCGGATCGCCGGCGTCGTCGTCGACAACATCGAGGTGTGGCTGCGCGGGGACCGCCCGCCGAACGTCGCCAACCCCGAGGTCTACGCGCGGTGAGCGCGCGCCGGCGGCCGCGCGAGGTGGGCGCATGCTGACGGTCAGAGAGGCGCTGGAGCTCGACGTGCTGCGCGACGTGAAGATCGTCGCCGGTCGTGAGGGCCTCGGCCGGCGGATCCGCTGGTGCCACATCATCGACAATCCCGAGATCGTCCGCTGGATCCAGGGGGGCGAGCTCCTGCTCACGACCGGCTACGGCTGGCCGGAGACGGAGCAGACGAGCCGCCGGACCATCCGGGCGCTCAACGGCAAGGGGCTGGCGGCGATTCTCTTCGATCCCGGGCCGTTCCTGGGAGAGATTCCGGTCAACGTCGTCGACGAGGCGGGGCGCCTCGAGCTGCCGGTGCTTGTCGCGCCGCGGAAGCTGCGGTTCGCCGACGTGACCGAGGCGGTCGGCCGCGAGCTGAGCCGGCGGCAGTACGCGATCATCGAGCGCGCCGACCGGTATCACCGCCAGATCACCGCCGCGGCCGTGGAGGCGCGCGACCTCAACGACATCGCCCGCACGGTCTGCGGCCTGACGCGCCGGTCCGTGACCATTGAAGACGCGGAGTTCCGGCCGCTCGCGCGGGCGGACCCGCCGGGGGCGGACTCGCCCGCAACGATGAAATTGCAGCGGGCGGACCCGCCGGGGGCGGACTCGCCCGCAACGATGAAATTGCAGCGGGCGGACCCCCCGTCCCCGCGCGACGGGGCGGAGGCGCGGGCGCTGCGCGAACGGCTCCGGGAGGCCGACGGCGCCGTGCGCCAGGACGGCCGCGTAGCGTGCGCGATCAGGGCGGGCACCGAGCTGCTCGGCTACCTGTGGATCCTCGAAGGCGACGCGCCCCTCGGCGATCTCGAGCTGCGCGTGGCCGAGCACGGCTCGATGGTCGCGGCGCTGCACATCCTGCGCCAGCGTTCGCAGGCCGCGGTCGAAGCGAGAATCGGCCACACCGTCGTCGACGCGCTGATTCGCGGCGACGTTCCGGAGGAGGACCTGATCGAGCGGGCGCGTCTGCTCGGGTTCGACCCGGACGGCGATTACGTGGTCATGATGGTGTCGCTCATGGACCGCGCCGCCCGGGGCCGCAAGTGGCCGCTGACCAGCCGCGACGAGTATTATCGGCGCGAGCACGCCGCGCAGGTGCTGCGCCGGCTGCTGGCACAGGACCGGCTTCCGATTCTGTGCACGTACTCGCTCAACCGGATCGTCTGTCTCCTGTCGGTGAATCGGATGCCGGATGCGCCCGAGTGGCCGCGCCAGTTCGCGCGACGGCTGCACGAGCATCTGGCCGGCGCGGACGGCCTCCCGCCGGTGCTCGTCACCTTCGGCACCGCGCACGCCGGGCTGTCGGGCGTGTCCAAGGGGTATTGGGAGGCCGACCGGGCGCTCGCCCTCGCCAAGGACTCGGACCGCGTCCTGTTCTTTGAGGACCTGACACTCGCCCATCTGCTCGCCCAGATCTCGGACACGGACTCGCTGCAGGCGATGTACGCGCGGACGCTCGGGCCGGTGCTCGCCGGCCCGGGGGGCCGCGTGCTCCGAGAGACGCTGTGGGCGCTCGTCGACGCCGGGTTCAACAAGGAGACCGCGGCGGCGGCGCTCGGCATCCACCGCAACACGATGCGCGGACGGCTGGAGCGGGTGCAGGCGCTGCTCTGCCGGCCGCTCGGCGACCCCGACGTTCGCCGCGACCTCGCGGTCATCAAGGAGATCGAACATCTCCTGGTCCCCGAACCGCGCCTGACGATCTGAGCGCGCCGCCCGGCGGCTGTGCGCCACGCACATTCTCCGCCCGCAGATGGTGCACTAAGCACCTTGAATCTCCCATCTTGCCCTGGCATGCTCAACAACACATCCCGTCCGCGGTCGGTGACATGGTGCGAAGCGCCCGGCAGCTCGTCGCGAGGTTCGAGCCGGTGGGGCATCTCGCGTTGCCCGGTGGGGGACAGATCGTGGTCGACGGCGCCTACGCGTATGTCGGCCATATGGCGCCGCCCCACGGCACCTCGATCCTTGACGTGGCGGACCCGGCGAATCCCCGCGTGCTCGCGCGGCTGACGGTTCCGGACGATATTCACTCGCACAAGGTGCGCGTCGCGGGCGATGTCATGCTGGTGAACTACGAGCGGTACCCCGAGGGCGATCTCAGCCGCACGCCCGACGTGGGCCTCAAGATTTTCGACATCGCGGACCGCCGCCGGCCCCGTGAGATCGCGTTCTTCCGCACCGCCGGCCGCGGCGTCCATCGTTTCGATCTCCAAGGGACGCACGCGTTTCTTTCCACCGAGTGGCCGGGGTTCCGGTCCAACATCCTGCTGATCCTGGACGTGGCGGATCCCGCGCGGCCCGCCGTCGCCGGCCGGTGGTCGTTCGCCGGCCAGGAGGCCTCGGCGTCCCCGGAACCGCTGCCGGTCGACCATTGGGTCCATCTCGCGCTGGCGCGCGGGAACCGCGCGTATGCCGCGTGCGGCCACGCGGGCGTCATGATCGTGGACATCTCCGACGTGAGCAGACCGCGCACGGTGAGCGCCGTGGCGTGGGATCCGCCGTACGTGAACCCGACGCACACGTTTCTGCCCGTGCCGCACCTCATCCGGGGCCGCCGCTTCGCCGTCGTGACCGACGAGGACGTCACCGACGACGTGCTCGAGGACCCGCCGGCGTTCATGTGGGTGCTCGACATCACGGAGGAGACCCGGTCGGTGCCGGTGGCCACGTATCAGGTGGAGCCGGACGGGCTCGTGGTGCCGGGGCAGCGCTTCGGCGCGCATCAGCCCTGGGAGCACATCCGCGAGGACAACATCGTGTTCCTCGCGTGGTTCAGCGGCGGCGTCCGCGCGGTGGACATCTCCGATCCGTACCGCCCGCGCGAAGCGGCGGCCTACGTGCCGCCCGCGGGGGCGGGCCGGCCGGCCGCGCAGACCAACGACATCTTCGTCGACCGGCGCGGGTTCGTCTACGCGATCGACCGGTACGAGGGCCTGAGCGTGCTCGAGTTTCGACGCAGCGACTAGGAGGGCGGCGGGGAGAGCGACCGGCAAGGGACTTGCATCCAACGCGTGATGAGGAGGGGGACCTGATGATGCGTTGCGGCCGTCTCGTGGCTGGAGTGATCGCAGTACTGGCGATGTGCCTTGGAGCGGGAATGCCCCGCGGGGCCGGGGTGCCGGCGGCGACCGCCGCGGCCGGCGGGTGGGTGCTGCCGGCCGGGCCGGTAACGCTCAACGAATGGGACGGCGGCGACGGCACCAAGTCGGCGCTGCTGCGTCAGCTGATCGCGGACTACGAGAAGCTACACACGAACGTCAAAGTCAACTTCGAGACCGACGTCAAGTCCCTGAAGGTCGCCGCGGCGATCGCCTCGGGCACGGCGCCGGAGATCTTCGAAGCCTCCGACGCGAACCTCCAGAAGTACATCGTGGCCAAGGCGGTGGAGCCGCTGCCGCCCGCCGCGTGGGGCCAGCCGAACGTGGACGGCGTGCTGGCGCTGTATTTGCCGCACGTGCTGGATGCCGTCACCGCCGGCCACAGCCTCTACGCGGTGCCGGACCAGCTGAACGCCCACAGCCTCTACATTAACAACCGGATGTTCCGCGCCGCGGGCCTCGATCCGGTGAAGGACGCGCCGAAGACCTGGGACGACGTCGCGCGCCTCGACAAGGTCCTGACCAAGAAGCAGGGCGACCGGATCACCCAGAAGGGGTTCGAGTTCCGCTACATCTGCGACGACGGCCACTGGCAGGCGCACATCTTCCACATCCTGACGTACCAGGCCGGCGGCGACGTGATCAAGGACGGCAAGCCGGTCTTCAACAGCGAGGCCGGCCTCACGGCGCTCCGGGTCTGGAAGAGCCTCGTCGTCGCGCCGGGCGTCACGCAGAACACGTGCTCGTCTCCGTATCAGGACTTCGCGGTGGAGCAGGACGCGATGACGTTCGCCGGCCCGCACGTCGGCAAGATCGTCGAGCAGATCAACCCGGCGATGAAGGGCAACTACACGGTCGTGCCGCTGCCGCAGCTGCACCCCGACCACCCGGTCACCCTCATCTACTCGTTCAACTGGAGCGTGAACGCGCGCGCCTCCTCCGATCAGAAGCGCGTCGCCTGGGACCTGATCCACTTCATGAGCGCCCGGCCGGAGTTGTGGTGGTCCCGGATCCAGTTCCTGCAGGGGACCAAGGGCTGGCTCGGCATGCCGGTGGCCCGGAACACGCCGTTCATGTCGGCGTATACCCACGACCTCTCGGTCGGCCGGCCGCTCGGCCGCACCACGTACTATGCGGACTTGCAGACCATCATCGCGCGCATGGTCGACAAGGTCGTGCTGAAGGACGTGGATCCGAAGTCGGCGCTCGCCGAGGCGTCGGACGAGTTCATCCGCGCGTCGGCCAAGTAGGCCATGGAATCGCAACAAGCGAGCTCGGCGGCATCGCCGCGCGCGCGCGGGTCCGCGATCCCAAGAGGATGACGCCGCGAACGATCGACACGCACTTTCACGTCGTCCCGCCGGAGTTCTACGAGGCGGTGCGGCGCGGGGCGTTCCGCCAGTCGGTGGAGATCGAACGGCGGGGCGGCGCGGAGCACATGGTGTACCACGCGCCGCCCGGCGTGGTGCTGGAGCCGGGCAATGAGATCGACACGCGGTGCTCCGACGTCCGCCTGATGCTCGAGGGGCTCGACCGGCGGGGACTGGACGCCGCGGCGATCGGGCCGTCGCCGGGCCAGTTCTACTACTGGGCCGATCCCGAGCTCGCGGAACAGGTCGCCCGCGTGATCAACGACGGCATCGCCGCGCTGGCCCGGGCGCACCCGGACCGGATGTTCCCGATGGGCTCGCTGCCGATGCAGGACGGCGAGCGGGCCGCGCGCGAGCTGGAGCGCGCGGTCACGCGGCTCGGCATGCGGGCGTTTGAAATCTGCACGCACATTAACGGCGCGGACCTCGACGATCCGCGCTTTGCGCCGGTGTTCGCCGCCGCGGCGCGGCACGGGACGCCGATCTTTCTGCATCCGCAGAACTGGGGCGAGATGCGGCGCCTGAAGGAATACCATCTCTGGAACCTGGTGGGCTTCCCGTACGAAACCGGCCTGGCCGCCGCGCGCCTCGTCGCCGGCGGCGTCTTCGAGCGGAATCCGGAGCTCAAGATCATCCTCGCGCACGGCGGCGGCTATTTCCCGTACCAGATCGGCCGCCTCGACCACGGGTACAAGGTGCGCGGAGAGCTGCACGACCGGCTGCCGAATCCGCCGAGCGCGTATCTCGGCGGCATCTACTGCGACACCTTGACCCACAACACCACGGCGCTGCGGTTCCTCGTGGAGCGGATGGGGGACGACCACGTGGTGATCGGCACCGACTACCCGTTCGACATGGGCGACGAGACGCCGGTCGAAAGCGTACGGGCGTGCCGGCTGGGCGCGGAGCGCGAGGCCAACGTCCTCGGCCGCAACATGCTGCGTCTGTTGGGGGCCGCCTAGCCGATGCGGGCCCTGGACGCGGGGACGACACCGGCCGGCATGCCGGCCCGGACGGGTTCCCGCGTAATCAAAGCCCCCCGCCGGCCGCTGGCGCGGTGGCTGCGTTCCGCGGAGGCGCGGCACCAGGCCTGGGGCTATTTGTTCCTCGCGCCGATGTTTCTGCTGCTCGTCGTCTTCAAGTTCATCCCGATGTTCCAGGCGCTGTATCTCAGCCTCACCAACTACGATTTGCTGAGCCCGCCGAAATTCGTGGGCCTCAAGAACTACGGGACGCTGCTCCGGGATCCGCTGTTCCATCAATCGGTCGGCGTCACCCTGTACTACGTCTTCGGCACGTGCGTGTTCATCTGGTTTCTTTCGCTGGCCATGGCGCTCGTGTTCAACGCGCCGCTGCCCGGCAAGAACCTGCTGCGGACGGTCTATTTTCTGCCGGCGATCGTCCCGGTCGTCGTGTACGCCGTCATCTGGCAGTTCCTCTTCCATCCGTACGGCCTGCTGAACGTCGCGCTTCACGCGTTCGGCGTCCGGCCGATCATGTGGCTCACGGACAGCCGCGCGGTGATGCCGGGGTTCATTCTCGCGGGGCTGTGGCGGTTCGTGCCGTACTTCATGATCGTCTACCTGGCCGGGCTGCAGAACATCCCGCACGAGTACTACGAGGCCGCGGCGATCGACGGGGCGGCGGGGGGACAGGCGTTCCGGTACGTGACGCTGCCGCTGCTGCGGCCGACGGTGCTGCTCGTGGTGGTGATCTCGCTGATCTTGATGTCGAAGGTCTTCACGAACGTCCTGATCATCACCGGCGGCGGGCCGGACGGGGCGACGCGCGTGCTGTCGCTGTTCATCTACCAGACCGGCTTTCAGTTCTTCAAGATGGGTCTCGCCAGCGCGGCGTCGATGTTTCTGCTGCTCGGGACGATGATGTTCACGCTCCTGCAGCTGCGGTTCTTCCGGGAGGACGCGCGTGGATAGACGCGCGGGCGCCGTCTACTGGATCGGCGTGCTGCTGGTCGCGGCCTGGGGGCTCGTCCAGATGGCGCCGATTCTCTGGATGATTTCGACGTCGCTGAAACCGCTGCGCGACGTCTTCGCGCTGCCCATTCAGTGGATCCCGCGCCCGCCGCAGTGGGCCAACTATCCCGCCGCCTGGGACGAGTTTCCGTTCGCGCGGTACTTCGCCAACAGCTTCATCGTCTCGCTGTCGGTCACGGTGCTGAACGTGGTGCTCGCCGGCATGGCGGGGTACAGCCTGGCGAAGTACCGGTACTTCGGCCAGCGCGCCCTCTTTCTCGCGGTGCTGAGCACGCTGATGCTGCCGATCGAAGTGCTGATGGTGCCGACCTTCCTCATCGTGAAGAACCTCGGCTGGCTCAACACCTATCAGGGGATGATCGTCCCGGTCGTCGCGGACGCGTTCGGGGTCTTCCTGATGCGGCAGTTCATGCTGAGCCTGCCGGACTCGCTGGTCGAGGCCGCCCGCATCGACGGCGCGGGCGAGCTCGCCACCTACTTCCGGATCGTCGTGCCGCTGACGTGGCCGGCCGTGCTGACGCTCGCGATCTTCACCTGGCGGGAGACGTGGGACGCCTTCGTCTGGCCGTACCTCATCATCACCTCAGACGCCCTCCGCACGATCCCGATCGGGCTGCAGCGGTTTCAGGAGCAGTACGTCACGACCTACAACTCGGTCATGGCCATCTCGACGATCGCGATGGTGCCGATGGTGCTGTTGTTCTTCTTCTTCCAGCGCGCCTTCATCCGCGGTATTGCGCTATCCGGCCTCAAGGATTGACGTCTCGCGAGGCCGAGGTGCCGGCGATGCGACCGACCGATCTTCCGAGCGCGACCCAGAGCCCGCGCTTCTCGGGCATCCGCACGTTCATGCGGCTGCCGTGGACCGCTGATCTGAAGCAGGCCGGCGCGCAGGTCGCCATCATGGGCATCCCGTTCGACACCGCGGCGAGCTTCCGGACCGGCGCGCGCTTCGGGCCGTCGGCGATCCGCGACATCTCCGTGCTGCTGCGGCCGTCCAACCAGTACCACCGGATCAACGCGCTCGAGGCGCTGCGCGTCGTCGACCGCGGCGACGTCGCCGTCGTGCCCGGCGATATCGCGCGGACCTACGCGAACATCGAGGCGGAATGGGCCGAGTGCGCCGCGGCGGGGGCGATCCCGATCGGCCTCGGTGGAGACCACTCCGTCACGCTGGGGGAATTGCGCGCGATGGCCCGGCGCCACGGGCCGCTCGCGCTCGTCCAGTTCGACTCGCACACCGACACCTGGGACAACTACTGGGGGGTGCGCTACACGCACGGCACGGGGTTCCGGCGGGCGTGCGAGGAGGGGCTCCTCGACACCGCCCGCTCGATCCAGGTCGGGCTGCGCGGCAGCGAGTACGCGCCGGGCGATCTCGACGAGAACCGGCGGCTCGGCTTCGAGGTGCTGCTGGCGCCGGACCTGCTGACGATGTCGCCGGCCGATGTCGCGGCGGCGATCCGGCGGCGGGTGGGGGCGGGGCCCGCGTTTCTCAGCTTTGACATCGACTTTTTCGATCCGGCGTTCGCGCCCGGCACCGGCACGCCGGAAGCCGGCGGGCCCACGAGCGCTTTCGGGCTGCAGGTCCTGCGCCACCTGACCGGGGTGCCGTTCGTCGGCTACGACGTGGTGGAGGTGCTGCCCGCCCACGACTCCGCCGCCATCACGGCGCTGCTCGCGGCCACCGTCGTCTTCGAGTTTCTGGCACTGATCGCGCTCTCAAAGCCGGCTGCGCTCTCGGGTGCGGCCGCGCAGCAGCCGATCGGCACGGCGGGGGGCGACGGGAATGCGTAATCAGGCCGCGGACGAGTACGCCGCGGCGTACAGGTAGGGACGTGGAGCTCCGCGCGCGGGGCGGATCATCCGTCCTGACCGGACCGCCGGAACGCCGCCGCCGGGCCGACCGCGGCGGCCGCGAGCCCGATCGGCAGCGCCAGCAGGAACGGCGCCGTGAGGCTGGCGCGCGCGACCGTTGCGCCCAAAAGGGGCCCGGCGAACAGGCCCAGGTCGATGGCGCTGTTGAACACGCTCATCGCCGCTGTGTACCGATCGGGCGGAACGCCCCGCGTCACGAGCATGGCGAACATGACGGGCATGATGCCCCAGGCCGTTCCGTAGACGGCCCCCGCCGCCAGCAGGAGCGGCACCGTGTGCACGAGCGGGACGGCGAGGACGGTGCCGGCGGTCCCGGCGATCGCGGCGAGCATCAGCCACCGGCCGTGGCCCCGGGCGACGAGCCGGCCGGTGGGGACCTGCATCACGGCGTACATGCCGCCCTGGATCGCGAAGATCCAACCGATGAACAGAACGGAGGCGCCCTGCCGGGACGCGTACAGGGGCAGGAACGTGGTCCAGATGCCGGCCACGCTGTAGCAGAGCAGGATGGCGACGCCGAGGCGCGCGACCGATGCGGTTGACAGATACACGATGAAGTCGCGAAAGGACGCGCGCGCCGGGGCGCGCCCGGGCATCGGCCGGCCGGCCAGGAGCGGGATCGCGGCCAAGCTGAAGAGCGCGGCGGCCACGAAGGGCGCGCGCTCGCCGATGCGAGATGCCGCGAACCCGCCGAGCGCGGGCCCGGCGAGGGCGGCGAACGACGTGCACAGCCAGAAGGTGCCGAAGGCCCGTCCGTGGTCCTCCGGCGTCGCCGAATCGGCGACGGTGGCGTGCAGCGGGGGAATGAGCACGCCCCGCGCGGCGCCGACCGCCGTGAGGGCGACGGCAACGAGCGCGCGGGCCTCGCCGGCCGCGGCGGCGCCGAGGCAGAGCGCGTTCGCGACGAGGGCGCCCAGCAGCTGGCGGCGGCGCCCGATCGCGGCGGCGATCACGCCGGCCTGCAGCTCGACGAGGCCCATGCTCAGGCTGAATGTGCCGACCACGACCCCGATCTCGGCGATGCCGAAGCCGATGTGCGCAAGGTGGAGGGAGAGGATGGGGACCACGACCTGCCAGGACATGCTCGCGCAGAATCCGGCGGCGCTCAGCGTGAGGCTCGGCGCCCAACGCCGAGAGGCCGTGCTCATCCTGACGTGTCGAGTTCACCCGGCCCGCGACCGTTTCCTCGGTTGCCGCGGCCCGACGGGCGCCCGGTCGCATGCCGCCGTAAAGGCCAATTCCAGCGTGGAGGTGTGTTCGTGAGACCGACCGTCTTCGTCAGCCAGCCCATTCCCGAGCCGGGCCTCGAGATTCTGCGCGAGGTCGCGGAGGTCAAAGTGTTCCCGCGCACCGACCGCAACATGACCGAGGAGGAATGGATCGTTGCCGCCTCGCGCTCCGACTACCTCTTCGTCATGGGCGGGAACATCATCAGCGGCGACGTCATCAAGGCGAACCCCAAACTGAAGGGCATTTTCATCGTGCACCGCCGGCTGCCCCAGAACCCCGCGATCGACCTCGATACCGCGCGCGCGCTCGGCGTGCCGGTCGTGTTTCAGGCGCCGTGGGAACCGATCTACGACCACATCGCGGACGCCACCGCCGATCTCACCATCGCGATGCTGCTCGGCCTCGCCTACCGGATGGTCGATGCCGACCGCTACACCCGCTCCGGCCGCTCGCTCCAGGAGCACACGATGGCGCTCATGGGCCCGGGCGTCGTCGGGAAGACCGTCGGACTGTTCGGCCTCGGCATCGTCGCGAAGAAGATGGCGCCCCGGCTCCGTCCGTTCCGCGTGGAGCTCCTCTATACGAAACGGACGCGCCTCGCGCCCGATCAGGAGCGCGAGATGGGGCTCGCCTGGGTCGCGGACAAGGACGAACTGCTCCGGCGCAGCGACTTCTTCTGCCTCGAAGTCGACTACAATCCGAACAACCACAAGATCATCGGCGAGCGGGAATTCGCGCTCATGAAGCCGACGGCGTACTTCATCAACACCGCGCGCGGCCGCCTCGTCGACGAGCCGGCGCTGGTGCGGGCGCTGCAGAACCGCACGATCGCCGGCGCCGGATTGGACGTGTTCTGGCACGAGCCGCCGGGGTCGCCGGAGATGGCCCCGAGCCCGGAGTTCTTCACGATGGAGAACGTCATCCTCGCGCCGCACAACGGCGGCGCCACCTGGCTCGCCCGCGGCGAGCTGGCGAAGGGGACGGCGCGGCAGATCGTCGCGATGATCGAGGGCAAACGTCCGGAAGGCCTGGTGCTGGATTAGCGCCGTGCACTCGATCGACGTCCACTTTCACGTCGTGCCGCCGGGGTTCGTCGACGCCGTGCGGCGCGGGACGTTCGCGGACACCGTCGAGCTCACACGCGACGGCGGCACCGACCGCATGGTGTACCATGCCCCGCCGGACGTCGCGCTCGAGCCCGGCACGACGCTGCCGCGGCACCTGTACGACGAGCGCCTGATTCTGGAGGCGCTGGACCGGCGCGGGCTGGACGCGGCCGCGCTCGGCCCGTCGCCCGAGGAATTCTACTACTGGGCGCCGCCGGCCGTCGGCGCCCGCATCGCGGCGATTCAAAACGACGGCATGGCCGAACTGGTGCGCTCGCATCCGGATCGCTTCGCCGGCCTGGCCACGCTGCCGATGCAGGATCCCGATCGGGCCGCCGCCGAGTTGGACCGCGCGGTCACGGAGCTAGGACTGCGCGGCGCGGAGATCTGCACCCACATCAACGGCCGCGATCTCGACCATCCCAGCCTGCGGCCGGTGTACGCGGCGGCGGAGCGGCTCGGCGTGCCGCTGTTTCTGCATCCGCAAAACTGGGGGGACATGCGGCGGTTTCACGATTACGCGCTGTGGAACCTCGCCGGCTTCCCGCTCGAGACCGCGCTCGCGGCGTCCCACCTCATCATGGGCGGCGTCTTCGAGCAGTTTCCGGGGCTCCGCGTCATCCTGGCGCACGGCGGCGGGTACCTGCCGTACCAGGTCGGCCGGCTCGACCACGGCTATGCCGCGCGGCGCGAGGTGCACGAACGGCTGCCCCGCCGTCCCAGCGAGTACCTCGGGAATTTGTACTGCGACAGCCTGACGCACAGCGCGCTGTCCCTGCGGTTTCTGCTCGACCGCATGGGCGACGACCACATCGTGATCGGCAGCGACTACCCGTTCAACATGGGGGACGAGCGGCCCGTGGACACCGTGCGGGCCCTGCGCCTCTCACCGGACGTCGAAGCGAAGGTGCTGGTGAAGAATCTCGCGGGACTGCTCGGCCTATGACAACAGCCCTGGGGGTGTCGGCATGTTAAGATCGTGGCTCGTACGGGTCGCCGTTCTGGTGGCGCTTGCGCTTCCCGCCTCGCTGCTGGCGGGCGGCGGGATCGCCGCGAACTCCGCTCCGTCCGGATTCCCGGCGGGGAACATTACCCTGACGATGTTCGGCAGCGACGAGGCGCCGGGGTTCCACATCGAAGAAGGCCTGATTGCCGAGTGGCAGAAACAACATCCGAGCGTCACCGTGCAGGCGGCGCAAACGCCGCTCGGCCCGGGGTTCCAGAAACTTTCGACGCAGCTCCCAACCGGCGGCGGTCCGAGCCTGTTCGCCGTCTTCGAGCCCTGGATTGAGGGGTTTATCCCGTACATGGCGCCCGCGATCCCGGCGGCGTTCGGCGTGGCCAGCATGCGACAGATTAGCGATCTGTACCTGCCGCACGCGCTCGAGGCCCAGAGCCGCGGCGGCGCGATCTACTGCCTGCCGGTCTCCGCTCCGTCCTGGAGTCTGCTCGTCAACCGGCCGAAGTTCCAGGCGGCCGGGCTCAAGATCCCGCAGGACGTCCCCCACACGTGGGCTCAGGTCGCGGCCCTGCAGAAGAAACTGACCAAGTATGATGCCAACGGCCAGCTCGCGCAGCGCGGCTTCGGCGTCCGGTACACCGCCGGCCCGCAGTGGTACGCGATGCTGTTCGTGGCGTCGGTCGAGTCACAGGGCGCGCGCGTGCTCGACCGGGACGGCAGCCCGCTCCTGACCTCGGCGGCCGCCGCCAACGCGATGCAGATCTTTAAGGATACCGCCGTCGCCCCGACGATCACCAAAGACGTGCAGACGTCGCCCTATCAGGACTTCGCCGACGGGCTCGACGTGATGTCGTACGGCGGAGCGAACGCCCTGAGTTTCGCGATCCGGCTCAATCCGGATCTGAAGGGCAACATCTACGTCTCGCAGCTGCCGAGCATCTCGGGACAGCCGGGCGGGTCGCCGAAGTACTCGTTCGACTTCTGCGTCAACAAGCACGCGTCCGCGGCCGAGCAATTCGCGGCGTGGAGCCTGATCGACTACATTACGAGCCGCGGCGTGGTCCGCTTTGTGAACACCGGCAGCCTGACGCCGCGCAAGGTGGTCTTCGAGGCGCCCGAGGTCAAGGCCACGCCGTTCATCGACGTGTTCAAGACCGAACTGACCTACGCCCGGCCGCTGCCGCAGACCAGCCACTGGGGCCAGCTGCAGGGCGCGATTCAGAACGGCGTGCAGAAGGTCGTGTTCAAGAACGTGGCCATTCCGCAGGCGCTCCAGGAAATGCAGCAAGAATACCTTCAGGCGATCGGCAAGTAGCGGCGACGATCGCGCGCCGGGGGGAGGAGCAGGGTCGCCCCGGCTCAGGGAGGCACCCCTGAGCCGGGGTCGATCCGCGGTACCGTGAGTAGCGAGCACACGGCGCCTGTCGCCGTCAACCGCGCCTGGCCGGCGGAGCCTCTTCTGAACAGAATGCGCCGGCGGTGGTTCGGTCCCACCCAGCCGTGGTGGGGCTTCGCCTTCACCGTGCCGATCCTCGTCCTGCTCGTGTGCTTCAAGTTCTGGCCGATGGCCTACGCCGCGGGACTGAGCCTCACCAACGCGAGCCTCACGGAACGGACCTGGCGCTTCGTCGGCGTCGCCAACTACGCGCGGCTGGCTCGAGACACCGCGTTCGCCGGGGCGCTCGCGACGACCGGGCGCTACGTCGGCGCGACGATCGCGCTGTCGATGGTCCTCGGACTCGGCCTCGCGGTGCTGCTGAACCAGAAGGTCCCGGCCCGGGGACTCTTTCGCACGCTGATGTTCCTTCCGGCCGTCGTGCCGATCATCGTCGCACCGATCCTGTGGCAGTTTCTTTTCCACCCGTACGGCCTGGTCAACAACGCGCTTAAGGCGGTCGGGTTGCAGCCCGTGAATTGGCTGCTCTCACCTCAGGGCGCGGTGGCAGCCCTCGTGGTGGCGACGGCCTGGCGGCTGACCCCGCTGTGCATGGTCATCTACCTGGCCGGACTGCAGTCGATCCCGGGCGAGCTGTACGAGGCCGCGAAGGTCGACGGCGCCGGCGCCCCGCGGCGATTTCGGTCGATCACGCTGCCCATGCTCAAGCCGACGTTTCTGGTCGTGCTCGTGTTCGCGATCACGCTGACCGTCCAAAACTTCGTGCTCGCCCTCGTCATGACGGGCGGGGGGCCCGACAACGCGAGCACCACGCTGTCGCTGTTCGTGTACCAGACCGGCTTCCTGGGCTTCCAAATGGGCTACGCGTCCGCGGCCGCGCTGGTGATGCTGCTGATCATCGTCGTCTTTACGATGCTGAGCCTCCGCGCGCTCCGGAGCGAGGAGGGATGAGCCGATGAGCCTCGCGCCCGCGGCCGTCCGCCCTTCGCGGCGAGGGGCCGCCCGGGTCCGGGCACACGCGGCGACGATCGGGCTGCTGCTGCTGCTCAGCGGCGTGACCGTCCTCTTTCTGATGCCGATTTTTTGGATGGTCTCGACGTCGCTGAAAAGCAACCGGCACGTGTTCGACCTGCCGATCCAGTGGTTTCCGCACCCGGCGCTGTGGCGCAACTACCCGGCGGCGTACTCGACCGTCCGCTTCACGCGCTATTTCGTCAACAGCGCCATCGTCACGGGCAGCGTCACCGTGCTCAACGTGCTGCTCTCGGCCCTCGCGGGCTACGGCCTCGCGAAGTACCGCTTCCTCGGCCGCCACATCCTGCTGGTCCTCATTCTCGCCACGTTGATGCTGCCGCTCGAGGTGGTCATGGTGCCGCTCTATCTCACCGTGCAGCGCCTGGGCTGGCTCAACAGCTACCAGGGCATGATCGTCCCCGTGGCCGCGAACGCCCTCGGCGTCCTGATGATGCGGCAGTACTTCCTGTCGCTGCCCGACGACCTGATCGCCGCGGCGCGCATCGACGGCGCGGGCCACGTCAGCACGTTTCTCCGCATCGCCGTCCCGCTGGCCTGGCCGGCGCTGCTCACGGTCGCGATCCTGATCTTCCAGTCGACGTGGGACGACTTCGTCTGGCCGTTCCTCATCATCAGCAACACGTCGAAGGCGACCGTCCCGCTCGCCGTACAGACGTTTCAGTCCGCCGAGACGTCGGAGTTCCCCATGCTGATGGCCGTGTCGGCGATCGCCTCGGTGCCGCTGACGGCGCTCTTCTTCGTGTTCCAGCGGCAGATCATCACCGGGGTCGCGACGACCGGGATGCGCCACTGATGCTCCCGCACCCATGCTGAGGCACACGGCGCTCTTTCTCCACCGGGACACGATCAGCGAGGACCAGAAACTCGCGATGCGGCGCGGCCTCGCGTTCCTCCGCATGGAGTGCGCCGGGGTGCGCGCCGGCGACTACGGCGAGGACCTCTTCGGCGGCTCGGCCCCGCTGCTCGCGGTGCCGCCGTGGAAGCGCACGCCGCGCTGGCGCGCGCGCCGGGAGGGGCCCACGGGCAACTACGACATCGCGCTCCACCTCGACTTCGACGACGAGGCGGCGCTCGCACGGTACCTTGCCGACGACCGCCGGCGCGCCGTCGCGCGCCGGAACGCCGCGGTCAACGTCCCGGACCTCACCGCGCGCATCGACTGGCGGTACGACGGGCCCCCGCTGATTCGCCGCGGATTCGTCCGCCACACGGCGATGTTCGTCTGGGCCGGCGAGGCCGGCGCCGCCGCGCGCTCGCGCGCCCTCTCCGCGGCCCGGAGCCTGGCCGACGCCCCGGGCGTCGTGTCCGCGGTCGCGGGCTTGAATTACATGGTTGCCGGGAGCGCAGCGGACGGCGAGAATGCGGTAGGCCCCGCGGCCAACTTCGATTGGATCCTCGACGTGCAGATGCCGGACCCGGCGGCGGCGCGCGCCCTCGTCGAGGGGCCCGAGTACGCCGGCGCGATGGAGATCATCGCGTCCGTGACCAAGCACGAATGGACCGCGCGGGTCACGCACGTGATGCGGGGGTACTAGGCGGATGACGATCTCACCCCACTTGCGTGGGAGTAGCCCGCGGGATGCGCAGGCGTCGCCGGTCCTGCGGCGCGTCGTTCTCTGGCGCTGGAACGATCGCGCGACGCCGGAGCAGCGGCTCCGGGCGAAGGAAGGCCTCGCCTACATCAGCTACGCAAGTCCCGTGCACGCCGTCGACTTCGGCGAAGACATCGGCTTGACAGACGGCAACTACGATCTCGTGCTTCTCCGGGACCACGGGAACAAAGCGTCCTGGGACGAGTACAGCGGCGACCCGCACCACGCCCGGGTCGGGGGCTTCATCGACACGATCACGCACGAAGAAATCACGGCCAGGGCCGACTACCTCTACAAGGGCCCGGCGTCGGTCCAAGGCCGGGTGCGCCACCTGGCGCTCTACGTTTGGCGTGAGGGAATCGACGAGCGCAGGAAGCGCGACGCGCGGCGGGCGCTCGCCGCCCTGCGCGCCGAATGCGACGCCATCTACGCGCTCGAGGTCGCCGGCGATTTGGGATGGGCGAAGATGGGGCGAGCCGATCTGGTGCTCGAGGCGCACTTCGCGGACGAAAGCGGCGCCGCGGCCTTCTTGGAGCACCCCGCGTACCGCGAGGCCGCCGAACTGCTCGCCGGGCTGACGCGCGTGGAGCGAACCGCCCTCATCCAGCACCGGATGAAGACCGGGTGAGCCGGGTGCTACGGGCCGCGCATCACGTGCGACAGACGTGCCGTCCACTCGTACTTCGTCGCAGCGGCGACCGCGTCCATTGCGCGGGCAAAGTGCGGGCCTGCCAGCAGCCGCTCCGCCGCGGCGCGATCGGGCGTTTGCACGTCCATGATCCAGTCGTAGTCGCTGACCAACTGGCCGACATTGTGACCCAGCGCGACCGCCTCCACGTCCGGGGCGGCGCCGAGGGCCCGGACGGCGTCGAGGGCCCGCTGCTTGGCCTGCTCCGAGACACCGTCGGCCCAGACGAACATCGCCACGTGCGTGACGTGTCCCCGCCGGGTCGGCGTCTCGCCGTCGAAGTACCAGTCCACCCGCGCCGTGAGCTCGTCCCACGATACCGCGCCGTTGAAGACCGAGCCGGCCTTGTGGGCGGGATGCGGGCTGTACTGCCGGTACGCGTCCCAGTCGTCGAAATCGAGGTGGAGCGCCACGTCGTAGTTGGCGGGAGGGCCGTCCGCTCCGCGGTGCCAGACGGGCGATGCCTCGAAGGGCGGCGGGTCGTCGAACCGCCGGGAGCCGCCGAAGAGATCGTCGCCGTAATCGCCCGACCGTACCATCGGGCACTCCATGCGGAGGTACGCCAGGCCTTCCAGCATCTCCGTTTGCAGCGCCGGTGTCGTGGTGTCGCGCAGCCGCCAGATCACAGAGTGACGCAACATGACCGTGGTATTTCTCGCCGCCGGGCGGCGCGGCCTGCGCGGGTAGGAGAGCGGTAGTTATCGAAGGGGAAATCGCACGATACCCCAAGGGGAGGGGAGCCACGTGTCACTCGGATGGGGCATCATCGGGACCGGCGGCTTCGCCGGCAGCGCCACCGCGCCGGCGATCAAGGCTCTGGGTGAGCGGGGCACGCTGGTCGCCGCGGTCAGCCGCGACCGGGGGCGCGCCGACGCCTTCGCGGCGCAGCACGGTGCCAAGCGGGCGTATACGGACTACGCGGACCTGCTGCGCGACCGCGAGGTCGACATCGTGTACATTTCGACCCCGAACGCGCAGCACGCGGAGCAGGCCCTCGCCGCGGCGCGCGCCGGCAAGCACGTCCTCTGCGAGAAGCCGCTCGCGCTGTCGGTGGGCGACGCGCGGAGGATGGTCGACGCGTTCGAGGCGGCGGGCCTGAAGCTCGGCACGCACTTCCAGACGCGCCACCATACCGCGTTCGCCGAAACGAAGCGTCTGCTGCAGCAGCGCGCGATCGGGGACGTGATCCTGATACAGATCGAGGTGAGCTCCGGCGTGAACCAATTCCGGTCGTGGCGCGCCGACCCGCAGCTCGCGGGGCTCGGCTCGATCAACAACATCGCGGTCCACCCCTTCGATCTGGTGCGCTACCTGTTGGGGGCCGAGGTCCGGGAAGTGACGGCGATCACGGACGTCGGCCGGGCCGCGGACCTGGAGCATATGGTCCTCGCGCTGCTTCGCTTTCAGAACGAGACCTTGGCCTACGTCAACGCGAACCAGAAGGTGCCGAACTTCCAGCCGGACATCGCTATCTACGGCACGGAGGGCCGCATCCTCGGCATCGATTGCACGCGGCCGTTCCTCGACGGCGAGCTGCGGGTCCTCACCGCGTCCGGCGAGCAGGTCACCAAGCATTCCAGCAGGGACGCGGTCGTGCGGTCGATGGCCGCCTTCAACGACGCGGTCGCGCACGATCGCGAGCCGAACGCGTCCGGGTTGGACGGCCTGCGCAGCGTGCAGCTGACCGACGCCGTGATCCGGTCGGCGCGCGAGGGACGCCTGGTCGAGGTCGCGTATTGACCTGGTCGCGCGGCGCGGGGGCCGCGGACTACGAGGCGCGCGTCGACATGGCGCGCCTGCGCGCCGGACGGGTCGAGCGCGCGCGGCAGGCGATCGGGGCGGCGGACCTCGACGCGGTACTCGTCTGGAAGGAAGAGAACGTCCGCTATCTCACGAGCCTGCGCCCGCAGATCATCGCCGGCAAGAACGGCGTACTGAACGGCGCGCTCTGCACGCGCGACGGAACCACGGCACTCCTCGTCTCCGGCGGAGATCGCGACCGCGCCGAGGCCACGATGCCGTGGGTCGGCGATTGGGAGACAATCCCCATCCTCGAAGAGCCCGGCCTCATCCGTCACGTCGCCTCGGAAATTATCCCGGGCCTGCTGCGCCGCCGGGGGCTCCGCGGCGCGCGCGTCGGCATCGACCTGGCGAGCAAGCTGCTGATGGACGCGCTGGCGGAGACGTGCGCCGACATCCGCTGGGTGGACGGCGACGCGGCGATGCAGGCGGCCCGGCGCATCAAGACGGCGGAGGAGCTGGCGGTGATCGAGGAAGCGACGGCGATCGCCGAGGCGGTCACGGCAACCGCGACCGCCGCCGTCCGCGAAGGGGTGCGGGAGTGCGAGGTCGCCGGCGAGGCGCTGCGCACGCTCCACCGGCTCGGCGGCGAGTATCCCCACGTGACGACGCCGTTCGTGGCGAGCGGCGAGCGGATGTCGCCGCCGACGCGGCTCGCGACCGACAAGCTGATCCGCGAGGGCGACCTCGTGTTCATCGACATCGGGGCGATGTGGAACGGCTACTTCGGCGATATCGGCCGGACGGTGGTGTGCGGGGAGCCGTCGCCCGAGCAGCGGCGGATCTACCGCGCGGTGTGGGACGGGCTGCAGGCGGGCATCGCGGCGATGCGCCCCGGCGCGACGAACGCCGAGGTGACGACGGTGATCCGCGACCGCGCGGCGTCGCACGGCGTCGGCGAGCGCTTTCTCAGCCTGTTCATCGGCCACGGGATCGGGTGCGGCTCGAACGAGCCGCCGTATATCGGCGAGGCCTTTCCCGGCGCCGCCACGGTGACCCTCGAGGCGGGGATGGTGTTTGCGGTCGAGCCGCTGATCTGGCTTCCGGACGTGCCGGGAGGCGGGGGCGTCCGGCTGGAAGACATGGTGGCCGTGACCCCGGCCGGAGCGCGCCGGATCTCGCGAAGCCCGTACTGCGCGGCGCTGCTCGCCTAGGCACCGGTCGATAGACTCGCGGGAGCGATAAGACGAGTGCGTCGGAGCGACCCCGGCTACGCGGGGCGGGGCGCCTGGCGCGAACGCAAAAGGGGGGCCACATCGATGACGTACCACCCGTTTATTGCCGGGCAGCACGAGCTCCAGCCCCGGCGCGTCTTCAGCACGTCCGGGACCGATTGGCAGGGCCGCGTCAACTTCGACCGGCTGCGCGGCGAGCGGCTGGCGCGCGCGCGCGAGATGATGGACAAGCACGATCTCGGCGCGCTGATCCTGTTCGTCGGCGAGAACGTCCGCTACGTCACCGGCGTGTACCAGGGCAACTGGAAGAACAACATCTTCATCCGCTACGCGGTGCTGCCGCGCGGCAAGGATCCGGTGCTGTTCGAGACGGTCGGCAGCGACATGGTCTGCGCGCAGATGGACGCGCCGTGGCTGACTGAGGTCCGGCCGGCGATCACCTGGAAGTGGTCCGAGGGCGCGGAGGGGGAGATGGCCGCGCGCATGGCCGGGTCGATCGCGGACGTGCTGCGCGAATCCGGCGTGCACAAGGAGAAGATCGGCATCGATATCATGGACATGGTCGCCTACCAGTCGCTGACGAAGGAAGGGCTCAACATCACGAACGGCTGGCCGGCGATGTCGCAGGCGCGGGTCATCAAGACCCAGGACGAGCTGGAGTGCCACAAGATCGCCGCGGCCCACGGCGACGCCGCGATGTATATGGCGAAGCATGAATGGGCCAGGCCCGGCGTCCGGGAGGCCGAGGTCTGCGCGAAAGTCAACGAATACCTGTACCGCAGCGGCTTCGACTTCGTCTACGATATCATCGTCGCGTCCGGCGGCAACACCAGCCCCTACCGCCGGTGGCACACCGACAAGATCATCCGTCAGGGCGACCTCATGATCATCGACATCAACGCGGTCGGCCCGGGCGGCTACTTCATCGACTTCGTGCGCTGCTGGAAAGTCGCCGCCAAGCCGACCCAAAAGGAGAAGGACCTCTACAAGGAGTGCTACGATTCGCTCTACGCGGCGATCGGCGCGGTCCGCGCCGGGGCGACCTCCGCGGACGTCGCGAAGCACTTCCCCGTCTACGACGATGACAAATACGGCAGCGTCTCGCTGCAGCAGTTCGCGCACAGCATCGGGCTCAGTCTGTACGAGGGGATGTGGATCTCCCGCGCGTACTCGCTCAAGTACCCCGCGGAGCTCAAGAAGAACATGTATTTCGCGATCGAGACGTTCGCGGGGCATCCGGGCCTCGAGCAGACCGTCCGCCTCGAGGAGAACATCGTCGTGACCGACAGCGGCCACGAGCGGTTCACGCTGTGCGAGCACGCCGACGACATGATGGCGTAACGTACCCCGCCGGCGCCGCATGATTGTCGACGTTCACAGCCACGTCTTTCCGGAGCGGTTCCTGGCCGCCCTGGACCGGGTCGGCGCCCGGCACGGCGTCAAGGTGGAGACGCGCGGCGGCGAGCGGATCGTCTGGAGCAGCCCGCGCCAGCGCTCCGCGATCGGGCCGGTCTTCTGGGATGTCGCGGAGCGCCTGGCGGCGCTCGACCGCTGGGGCATCGCGGTCCAGGCGCTGTCGCTTTCTCCGCCGATGCTGTACTGGGCGCCGCCGGACGTCGGGCGCGAGCTGGCCGCGGTGTTCAACGACGAGATCGCCGCGATCAGCCGCGCGCATCCCGGGCGGTTCCTCGCGTTTGCGACGCTGCCCCTTCAAGATCTCGCCGCGGCGGTGGCGGAGGCGGAGCGGGCCGCCCGCGCCGGCTGCCGGGCGCTGTACGTCGGCACGAACGTGAACGGCCGCTACCTCGACGACCCGTCGTTTGAGCCGCTGTGGGAGTGCGCGGTGCGGCGCCGGCTGCCGGTCTTCACCCATCCATTGAACAACGCCGGCGAGGAGCGCATGGGCGAGTGGCACCTCGGCAACTCCGTCGGCAATCCGAACGAGACCGCGCTCGCCGCCGCCCGCCTGATCATGGCCGGCGTCCTCGACCGGCACCCCGATCTCGAGATCGTGCTCGCGCACGGCGCAGGCTCGCTGCCGTTTCTCTTGGGACGGCTCGACCACACCTACGCGGTGCGCCCGGAGGTCCAGGGCGCGCTCCGCCGGCCGCCGTCGGCGTACCTCAAGCGCTTCCACGCCGACACGATCACGCACGGCGACCGCGCCCTCGCCTTCCTGATCGAGGCCGCCGGACCGGACCGCGTGCTCCTCGGCACGGACCTGCCGTACGACATGGCGGACCCTGATCCGGCGGGCCGCCTGCGGCGCCTAGCCCTCGCGCCGGCCGACGCCGCGGCGATCGAGGCCGGCAACGCGGCCCGGCTCCTCGGGCTCGAGCTCTAAGGCCCGGCCGTGGGCGCGTCGTTCTACCTGCAGCAGGCGCTCAACGGTCTCTCCTTCGGCGCCCTGCTGTTCCTGCTCGCGAGCGGGCTCACGCTCATCTTCGGGCTGATGCGGGTGGCCAACATCGCGCACGGCTCCTATTATCTGCTCGGCGCGTACGTCGGGCTGTCGGTCATGCGCTGGACGGGCGTCTTCCCGCTGGCGATCGTGGCCGGCGGGGCCGCCGTCGCGGCCATCGGCATCGTGATGCAGCGGTGGTTCCTGGCGCGGTTCCATCAGCAAACGCTGCCTCAAGTGCTGCTGACGATGGGGTTCGCGTTCTTCTTCTCCGACCAGGCGCTGCTGGTGTGGGGCGGCGATCCGCAGAGCATCCCGGTCCCGAAGGTGCTCTCCGGCACGCTGGTCCTCGGCCCCGTGTACTTTCCGGCGTACCGCCTGTTCGTGATCGCGGTGGGGCTCTGCGTCTTTGTGGGATTGTGGCTGTTGCTCGAGCGCACGCGCCTCGGCGCGACCGTGCGGGCGGCCGTCGACGACGCCGAGATGGCGCGCGGCCTCGGCATCAACGTCGGGCGGGTGATGACCGGCGTGTTCGCGCTCGGCGCGTTCCTCGCGGCCGCGGGCGGGGTGATGGGCGGCGCGTTCCTCTCGATCTACCCCGGCGCCGACTTCGACGTGCTGCCGCTGACGTTCGTGGTCGTGATCATGGGCGGCCTCGGGAGCCTCAAGGGCGCGCTGATCGGCAGTCTCCTCGTCGGGCTGCTCGACAATTTCGGCAAAGCGATGTTCCCCGAGCTGTCCTATTTCACACTCTTCGCGCCGATGGCGCTGATCCTCGCCGTGCGGCCGACGGGCCTCTTCGGACGGGCCTAGCGTATGTGGCGGTCCTACGGCGGTCTCGCCGCCGGCACGGCCGTTATCGCGGCCCTGTGCGCGCTGCCGGCGGTTGCGCCGACCTACTACCTGCACCTGCTCACGCTCACGTTTTGCTACGGGATCATGGCGATGAGCCTCGACCTGCTCGTCGGCTACACGGGACTGGGGTCGCTCGGCCACGCCGCCTATTTCGGCGTCGCCGGGTACGTGGTCGGGGTGCTGGCCACGACGCACGCGTGGGGGTTCTGGCCGGCCGCCGCGGCCGGCGTGCTCGCGGCCGCGTTCACGGCGGCGCTGTTCGGGCTGCTGGCGATCCGCGCGACCGGCCCGTATTTCTTGATCATCACGCTCGCGCTGGGACAGGTCGTCTGGGGACTGGCCTACCGGTGGGTGTCGGTGACCGGCGGCGACAACGGGCTGCGCGGGATCGCGCGGCCGGTGCTGGCGGCCGGGCTCAGCATGGGCCGGATTCAGGTCTTCTACTATTTTGCGATGGCGCTGACGCTCGTCGCGGCCCTCGTGATGCATCTCATCGTGACGTCCCCCTTCGGCCTCTCGCTGCGCGGGATCCGTGAGAGCGAGTCCCGTATGCGCGTGCTCGGCTACAACGTCTTCCTCCACAAATACCTGGTCTTCATCCTCGCCGGCACGTTCTGCGGCCTGGCCGGCGTGCTGTACGCGTACTACAACGGCTTCGTCTCGCCCGCGGACGTGCACCTCGTCGCGTCCGCGAACGCGCTGCTCATGGTGATTCTCGGCGGCTCCGGCACGCTCTTCGGGCCCCTCGTTGGCTCCGCGCTGCTCGTCTTTCTGCAAAACATGCTCAGCGGCATCACGCAGCGCTGGCTGACGATCCTCGGCGCGATCCTCATCCTGGCGGTGATGTACGCGCCCCGCGGCGTGGTCGGCGCCGCGCGAACGCTGCTCGCCCGCGGGGCCCGCGTACGCGGGACCCGGGTTTCGGCCGTCGAACAATCGCACACCACGTAGAACCGGCCACGGAGGTGGGGGGCTTGGCAAGACATCGCATCATGCGGCGGACGCTTCTCAAGGGAGGCCTCGCGCTGGCGGGAGCGGCGGCCGCCGGGGGGCTCGATCGCCTCCGCCCCGTCGTGTACGCTCAGCCGTCGCCGGCGTTCCGCATCGGCTTCATCGCGGATGTCACGGGCAACGTCGCGCCGAGCGGCCGCGATATGCTCGACGGCTTCCAGATGTACCTGTCCGAGAAGAACTCGATGCTCGGCGGAAAGCAGGTCCAGTTGATCGTCGAGGACGCGGGCGGCGTGCCGGCCAACGCGCTGACCAAGGCCCGCAAACTGGTGGAGCAGGACCGGGTCCACCTGCTGACCGCGCCGCTGCTGGCCAACGAGGCCTACGCGGTCCGCGATTACGTCGCGGAGCGGGGGACGCCTATGATCTTCATGGTCGCGTCCGCGGACGATCTCACCCAGCGGAAGGGCGCGCCGAACTTCGTCCGCGTCGGATGGTCGAGCAGCCAGCCCTCGCACCCGTTCGGCGAATACGCGGCGACGACGCTCAAGTACAAAAGGATCGCCGTCATCGGCAGCGACTACGCCTTCGGCTACGAGGTGGTCGGCGGGTTTCAGAAGACGTTCGAAGAGCACGGCGGCCAGGTCGTGCAGAAGATCTGGACGCCGCTCGGCACGCCGGACTTCAGCCCGTATGTCACGCAGCTGCGCCGGGACGTCGACGCCGTCTACGCGACCGAGACCGGCGTGGACGTGATCCGCTTCGCCAAGGCGTACCGGCAGTACGGCCTGAAAGACAAGATCCCCCTCATCGGCGGCGCGCTGCTGTCTGATGAGAGCCTGCTCCGCGGCATGGGCGCACCGGAGGACGCGACCGGCATCATCACCTGCCTGCACTGGGCCGCCGGCCTGACCACGCTCGCGGCGAAGAAGTTCGTCGACGCCTACAACGCCAAGTATAAGAAGGACCCGTCGTACTACGCGGAGACCAACTACACAGGCGGCATGTGGATCGATACGGCCGTGCAGCGCATCGACGGCAAGGTCGACGACCGCGCCGCCTTCCTACGCGCGATGCTGGCCGTCCAGCTGCCGAACGCGCCGCGCGGACCGGTCCGGCTCGACAGCTACCACAACCCCATCCAGAACGAGTACGTGCGAAAGGTCGAGTACCAGAACGGGCGCCTGGTCAACACCGTGATCCACACCTTCCACAACGTCTCGCAGTTCTGGACGTTCGCGCCCGCGGAGTTTCTGAAGCAGCCGGTGTACGACCGCAACTATCCGCCCTGCCGGTACTGTTAGCAGGCGGGCGCCGGCCGGCACGACGGTGACGGGGCAGGCCGTTCTGGAGCTCGACCGGATCTGCCGCCGGTTCGGCGGCCTCGAAGCGATCCGGGACGTCTCCATGTCCGTGCCGGAAGGGTCGCGCCGCGCGATCATCGGGCCGAACGGCGCCGGCAAGACCACGCTGTTCAACATCATCACGGGCGAGCTCGCCGCGACGTCGGGACGCCTCAGGCTCTTCGGCCGCGACGTGACGGGCCTGCCGGCGCACCGGCGGGCCGCGCTCGGGCTCGGGCGCACGTTTCAGATTACCAACCTCTTCGGGCCGCTTACGGTCGAGGACAACATGCTGCTCGCGGTGCAGGCGCTCGGGCCCTCGAAGTACGCGATGCTGCGGCCGCTGCGCCGCGACCGGACGGTGCTCGACCGCGCACGGGCCCTGCTCGAGCCGGCGGGGCTCTGGGAGAAGCGCGACACCGAGGTCCACGTGCTCTCCTACGGCGAGCAGCGGCAGCTGGAGGTGCTGCTGGCGCTGGCCGGGCGTCCGCGGCTCCTGCTGCTGGACGAGCCGGCGGCCGGGCTGTCGCCGGGCGAACGGCGGGAGATGGCGCAGTTCATCAAGGCGCTCGATCCGGGGCTGACGCTCCTGCTCATCGAGCACGACATGGACGTCGCGTTCGAGATCGTCGACGCGATCACGGTGCTGCATTTCGGCTGTGTGGTGGCGGAAGGGACGAAGGAGGCCGTGCGCGCGGATCCGTCCGTTCAGGAGATCTACCTCGGCGCCGAGGCGGACGCGCATGCCTGAGCCCGTCCCGTCTGACGCGGGACCGTCTCGCGGGATGCGCGAGCCCGTCCCGTCTGACGCGGGACCGTCTCGCGGGATGCGCGAGCCTGCCGTGCTGGCCGTCGACGACATCCACACCTATTACGGCGACTCCTACGTGCTGCAGGGTGTCAGCCTCGAGGTGCGGCCCGGCGCCGTCACGGCGCTCCTCGGCCGGAACGGCATGGGCAAGACGACGCTGATCCGGTCGGTGGTGGGGTTCGCGCGGCCGCGGCGGGGCCGCGTGATGTTCGGCGGCCGTGACATCACCCGCGCGCCGAGTCACGAGATCGCGCGGGCCGGCATCGGGCTCGTCCCGCAGGGCCGCCGCATCTTCCCGTCCCTCACCGTGCACGAGAACCTGACGGTCGCGGCGCGCGACGCGAACGGTGCCGGCGGCACGCCGTGGTCGATCGAGCGGGTCCTCGGCCTGTTTCCGCGGCTCGGCGAGCGCGCCGGGCACCGCGGCAACATGCTCTCCGGCGGAGAGCAGCAGATGCTCGCGATCGGCCGCGCGCTCATGACGAACCCGCGCGTGCTGCTGATGGACGAGCCATCCGAAGGCCTCGCGCCGCTGCTGGTCCGGTATCTCGGCGACGCGATCGTCCGCCTCCGCGAGGAAGGGCTGAGCATCCTGCTCGTCGAGCAGAACCTGCCGATGGCCCTCCGGGTCGCCGGCGACGTGTACGTACTCAGCAAAGGCCACGTGGTCTATCACGGCGCGCCGGCGGACCTCGCCGCCGATTCGGCCGTCACGCACCGGTACCTGGGGGTCTAGCGATGACCGAGATTGTCGACCGCCGTCCGTTCGTTGACGCGATCCGCGCGCAGCTGCGTCTCGATCCCGCGAAGACCGCCGTGCTCGCGGTGGACGTCCACCGCGGCCATCTCGACCCTGAGGTGGCAACGATGCCGGTCTCCGCCGCCGACGCGCGGCGCGTGCGCGCCGCGGTGGCGCGCCTGCTGGGCGGCGCCCGGGCGGCCGCCGTGCCGGTCGTCTACGTGCTGCTGACGTACCGGCGTACGACACCGCCGGGGCTGGAGAGCATGGTCAACCCGTTCTGGAAAGCGGTCGAGGCCGCGCGCGAGTCGATGACGCCGGGGCGGCGCAGCACGATCGTCCGCCATAATCAGGAAGGCTCGGTGCAGACCGAGCTGCCGCCGGAACTCGCGGCCCAGCCCGGCGACTACGTGATCCGCAGCAAGAAGCGGCTCAGCGCGTTCTACGGCACCGACCTCGAGACGCTGCTGCGGGCGCTCGGGACGGAGACCGTGGTGATTTGCGGCATCAACACCAACACCTGCGTGCTCTGCACGGCGTTCGACGCCTTCAACCGCGATCTGCGGGTCGTCGTCGCCGCGGACGGGGTCGCCAGCATGTACGGCGACGACCTGCACGTGCTCGGCCTGGAGAACATTCAGCGCTGCCTCGGCTGGGTGCTCCCGGTGGAGAAGATCCTCGCGCAGTTCGGCGGAACGGTCGCCTCACGCGGCGTGCCCAAGACCGGCGCGGCGGAACGCTCCGGCTCACGCCGTAGGCCTGCGCCGGCGTCGCCCCGCTCGCCCGGCACCAGCCGGCGGAAGGCGCCGGCGTCGCACCGGTCACGGTGAAGGCGCAGCTCCTCGACGCCTGGGGCGGACCGCTCCGGTACGGCGAGCACCGCGATCCGGCCGCCGGGCCGGGCGAGGTCCTCGTCGCGGTCCGCGCGTGCGGCGTCGGCTTGACCGTCGTGAACTACATGGGCGGCAGTCTCGGCCGGCCCGAGTCCCTGCCGCGGGTGCCCGGACACGAGTTCACCGGCGTCGTCGTCGAGGCCGGACCGGGCGTGACCGGCCTGCGTCCGGGGGACCGCGTGATGAGCTACTTCTACCTGACGTGCGGCCGCTGTGAGTGGTGTCGGGCCGGCCGCGAACCTCTCTGCCGGAGCCACGGCGGGTACGTCGGCGTGCACCGCGACGGCGGCTACGCGGAGCTGGTCGCGCTGCCCGAGGCCAACGTGCTGCCGCTGCCGGACGGCGTGCCGTTTGTCGGCGGCACGGTGATCCCGGACGCGGTCGCGACCCCCTACCATGTGTGCGCGTCCCGGGCGGCGGTCCGGCCCGGCGACCGCGTGCTCGTCGTCGGCGCCGCGGGCGGCGTCGGCATCCACATGACGCAGATGGCGCGGCTGTTCGGTGGGCGCGTCGTGGCCGTGGACGTCGACGACGGGAAGCTGGAGCACTGCCGGCGCTTCGGCGCGGACGCGACGGTGAACATCACGGCGCCGGACGCGCACGACCGGGCGCGGGCGGCGTTGGACGACGGCGCCACGGTGGCGATCGACCTGGTCGGCAGCCGCGAGACTCTCGCGTGGACGTTTGGACTGCTCGGCCCGGCGGCCCGCATGATCATGCTGACGACGTTCGAAGGGGCCGGCCTCGACGTGGCGCCGCGTCAGATGGTGATGGGCGAGCTCACGCTGCTCGGATCGCGCTACTGCTCCCGGGCGGAGGTGCTCGCGGCGGCGCGGCTGGTCCGCCACGGGCAGATCACGCCGGTCGTCTCCGAGGTGCGGCCGCTCGAGGACGTCGAGGATCTTCACGGCCGGCTGCGTGCCCGCTCGCTGTTCGGGCGCGGCGCGGTCATGATGGAAGCCTAGGCGGAGGGACCCATGCGGGCGATGGCGGTCGTAGAATACGGCGCGCCGCTGCGGCTCCTCGATCTGCCGCGGCCGGCGCCCGGTCCGGGACAGGTGCTGGTGCGGGTGCTCGGCTGCGGAGTCTGCCGGTCGGATCTCAAGATCGCCGACGGGGCGATGCCGTTCTCGTCCTCGCTCCGCCTGCCCCACGTGCCCGGGCATGAGATCGCGGGCGAGATCGTCGGGTTCGGACCGCCGGAGCCGACCGGGGCTACCGGGACGGGGGGCGCCGGCGGCGGGGCCGCCGCGCCCGGCCGTGGCGGTCTGCGGACCGGCGATCGCGTCGTCGTCTACAATTACTGGGGCTGCCGGACCTGTCCGCACTGCCAGGCCGGCGAAGAAAATCTCTGCGAGCGCCTCCGCGGATGGACGGGGTTCACGTCGCCCGGCGGCTTTCAGGAGTATCTCGTCGTGCCGGAGGACTGCGTGCTCCCCTTGCCGCCGAACGTGCCGCCCGAGCACGGCGGCCCGCTGTCGTGCGCGCTCGGGACGGCCTACCACGCAGTGGTCACGCAGGGCGCCGTGCGCGCCGGCGAGAGCGTGGCGATCCTCGGCGCCGGTGGGGTGGGGCTGCACGCGGTCCAGGTCGTGCGCGCCGCGGGGGGGCGCGCGCTTGCGGTCGATCTCCAGCGGCACCGGTTGGACGCGGCGCGAGTGGCCGGGGCGGAGGGGGCTTTTCCCGCGGGGGCCGACGCGGGCGGAGCGGTGCGCGAGGCGACGGGCGGCCGCGGCGCCGATATCGTCGTCGATACGGTGGGGCATCACGGATCGCTGCTCGCCGCGGCGGACCTCGTGCGGACCGGCGGGCGCGTCGTCCTCGTGGGCTATACCGTGGCCGCCGCGGACTACCCGCCGCTGCCCACCGAGCGCGTCGTGCTCGGCCAGATCACCGTGATCGGCTCGCGGTACGTGACGCGGCGCGAACTGCGCCGGGCGTTCGACCTGGTGGCGCGAGGCCTCGTGCATCCGATCGTGGCGGAAGAAGTCCCGCTCGAGCGCGCCAACGACGCGCTCGCGATGGTCCGTGAGGACCGCGTGACGGGGCGCGTGGTCGTCCGCGTGGGGCGATGATCGATCTCGCGGTGCGGGGGGCGACCGTCGTCGGTCCGCGCGGGCGGTACCGCGCCGACCTGCACGTCGACGGCGGCAGGATCGTCGCACTCGGCACGCTCGAGGTGCAGGCGCGCGAGGTCGTCGACGCCGCGGGCCTCGTCGCGATCCCCGGGGTAGTGGACACCCACGTCCACTTCATGGATCCCGGCGAGACGGAGCGGGAGGACTTCATCACCGGCAGCGCCGCGGCCGCGGTGGGCGGCACGACCACGGTCGTCGAGCACACGCACGCGGCGCCGGTGCGCACCGCGGCCGACCTCCGCGGCAAAGTGAGCCACCTCGCCGAGCGATCCCTCGTCGACTTCGCGCTGGCCGCGCACGTGTGGCCCGATCAGGTGCCGCATCTCGACGACCTCTGGGCCGCGGGGCCGGCGTACCTCAAGATCTTCACGTGCGAGACCCACGGCGTGCCGGCCGTGCCGGCCGGGCATCTGCTGCGCGCCTTCCACGACGTCGCGCGGTGGAACGGCATCGTGCTCGCGCACTGCGAGGACGATGCGATCACCCGGGACCGGGCGGAGACGCTGCGGGCGGCCGGGCGCACGGACGGCGGCGTCATCCCGGAGTGGCGCGCGCGCGAGGCAGAGGCGGTCGCGACCGACGAGGTGGCGGCGCTCGCCCGCCTCACCGGCGCGCGCGTCGTGATCGCGCACACGAGCCACGCGCCGATCGTCGATCTGATCGCGGCGGCGCGGCGGGCCGGGGCGCGGCTGTGGGTGGAGAGCTGTCCGCAGTACTTCTACCTCGAGGAGCGCGAGGTGCTCGAGCACGGCCCCTTCCGCAAGTTCACCCCGCCCGCGCGCATTCGGACGCCCGAAGACGCCGACGCGATGTGGGCGCGCCTCGCGTCCGGCGCCGTCACGCACGTCAGCACGGATCACGCGCCGGCCACCCGGGCGCAGAAACAGCACGGGGACATCTGGGCGTGTCCGTTCGGGCTGCCGGGCGTCGAAACGACGCTCTCGCTGATGCTGACCGCGGCCGCGAACGGCCGCGTCACGCTCGAGCGGGTCGTGGACGCGCTGTGCGAGCAGCCCGCGCGGCTGTATGGATTCTATCCGCGCAAGGGGACGCTCGCCCCCGGGGCCGACGCCGACATTACGCTCGTCGACCCCGCCCGCCGGCGGCGGCTCGCCGACGCCGGCGTCGTCAGCAAGGCGGGGTGGACGCCGTACGCGGGCCGCGACGTGACCGGCGCCCCGGTGATGACGTTCGTGCGCGGCCGCCTGGTCGCGCGGGACGGACGGCCGGTCGCGGAACCCGGGTGGGGGCGGTGGCTGCCGGGCGCGGGCGCACGCGAGGGGGCCGCCCCGTGAGCCTCGACTTTCTCGTCACATCGCTGATCGTGGTCGTGTCGCCCGGCACCGGGGTGCTGTATACGCTGGCGGCCGGCCTGTCGCGCGGCTCACGCGCAAGCGTCGTCGCCGCGTTCGGCTGCACGCTGGGCATCGTCCCGCACATGGCCGCGGCGATCATGGGGCTGGCGGCGCTCCTGCACGCGAGCGCCGTGGCCTTCCAGGCCCTCAAGTATCTGGGCGTGATCTATCTACTGTATATGGCCTGGAGCGCGCTGCGGGATCGGGGCGCGCTCCGCGTAGAGGAGACGCCCGGCGCCCGCTCGGCGGCGCAGGTGATCGTCACCGCGATCCTGATCAACATTCTCAATCCGAAGCTGTCGATCTTCTTCTTCGCCTTCCTGCCGCAGTTCGTGAGCGCCAGCGAGCCGCACGCGCTCTCGCGAATGCTGGAGATGAGCGCCGTGTTCATGCTGCTGACGTTTGTCGTCTTCGTGGGATACGGGCTGTTCGCCGCGTCGGTCCGCAGGCACGTCATCTCGCGTCCCCGCGTGTTGACGTGGATGCGGCGCACGTTCGCCGGCGCGTTTGTCGCGCTCGGCATCAAACTCGCGTTCGCCGATCGCTAACCCGGCAGTTCGCTCAGGCGCTTTTGCAGAAACCGCCGCTCCGGCTCCTGCCCCACGAGCGCGAGGGCTCGAGTATACGACGCGCGGGCGTCCGCGGTTCTGCCCAGCCGCCGGCAGAGGTCCGCGCGCGCCGCGTGCGCGAGATGGTAGTCGCCGAGGTCCCCGCGCGCCAGCAGGGCGTCGATGAGCGCCAGTCCGGCCGCGGGGCCTTCGCGCATCGCCACGGCCGCGGCGCGGTTCAGTTCCACGACCGGCGACGGATACGCGGCCTGCAGCACGTCGTAGAACCCGACGATGCGGCCCCAATCGGTCGCCGAGGCGGACGGCGCTTCCGCGTGCACCGCCGCGATCGCCGCCTGAAGCGTGTAGGGGCCGACGCGCCGCGACGCCAGGGCCCGTTCCACGAGGGCCACTCCCTCGGCGATCTGCTCCCGGTTCCAGAGCGAGCGGTCTTGATCGTCGAGCAGCACCAGCTCGCCCGACGGTGAGGTGCGCGCCGCGCGGCGCGACTCGTGCAGCAGCATCAGCGCGAGCAGCCCCATCACCTCGGGCTCCGGCAGCAATTCTAAGATTAGGCGGCCGAGACGGGTCGCTTCGGCGGAGAGGTCCGCCCGCACGAGCGACGGACCGGCCGACGGAGCGTACCCTTCGGTGAACACGAGGTAGACGACGCGCAGCACGCTGTCCAGGCGGGCGGGCAGATCCTCCTTCGGCGGCACCTGGTAGGGGATCCGCGCGTCGCGGATCTTCCGTTTGGCGCGGACGATGCGCTGCGCCATCGTGGGGGCCCCGGCGAGGAAGGCGCGCGCGATCTCCTCGGTTGTAAGTCCGCAGACCTCGCGCAGCGTGAGCGCCGCCTGCGCCTCCGGCGCGAGCGCAGGGTGGCAGCACGTGAAGATCAGCCGGAGCCGGTCGTCCTCGAGCTCGCCGTGCTCCCGTCCGGCCGCGTCGGCGGCGCCGAGTTCGAGGTCCTCGGCGATCTTGACGAGCGACGCGTCGAACCGCGCCCGCCGGCGCAGCGTATCGACCCCCTTGAAGCGGCCCGTCGAGACGAGCCACGCGCGCGGGTTGGCCGGCACGCCGTCGCGGGGCCACTGCTCGACCGCCGCGGTGAAGGCGTCGTGCATCGCTTCCTCGGCGAGGTCGAAGTCGCCCAGCAACCGGATCAGGGTGGCGAGGACGCGCCGCGACTCGGCGCGGTACACCATATCGACCGCCTCACGCGCCTGTTCGGCAGAGTTTCCACTGTGCGGCTTCATCGACAGCGCAATCACGGTCCTTTACCCCGGCTCCTCAACCGGCCGGATCTCGATGCTGCCAAACTGGGCTTCCGGCATCCTGGCCGCGACCCGGACGGCGTCGTTGAGGTCGCGGGCCTGGATCAGGACAACGCGGTGCAGCCGTTCCTCGGGATCGGCGGCGGGGCCTTCGGCGGCGGGGCCTTCGGCGGCGGACAGCCTGCCGTTCCGAACCCGGACGGTCAGGGCGTCCCGGCCGTGCGCCGCCGCCCCATCAGGGTCTTTCTTCTTATTGTAAATCAGGCACGCGTATTTCATAGCTCCCTCGGATAGAAGCGGTAACCGCATACAGTAGTCGTTTGGAGAGGTGTCGGATCGACATGCAGGGCCGGCCCAGGCCGGCGGTAGGCCGGCGGGCATGTCGATTTCGCGCCGCGCGTACGACTATAGAGTGGAAGAAGAACGGAGAGGAGCTTCTGAAGAAGGGGTGCGTGCCGGCATGTGGACCCGGTACCTGGTGCCGCTGGGCCGCGTAGCGTTTGCCGCGGTCTTCATCGTGTTCACGCCGCCCGATTTCACGCCGCAGGGCATCGCCGAGGCCGCGCAACAAGGGGTGCCGCTGGCGCCGGTCTTGGTGCCGCTGGCCGGTCTGATCGCGCTGGCCGGCGGGGCGAGCGTCATTTTGGGGCGCAGTTTGGGTTCTTTCTGGCCAACACATCGAGGATCGGCACCGCGCTGCTCATCGCGTATTTCGGGGCGGGGCCGTTCAGCCTCGACGAGCGCGCCGCGGCGCCGCGGCCAAAGGACTGACCGGCGCCGGGCCCAAAAGCACCCGGCATGGCCGACCCGATTCAGGAGATCGTGCAGGAACGCGAGCGGGCACGGGAGCGCGGCGATCCGCTCGCCGAGGTGTGCTACCTGGTCACCGTGGCGTCGGCCGACCGCGCGGAGGCGCGCGCCCTGACGCTCCGGGACATCACCGAACGCGGCATCGGCGTCATGGTCAACCGCACGAGTCCCAAATGGCTGCAGCTGTCGCAGACCGAGACCGCCACCGTGCTGATCCACTGGCCGAGCGTGCGGCGCCAGTACCGGATCTGGGGAACGGTCGCGCCGATGGAGCCGGAGCGGGTCGACGCGTACTGGCGGCGCAAGACCCACGGCTCCAAGCTGCTGGAGTACTACTATACGGAATTCCAGCCCCAGAGCGGGACGATCGCCTCGCGCGAGGAGTTTCTGGCGGGGATCGAGGCGCTGCGCCGGCGCTATCCGAACCTCGACGCCGTGCCGCCGCCGCCCAGTCTGGCGGGGATCTACGTGGTGCCCCGCGAGATCGAGCTCTGGCACGGCTCGGAGGAGCGGCTCCACGACCGCCGGCGGTACCGCCGGTCCGGCGCGGACTGGGAGTGCACGACGCTCGTTCCGTGATGTCGAAAACGGCCCCGCCCGTTCGACTACATGACGAACGAGACGCGCGAACGGAGGAGAACAGATGCGGTTCATGATGCTGATGATCCCGAAGGGCTACGAAAAGGCGCACCCCGGCGCGGTGCCGAGCGCCGAGGCGGTCGACGCGATGATGAAGTACAACGAAGCGCTGCGGACGGCCGGCGTGCTGCTGGCGCTCGACGGGCTGCACCCGCTCTCGGCGGGCGCGCGGGTGGAGTTCTCCGGCGGCAAGCACATCGTGACGGACGGGCCGTTCATCGAGGCGCGGGAGGCTCTCGGCGGGTACTGGATGATCGACGTGCCGTCGAAGGCCGAGGCCGTCGCGTGGGCGTCGCGGTGTCCGGGAGACGACTGCACGATCGAGGTCCGTCAGGTGTTCGAGATGTCGGAGTTTCCGGAAGACGTCCAGAAGGTCGCGGCCAAGTACCCCGAAGTCGGGCGGCACGTGGAGCAGCGGAAGGAGAAGAAATGAAGTACATGCTTTTGGTCTACGGGAACGAACAGGCCTGGGATGAGGCCGAGCGAGAGCAGTGCTATAAGGATTCCGCGCAGGTGGCGCACGATCTCAGAGCGGCCGGCCTGGACGCCGTCGCCGCCCCCCTGCATCCGGTCGCAACGGCGACGAGCGTGCGCGTGCGGGAGGGCAAGCGGTTCGTCACCGACGGACCGTTCGCGGAGACGCGCGAGCAGCTCGGCGGTTACTTCATCGTCGACGTTCGGGATCTGGACGACGCGATCGCGATCGCCGGCCGGCTCCCGAGCGCGCGCCTCGGCACGATCGAGATCCGGCCGATCATGGAGATCCCCGGCCTGCCCTCGCACTGAGCGGAGCGGCGGCGGCGGTCAGCGCGCCGGTCCCGCCGGACTGGGCCCTCGAGCCGGAGCGCGATGGTGCGATCGGTAGGCCTGCGCCTTCATGCGGTTCCCGCAGATCGACATGACGCACCACCGGCCGGAGCGGTTTTTCGAGTGGTCGTAGAACGCCCAGTGGCAGCGCCGGCACGCCTTCAGCCGGTCCCACGTCCCGTCCATCTGCGCGGCCATCGCGGCGGCCAGCAGGCGTCCCAGCGCGCCGACCACCCCCGCGGCCTCCGGTTCCAGCCGCATCGTCCCGTCGCGCCGGAACCGGATGACGAGGCGCGCATCCCGGGCGAGACGGCCGAGCGCCGCGGCGGCCGCGCCGCCCGCGGGCACGCGGTTGTGTGCGAGGGTGAGCCGCCGAAGGGCTTCGCGGACCTCCAGCGCGCGCCGCAGATCGGCGCCGCCGACGCGCGCGGTGCGCTCGAGCAGCCCGTGCGCCGCCAGCCACCGGCGGAGATCGGCCGGTGCGACGAACTCGTCCGTGCGCAGGCCGAGGTGCGACCGCTCGACGTTGTAGGTGTTGATGAACTGCTGCACCAGGCGCAGCGCTCGCGGCGCCGGCCGCCGTCCCCCCGGTTCCATCCGCACCCCTCCGTTCTGCCGGTCCCATCGTAGCACGGCCGACGGGCGCCGGAGCAGGAGGGATAACCTATGTTATAAAATTGATGGTTACTTGAACCGTGCGAGGTCCAGGCGTATGCGACGGCTGGTGGCGCTGCTTCTGGTTGTTGCCGCACTTCCGTTCACCGCCCGTTCCGGCAGGGCCCAGGACGTGAGCGGTCTCTATCAGGCGACGGCGATCGTTACGGGCTCGGACCGGCGCTACCGCAATGTCGGATTCGCGCGGTGCCTGCGGGAGGTGCTGGTGAAGGTCTCCGGGGAGCCCCGGCTCGGCCGCGATCCGCGGGTCGACCGGCTGGCCGCGGAAGCGAATATCTTCATCGGATCCTTTACCTACGTGGATCAGATGGCCGGCATCAAGCACAAAGACGACCAGGGAACCTATGATCGGCCGTTCGATCTCACCGTGCGCTTCGTCCCGGCGCTGATCGACAAGATCCTCGCGGATCTGGGAGAACGGCCGTGGCCCGGTGCGCGGCCGGCGATCGTGCCGGTGCTCACGATCCGCGGCTACAGCACCGCCTACGCGCTGACCGCGGAGACGCCCGCGGGAGCCGACCTGCGGACCTCCTTCGCCGCCATCGGGCGCGACTTCGGCATGCGGGTGCGGTTCCCGGCCGCGTCCGAGTTCGACGCCGCGGGCGCGGCGGGCCCCTCGACGGGGCAGTCCTCACCCGGCGACGCGGTCGTCGCCGGCACGCTGGTCTTCGAACGGACGCTCCCGGGGTGGGTCGGGGCGTGGCAGATGCGGTACGGCGGGGTCGACTACGCGTGGGGCATTCGCGGCGTCAACTTCGACGAGGCGTTCCGCGACGTCGTGCGCGGCGTGGTGCGGGTCGCATCCGGGCACGGCGCGCCGGATTGACCCAGGACGGATCCCGATCGCGGGCGTCCTAACCGCGCGTCAATCTACGCGTCGTCGTATCGGTCGTATCCCGAGGGATCTTTCACGATCTTCGCCGGTTTCTCGCCGAGCACTTTCTTCAGGAGGTCGAGCGCGTTCCGTTTCGATTCTTCGGCGCTCTCGTCCATCGCCTTGCCCGCTTCCTGGAAGGTCTTGTTGGTGACCGACTTTCCTGTGGGTTCGGCTCCGGCGTGCCCCGCTCCCATGGGGTTGTCCGGCATCTTGCATCCGCAGTTGTAACACATCGCTTTACCCACCCCCAACCGGTTTCCGGCGCGGCCCGACCGTCGCGCCTGGACTCGCTTGTACTTTCTCCTTCGGCGTCGATGATTAACCGACCCTCAACCGAGGACGTCGCACCGCGCCCGGCGTATCTGATCCGGCATGAAGAACAACGCAGCCCGCGCGTCGCAGTTCACAAGGATCGGTTACCTCGACATCCCCGGCGGCGGCCAGGTAGTTGTCGACGGCCGCTGGGCCTACGTCGGGCATATGGCGCCGCCGCACGGCACCAGCATCATCGACGTCGCCGACCCGCGCGCGCCGCGGCTCGTGGCGGAGATCTCGATCCCGGGCAACATCCACTCACACAAAGTGCGCGTGCTCGGCGATCTCATGCTGGTCAACCACGAACGGTACCCGTCGCACGGCGCGGGCCCGTCGGGCGCCCCCGTGGATGAGCCCGCGGTGGGCCTCACGCTCTACGACATCGCGGATCGCGCGAAGCCGCGTCCGATCGGCCGGTTCCCCACCGCGGCCCGCGGCGTCCACCGCTTCGACCTCGCCGGGACGCGCGTCTTTCTCTCGACGGAGTGGGAAGGCTTCTCGACCAACATCCTCTCCATCGTGGACGTGGCGCGCCCGGCGCATCCCGAGCTGGTGAGCCGGTGGTGGCTGCCCGGCCAGCACGTCGCAGCCGGTGAGCGGCCGCCGATCGGCGGCCGCCATTATTGGATGCACCTAGCGCTCGCCCGCGGCGAGCGGGCCTACGCGGCGTGCGGGCAGGCCGGCGCTGTGATCATCGACATCTCGGATCTGCGCGCGCCCCGTACGATCGGCTCGGCGGCCTGGAACCCGCCGTACACGTCTCCGACGCACACCGTCCTGCCGCTGCCGCATTCGATCCGCGGCCGCCGGTTCGCCGTTGTCACCGACGAAGACGTCACGGACGACGTCCTCGAGGATCCGCCGGCGTTCATGTGGGTGCTCGACATCACGAACGAAGCGCGCCCGGTGCCGGTCGCGACCTATCAGGCGGATCCGGAGGGTCTCGTCGTGCCGGGCCGCCGGTTTGGGGCGCACCAGCCGTGGGAGGACGTGGGACCGGACAACGTCGTCTTTCTCGCCTGGTTCAGCGGCGGCGTGCGCGCGGTCGACGTCTCGAACCCCTACGCGCCGCGCGAGGTGGGCTGCTACGTGCCCCCGGCGCCGGACGGCGAGCCCGCGCCGCAGACCAACGACATCTTCGTCGACGGCCGCGGCCTCGTCTATGCGATCGACCGGTACCGCGGTCTCAGCGTCCTCGAGTTCGCCCCGTACGCGGCCAGGTAACGACCCGCACCGGCGTGACGGCGAGCACGGGGCGCTCTTCGAGGCGCATCGTCCGGTACTGACGGTACTTCAGCCGGAGCGCACGCAGCGCCGCGGCATGCCCGGCCGCGCCCGGCCGCAGCACGCGCGCGGTGCCGAAGACGAGGACGTACCAGAGGCGCCGCCAGTCCTCCCGATACGCGTCGACGACTAGGGCGACGTGCGGATTGGCGACGATGTTGCGGACCCGCTTGAGGCGCAACGGGGCCGCGCGCTTCGGTTTCTCGTCGATCGGGGTGTAGAGGCGCCGGCCGACGGCCGCGAAGCAGATCGGAACAACGTGCGGACGGCCGCGCCGGTCCGCGGTGGCGAGCCGAGCCACGCGCGCGCGGGCGAGGACGATCCGCAGACCCGCTACGCGGAGCCCAGCCACCGCTCGGCCAATGTGATGAGGGCGGTGTGGTCCTCGGCGGCCAGACCGGCCTGAGATGCGGCCCGCCAAGCCTGCCGCACCACCTCGCCCAGGATCATCGGGACGTCGAGACCCGCGGCCACGTCGAGGCAGATGTCGAGGTCCTTCAGGTACTGCGCGACCGTGAAGCCGGCGGTAAAGCGGCGCGGCAGCATGTGCTGGGCGACCTTGTTCTCCGTCGTGTAGCTGCGGCCGGTCGAGCGGTTCACGGCCTCGAGCATCCGCTCGGGCGCGAGTCCCGCCCGCCGGGACAGGGCGACGGCTTCGACGGCGCTCCAGATCGTCGTCGCGGACATGAGGTTGTTGATCGTCTTGGCGACGTCGCCGTCTCCGGGCGCGTCGCCGACGTGGACGATCCGGCCGAAGACTTCCAGGACCGGCCGCTGCGATTCGAGGAGCGCCGCGGGCCCGCCCACCATCACGCACAGCGTGCCCTGCTCGGCGCCCCGCACGCCGCCGGAGACCGGCGCGTCCAGGACGCCGACGCCGCGGCCGGCGAGGTCTGCCGCCAGCCGGCGCGTCACGCCCGGATGCGAGGACGTCATCTCGAGGAGCGTCTGCCCGGCGCGGACGGCCGCCACCAGGCCGTCTTCGCCGTACACGGCGCGCTCCACCGCCGGGCCGTCCGGCAGCATCGTGATGATCACGCCGGCGCGGCCGATGGCGTCGCCGATGCTCCCCGCGGCCGCCGCGCCGCCGGCGCGGGCGGCCGCGACCGCCTCCTCGCGAATGTCGTAGGCCGCCACCTCGTAGCCGGCGCCGATCAGGCGCCTGACCATCGGCTGTCCCATCCGGCCTAATCCGATAAACCCGATCCGGTTAGTCACCATAGCGCCTGTATTTCTGTGCCGCGCGGATCAGTTCATGCGGGGACGGCCGTATCGGGTCGGGACCCTATGCGGCGTCACGGCAAATCGCCATCCCAGGCTGGCGGCCTTTCGGGATGGCCGCGGGCCGCCCCGGGACTAGAGTACAGATAACGGCGGTGGGAACAGCGCCGCTCGAGACGCACCGGTCCACCATAGAGAGGGGAGACGGCCATGATGACGGCGAGACTGGCAAGAGTGATCCAGCGGGGGCTCGTAGTGGCGGTCATCGCCGGAGCCGTGGCGATGGTTCCGGGGACGGCGGGCCTGGCCGCCGCGGCGCATACCGTCGACATCTCGATCGTCGCGGGGAAAGACGCGGCCGGTGGGGGGTTCGATTTCAACGGCTACCGCAACGGCGCGATGACGATCACCGTGCCCGTCGGCTGGCAGGTCGCCGTGCACTTTGTGAACGTCAACGACCTGCCGCACAGCGTGGCCGTGCTGGCGGTCGGCGCGGACAAGTCGCCGGCGCCGGGCGGGAGCCCCGTCTTCTCGGGCGCCACGACCAAGGACCTCGCCGGCGGACTTCCCAAGGGCGGGAAGCAGACCTTTACCTTCGAGGCCTCAAAGGCCGGGACGTACGAGTTCGTGTGCGGCGTGTCCGGACATGCGGTCGCCGGGATGTGGGACAAGCTGGTCGTCTCGGCCTCGGCCGAGGCGCCGAGTGTGACGCCGGCCGGCGCGGCGACGCTCACGGTGGGCGGCAACTAAGTCGAGAACGGAAGCGGGGGGCCCGGCGGGGGCCGCGCGTCGCGCGCCCGCCGGGCCCGGTTACACCAAGCTGAGGGGAGGCAGGCTGATGAGAGGCCGACGGTACCTGGCGATGGTGGCGGGCGGGGTGATCCTCGTGGCCGGTCTCTTCGCGGTCCGGCTGGGCGCCTCTCCGCTGCCGCACCCGCGGACCATCACGCTCGAGGCATCGCAGTGGCGGTACACGCCCGGCATCGTGACCGTGAACGAGGGCGATCCCATCACCCTCATTATCAAGGCCAGCGACGTGACGCACGGATTCTACCTCGACGGCTACAACGTGACCGAAACGGTCGTGCCCGGCCAGACGATCACCGCGCGGTTCGTGGCGACACGGAGCGGGCGGTGGATGTTCCGCTGCGCCGTGACCTGCGGTCCGTTCCATCCCTACATGATCGGCTGGCTGCGGGTGCAACCCAACGTCACGCTGCGCTTGGGCCTGCTGGCGCTCGGCGCGATCGGCGCCACCGCGCTGTACGCGGCGTGGGAGGAGGGAAGCGGACGATGAGCGCGGAGAAACGGGTGGTGGCCCGCACGGCGACGGCCGAGGCGGTGGACGCGCCGGCGGCGCCGCGCGACGTCTTCCTCGGATTCGTGCCGGTGGACGCGCGCCTCGAGCTGACCAAGGCGCCGTGGCTGCGGCGCCTGCTGCGAAGCCGCTGGACGACCTTTCTGCCGACGGCGCTGAACCTCTTTCTGTTCCTCGTGATCCTCGCCGCGGGCATCGTGGGGACGCCCGTCGGCAACGCGAACATCGCGATCGTCTTCATCTGGATTTTGTGGTGGTCCGCGCTGATGCTGGTGCTCGTGCCTTTCGCGTCCCGCCTGTGGTGCGGGATGTGCCCCCTGCCGGTGCTCGGCGAATGGGTGCAGCGGTTTTCGCTGGTGGCGCGCCGGTGGCACAAGCCGCTCGGCCTCTCGATCAAATGGCCCAAGAAGCTCCGCAGCATGTGGCTCGTGAACGGCGTGTTTCTCGGCGTCGCCGCGTTCAGCGGGATCATCACCACACGGCCCTGGGCGACCGTGGCGCTCCTCGGCTCGATCATGGTCCTCGGCACGGGACTCTTCCTCGTCTACGAGCGGCGGACGTTCTGCCGCTATCTCTGTCCCGTCGGCGGCTTCCTCGGCCTGTACGCCAACTTCGCCGCGATCGAAATCCGGCCGAAGAGCCAGCCGGTCTGCGTGGGCCACAAGTCCAAGGAGTGCATCCTCGGCAGCATGGCGGGGCACGGCTGCCCGTGGCTCGAGCAGCCGACCAACCTCAAGCGCAATACCTACTGCGGGATGTGCTTCGAGTGCTTCCGCTGCTGCTCGCAGGACAACATGGGCCTGTACGTCCGGCCGTTCGGCACGGATCTGCTCGTGGAGTCGCACCGCGGCCTCGACGAGTCCTGGAAGGCCTTCATCATGCTCGGCGCGGCGGCCGTATACTCCGCGACGATGATGGGACCGTGGGGCACGCTCAAGGACATGGCAAACTTGCGGTCGTTCGGCGGGTGGGCGCTCTTCGCCGTCGGGCTCATCACGGTGCTGGCCGGCGTGCTGCCCGCGCTGCACGGCGCGTCCGCCTGGCTGTCCTGGCGTCTGGCGGGGCGCACCGTGCCGCTCAAGAAAGTGTTCACGAACTTCGCCTACCACCTGGTGCCGATCGGCCTGCTCGCGTGGATCGGATTCAGCTTCGCGATCCTGCTGCCGAACGGATCCTACGTGATCCGGGTCATCTCCGATCCCTTCGGCTGGGGCTGGAACCTCTTCGGCACGGCGCACTTTGCCTGGACCCCGGTGCTGACGAGCTGGCTGCCGGCGCTGCAGGCCGCCTCGCTGCTGTTCGGGTTCGTCTACTCGCTCGATGTGGCGTGGAAGATCGCCCGTCAAACGTTCCCCGCGCCGGCCGCCGCGGCCCGCGCGGTGGTGCCGCAGATCGTGCTGCTGGGCGGGATCACGGCGGCGTTCCTCTGGCTCTTCGTCGGGTAAAGGAGGCCGAGATGCGAACCTTCATGAGGGCGGTATCGATCTGGGGACGGCGGAGGCTGTTCCAGCTCCGCGCGGTCGGAACCGGCGAGATCGTCGCGCTGGCCGTCGTGGCGGTGGTCCTCGTGGTGGGCCCGGCGAGCGTCTTCGCGTACGGGCGGTGGATGGACCGGCACGTCGCCGTGGTGCACGCGCGGCAGTGGCAGTACGCGCCCAATGTGCTGCACGCGACGGCCGGGGTGCCGCTGCGGATCCGGCTGGAGTCGGACGACGTCGTGCACGGATTCAAGGTCATCGGGCTGGACGCCCAGGTGACCCAGCTGATTCCCGGGAAATCAATGGAGTTGACCGTGACGGCGCCGAAGCCCGGTACCTACCTCTACATGTGCACGACCTACTGCGGGTTGAAGCACGCCATGATGTTCGGCAAGCTCATCGTGACGGCTCCGTAGGGAGCTTGTACCAACGCACAACGGACATAGGGGGGAACGCGCTGTGCCTGGGACGCTGAAAGCGCTCAACACGACGATGATGCGCGCGCTCGTTGGTGCGCGCGCCGCCCTGCTCGTCGCCGTCGCGCTCCTCATCGGGTGCGTGTGGGTTCGACCGGCGGATGCCCTGCCGAGCTTCGCCGCGCAAATGGGGGCGCCGTGCAGCGCCTGCCACGTCGGCGGATTCGGCCCCCAGCTCACGCCGTTCGGCATCGCGTTCCGGGCGAACGGGTACACCTGGGGCGGCGGCACCGGTCCCTGGGCGCACATTCCGGTCAACCTCGTCGTATCGCCGACCTACCAAACCCAGGCCGCGGCGCAGCCGGCGGCGCCCACCGGGTACGGCAGCGCCACGAATAACTACTTCAACCTCCTCGGCAGCGGGACGTCCGTGTTTATCGCGGGCGGGCATTCCTTCGGCGGCCAATTCGGCATCGGCGGATTCGAACAGATCGGGTTCATTCAGACGCCGGGCGGGCCGCTGGTTGCCTCCGAGGCGACGTCGGATCTCGCCATCACGAAGCCGATCACCCTCAAGGATCACTCGCTGCTGCTGGGCTTCCACTTCACGAACACGGCGTCCGGTGGGGATCCGTACAACACGCTGTACAACGGCTTCGCCTTCCCGTACATCATTCCGTTCATCGGGCCGTTCCCGAGCGCCAACCCGACGATCGCCGCGCTCGGCACGACCGTCTACGGCATGAGCCTGTATGGGCTGTATGACAACAATCTCTACGTCGAAGCCGGGCTTTACCAGTCGTGGGGCCCGAATACGCTCACCACGATGAACATTGGGGCGTCGAGCCTCGGCACGATCGCCGGCGGGGCGCCCTACTTCCGCATCGCCCGGCAGCAGTCATGGGGCGGCAACTTCCTCGAAGTCGGCGGTATGTACATGAGCATGCCGATGCAGAACGTCCCGGGTGCCAACGCGGTGACCGACCAGAACCAGTACGTCGACTGGGGGTTCGACGCCACCTACCAGCACACGTATGGGCCCAACGTCCTGGCCATCACGAGCAACATCCTGTTTGAGAGCCAGACGCTGACGGCCTCCCAGGCCGCGGGCCTATCCAGCAACGGGACAAACACTCTCACGCAGTTCCGTATCGCCGCCTCGTATTACTGGCACAACACGTACGGGGCAACCCTCGCCTTCACGAGCACGACGGGAAGCACCGATCCGACGCTGTACGCCCCGGCCGCGCTGACGGGCAGCGCGAACGGCAGCCCGAATTCGCAGGCGATCATCGCGCAAGTCGATTGGACGCCGTTTGGCAGCGACACGACCCACGCCGGCTACCCGTGGCTCAACGTCCGGATCGGCCTCCAGTACACGGCCTACCTCTCGTTCAACGGCGGCACGGCGAATTACGACGGCTCGGGGCGCAACGCCGGCGACAACAACACGCTGATGCTGTTCACCTGGTGGGCGTTCTAGCAGTCTAGCAGGTTGGGGCCGGGAGGAGGCGGCCGCGCGCCGTCTCCTCTCCGGGCGCGGCATTCGTTACGGCGACGTCGGATCGCTGTCGATCAGCCGCTCGCGGATCGCGAAGCGGACGAGCTCCGCGCGGTTGTGCAGGCCGAGCTTGTTCATGATGTTGGTGCGGTGGCGCTCGACGGTATTGGGGCTCAGGCCGAGCTGTTCGGCGATCGCCTTGCCGGTTAGGCCCTGTGCGATCAGGGTGAGCACTTCGCGCTCGCGCGCGGTGAGGGCCGGACCGGACCCCTCGCTCCCGCGCTCCCCGGCGCGGCGGTACTCAGTGAGCATGCGCTTCGCCTGCTCGGGCGTGAGGTACGCCGTTCCGGCCGCCGCGGCCCGCACGGCCTCGAGCAGCTGCGCCGGGTCGGCGCCTTTGAGAACGTAGGCTTCGGCGCCGGCGGCGAGCGCCTCGAGAAAGAATCGCTGGTCCCCGTGCATGGTCAGCGCCACGACGTGGACCTCCCCGATCTCCGCCTTCATCCGGCGAATGGCCTCCAGGCCGCCCATCCCCGGCATGTTGAGATCCATGACCGCGACCTCGGGCCGAAGGGTCCGTGCCAGCGCGAGTGCTTCCTCTCCCGTGCCGGCCTCGCCCACCACGGCGATGTCCTGCTTGCTCTCCAGAAACGATCGGATGCCGGCGCGGACGATCCGGTGGTCGTCCGCGATCAACACCCTAATGGGCATCAGGCTTCTTCCACCGGGATGGCGGCGAAGACGCGCGTCCCCGACTGCGGCCGCGACGTCACGGACAGCGTTCCGCCGAGCAGCGCGACGCGCTCCCGCATCCCGGCCAGCCCCCAGCCGCGGCCTTCGTTCGGCACCGCGAGCGGCTCGACGGCGAAGCCCCGGCCGTCGTCCTCGACGACGATTTCGAGTGCGTCCGCGACGCGGGCCAGCGAGATGGCGACGTGCCGGGCTTCGGCATGCCGCACCACGTTCGTAATCGCCTCCTGCGCGAGGCGGAATGCCACGAGCTCGAGCCGGCGGGGAAGGCGATCGTGCTCTTCCAGTCCGGAGACCGTGACGCGCAGGTCGACGCCGGCGGGAGTCAGGTGCGATTCAGCGCACCAGCGGATGGCGGGAATCAGTCCGAGGTCGTCCAGCACCGCCGGACGAAGGTCCAGCATGAGCCGCCGCACGTCCTCGATCATGCCGGAGGTTTGGGCACGGATCGTCTCGAGCCGGGAACGAACTTCCCCCGCCTCCGGCCCCAGCGTGTCCTCGGCGGCGCTCAGCTGCAGCACGAGGGCGCTCAGTCCCTGGCCGATCTCGTCGTGCAGCTCCCGCGCGATCCGGCGGCGCTCGTCCTCCTGCGCGACCACGATGCGCTCGAGCAGCTGGCGCCGGTGGGCGTGCGCGGCGCTGAGCTCCCGCGTGCGGTTGGCCACCCGGTCCTCCAGTTCGCGGTTCCACGCCGCGATCTCTTCGTGCGATGTGCGCAGTTTCACGCGCATCGCTTCGAAGGCCTGGGCGAGGACCCCGACCTCGTCCCGCCGCTCGACGCCGACGGCTTCGTCGAGGTTGCCGCCGGCGATATGCTCCGCGGCGGTCCTGAGGCGCGCTAGCGGCCGCAGGACGCCCTTGGTGTCAAAGAAGGCGAGCGTGGACATGCCCCCGACGATGACCGCGCCAAGGGCCAGCAGGCCGTTCAGCAGCGCGTGCGGCAGCGAGAGCACGACGTCGCGCGGCTCCTCGAGGTTGACGGCCCACCCGGGATAGCCGGGGAGCGGCGTGTAGGCGACGTAGTGCGGGCGCCCCGGAACGTTGTGGAAGGCGATGGCGGTCTGTCCCGGCCGGACCAGCGGCGCGAGGATCGGCAGATGCTCGCTCGCGTGCCCGACGTCCGCAAGCACGGCCGCCGCGCGAACGGTGCCGCTCGGATCCAGGATCTCGAAGTCGGCGGGCCGTCCGGCGCGCTCGTCGAAGGCGCCGGTGAGCGCGAGGCGTTCCAAGTCGACCGCGCCGACGAGCACGTCGCCGTCCGCGAGCGGGACGGTGAGCGCCGTCAAATGAACGTTCGGCGCGACCGGAATCGAAGGCAGCGCGGCGGCGCCGCCCGACGACGCGTCCGCGACCGCCGCGGCAAGATCCGGGGACATCGCCCCGAACCACGCGGCCGGTTGAGCCCAGAGCACCCGGCCGTCCGCGCGCACGATCGCGAGTCCGGCAAATCTGGTCGACCACGCAGAGTTCTCGAGAACCGCGGCCCGCCGGTCGGGGGCGGTCTCCTGGGAGAGCTCCCAGCCGAGATCTTCGAGTTCGTGCCGGTAGCCTCCGAGCATCGCCGCCAGCCGGCCGGCGAGCGCCGTCGCGACCTGTACCCGCTGCTGAATGACGGTCGACGTGCTTTCTTGGACCGCGCGGACCGCGATCACGGCAAAGACGGCCAGAATGACGGCGGTGGCCGCCGCCACGCTGAGGGTGATCCGGGTCTGAAGGCCGAAGGATCGACCCGGCCGCGCCGAAGCCGTTGTGCCGGACGTAGAAACCGTGACACCCCCCATAGATGGACGGCGTTCCGCCTGTCCCTACAGTATGGCGGTGCGGCTTGGCCGCCGCCATCCGGTATGGGTTCGATTAGGGACGTCGGGCCCCGGCCGGATGGCCGCCGGCGGCGCTGTCGCGGGCTACCGCGCCGTCCGCCGTTGCGGCATTACGTCGAGTAGTCGGCGTAGCGCGCGGTCTGGGCGCGGGCGGTCGGATCCGTAATCACGTTGACGATCGCGGGCCTGCCGCTCGCCGCCGCGCGCTCGAGCGCCGGCCGGATCTGCTCGGGATCTTCGACGTACTCGGCGTGGCAGCCGATCGCGCCGAACATCAGGTCGTAGCGGGTGAAACCGAGGTTGCGGCCGGTCTTGGGCCGGTCGATGGCGGTCCAGCCCCCGTTGTTCGAGATCACGCAGATGACCGGCAGGCGGTGCCGGAGGGCCGTGTCCAGTTCCATCGCGTTGAGGCCGAACGAGCCGTCGCCGTGGAGCACCACCACGAGCGCCTCGGGCATCGCGGCCTTTGCCCCCAGCCCGAACGGCAGGCCGACGCCCATGCAGCCGTACGGGCCGGAGTTGAGGCTGTGCGGCGCGTAGAAGGGGATCGCGCTGCGCGCGTAATTCAAAATCTCCTGACCGTCGACGCAGAGCACCGCGTCGCGCGGGAGGAAGTCGCGGACCTCTTTGCACAGCCGGAGCGGGTGGATCGGCCGGCCGCCGGCGGCCATCCGCTCTTCCTGCTCGGCGCGTTTCTCTTCGTCCTCGCCGGCAAGGGACGAAATCCAGGCGGCGCGCCGCTCCGGGTGGAAGCGGCCGCCGCCCGCCGCCACGAGCTGCGCGAGCACGGCCCGGGCGTCGCCCGCGATCCCGGCGTCCACGCGGCGGTTGCGGCCGATCTCGGCGGGGTCGATGTCGATCTGAATCAGCTTCGCCTGCGGGTTCATGCGGGGTGGCCGCGCGTAGCCGATGACGTAGTTCTGGCGGGTGCCCACGAGTACGACGAGGTCCGCGTCCCGCCAGGCGGTGCCCCGCGCGCCGAGGAAGCACAGCGGGTGGTCCTCCGGGATGACGCCGCGGCCCTGGGGGGTGGTGTAGAAGGGAATGCGCGCCTGCTCCACGAGCGCGCGCAGTTCATCCTCGGCCTCGGCCCAGAGCACGCCGCTGCCGCTGATCACAACGGGCCGCTCGGACGCGGCGATCATCGCGACCGCGCGGTCGACCAGTGCCGGATCTCCCAGCGGGCGGCGGCGATCGTCCGGCGCCGAGGTCCACCGCACGTGATCGTCCGGGACCTCGCGATAGAGGACGTCTCCCGGCATATCGAGGTAGACCGGTCCCGGCCGGGCGCCGAACGCGTGGCGGAAGGCCGCATCCACGAACTCGGGGATCCGCCGCGGATCGTAGCACCGCTCCGCCCAGCGGGTGATCGGCCGGAATACCGCGACCTGATCCGTTTCCTGAAAGGCGCCCATCCCGGACTGCGAGACCGGGGTGGAGCCGCCGATCGCGACGACCGGCGCCGAATCCACGAACGCGTTGGCCAGTCCGGTCACGAGGTTGGTCGCGCCGGGACCGCTGCACGCCATGCACACCGCGGGCCGCCGGCGCAGCCGGCTGTAGGCGTTCGCCATCATCGCGGCCGCCTGCTCGTGCCGGACGTCGATCATCCGGATCTCCCGCTGGCTGCAGGCGTTCTCGCAGTCGATCATGGGACCGCCCATCAGGAAGAAGATCACGTCGACGCCGTGATCCTTGAGCGCGCGCGCGAGAATCTCGTTGCCCGTCATATCACGCCCTGCTCGTGGAGCCGGGCCAGCTCGTCGTCGCTCATCTCCAGCAACTCCGTGTACACCTCGCGGTTGTGCTGACCGAGCAGCGGCGCCGCCTGCACCCGGACGTGCGACTGCTCCATCTTGACCGGCCATCCCGGCATCTTGAGTGCGCCCCTCGTCGGATGGTCGACGCTCACAATCGCCTCCCGGCGGTTCAGATGCTCATCCCGCGTCAACTCCAGGGTGTCGAACGTCGCCCCGGCGGGGACGCCGGCCTTGCCGAGGCGGTCCATCGCCTCCCGCTTCGTGTACTGGCGTGTCCACGCGGTGATGGCCTCGTCGATCGGGCCGGCGTTCGCGGCGCGCTGCAGCGGGTTCGCGAATCGCGGGTCACCCTTGAGGTCCTGACGGCCGATCACCTCGAGCAGGCGTTCCCACTGGTGGTTGCCGGCCCGCGTGGTGTAGATGAACACGTAGTCGTTGGGCCCACCCGGGCTGCACGGGTAGATGCCGCTCGGCGCCGTCATGCCGAGCTGACTCTGATTGCCCCACCGCTCCGCCGCGTGGCCGGTCAGCAGCTGCCGGGCGAACGAGATCCGGCAATAATTGATGACGGCCTCCTGCATCGCCACCTCGACGCGCTGCCCGGTCCCGGTGCGCTGCCGCTGGACCAGCGCGGCGAGGATGCCGATCGCCAGGTGCAGCCCGGCGCCGGTGTCGCCGATCGTCGGCCCCGGCTTCAGCGGCGGCTCGTGCGGCAGCCCGGTGAGGCTCATCGCGCCGCCGGCCGCCTGCGCGATCATGTCGAACGCGGGATAGTTGCCGAACGGCCCGTCAGGGGCGAACCCCTTCACCTGCGCATAGATGAGCCGCGGATTGAGGCGGCGGACCGCGTCGTACCCGAACCCCAGACGCTCGATGATGCCCGGCGCGAAGTTCTCGACGAAGACGTCCGCCCGCTCGATCAGGCGGCCCAGCAGGCGGCAGCCGTCGGGGGTCTTGAGGTTGAGCGTGATCGAGCGCTTGTTGGCGTTGAGGAGCAGAAAGTAGTACGAGTCGAGGCCGGGGACGTCGGTCGACGCGGCGCGACCCTGCTCACCCCGGCCGGGCGGTTCGACCTTGATGACGTCGGCGCCCAGCCAGGCGAGCGTCTCGGTGCACGAGGTGCCGGCCTCGAACTGCGTGAGGTCGACGACCCGAACGCCGCTCAGCGCCGTTCCCGCCTCGCTCATTCCCTGCACCTTCCACCGAGCGGGCCGGGCGTCCTCTCGTGGTCGGAGGCCGGCACGCCGCTAGGGCGGCGCGGGCACGTTGATCTGCTTCACCATCATGTCGTTCACGTAGACCAGCGCCACGAAGGGGACGGTTCCGGAGGCGGACGCGGACACCGCGTCGCCCGGCGCGTGCAGACCCAAATCGATGGTCTGCTGCGTACCGTCCGCGTTGACCACGACGAGCCGGACCGGCTGCCGGGCGGGCCCTTGGGGCACGACGATCCGCAAGACCAGCTGCGTCTGCGCCCCCGCGCGCCGTACCGCCGACGTGACGGCCGCCTGCGCCGGCGGCGCGGCGGTTTGTCCCGGAGGAGCGGGGGCCGCCTCCTGGGGGAACAGGTCGACGCGGGCCCCCGCGAGCGCCTGCCGCGCCTGATCCAGGAGCGCCGCCCGCTGCGGTTCGGTCAGCGCGGTGTTCTGGGCGAGCCCGCGCTCCGCGGCGGCGAGCGCCGCTTCCGGCGACGGGTATCCGAGGTACAGCGTGCCCGCCGGCTTGAACGCGCCTTTCAGGTCGCCGTGGATCCGCACGCCGTCGAACATGCCGGTTCCGCCGGTGCCGCGGATGTGGACGGTGGCGTCGGCAGGATCATAGCCGCCCATGCCCTGCACCGGCTGGTCGATGACCACCGACACGGTCGCGTCTCCGGCCGGTCCGTGCAGCACCACAGGGCCGGCCTTGCCCTGGGCGGTAGTCGTCGCGCTCACGAGCACCATCGTCATGTGCGCTTCCATCGTGAGCGACGTCTGACCCTCGAGCGGGATCCCGAGCACCGGGAGGGTGATGTCGAGATCCTCCCGCTGCGTGGTGCTGCCGCTGCTGACCACGGGCGTCGGGACGATGCGGGTTTCGGCTTTGCCCATGTCCGTGATCACGATGTGGCCGCTCACCGGTACGGCCAGGGCGGTGGCGTCGGGTGACGCGGTTTGGGCGCCCGCGCATACGGACAAACCGAAGACCGCCGCGAACGCCAGACCGGCGCCTCCTCGGCGCCGGAGGCTGCGAGCCACGCCGGTAATCATACGATGCCTCCCGCGGATCTTCTGACGGCGCATCTGTGAGGTCGGCCCGTCACGGACAGGTTTTCCCCGGGTTGCGGGCAGACCCATTCGAGCAGATTGTCGAGGCACCACGTACGTCGACGCCGGGCACAAGAAGGGCAACGTCGTCATCACGCTGGCGCCTCGCGATTGAGCGTTTCGTAAATTGCTGCGGCCCTGACACGTAGCCCGCCGTTCCGAGGCTGCGGGGAATCCCGCTGCCTTCCCGCGGCGTTTCGCGCGTCAGCGAGGCTGTTGTATGGTCGCGAACCCCATCAACCTTATTCTCGTCGTCGACGATCCCGACGCGCGGTCGGAACTGGCCGCGCGCCTGGCCGTGCATTCCGAGTGCGCCGTGGTCGGGACGCTGTCTTCGACCGACGACCTCGCGGCGGTCGCAGCGGCGGCAGAACCGGATGTCATCGTTTGGGATCTCGGCGACGACCCCGAGCGGGCACTCGCGCGCCTGTCCGAGGCGCAGACGCCGGGGCTGCCCATTCTCGCCATCGTCGAGGACGATCGCGACGGAGTCCGTGCGCTCGCGCTCGGCGCCGCGGGCCTGCTGTCGCGCGCGGCCGATGCGGAGCGGCTCGTCCTCGCCGCCCGGGCCGCCCTGGGAGGACTTCTTGCGCTCGATCCCTCTGTCGCCGGTATCGCAGGCGTATCACGGGGTTCCCACGCCGGCGCACCGGTCGAGACGCTCACCGGCCGCGAGCGGGAAGTCTTGATGTTGATGGCCGAGGGGCTGGCCAACAAACTGATCGCGGGGCGCCTCGGCATCTCGGAGCACACGGCGAAGTTCCACGTGCATACGATCCTCGGCAAGCTCGGCACGCAGAGCCGGACGGAGGCGGTGGTGCGCGCCGCCCGGCTGGGCCTTATCGCGATCTGAAGCCGGACACTACCTGATCGAACGATGGGTGTGAGGCCGGCGGCGGTCGGCTACGCTCTGAAGCGTACCGACACCAACGCTGAACGAGGGGTGATCATGTGAGCGCTTCACTGACAACGTTTTCCGACGCGCTGGCCGGCGTCGCCGAGACGGCCGGGCCGGCGGTGGTGCGCGTCTCGGGGGGACGCCGGCCATCCAGCGGCGTCGTTTGGTCCGCGGACGGGGTGATTCTGACCACGGAGCACGCCGTGCGGCGTGACGACGAGATCGTGGTGACGCTGAGCGACGGCCGCGAACTCGCCGCCACCCTGGTGGGGCGGGATCCCGGTACGGACCTCGCGCTGCTGAGAGTTCAGGCAGGCGGGTTACCGGTGCCGGGATGGCGGGAGACGGAGGGCCTGAAGGTCGGACAGGTGGTCCTGGCCCTCGGCCGTCCGGGGCGTACGATCCGGGCCCGGCTTGGGATACTGAGCGCGGTCGGACAAGAGTGGCGGGTGCCCGGCGGCGGCCGCATCGACCGGTACGTCGAACCGGACATCGAGCCGGCCTTCGGGTTCTCCGGGGGGCCGCTTCTCGACGCCGAGGGGCGGGCCATCGGACTGAATACCGCGGGGCTCCGCCGCGGGCTCGTGCTCACCATCCCGACGGCCACGCTCCGCCGCGTTGCCGGCGATCTCCTGGCGCACGGCCGCGTGAGACGAGGATACCTCGGCATTGCCGCGCAAACAGTGCCTGTCCCCGCGGCGCTGGAGCAGGCGGTCAACCAGCGCGCGGGCCTCTTGGTGCACGCGGTGGAGCAGGGGAGCCCGGCGGAGCGTGCGGGCATGTTGATCGGCGATCTGGTGTTCTCGATCGGCGGACGGCCGGTATACCGGGCCGACGAGCTGATGGGACTGCTGACGGAGGACCGGATCGGCGCGACGGAGAGCGTCCGGTTCGTGCGCGCCGGCAAGGTGCAAGAGGTCCAGGTCACGATCGGCGATCGGCCCGCGGCCGCCTGAGCGGATTCGGCCTGCGGTATAAGTTTCAACGGAGGCGACGCGATGAACGTCGGCATCTTGGGCAGCGGCAATGTCGGCCAGGCCCTCGGCCGCGCGTTTCTGACGCTCCAGCATCACGTGATGCTCGGCTCGAGAGACGCCGAGAACCCCAAGGGAATCGCGTGGATGAAGCAGTCGGGCGCCCGCGCCTCTCACGGCACCTTCGCGCAGGCCGCGCAGTTCGGCGAGATCGTCGTTCTCGCGACGCTCGGGACGGCGACCGAGAGCGCGATTCGGCTCGCCGGTCCGCAGCACTTCGCGGGGAAGGTCGTCCTTGACGTGACCAACCCGCTGGATTTCTCGAAGGGGACGCCACCCGTGCTCGCCGGCGGGGTGGGAGACTCCGCCGGCGAGCGGAACCAGCGGCTCCTGCCGGACGCGCACGTGGTCAAGGTTTTCAACACCGTCGGAAGCCCCTTGATGTTTCGCCCGCAGCTGCCCGGCGGGCCGCCGAGTATGTTTCTCTGCGGCAACGACGCCGCGGCGAAGAAGAGGGCCGCGGAGATCTGCAAAGACTTTGGCTGGGACGTGGTCGACGTGGGCTCGATCGGGGCTGCGCATTACCTGGAAGCGATGTGTCTCGTGTGGGTGCTCGCGGGGGCCAGCTCCAACAACTGGAATCTAGCGTTCAAGCTGCTGCGCAAGTAGCGACGGTCGCGCCGCCGCAGGCGGGGACCGGCCGGCACGGCCGCCCGTGTTATGATCGACAGCCACGTTCTCGCGGCAAGCGGGGGCCTCTCCGCGTGGTCACCCCTGCTGAACGTGCGGGTGAGGTAGCCCGCCCGCCGGTGTTAGCCGCCGGGCTTTGTCACCATCATGAAGACAATAATCACGGCGATGAGGATGAGCAGGATGCCGAGGGTCCTGCCGCGGGCCGCGCTCCCCTTGAACTCGGGCGAATCGGGGCCGCCGGTCTCGAGCGTCTGTATGCCCCGCCGCAGCGTCGGAGTGTAGCCGGCCGCGGCGATCACAACGAGTATGACATAGAGGATCAGGCTGGTCAGGACCCAGTGCGTGGCGACCGGGATGTGCCCCATGCCGGTCATCGCGAATCCGGTGATCAGCAGCAGCCCGTACGCCGGATTGGCGATCCGGTTGTCGAGCATTCGCACGCCGCGCAGGACGAAGGCGAGATGCTGCCGGTCCCGCCCCGCGAGGGTGAACCAGACCCCGTACGTGATGTTGGCGCCCAACGCGGTGATTGTCAGGAGGACGTGAATCCACTTCACGATCAGGTAGGCACTCATCCGTCACCTCCGCTCACGGGTTGTCCCGCGGCGCTCTAATCTCGATCGGGATGGCGTCGGGCCCCTCGCATATCAAAAACAGGTTCGGTCCGCCCGCCGGTCGGTACAGCGCAGACCGAAGTGCTTTTCGAAGAACTCCCGTGCGGCGTCGACGTCTGCGACTTGAAGGTCGATATGGTTCAGTTTCATGAGGGACACCGTCCTTCCTTCGACGGGAGCGCACGCGTGGGGCAAAGGCCGGGTGCCGCTCCCGTCGAACACAGCGAGCGATGAGCATGCCGCCGGTCGGGTCGATTCTCCGATGATCGTACGCGGTACGGTGCGGCCGAGCGCGTATCACGATTCCGCGGCGCTGATGCGCGTGCAGCAGGCGCTGCGCGGGTTCCCCGGCATCGACGAGGCAGGCGTCGTCATGGCGACGCCCGCGAATCTGGACCTGCTCCGCCAGGCCGGGCTCGATCCGGAGAACCTCACGGCACCCGGCGGCGGCGCAATCCCGGCGCGAGCGATCGTGTCGAACGATCTCGTGGTGATGGTGCGCGGCCCCGGCCCGGCGGAAGTCGAGGCGGCGCTCGGCGCGGTGGATGAACTGCTGGCGCGCCGTCCGGATGCCGGCGCATCCGAGGGTTCGTACCGGCCGCATTCGGTGGCGACGGCCGCGCGGCAGCTCGCGGGCGCGAATCTCGCGCTCGTCTCGGTGCCGGGCCGCTTCGCCGCCGGCGTGGCACGGGAAGCCCTCGGCGCGGGCCTGCACGTCATGCTGTTCAGCGACAACGTCCCGCTCCAGGATGAGGTCGACCTCAAAGGCGCCGCGGTGGAGGGCGACCGCCTCGTGATGGGACCGGACTGCGGCACGGCGATCCTGGGCGGGGCGGCCCTCGGCTTCGCCAATCGGGTGCGGCGCGGCGCGGTCGGCTTGGTGGGAGCGTCCGGGACCGGCATTCAGGAGGTCGCGGCGCTCATCCACCGGCTCGGCGGCGGCATCTCCCACGCGCTCGGCACCGGTGGGCGAGATCTTTCGACGGAAGTCGGCGGGACCACCACGCGGCAGTCCCTCGCGATGCTCGGGCGCGATCCCGAGACGCGCCTGATCGTGCTCGTGTCGAAGCCGCCGGCCGCGGCGGTCGCGGCGGCACTGCTCGAGCAGGCCGCGTCGCTCGGCAAACCCGTCATCGTGATCTTCACCGGGGCGGCGGCGACAGCGCCGGCGGTGTCCGGGAGGAGTCTCCGGCCGGTCCGCACCCTCGAGGACGCGGCGCGCCTGGCCGCGGCGTCAGGCGGCGGCGCCGCCTTGCTTGCGGACGATCGTCCGGCGCTGGACCGCATCGCCGCAAGGGCGCGCGACACAGCGCGGACGCTCGCGTCCACTCAGCAGTATCTGCGCGGACTCATGAGCGGGGGGACGCTGTGCGCCGAGGCCGTCGTGCTGCTCGAGGGGACGCTCAGGCCGCTGTTTACGAATGTAGCGGCCACCCGGGCCCGGCGCCATGAGGGCGCCGGGCCCGGACACGGCCACACGATCCTCGACCTCGGCGACGATCTGTTCACGGTCGGCCGTCTGCATCCGATGCTCGACATGACGCTGCGCGCGGCGCGCCTCAGGCAGGAGGCCGCGGATCCCGAGGTCGCCGTGGTGCTGCTCGACGTCGTGCTCGGGTTCGGCGTCCACCCCGATCCCGCGGGCGCGCTCGCGCCGGTGATCGCGGACGCCCGGGCGGCCGCGCGTTCCGCGGGCCGGCACCTCGCCGTTGTCGCGTCGGTCTGCGGGACCGACGACGATCCGCAGCAGCGAACGCGCCAGGTCGCGCGGCTCGAGTCGGCGGGGGTATTCGTGGAAGAGAGCAACGCGCGCGCCGCGCTCCTCGCCGGCGCCATCGCCGGCCGCGTATTTGACCCCGGCGCGATCGCCGCGATGCTGACCGGAGCAGGGCGGGCGGACGTAGAGGGAACTCCGCGCGATCGGACCACCGCGCCCGCCGCGAACGGGCGCCGCCCCGTCCGTTCTCCGGCGTCCGATGCGGCGGGGGCACTCCTCGCGGGCCCGCCCCGCGTCGTCAACGTCGGGCTCGGCGTGTTCGCCGAGAGCCTTCGGGATCAGGGCGTGCCGGTGATCGATGTCGAGTGGCAGCCGCCGGCAGGCGGGGACGCCGCGCTGCTCGAGCTGCTGGAGCGGTTGACGTGAGCGGCACGCGGACCGGCGAGATGATCGATCGGGCGAACGCGGAGGCGATCGCGCGCGTCATGGCGGCGACCCCGGTGCTGGCGGGAGTCGCCCGGGCGGGCGACGTGATCCCGGCGCTGGGGGACGATCTGCTCCTGCACGCCGGGCCCCCCATCGGGTGGGAGCGGATGTCCGGTCCCGTGCGCGGCGCCGTGATCGGCGCGCTGCTCTACGAGCGGCGGGCGCGCACCGAGGCGGAAGCGGCGGCGCTCGCGGCCTCCGGCCGGATCCGGTTCGAGCCCTGCCACCACCACGCGGCCGTCGGCCCGATGGCCGGCATCATCTCCCGGTCGATGCCGCTCTGCGTCATCGAGAACCGCGCCGGCGGTACCCGCGCCTACACGACGTTTAATGAAGGCTACGGCAAGGTGCTGCGATACGGCGCCTACGATGAGAGCGTGGTCGAGCGGCTGCGCTGGATCGAAGGAACGCTCGGCCCGGTGATCGGCCGCGCCCTCGAGCTCGCCGGGGGCCTCGACATGAAGGCCCTGATTTCCCAGGCGCTCCAGATGGGCGACGAGGGCCACAATCGGAACAAAGCCGGATCCGCGCTGCTCAGCCGTCTCCTCGGGCCGTTCATCGTCCGCTCCGGCGTGCCCACCGCGCAGCAGGCCGAGGTGTTCAGTTTCCTGGCCGGCAACGACATAGCGATGCTGAATCCCGTGATGGCCGCGTGCAAGGCCACGATGGATGCCGCCCACGGCATCGCGCACAGCACGCTGGTGACCACGATGGCCCGGAACGGCACCGACTTTGGCATCCGGGTGAGCGGCTTGGGGGACCGGTGGTTCACCGGGCCGTCTGAGGTGCCGCGCGGCCTCTACTTCCCCGGCTTCACGGCCGAGGACGGGAACCCCGACATGGGAGATTCGGCGATCACTGAGACCGCGGGGATCGGCGCCTTCGCGATGGCCGGTGCGCCCGCGATCGTAACGTTCATCGGGGGCACGGTCCACGACGCGGTTGCGTCGACGCTCGAAATGTATGAAATCACTCTGGCCGAACACGAGGCGTTTCGCATTCCGGCGCTCGATTTCCGCGGCACGCCGGCGGGCATCGACATCCGCAAGGTCATCCGGACGGGCATTCTGCCGCGAATCAACACCGGCATCGCGCACCGGCAGGCTGGGATCGGTCAGGTCGGCGCCGGGCTCGTCAGACCGCCGCGGATCTGTTTTGAAGAAGCGCTGCGGGCGATGGCGGACGCGATTTGAGCTGTCACTCGACGAGTGCCGCGAGGGCCTCGACGCCGCCCCCGAGCGCGTCCCGCGGCCACGGAATGTCGAGGGCGGTCCACCGCCGGCCGGCATCGGTGCTGTGGTAGACGGCGTGGTTGTTCGCCGCGTACACCGCTGCGGGGGCATCGGGATGGGTCGCGAATTGGCTGACCGAGGTCCCCTTGGCGTCGGGGAGGCCCTCCATCGCGGTGCGCCACGCCTTCTCTTCCGACCGCTGGTACACGTACGACTCCGCGTGGGGCGGATCGTACGCGCTCCAGGGGCCGTCCGCGCAGGAGACGATGACGGTGTCCGGATCCTCCTGATCCACTACGATCCCCACGAGGTACCGGTGCCGCAGGCCCTGCATATGACGCGTCCACTTCCGTCCGGCGTCGAGGCTCTCGAAGTAACCGTCGCCCGCGGCGGAGTACACGCGGTTGGGCGCGAGCCGGTGGGTGGCGGCGGTGTGCGTGTCGTACGGTCCGCCTGGCACGCGATCGTCCCATGTCCGTCCGCCGTCCGGCGTGCGGAGGAGCGCTCCGGCCTCGATTGCGACGTAGAGTCGTCCGGTGGCGACCGGATCCGGTTCGATCCAGCGAACGTGATGGGTATCCGGGCGCGGCGGAAAACTCCACTCGGCCTTTGACGGGAGCGCGAGCAGGCCCGCCGACTCGATCCACGACGCGCCGCCGTCCGCCGAGCGGAATACGCCGCTCGGCTCCGTTCCCGCGTACACGACGCCGGCGCCGTCGCCGGACTCCGTCGCACTGACGGCGATGGACATGACGGCCGGGTGCGTGACGCCCGCGCCGGCCGGTTCCCACGATCGCCCGCCGTCGTCGCTCCGCCAGACGCCCCGGCCGAGCGTGCCGCAGTACACGCGCGACGGCGCGAGCGGATCGATCGCGACGCACTCGGCCGAATGTTCCTGCAGGTGATGTTCGACCGTCCAGTCCAGGGCGTGGCGGGCGATCAGCAGGCCCTGTTCGGTCGCAACGAAGAGAGTGAGCATCTACGCTGATTCTACCCCCACGGCATGATTCTCGCGCCGCCGGGTGGAACTGTGTGTGCGCAGCCCGCACGTCCAACTTCGGGGAGGCGTCGCCCATGGCGTTCAAGGCGGCGGATCTGAGCCGGGTCCGCGTGCTCGACTTGTCCCAAAACTTTAGCGTGGACTCGCCGCCGTTCGCGTTCTACGAGGGGCCCACGGTGAAGTGGGTCAAGAAGATGGCGTTCGAGGGCGTCAACGCGCAGTGGATCAGCAGCACCAATCACATCGCGACGCATCTCGATTCGCCCCTCCACTTCAACGATCCGGGGCCGGACGTGGCCGGGATTCCGCTGGAGTCGCTGCTCGGGCCGGCCTGCGTCGTCGATTTGAGCCAGTTCGGCGTGGGCGACTACGACATCTACGGACCGGAGCACTTCGAGCGCTGGGAGCGCAAGCACAAGATCAAGATCCAGCGGGGCGACATCCTCGTGATCCACACCGGTTATCACCACTACTATAACGAGGACTGGTACAAGACGCGCAACCGCGAGCGGCCCAACCTTCCGCGCGCGTTCCTCAAGCATCCCGGCCCGCAACTGGAGTTCTGCGACTGGGTGCTGGATCGGGGCATCCGGTGGCTCGCCGTCGACGCGATCTCGACCGACCATCCGTTCAACACGAACGTCCGGCGGGCGCGGCCCGATCTCGTACCGGAGGTCGAGAAGAAGATCGGGATGTCGATGGACGAGGCGTTCCCGTGGCCCAAAGCCTACCAGGCCACGCATACGTACCTCTTCCCGAAGGGCGTCTTTCACGTGGAGAACGTGGGCGGGATGATCGACGAGGTGCTCGACATGCGCGTGTGGTTCGGCGCGTTTCCGTTCCGGTTCAAGGGCGGCGAAGCGGCGTTCTGCCGCTGCTTCGCGTTCGTGCAGAAGTGACCCCGGCTTCCGCGGGCGGCCCGCTCGCGGGCCTGCTCGTCGCCGACCTCACCCGCGCGCTGGCCGGTCCGTACTGCACGATGATGCTGGCCGACCTCGGGGCCCGGGTGATCAAGGTCGAGACGCCGGACGGCGGCGACGACACGCGTGGCTGGGGCCCGCCGTTTATCGAGGGCGAGAGTGCCTACTTCATGAGCATCAATCGCAACAAAGAGAGCCTCACGCTCAACCTGAAGGACGAGCGGGGGCGGGACCTGCTGTGGCGCCTGCTCGGCGGCGCGGACGTGCTTGTGGAGAATTTCCGGCCCGGCACCATCGACCGGCTGGGGTTCGGCTACGAGACCGTCCGCGCGCGGCTGCCGCGACTCGTGTACTGTTCGATCTCGGGCTTCGGCCAGACCGGGCCGTACCGCGAACGCCCGGCGTACGACCTGATCGTGCAGGGGATGGGCGGGCTGATGGCCATCACCGGCGAGCCGGACGGCAGCCCGATGCGCGTCGGGGTCGCGGTCGGCGATATCTGCGCGGGCATGTTCGCGGCCTACGGCATCCTCGCCGCGCTTCGGGCGCGCGACCGGACGGGGCAGGGGCAGTGGGTCGACGCGGCGATGCTGGACGGCCAGGTCGCGTGGATGACGTATATGGCCGCGAACTATTTCGCGACGGGGGAGAATCCGCCGCGCGTCGGTTCGGCGCACACGAACTTGGTCCCGTACCAGCCGTTCCCGACCAAGGACGGGTTCGTCACGGTCACCGTGGGGAGCGAAGGCCTGTGGCAGCGGTTCTGCCGCGCGCTCGACGTCCCGCTCGCCGACGATCCCCGGTTTGCGACCAACGCCGCCCGGGTCGAGCACCGGCGCGAGCTGCTCGCGGCGCTGGACCCGGTGTTCCGGGGCCGCACGACCGCCGAGTGGCTGGCGCGGTTGGGCGACGCCGGGGTGCCGGCCGGTCCGATCTCACGGATCAACGAGGTGATGACCGATCCTCAAGTGCTGCACCGCGAGATGGTGGTCGACGTCGACCATCCGCGGGCCGGCCGCGTGCGCGTGAACGGCGTCCCGCTCAAATTTTCCGGCACGCCCGGCGCCGTCCGGACGCCGCCGCCGGTGCTGGGCGAGCACACCGAGGCGGTGCTGCGCGAGCTCGGATGCCCGGCGGCGGAGGTCGCGTCGCTGCGCGCGGCCGGGGTCGTCTAGTGCTGCGGCGTCCCCGTCCGGTCCCGGCGCCGATCGCGTGCCCGTCGTGCGGGCTCGAACATCCGGCGCAGGCGCTCGAGGAGCGCCTCTATGTGTGCGCCGGATGCGGCCGCTGCCTCGCGATGCCGTCGCCGTCCCGGATCCGCATGCTCGCCGATCCCCGGACCTTCCGCGAGCTCGACCGCGGCCTCATCTCGGTCGACCCCCTGCAGTTTATCGACCGCAAGCCCTACCGCGCGCGGCTGATCGAGGCCCGCCGCCAGACGGGACTCCGCGAGGCGGTGACGACCGGGCTGTGCCGGATCGGCGGCCGGCCCGTCGTGCTCGTGGTCTTCGACTTCGAGTTTCTCGGCGGCACCATGGGATCGGTGGTGGGCGAGAAGGTGGCGAACGCGTTTCAGCATGCGACGCGCCGCCGGCTGCCGCTCGTCAGCGTCGCCGCGAGCGGCGGCGCGCGGATGCAGGAGGGCATGCTCTCGCTCATGCAGATGGCGAAGGTCGCCGCCGCCGAGGCCCGGCATGACCGCAACGGTCTTGCCTTCATCTCCATCCTGACCGATCCGACCTTCGGCGGCGTGACCGCCAGTTTTGCCACCCTGGGCGACGTCATCCTCGCGGAGCCGGGGGCGCAGATCGGGTTTGTCGGACCTCGCGTGATCGAGCAGACCACAGGAGCCTCGCTGCCCCCGGACTCACACCGCGCGGAGACGTTGTTCCGGCACGGCCTCGTCGATCTGATCGTGCCGCGGGAACGGCTGCGCGCCACGGTCTCGTACCTCGTCGGCCATCTCGACCGTCCCGCGGCGCCGCGCGCCCGCGCCGATCGGGCGCCGGCCGGGGCCCGGGGCGGCGGCCTCGCCGCCTGGGAGGAGGTGCAGCTCGCGCGGCACGTGGCGCGGCCCACGGCGCTCGACTACATCACGCGCATGACGGCCAACTTCGTCGAGCTGCACGGCGACCGGCAGGGCGGCGACGATCCGGCGGTCGTCGGCGGCCTCGCGGAGATGGACCGGCAAACGGTCATGGTGATCGGACAGGAGCGGGGCGGCACCCTCGAGGCCCAGGCCGAGCGGCACCGCGGCATGGCGGGCCCGGGCGGCTACCGCAAAGCCCTCCGTCTGGCGCGGCTCGCCGCCAAGTTTCACCTGCCGGTCGTGACGTTCGTGGACACGCCGGGGGCCGATCCGAGTTACGAGGCGGAGCGGGGCGGCATCGCCCTCGCGCTCGCGGAAAACCTGGCCGTGCTGGCGGGGCTGCCGACACCGATTGTTTCGGTGATCATTGGCGAGGGCGGCAGCGGCGGAGCGCTCGCGATGGCGGTCGCCGACCGGGTGCTGATGCTCGAGCACGCGATCTACTCGGTGATTTCCCCGGAGGGCGCCGCGGCGATTCTCTACCGCGACGTGGCGCAGGCGCAGAGCCTTTCCACGGCCCTCAAGATCACCGCGCACGACCTCAAGCGCCTCGGGGTGATCGACGAGATCATCCCCGAGCCCGAGGGCGGCGCCCATCTCGACCACGCCGCCGCGGCCGCGGCGGTGGCGGCGCACGTCACGGCCGCGCTCCGCGCGCTGCGGCGCGTCCCGGTGTCCAAACTCCCGGACCGGCGATACGAGAAATACCGGCACGTCGGCCGGACCGGTGTCTACTGGCGCGAAGTGGTGAGGGGCGAGATGCAGGAAGCGCTCGACGCGCTGGCCCGCCGCTTCCCGCGCGGCGAAGGCCCCTGGCGGCGGGTGCGGTCGGAGACGGATACGCCGCCGGATTAGCGCGCCGGCGGACGAGTTGGACCGGAAGGGTCAGATCGTCTAAACGGCCGGGGGGTTCGACGCGGCGACCGGTCCGCCCGCCCGCACGGGCGCCCGCCAGGCCGCGGCCCCGCCCAGCAGCGCTCCGATCCCGACCACGAACCCGGTGAGCATATCGGCGCCCGACGTCTCGCCGGTCGCGAGCACCGGCGCCGCCGCGGCGGCAATCCCGGCGCCGCCGCCCGCGGCGAGGGCCGCGAGCAGCGGGTGCCAGCGTTCGCCGACTTGGCCGTCGAACGCGGCGCGGAGATACGCGGCGCTGATCTCGTGGGTCCGCGGGGCCGCGGTCTCGACCAGCAGCGTCGCGATCTCGTCCAACGCGGTGTCCCCGCGCTGCTGCCGGACGAGCGCGAGCGCCAGCAGCACGCCGGCGATGAAGTCGTCGCCGGCCGGAGTCAGTCCGGGTCCGAGCCCGGCGAGGGACGACGCCACGACCTTCAGCCGGCGGCGGTCCCGCTGCGCGAGGGACTCGGCGAGGCCGCCGATCAGCGCGTGGCTGCGGGGAAAATGGGCGACGCGCTCGAGCGGCCCCGGCAGGTCTTCGTCCTCGAGGTGGGGCAGCAGGCGGGCGAGACTTTCGGCCGGGGCGCGGCGCGAGACCTCGCGGCACAGCTCCGCGAGACCGCGGTCGAGCGTCTCCGGGTCCGCCGACAGCGCCGCGTACGCCTTGGGATCCCAGATCGCGGCCCCCTCCAACTCGATGGTGATCAACTCGCCGATGCCGAGGCGCGCACCGTTGGACGCGAGACTCGTGCCGAGCGATAGGCCGTTGAATAGCTGTGCGGGGTCGGCCGGAATCACGAGGTTGAGCGGACCGTTGCCGAGCGGCTGATGGACGATCGCGTAGACCTCGTCGTCCTCGTCGGTCGCGTACACGCTGTGCGGATGGACCGCGATGACCTCGCCGATCCATCCTTCTTGGCGGATCGCGCGTGCGACCCGCCAGCTCATCGATAGCGCCTCGATCGTATGGTCCATGGTGATCGGCTGCCGTTCCGTCTCCTTCGCGTCACCGCGCGCCCGCCGCGGTTACCGCGCCGTTCTGCGCGCGCGGCCCCGCCGTGGGTGTTCGGGAGTTCGCCGACGCCCTCGGGCGCCCTTCTTGGCGGCCGCCCGGCGCGTCTCATCCGCCGGTGCCGTAGATGTTAGCACGGCGGCGGCGGCCGCAACAGCCTTGACAATGTTCTGGTAGCCGGTGCAGCGGCACAGGTTGCCGGCGAGACCCTCGCGGATCTCGCGTTCGGTTGGATGCGGATGATCGCGCAGGAACGCGACCGCGGTCATCAGGAAGCCCGGCGTGCAGAATCCGCACTGCAGCCCGTGGTGCTCCCAGAACGCCTGCTGGATCGGATGCAGCCGGTCCCCGTCCGCGAGGCCCTCGACCGTCCGCAGCTCCGCGCCTTCCGCCTGCACCGCGAAGAGCAGGCACGATCGGACCGCGTCGCCGTTCATCAAGATCGTGCACGCCCCGCACACACCGTGCTCGCAGCCGAGGTGCGTGCCGGTGAGCCCGCAGTCCTCGCGGATGAAGTCGGCGAGCGTCTTGCGCGGTTCGACGCGCCCGCGATACGCGCGTCCGTTGACCGTCAGCGTCACGTCGCGCGGCGTCATGGTGTCGCGCTCCCGCGCCCTCATGCGGCGCTCCCGCCGCGCGTCTTCGGTGCGCGCCGCACGCCCGGCGGCGCGTCCGCACGGCCGAGCGCCTCGCGCAGCGCCCGCACCGTCAGGACGCCCGCGACGTGCCGCCGGTAGTCCGCGGAGGCGTGCAGATCGCCGTCCGGCTCGATCGCGCTCCGCACCGCGTCCGCGGCGTGCTGCCACAGGTCTTCGGACGGGCGGGATCCGGTCAAGAGGCGCTCCGCCGCGTCCGCCCGCACGGGCGCCGGTCCGACCCCGGTGAGCCCGATGCGGGCCTCGGTGATCACCCCGCCGCGGAGCGCGAGCACCACGCCCACGCCCGCGAGCGCGAAGTCCCCGTGACGGCGGGCGATTTCCATCCACGACCAGCCGGCGCCGCGGGGAAGCGCCGGGACCCGCACTTCGGTCAGCAACTCGCGCGCGTCGATCGACGTCGTGAGGTAGGTGACGAACAGGTCTGCCGCGCGGATCGTCCGCGCGCCCTTCGGGCCGCGCACGGTCACTTCCCCGCCGAGGGCCGCGAGCACCGCGGGGATCTCCGCCGCGGGATCCGCGTGCGCGACGCTGCCGCCGATCGTCCCGCGGTTGCGGATCTGCGGATGGCCCACCCAGCCGAGCGCGTCGCGCAGCAGCGGACACCGCGACGCGACGAGGGGGGAGCGTTCCGCGGCGCGCTGGCGCACCAGCGCGCCGATTTTCAGGACTCCGCGCGCCTCCCGCAGCCCGTCGAGTCCGCGCACGCGGTTCACGTCCACGATCACCCGCGGACGCGCGAGGCGCATGTTCATGAGCGGGACGAGACTCTGGCCGCCGGCCAGCACCTTCGCGTCGTCGCCGTGGGCCGCGAGCAAGCCCACCGCCTCCTCGATCGTGCGGGGCGCATGGTATTCGAAGGCGGCCGGCTTCACCGGTCCCCTTGTCCCGACGCGGAGGGATTCGCCGGCGCGGCGCCCGCGGCGCCGCCGAACTGCTGCTCGAGGCATTTGAAGAACTGTCCGATCAGCATCTTCCCGACGCCGCTCAGCATCCGCTGGCCGACGCCCGCGATGAGGCCGCCCACCTGGATGTCGCCGACCCACCGCAGCAGCGTCTCGTTGCCTTGGGGCTCGAGGTCGACCGTGCCTTCGCCCCTCATGAAGCCGGCGCCGCCCGAGCCCTCCAGCACGATCTTGTAGTGCTTCGGCGCCTGCTTGTCGGTGATCGTGAGCGTGCCGGCGTACGTGCCTTTCACCGCCGCGATCCCGATCGAGAGCGTGGCCTTGTACTTGTCGGGCCCGTCCGGCGTGAGCTCCTTCAACCCGGGCGTGCAGCGGCGCAGCGCCTCCGGGTCGTTGATCGTGTTCCACACCGTTTCCACGGGCGCGGGCAGGGTGTTGGTGCCGTCGAGTTTCATCTGGACCTCCGTGCTTCTGTGATCATCTGATAGAGCCGGCTCGGGTTGAGCGGCATCGCCGTCACGTGCACGCCGAGCGGCGCGAGCGCGTCGTCGAGCGCCTGGGCCAGCACCGCGGGCACCGGGATGACCCCGGCTTCGCCCGCGCCCTTCACGCCGAGCGGATTGAGCGGGGACGGCGTTTCGAGGTGGTCGACGTCGATCGGCGGCAGGTCGGCGGCCGTGGGCAGCAGGTAATCCATGAAGGTCGTGCTGAGCGGCTGCGCCTGCTCGTCGTAAACCAGCTGCTCCCAGAAGGCGCCGCCGAGTCCCTGCGCCACGCCGCCGTGGATCTGGCCCTCGAGCACGGTCGGGTTGATCACACGGCCGCAGTCGTGCACGACCACATAACGATGGAAGACCAGGGTGCCGGTCTCCGGGTCGGCCTCGACGATGCAGGCGTGGACGCCGTTGGCGAACGTGCCCTGGGGCGGGGCGAAGTAGCGGATCGCTTCGAGGCCCGGGCCGTCCCACTCCGCCGGCATCGCGAAGCGGAGCGGATTGGCGGCCAGCGCCACGTCGCCGAGCGGCACCGCGCGCGCCGGCACGCCGCGGACAAAGGCCGCGCCGTTGGCCAGCTCGATCTCGGCGGCCGGCGCTTCGAGGATGCCCGCCGCGACGAGCTGGGCCTTTTCGCGCACCGCGTTGGCGGCGAGCGCCACCGCGTTGCCGGCCACCGTCGCGGCGCGGCTCGCGAACGTGCCGGTGCCCCACCCGAACAACCCCGTATCGCCGGTGTGCACGATCACGTCGCGCGGGTGCACGCCGAGCGCGTCCGCGGCGAGCTGGGCGAACGACGTCGCGTGGCCCTGGCCCTGCGTGCCGACGCCCGTCGCCACGGCCACGCGGCCGGACGGCTCGACCGTCACGCGCGCGCCCTCGTAGGGGCCGATCCCCGTGCCTTCGACGTAGCAGCCGATGCCGAGCCCGGCATAGCGGCCTTCCGCGCGCAGCGCCCGCTGCCGCGCCGGCCACCCCGCGTAGTCGATCATCTCGAGCGCGCGCTCGAGGCACGCCGGGTAGTTGCCGCTGTCGTAGCGGAGCGGCGCCTGATCTTGATAGATGAGGCCGACGTCGTACGGAAACGCGTCGGGCGGAATCAGGTTGCGCCGGCGGACGTCGGCGCGGTCGATGCCGAGCTCGCGCGCCACGCGGTCGAGGAGGCGTTCCATCACGAACACGCCGTGCGGCCGGCCGGCCCCGCGATAGGGGCTCACGCTGGTCTTGTTCGTGAACACGGCCTGAAACTCGCAGTGGTAGGCCGGGAGGCGGTACGGGCCCGGGAGCGTCGTGCCGGCGACGATCGGCACGATGAGCCCGTACGGGTTGTAGGCGCCGGCGTCGTACAGGAACACCGTTCGCACCGCCAGGATGCGGCCGTCCGCGTCCACCGCGATCTCCGCGTCGTGGATCTGCTCGCGCTCCTGGTTGGTCGCGACGAAGTGCTCGCGGCGGTCCTCGATCCACTTCACGGGCCGCCCGAGGCGCATCGCGGCGAACGGAACGAGGATCTCCTCCGGATAGAACATCATGACCTTCGCGCCGAAGCCGCCGCCGACGTCGGGCGCGATGACCCGGACAGACTCCTGCAAGAGTCCGAACATCCGCGCGAGCCCGTTGCGGATCGGAATCGGCGCCTGCGTGCTGTCCCAGACGTCCAGCCGGCCGGTGCGCGCGTCCCAGGCGGCGACGACTCCGCGCGTCTCGATCGGGGAGGCGGTGCCGCGATCGAGGATGAGCCGCTCCGCGAACCGGTGCGGGGCGCCGGCGAGCGCCGCCTCCACATCGCCGACGCGCTGCGTGTAGCGGGCGCAGACGTTCGACTCCATGTCCTCGTGCACGCGCGGCGCCCCGGGGGCGGTCGCCGCGTCGAGCGTCGCGACGGCCGGCAGCGGCTCGTAGTCCACCTCGATCAGGTCGAGCGCGTCTTCCGCCGCGTAACGGCTCTCCGCCACGACGAACGCGACGGCCTCGCCCGCGTGCCGGACCGTGTGGGGCGCGAGCGCGTACTGAGTCTTGTGGTGGGTAAGCGCCGGGTGCGGGATCAGCTTCGGCAGCGGGCCGTTCACGGGACCGAGGTCCGCGGCCGTGTACACGGCGAGCACGCCCGGCGCCTGCCGCGCCCGCCGGACGTCGACGCGGCGGAGGCGGGCGTGCGCGTGCGGACTGCGGAGCACCGCGCCGTGCGCGAGGCCGTGGATCTGCACGTCGTCGACGAAGAGGCCGCGTCCGGTCAACAGGCGGGGGTCTTCGTTGCGCGGGATGCGCGCGCCGACGTAGCGCGTGCTCATACGGGTCGCAGACTCATAGGGGAGTCTGCCTTCGATGACTTCGGAGGTGATTCCTATAGTGAAGCGAACTTGGCGGCGTGAACGCGAAGACGCCGCGCCGTCTGCACTTCCTGTACCTGCTTCGCTGCGGGGACCGCACGTATTATATCGGATACACGACCGACCCCGCGCGGCGGCTGGCCGCGCATCGCGCGGGCCGCGGCGCCCGCTACACGCGCGGCCGCGGGCCGGTGCGCCTCGTGGCGCTGTGGCGCGTGGCGACGCTGGGAGCCGCGCTCCGGCTGGAGCGCCGGTTGAAGCGACTCCCGCGCGCGATCAAGCACCGGCTGGCGCAGGGTTTTGTTCCCGACGGCCTGCGGGGCGTGCTGCGGCCCGCCGCTGTGGAGCGCCGCGTGGCCGCGCGGGTCCGGCCGGCGCGATGACGTACTTCGCGGTGTTCCGGCAGCCGGGTCCGGCCTGGGATCCTTCGCGTCCGATGCGCGGGCAGGATCGTTGGGACGCGCACGCCGCGTTCATGGATGGGTTGGCCAAAGAGGGGTTCATTGTCCTCGGCGGGCCGCTCGGCGACGGCTCGGAATTCCTGATGGTCGTCAACGCGGAGAACGAAGCGGTGATCGAAGCGCGTTTCGCCGAGGATCCGTGGGTGCCGATGCGCCTCTTGCGCATCGACCGGATCGAGCCCTGGCAGATTCTTCTCGGCCGTCTGCCCGCGCCGGCCGCACAGGGAGACGAGGGGTGACGCGCCGGGCCGCGAAGCGGCGGCGCTCCCCGGCCGCGTCTCGACGCGCGGCGGGCACCGGTCTCGCCGAGCTGCTCCCGGCGGTGTGGCGCCAGATCTTCGTCGACGGGCTCGCGGAGGTGTCGATCGGCCGGCGTCGCCTCCCGGTCGGCTTCACGACGGCGAAGCACCTCCGTACGGTCGAGGTCCCGTACCGCCGCCACCGCTTGTTCGGAATCGAGCAGAACCCGCGGACGTCGTCCCGTTGGGCGAAGCTGGCGCGGCAGGGAAAGCGGATCATGCAGTTCAACGCGGGCGGCCGCTACGTCGCGAACGTCTGTGAGGGAAAACTCTACCGCTATCCGGCGTGGCGCGCGATGAAGCTGCCCGCCTAGCCGGTCTCCGCCGCCGCGGTTACGCGCGCGGGAAGCGGCTCAACGCCGCCCGCAAGGCCGGCGTCGTGACGATGCCGCTCGCGATCTCGCGGCCGTCGACCGCCACGACGGGAATCCGGTACCGGTAGCGCGCAAACAGGTCGGCATTCTCGGTGATGTCCACGTGCTCGACCCGGTAGGCAAATTCCGCGCGGAGGCGCTCGAGAATCGCGGTCGCCTTGTCGCAGAGCGTGCAATCCGGTTTGCCATAGACGATCACCGTGGCGGGGCCTCGACGTGCACCCTCGCGCGGAACGTCGGAGGCGGCGCCCCCTGACGGGGATCTTCGGCCGGGCGCGCCGTTTGGCTCCATGCCGGATGCTTCCGCACGGCGGCCCCGGGAGGCCTGCCCGGCGGGGCCGGTCTGGTGAGGGCCTCCACCCGTAAACTGTTGACTTTTCTCCGTTCGGGCCGGAGCCAGCACCGGCCCGTTTTCGTTCAGACCAACTCCGGGAATACCGCCGACCGGACCGATGTCTTCACGGTCGTGGCGGGGCCGTAGGGGCGGCGGCCCCCGTCGTGAGGCCGGCGGTTTCCGATCCCAGCTTGTCGATCACCCGGTGCAGGCGCGCCGCGGCATCCTCGGCGATGGGCCGGAGAGCCTCGTTTCCGACCAAACCGAGGGCCGGAATGGGATCCATGACCGACACGACCGAACGTTCCCCGTCTTCATAGACGATGATATTGCACGGTAGAATGAGGCCGATCTCGCGTTCCGCCTGAAGGGCGCGGTGCGCCAGCGGCGGGTTGCAGGCGCCGAGGATCACATACCTCCGGAACTCGACGCCGAGCTTTTCTTTGAGCGTTTTCTGCACGTCGATCTGGGTGAGCACGCCGAATCCTTCGTCCTTCAGCAGCGCAACCGTACGCGTCACGGCCTCGGGGTACGCGAGGCCGACGTTCGTCCCAAATCCGTACCGCGTCTGCACGGCCATGCAAGTCACCTCGGGGTATGTCGTCGCGTGACCGCATTGTCGTCCTGCGGCGCGGGCGGGCGCAATCGGGCCCGCGCAGGACGGCGGATCGGGTCCGGAGCCGACGGCGGGGGGACGAAGGTCGGCCCCCGCAACGTTATGTTATGATGAGCCGGTAATTTTTGTGGCGGAGGGCGCGCGTGGCACAAGCGGTACGGTACCCGGAGGGTTTCGGGGGCATCCCCCAGATCGTCGAGATCCTGGCCCGGCAGGGCTATATCGCCGACCGGGAACTCGCGACGTCGGTGCACCTCAGCGTGGTGCTCCACAAGCCGCTGTTGATCGAGGGCGCGGCCGGGGTCGGCAAGACGGAGGTCGCCAAGGTCATGGCGCAGGCGATCGGCACGGATCTCATCCGTCTGCAGTGCTATGAGGGGCTCGACGTCCACACCGCGCTCTACGAGTGGAACTACCAGCGGCAGATGCTGCGGATCAAACTCGAAGAGGCGACCGGCCGTCCGGTTGAGGAAAAAGAGTCGCTGATCTTCAGCGAGCCGTTTCTGCTGAAGCGGCCGCTGCTGCAGGCGATCACCGCGGAGCACGCGCCGGTGCTGCTGATCGACGAGGTGGACCGCGCGGACGAGGAGTTCGAGGCGTTCCTTCTCGAGGTGCTCTCCGACTTCCAGGTCAGCATCCCGGAGATCGGTACGATTCGCGCCCGGCAGGTGCCGTTCGTCGTGTTGACCAGCAACCGCACCCGCGAGCTCAGCGACGCGCTGCGCCGGCGCTGTCTCTACCTTTGGATGGACTATCCGAACTTCGACAAAGAGCTGCGGATCGTGCACGAGCGCGTCCCGGACATCGACGAGCGCTTGGCCCGGCAGATCTGCGGCTTCATGCAACTGGTGCGCCAGGCGCCGCTCGACAAGATTCCGGGCGTCGCGGAGACGCTCGACTGGAGCGCGGCGCTCATGGCACTGCACCGCGACCACCTCGATCCGCAGGCGATCACGGAGACCCTCGGCTGCCTGTGCAAGGATCAAGAGGACCTCGTCCGCGTGAAGAGCCAGTTTCTGCGTCCGATCCTCGACGCGGTGGAGTCCGTGGAGGCGAGCGGCGATGGATGGACGCCCGAGCGAACCGCCTCGCTCGCAGCCCAGCTTCCTCAGCGCTGATCCCGGGCGGCCCGCGCCGCTTCGTTCCCCGGGCGGTGACGAGGGCGCCGAGGGCGCGGTGAAGTGGACGCGTCCGGGGAGCCTCGCCGCGAACCTGACGCTGTTCGGTCGGCGGCTGCGCGGGCGCGGTCTGCTCGTCGGTCCGGCCGAGACCGGGCTTGCCCTCACCGCGCTCGAGACGATTAACCTCGCCGACCGCGATGCGGTGCGCCTCGCGCTCCGCACCGTGCTGTGCTCGCGCGCGGAAGACCTGCCGGCCTTCGACGAAGAGTTCGAGCGGTTCTGGCAGGCGCCGGCCTTCGGGCCCGTGATGCCGGGACCCGACGAGGACACGGCCGAGACCGACGCCGCGGGAGCCGCGCCGGAGAGCGGGCGCGCCGAGCTCACCGTCACCGATTGGGCCGAGGAAGGCAGTCCCTCCGAGGACGAGCGCTCCGTGCCGGCCTACAGCCCCGCCGAGCTCCGCGCGTCGAAGGACTTCAGCGCGTTCTCCGCCGACGATCTTGAAGAGATCACCGAGCTGATCATGCGGATTGCCCGCCGCATCGCGATGCGCCTGTCGCGGCGGATGCGCGCGGCGCGCCGCGGAGAGCGCGTCGACCTCCGCCGCACGATCCGCCGCAGCCTCCAGTACGGCGGGGACCCCGCGGCGCTGGTGTGGCGCCGGCGGAAGATCCGGAAAGTCCGCATCGTCCTGCTCTGCGACGTCAGCGGCTCGATGGACGTGTACAGCCGGTTCCTGGTGCAGTTCGTCTACGCGCTGCAGGGGGTGGTGGGGCGCGTCGAGTCGTTCTTCTTCAGCACGTCGCTTACGCGGGTGACGGACGCTCTGGCCCATCGGGACATCCGCCACGCGCTGGCGGAGGCGTCGCGCCACGTGCCGGACTGGTCGGGCGGCACCAAGATCGGCGCATCGCTGCGCACCTTCAACGAGCAGTACGGATCGCTGGTGGACGGCCGGACGATCGTCGTGGTCGCCAGCGACGGGTGGGATACCGGCGACCTCGACGTGCTCGTCGCGGCGATGCGCGTGCTGCGCGCGCGGGCCGGCAAGGTGATCTGGCTGAACCCGCTGCTCGGCAGCCCGGGGTACGAGCCGGTGACGCAGGGGATGGCCGCCGCGCTCCCGTTCGTGGACGTCTTCGCCTCCGCCCACAACCTCGCCAGCCTGCGGGTGCTCGAACGGCATCTGCGGCGGCCGCGCGGGGCGCGCGGCCGCGGGTCGGTGCGGCGCGTCCTGCTGCGCGCGCTGGCGAGCCGGGGAGGGTTGGCATGAAGGAGCTGCGGGACATCCTCGACGCGCTGGCCGAGGCGCAGGCCCGGGGAGAACGGACCGCGCTCGGCACGGTGATTCGCGTGCGCGGTTCGACGTACCGGCGCGAGGGCGCGCGCCTCCTGATTCGCGCCGACGGCCGCACGGTCGGGTCGGTCAGCGGGGGCTGCCTGGAGGGCGACATCGCCGAGATCGCGCGCGGGGTGCTCGACTCGGGGCAGGCGCGGCTCGCGCAGTACGATCTGACGTCCGACGACGACGCGGTGTGGGGCCTCGGGTTGGGCTGCAACGGCGCGATCGACGTGTTCATCGAACCCGTCGCGGGCGATCTGCCCGCGCGGCTTCGCCGCGCGATCGACGAGCGGCGGACGCTCGTCCTCGCCACGCTCATCGCCGGGCCGGAGGGGCTCACCCCGGGGGCGCGCCTCTACCTGCCCGAGGACGGTGCCGCGGAAGGGACGCTCGGCGATCCGGCGCTCGACGCCGCGGCGCGGGCGGCGTCACGCACCCAGCTCGACGCCCACAAGTCGGCCGTGGTATCGCTCGCGGGGTCGCGCGGCCCGGCCGAAGTCTTCGTGGAGGTGCTGGTCCCGCCGCTGCCGCTCCTGATCTGCGGCGCGGGGCACGACACCCTGCCGGTGGCGCACCTCGCGCACGAACTCGGCTGGTGGGTGATGGTGGCCGACAGCCGCCCCGCGTTTGCGACGCGCGATCGCTTCCCGGGCGCGGACGAGGTCGTGCTCGCGGACGACGCGGACGTGCCTAAGAAAGTCCGGATCGACCGCAACACATTCGTCGTCGTGATGACGCACAACTTCCTGCACGACCGGACGCTGCTGCGCGCCCTGCTCGGAACGCCGGCCCGGTACATCGGCCTGCTCGGCCCCCGCGCGCGCACCGACCGGCTGCTCGCGGACCTGGCGCGCGACGGGGTGCCGGTCGACGACGGGCAGCGCGCGCGCCTGTTTGCGCCGGTCGGCGTGGACCTCGGCGCGGAGTCGCCCGAAGAGATCGCCCTCAGCATCCTCGCGGAGATCCTGGCCCTCCACAACGGGCGCCGCGTCGCGTCCCTGCGGGAACGCGGCGGGCCCATTCACGCGCGCGCGTAACGTGATCGCGGCGATCGTGCTCGCCGCGGGACGGGCCACGCGCATGGGCGAGCCCAAGGTCTTGCTGTCCCTAGGGGACCGGACGCTGCTCGCCCACGTCATCTCGGCCGCGCGGGGATCGGACTGCGCGGCTGTGCTCGTCGTCGCGGGATCGCACGCCGCCGAGGTGCGGCGCGAAGCGGAGCCTCTGGGTGTCCGCGTGGTCGTCAATCCGCGGTACGCCGAAGGCATGGCGACGTCGCTCGCGGCCGGGATCGCGGCGCTGCCGCCGGACTGCGAAGCCGTGGTGGTCCTGCTCGGTGATCAGCCGCGCGTCGGCGCCGAGACGATCGACCGCCTCATCGCCGCCTACCGCGCGACCGGAAAGCCGATGGTCTTGTCCCGGTACGGTGAGGTCGCCGGCGCCCCGGCGTTGATCGCGCGTCCGTTGTTCGCGGACGTCGCGGGCCTCACGGGGGATGCCGGCGCGAGAGGGCTGGCCGCGGGCCGCCCGGATCAAGTCGCCGAGGTGCCGCTCGCTCCGGACGAGGCGTGGGACGTCGACACGCCGGAGGATCTCGCCCGGCTCAGGCAGGCTAACAAACCGTGACACCTCGGCGCGCGACGCGGGTCCGGGTGTTGGCTCCCGACTCCGCCGCCGGTGCCCCCGCGGCGCCGCGGCTTGGTCTCCGCGCGAACCTGGCGCAGTTCGGCCTTCTCGTGCTTATCAACGCTTTCGTGGGCGGGATGGTGGGGCTTGAACGCGCGGTCCTGCCGCTTATTGCCGAACGGGACTTTGGTCTCGCATCGCGGAGCGTTATCCTCTCGTTTCTGATCAGCTTCGGAATCGTGAAGGCGCTGACCAACCTCGTCGCCGGCCGGTATGCCGGGGTCGTCGGCCGCAAGCGGCTGCTGGTCGCCGGCTGGCTCGTAGGCCTGCCTGTCCCGTTCATGATCATGTGGGCGCCGTCCTGGGGCTGGGTCACCGCCGCCAACGTGCTCCTGGGAGTCAACCAGGGCCTCTGCTGGTCGATGACCGTCATCATGAAAATCGACTTGGTCGGCCCGAGGCGTCGCGGGTTCGCGATGGGCCTCAACGAGTCGGCCGGTTACGGCGCGGTGGCGCTGGCGGCCCTGGCGTCGGGGTATCTCGCCGCCGCCTACGGGCTGCGACCGGTACCTTTCTATCTCGGTGTGGCGTTCGCGGCGCTGGGATTGGCCCTGTCGGCCGCCTTTGCGCGCGACACCACCGAGCACGCGGGACACGAAGCCCGCGTGCACCACGAGGGCGCGGCCGTCCCGCCGTCGTTTGGCGAGATCTTCGCCCGAACCAGTTGGCGCGACCGGACCCTGTCCGCCTGCAGTCAGGCGGGACTGGTGAACAATTTGAACGACGGGATGGCCTGGGGTCTCCTCCCGTTGTTCTTCGCCGCATCCGGCCTCAGCGTTGCGCGCATCGGTGTGCTGGCCGCCATCTATCCGGCTGTGTGGGGGGTTGGGCAGCTCCTGACCGGGGCGCTCTCGGACATCTGGGGCCGCAAGTGGATGATTGTCTTGGGAATGTGGGCCCAGGCGTTCGGGATTTGGCTCATCGTTGTCGCCCCGCGACTGAGTGCCGGCGGCGGGCGCTTCGGGCTGTGGGCGGCGGGTGCGGTGCTGCTCGGTGCGGGCACCGCGCTCGTGTATCCGACACTGCTTGCCGCGATCGGTGACGTCGCCCATCCCTCCTGGCGGGCGTCCGCGGTCGGTGTCTATCGTCTCTGGCGGGACCTGGGATACGCGATCGGCGCGCTCGTGTGCGGAGTGGTGGCGGATCTCTTCGGACTGTCCTGGGCGATCGTCACGGTCGGTGGATTGACATTCCTCTCCGGCGTCCTGGTGGCCATTCGGATGGCGGATGCGTCTTCGACGGTGCGGCCGGCGGTGCCACGCGTGGTTTGACCGGCAGAGGGAATCCCACCGGCAGTTTGTGAACCATGAGCGCACGAGTTGTCGCGGAGGCCGCCGATGAGTGTCCAGCTCGGACTGTTTACGATGCCGTTCCATCACCCGAGCCGCGACTACGCCGTGATTCTCGAAGAAGACCGGCAGGCCGTCGTGCTGGCCGACGCCCTCGGGTACTCCGAGGCGTTTGTGGGCGAGCACTTCACGTCGTGGAGCGAGCGCATCGCCGACCCGCTGCAGTTCTTCTCGACGGTGATCGAGCGGGCGCCTGCGATTCGCTTCGGCACCGGCGTGCTGAACCTGCCGCAGGCGCATCCGCTGACCGTCGCGGCGCGGGTCGCGCAGTTCGACCATCTCAGCGGGGGACGCTTCATCATGGGCGTCGGGTCCGGCGGATTGGTGAGCGACCTCGAGGCGTTCGCCGTCACCGACGCGGAGGCGCGCGTGCGCATGCTCGCCGAGGCCGTCGACATGATCCTGGCGATCTGGCGCGAGGATCCCCCGTACGACCTGCGCGGGCACGCCTGGACGATCTCGCTGAAGGACGGGATCTGGCCGGAGTTCAAAGTGGGCTGGATGCCGAAGCCGTATCAGCGGCCGCACCCGCCGATCGCGCTGTCCCTCGTGACCCCGAATTCGGCGAGCGCCCGCGTCGCCGGGGAGCGCGGCTGGATTCCGATCTCCGGCAACTTCTTCAACAAGCGGTATCTGCGCGGACACTGGGAGCGCTACGCGGAGGGGTGCGAGGCGGTGGACCGGCGGCCCGATCCCGCCGTCTGGCGCGTCGCGCGGTGCGTGCTCGTCACGGACACGGACGCGGAGGCCGACGCGTACCTCGCCGATTCGACGAACGGGCTGTCCTACTATTACACGTTCTTCCGGCACAGCTTCAGCCTGGGCCGGAAGGCGCTGTTCATGGTCAAGCCGGATCCGGAGATGCCCGACGAGGCGGCGACCGTCGACGCGATCAAGCGCGCGCAGGTGATCGCGGGCGCCCCGGATCGCGTGCTCGACCAGCTCGTCGCGCTGCGCGATGAGATCGGCCACTTCGGCACGCTGCTCATGACCGGACACGACTGGGATCGGCCGGCGCTGTGGCGCCGCTCGATGGAGCTGCTCGCGCGGGACGTCATGCCGCGATTCCGCCGGCACGCCGACGCGACGCGGAAACCTTGATGCCGCGGGGACATGGGGACGCGAAGGATACGGCCGCGGTGATCGCGCCGCCGCCGCTGATCTACCTGGCGGGGCTGGTCGTCGGGCTCATCGTCGGCGCGGCCGTCCCGACCCCGTTTCTCGCGCGCGGCGCCGCCTCCGTGGTCGGCGCGGTGCTCATCGCGGCCGCCCTGTGGCTGGCCCTGTGGGGCGTGCGCACCATGCGGCGCGCCGGCACGTCCGTCCGGCCGGACGTCCCCACGACGGCGCTCGTTACGACCGGGCCGTTCGACTTCAGCCGCAACCCGTTGTACGTATCGCTCGCGCTTTTGTACGCCGGAATCGCGATCACCGCCCGATCGCTGTGGGCGCTGCTGCTGTTGATTGTGGTGCTGGCCGTGGTGGACCGGGGGGTCATCGGTCGGGAAGAGCGGTACCTTGAGCGAAAGTTTGGTGTCGACTACCGGGAGTACAAAACACGAGTCCGGCGCTGGCTGTGAGCGGTTTGGCGTTTTGCGAAACGTCGGGGCCGGAGCCTTACCCGAACGAATCAGCGTTTCTTCAGAACGTGGGTACCAGCCCCGCCCGTTACCACTCGTCGTCGCTGCCGGGCTCCCAATCGTCGTCGTCTTCGACGATCTGGCTGCGCGGATCTTCGTCTTCCCCGAGCCAGTCCATCTCCTCGTCGTCTTCGTGCTGGGCGGCAGGAAGCGGCTCGCGCACGGCCTCCGCTTCGACGGTTTGGGCGGCGCGGGCGGCCGCCGGCGCCGGTCCGCGCTTCGCGGGGGTGCGGGCTTCCGGGGTGCGGGTCGCCGCCTTGGTGGCGCGGGCGCTGGAGGTCTTCCGGCCGGTCCGAGTCGTCGTCCGGGCCTGACCGCGGGCCGGACTCGTTCTGGCCCTGGCCGCCGTCTTCCGCCCACGTGTCGCCTTGCGGGTCATTCCTTCACCTCCAAGTCGGGAATCACGCCTACCTATTATACTGCCGGAGTCAATTGTTACCGCCGCGCCGCGACGGAGTCAAGCAGGGCGACGATTCGTGCGGTGATGCGATCGAGTGTCTTCTCGAACGCGGGCTCGGAGAGGGCGGCGGCGGCGGGGATGGTCATCCACGGCTCGCCCGCCCCCGCTCCCGGCTTGGGCGGGCCGATCTGAACGATCGGGTGCCCCGCGGCTCCGAAGCCCTCGATGAGCACCACGTCGGGCGCGTCGTGCGCGGCCCCGGCGGGCCCGCGGATCAGTGATGCCAGCGGCATCTCCCCGGAGATGCGGATCGTAGTTTCCGACGGCCCGGCCAGGACGACCCGCAACGCGCCCGCCTCGATCATCCGCGCGCTGTCGCTCTTTGGCCGGTCGATCTGGAATCCGTGCGCGGCGTGCTTGATCGCGCCGACGCGGAGCCCGCGCGCCGTGAGCCGCCTGATGAGCCCGACGGTCGCGGCGGTCTTCCCGCTGCCGGATGCCCCCACGAGGCCGATGACGAGCGGGCCGGGCGTTGCCGCGGCGATCCGGAAGTATTCGCGGTCTTCAGGCCGGTTAAGACGCATCACCGCCACGCGGGAGCCCGGCGCGAGGGACGGCGTTCCGCCCGGCAGCAGCACGAGGGCATTCGCCGCCGTAAGCAGCGTCAGGCGGCCGAGCGAGGCGTCGGTGAGCAGATGGACGGTGCGCTCGTCGGCCGCGTCGAGCCGTCCCCACAGGGCGCGCAGCCGGTCCGTCGGCCGCGCCCATCCGTCCGCGAGCGCCATCATCTCCACGGGCCGCACGACGAAGCGCGCGCCCGCCAGGCGGCGGAGCACCGGCCGCACGAGAAGATGGAAGGCGGCCAGACAGGCCACCGGCGTTCCCGAGAGCCCGATCGCCCACGTGCGCCCAGCCCGCGCCGCGAAGAACGGCCCGCCCGGTTTCAGGTCGACGCGCCCGGCGTACCGCCGCGCGCCGAGATCCAGCCACGTGCGATGCACCAGGTCGTAGCGGCCGACCGAGACGCCGCCGGTCGACAGCACGACATCGTAGCGATCCTGCATGGCCGAGAACGCGCGCGCCGTCTCCCGCGGACGATCGGGGATGATGCCGCGGTACTCGACCTCGCATCCGGCCGCGGCGAGCTCGCCCGCGATCGTCACGGCGTTGCTGTTGACGATGCAGCCGGGCGGCGGCGGCGGCCCCCCGGCCGCCAGCTCGACGAGCTCGCTGCCCGTGGCGACGAGCGCGACGCGCGGCCGGCGGTAGACCGAGACCGCGGCCACGCCGCACGCCGCGAGCGCGCCGCAGGCCGCGGGCGGAATCGGTTCGGCCGGCGCCGCCAGGATGTCCCCCGGCTGAATTTCCTCGCCGGGCTCGGCGACGTGGCGTTTCCCCGGCGCGGCGCGGTCGAGATGGAGCGCCGTTCCATCCGCGCGCACCGCTTCGAGCGGCAGCACGCGGTCGCCCCTGCGGGGCACGGGGGCGCCCGTGGTGATCGACCAGGCCTCGCCGCGCGCCGGTCCCGGCCCGGGTGGCTCGCCCATGACGGACGTTCCCGTGATCCGGAGCGTGACGGACCGGCCTTCCGCGGCCCGGGCGATGTCCGCGTCGTGGCAGACGTAGCCATCCATCGCGGCGCGCCGGATGCGGGGCACGGCCGCGGGCGCGCGAACGCGTCCCGTCGCGATTCGACCCGCCGCCTCCCACACCGGGACGGTCTCGGCCGGAAGGGGTTGGACCGCGGCCAGGAGCCGTTCCAAGACCTCTTGAAGGTCGGCGCCGGGAGCGCCGCGCGTCACCACGGCCGGTCTTTTCCACGCCGCGCTGCGCAGGCCTCCCCGCACGACGGCGCCGGCCCCGCGCGGCGGGGAAGGAGGCCCGGCTGAATCGTGGAATAGGGCCCCCAACTTCACAGTCCCTCACGGACACCCGGGGAGGACCGGTACGAAAACCCGATTACATCCCCGTTTCGCCATCCCGCCACATCACGGCGGCGTTCCATGAAATTGACCCCACGGAGGAGGCGTACGCGATGACCACCGCGGTTACCCGTCGTGGTTTGCTCAAGTTGGCCGGTGCCGGCGCGGGCACGGCGGCGTTCTCGGCGCTCGGCTTCGATCTCGCCGAGGCCACCGAGGTCAAGCAGCAGCTTCACATCGCGGGCGCGACGGAGTCGCACTCCCTCTGTCCCTACTGCGCCGTGGGCTGCTCGCTGATCGCGTACACGCGGAAGCGCGCCGATGGGACGGTCGATCTTCTCCAGATCGAGGGTGATCCGGACAGCCCGGTCAACGAGGGGCGGCTCTGTCCCAAGGGCGCCACCGCGATGCAGCTCGCGACGTCCAACCAGCGCGTCGAGCAGCCGTTGTACCGCGCCGCGGGGGCGCGAGACTGGAAGCCGGTCTCGTGGGACTTCATGCTCGACCGCATCGCGCG
>Ga0070731_10000256_pt1 | contig 87210 bp, 89 predicted proteins | sample Coa_R1_2_FD_66448 | JGI IMG/M metagenome (GOLD analysis project Ga0070731, IMG submission 66448) | Surface soil microbial communities from Centralia Pennsylvania, which are recovering from an underground coalmine fire - Coalmine... | ecosystem: Environmental > Terrestrial > Soil > Unclassified ... | reverse complement strand
GTTACTCACCCGTTCGCCGCTGTCCCCATGGCCGAAGCCATGGTTCTCGCTCGACTTGCATGTGTTAAGCGCGCCGCCAGCGTTCGTCCTGAGCCAGGATCAAACTCTCCGTGAAGAATGGTTCGCCCCTCGAAAGGGGCGGATCATTTGTCACCTTGAGCTTGTGCTCAAAGTCTCTCCCCGAAGGGAGAAGACAGGTTTAGTTGATGAGCTGCTCCAACCCCCGCGCACCGAAGTGAGCAGAGTTGGACCAGCCTCTCGACGTAAACGCACGCTGTTGAGTTTTCAAGGACCGAGCCGTCGCGGTGACGCAAAAAAGGCCCCGACACACGCCAGAGGCCTCAGGACTTGCTGGACTTCACTCTTGCGAAGATCCTCCTGAGCCGCTCCGTTTTCGTCGTTTGCAGGGACTTTCCAACGCCACCCTCTCGGGCAGCCGGGGAAGTGTAGCAGGGCGTCGGCTGCTGTCAAACGGCTTCGTTGAGCCGAACGAAGCGTCTCTTGCCGGCCTGGAGGACAGCGCCCGCCAGCCGCTCGCGCGGAACGTCGAGCTCGGTCACCGCGGCGCCGTCGAGCTTGACACCGCTCTGCGCGATCAGCCGTCGCGCCTCGCTCGTCGAAAGCCCGAAGGCGCCGGCGAGGAGCGCCGGGAGATGGATGAGATCGCCCTCGGGGAGCGGAAAGTCCGGCACGTCCTCCGGCGCCTGTCCGTCCCGCACGACGCGTGTGAAGTGTTCTTCGGCGGCGTGCGCCGCGTCCTCGCCGTGCGAGCGCGCGACGATGAGCCGCGCGAGTGCGAGCTTCGCATCCATAGGCTCGCCCGTGGGCACTGGGAGCTGCGCGACGAGCCTCCACCACTCCTCGAGCTGTGCGTCCGGAATCCGCATCGTCCGCCCGAACATCTCCTCAGGCGCCGCCGTGAGGGGCACGTTGTTGCCGACCGACGAGCTCATTTTCTCGCCGTCCCAGGAAAGAAGCAGTGGCGTCGTCAGCACGACCTGCGGCTCGAGCCCATACGCCTGCTGCACCTCGCGGCCGGCCAGGAGGTTGTAGAGCTGGTCAGTTCCGCCGAGCTCGACGTCGGACTCGATCGCGACCGAGTCGTACGCCTGCATGAGCGGGTAGAGCAGCTCGGAGACGGAGATCGGCTCGCCCCCGGTGAAGCGCTTGTGAAAGTCGTCGCGCTCGAGCATGCGTGCGACGGTGATGATCCGGCCGAGCCGCACCACGTCCGCGTACGACAGCTTCGACAGCCACTCGCCGTTGTACCGCACCTCGAGCAGCTCGGGGTCGTCACGGAGGATGACCTTCGCCTGGTCAAGATAGAGCTGCGCGTTTCGGTCGATCTCCGCGTCGGAGAGGATCGGGCGCTCGGCGGAGCGGCCGGACGGGTCGCCGATCCGGGTCGTGTAGTCCCCGATGATGAGAACGGCCTTGTGCCCCTCGTCCTGGAACGCGCGCAGCCGCTGCAGCGGGATGCCCCGGCCGATGTGGACGTCCGTAGACGTGACGTCGATGCCGAACTTGACGCGCAACGGCCGGCCGAGCGCAAGCTTCTTCTCGAGCTCTCCCTTCGGAAGAACGTCGACGGCGTTCTGGGTCAGCTCGGCGATTCCCATGTCCGCCGAGTCTAGAGGTGACGAATCTCGACCGGCTCGAGCTCGTCGGCCGGCTCGAAGCCGAAGATCCGCGCGACGAAGTCGAGCTCGGCCTCGAGCGCGCGGCGGACGTTCTCCTGCTTCCGAAAACCGTGGCCCTCGCCTTCGAACGCGATGTACGCGTGCGGCACGCCCTTGGCGTCGAGCGCGGCGACCATCATCTCTGCCTGCGCCGGCGGAACGACCTTGTCGTCCAGGCCCTGGAGGACGAGCAACGGCCTCTCGATTCGATCGACGAAGTGAACCGGAGACCGCTCGCGATAGAGCTCGACCGCATCCGGGTATGGCCCGATCAGCGAGTCGAGGTAGCGTGACTCGAACTTGTGGGTGTCCGCCGCGAGCGCCTCGACGTCGGCAACTCCGAAGAGGCTGACTCCCGCCGCGAAAGCCGCAGGCTCGAACGTCAGCGCGCAGAGGACGACATAGCCACCGGCGCTCCCGCCTTCCACCCAGGTGCGCTCGGGGTCGGCATCGCCGAGCTCGGCCAGGTGGCGCGCGGCGGCGACGCAGTCCTGCCAGTCGATCTCCCCCCACCGACCGTCGAGCGCGCGACGGTACGCGCGTCCGAAGCCGGAGCTGCCGCGGTAGTTGACGTCGACGACGCCGATCCCGCGCTGTGTCCAGTAGAGGAACGCCGGCGTGAGGCACGGCGGGCGGTGACCGGTTGGACCGCCGTGACAGACGACGCGCAGCGGAGGCCGTTCGTCCCGCGGGCCTTCCGAATCGGAGCTCGTCGGCGGGTAGTAGAACGCCTGCGCCGTGGCGCCATCGGTCGTCCGGAACTCGATCGACCGAGGAATGGGAACCTCGGAGGGATCGACGTCGAGCTCGAAGATGCGGCGGATCAAGGTCTCCTCCCCGGTCCCTGCGTCCCAGAGGACGACCGTCGCCGGATCGGTCGGTGAGGTGCCGGCGAAGGCGATGCGACTTCCGTCGGTCGCGAGGGTCGACGGCGTGTAGGCGGTCCAGCGGAGCCCGGCAGGCTCGAGCGTCCCCGTCTGCGGATCGAGGAGCTCGAGCGAGTGGGTCGCGGCGCGCGTGACAACGCAGGCGATGCGACCGTCGCCGAGGAACGCGTAGTCCCTCGTCCCGAGGATGAACGCCGGCGTGCCGATCTCGCCGTCGTCGAGCTCGGTGAGTGGTCCATCCTCGCGGTGGAGGTTCCACCAGCCGTTGCGGTCGGTCACGAAGTGGAGGAGGCCGTCCGGCGACCATTGGGGCTGGATCACCGACTCGTCGGGCCCGCCGGCGACGAGGCGCTCGCCGGAGACCGTGCCGTCCGGTGAGAGATCGGCGACCCAGAGCTCGGTTCCATCCCACGGCATGCGCGGGTGGTCCCAGCAGATCCAGGCGAGCCTGCGGCCGTCGGGCGAGATGCGCGGAGCGGCGTAGAAATCGTGACCGGAGGCGACGAGGCGCGGCTCCACAGAGCCGTCGGCGGGCAGCGTGACGAGCTCGTTGTGGACGACTCCGTTCTCGTGCCGCTCGCGCACGCAGACGATGACGCCCCCGCCAGGGGTAACGCTGCCATCGGCGTACCGGAGCGAGCTCGGCTCGGGAGGCTCGGGCGTCACAGGCGTTGCCGTCCCGACCTCGACCCGGTACAGCCGGCCGTCCGCGAACGACGAGCAGAACGCCGTCTCGCCGTGGAACCAGCACGCCGCGCCGCCGTACTCGTGGACGCGCGTGCGGACGTTGAACCCTTCCGGCGTAAGCTCGCGGATCCGGCCGTCGGCCCACTCGAGGAGCGCGAGACGTCCGCCCTCGGAGGGCCTAGCCTCGAGCCACCGGACGCTCGGCCACGCCATCGAGAGCGAGGCGAACGCGAATGCGGGAATGCTCGCGATCGTGTCGGCGTCGAGCGGTGACGCCCACGTGCCGTACGGCCGAATGGTCATCACCCCCATCCTGGCAGAGATCGAAAGGGGCGACTGAGGAAGGGCGAGCCGGCATAGCCGTATCGCCAGGGCCGCTCGATGGCGCGGGTGATCCCGATGCGTGTCCCGATCGCGATCTCGGGCTCCGACTCGCGCGCGATCAGCCGGAACGGTGGCCGGTCGAGCGCCATCCCGTCGCTCGTGCGCGTGATGCCGAGCGCCTGGCAGAGCTTCCCCGGGCCGGAGCAGAGCGACCGCTCGCGGTCGAGCCCGCGGCGCGCGCGCATCGCATCGAGGCCGTGGGTGGGCGCGAGCGCGCGGACGAGCGCGGCCTCCGCCCTCCCCTCCGAAGCGCAAACGAGGTTGAGACACCAGTGAATTCCGTACGAGCGGTACACGTACGCATGCCCGGCGGGCCCGAACATCGAGACCGTCGTCGGGGTCATCCCCCGAAACGCGTGGCTCGCCGGGTCGTCCTGGTCGTACGCCTCGACCTCGACGATCACCCCTCCTACACCGTCATAGAGGAGCGTCGCCCCGATCAACTCGGGAGCGACTTCGTGCACCGACCGTGCGAAGAACTCACGCCTCAGCTGCATGTCGCCTTGCGTCGTACCGTAGGAGAGCCGGGAACAGAGCCGCCGACGCGAGCGTGCCGGCGATGCAAAGGATCCCGCCCGACGCGACGGAGAAGCGGATGCTCGAGACCGAGGCCACGACTCCCGCTTCGAGGTTGCCGACGGACGGCGCGCTCGCGACCTGCATGAACTCGATCCCGCGCACGCGCCCGAGCAGACGGGACGGCGTAAGCGCGAGAACCATCGCGTTGCGGAAGATCGCGCTGATCTGGTCGGCGAAGCCGGCAAGGGCCAGGAGAACGAGCGCGAGCCAGAACTGCTGTGCGAATGCGAACGCCGTGATCGCGACTCCCCACACCGATGCGGCGGCGACGACGGTAACTCCCTGTCGGCGGACGCTCGCGACCCAGCCCGAGCCGAGCCCCGCGACGAGCGCCCCGGCCGCAGGCGCGGAGTAGAGATAGCCGACGAGATGCGCGTCGCCGAAATGGTGCTTGGCGATCGCGGGGAACAACGCAATCGGCATCCCGAAGACCATCGCGTTCGTATCCGCGAGGAAGAAGCCGAGGATCACCTTCTCCGAGATGACGAAGCGGAAGCCCTGCGCGATCGAGTGGAGGCTCGGACGATCGGCGTCCGGATGCGGTGCCATCGCCGGCAGACCCCAGAGAGCGATGACGGTCGCGGCGAAGGACACCGTGCCGATCGCATAGACGAATGGCAGGCCGACGGCACCGATCAGGATGCCGGCGAGCGCGGGGCCGACGACGCCGCCGATCCCGTAGTAGATGGAGTCGAGCGCGCCGGCCTGTGCGAAAACCTCCTCAGGTAGCAGGTGCTGGGGAATCGAGCGCATCGCGCCAACTCCCGCGCTGAAGCACGCAAAGATGACCGTCGCGAAGACAAAGAGTGCGGCGACGCTCGGATGCGGAAGCGCAGCGTTGACCAGAAGGCCCGCGACACCGAGCGCCTCGAGGGTTTGCGTGGCGAGCACGAGCTGCCGCCGGTCGAAGGCGTCCGCGACGGCTCCACCGGCGAGAGTCAGCGTCAGCAGCGGCACGAGCGAGGTGAGGGAAAAGAGCCCGAGCGCGAGCGTCGAGTTCGTCAGCTGGTAGAGCTGGAACGGCAACGCGACGAGCGCGATCTCCGTCCCGAGGAACGTCACCGCCTGGCCTATCCAGAGCCTCCGGTAGTCCGGGTAGTCGCGGAGTGGCGAGAAGTCGACCGCGATGCGCAGCGCGAACTCGCGCCACGACGGGCGTTCCTCCGTTGCCAGCGGCTCCACTACTAGAAGAGCTGCTCGGGCTCGCCCGGCTTCGCCGTCTTCTCGAGTACGCGTCGGGCGCGCCTGCCGAGGTCCTTGACGTCGAACGATCCCTCGTCGACGGCCTTCGCCACGCGCTCGGCGAGATCGAGTGCGTCATCGAGGATCACCGTCGCCGCAGCTGCGTCCTGGCCCATGTCGGACAGGATCGTCCGCTCCGTGCGGCCGGCGAGGATCGGGTCGGCTATCCCTTCGATCCACACGCGCGTGCGGCGCCCGCCGCCGCGGTCGTCGCCGGTGATCGGCTCGAGCGCGTAGATCTTGTCGGCGCGCGCCCACTTCCCGAAGCCGAGGAAGACCATCTGATCCATCGGCATCATTCTCCGCTATGGAAGAGCTGCGCGTCCAGGGACTTGCCGTTAGCTATTCCCCGGCTGGGGAAACGGCGCTCGTCGCGCTCCATGGGGCAAGCGACGGGACACGCGACTCCTCCCCGCTCTATCGACATCTGCACGAGACGCTGCCACCGCTCGGAATCGGTGTCGCGACGTTCGACCGGCGTGGCGACGGCGAGTCGGTTGGAGACGCGACACGCGGTCATTTCGAGGCACAGGCCCGAGACGGGCTCGCGATCGCCGAAGCGCTCGCAGTCGAGCGGGTCGGCCTGTGGGGGTTCAGCCAGGGAGGCTGGGTGGCGCCGCTCGCCGCGACTCTCTCAGCGGAGGTTGCCTTCGTCATCACGATCGCCGCTACCGGCGTCACTCCGGCCGAGCAGATGCGCTACTACACGCGGCGCGCGCTCGAGCTTGCCGGATATGGGCCGGAGATCGTCGAACGCGCGGGCACGCTGCGGCTCGAGCTCGAGGCCTGGGTGCACGACGAGGGGCCGCCACCCGACCTCGAGGGAGCCGCGCACGAGCCGTGGTTCTCTCTCGCCTATCTCCCGCCGGCGGTCTTCGACGAGGACGGAAAGCGCGAGTGGATCGCCGAGATGGACTTCGATCCGCGGCCGATCTTTGCCGCGGTGACCGTGCCTGTGCTCGCGTTCTACGGGGAGCGCGACTCGGTCTCGCCGTTCGAGCCGAACGTCGCGGCGTGGCCGCACGCGACCGTGGTCGTTGTTCCGGACGCCGAGCACGACCTGAGCCTCCCCGACGGGACGCTTGCGCCGCTCTACGAGCAGACGCTCGTCGACTGGCTCAGCTGATCGCGCCGGCGAGAACGCCGGCGACGCGTTGCTGCGCGTCCGGCCGGAGGCCAGTGAAGAACGGGAGAGCGAGCGACCGTGAGCTCACGTCCTCCGACACCGGGCACATCCCCTCGCCGAAGCCGTAGCGCTCGCGCATGTAGGGCTGCAGGTGGATCGACGGCAGGTAGCGGTTGTAGCCGATCCCCTCGCGTTCGAACGTCGCGATGACCCGCTCGCGTGTCTCGTTGTCGGGCAGGAGGACGACGTACACGAACCACGAGCGGATGTGGTCGACGTCGTCCGCACAGGGCAGCTCGACGCCGTCGATCTCGCGCAGGAGGTCGTTGTACTGCTCGGCGACGCGTGAGCGGGCAGCGAGGATCCCGTCGAGCCGCTCGAGCTGGCCGATCCCCATCGCCGCCGCGACGTCGCTCAGCCGGTAGTTGAAGCCGAGGCGCACGTGCTCGAGCCACCCTCCGGAGTCGCCGCGTCCCTGGTTGCGGAGCGAGCGGATGAGCCGCCATTCCTCCTCGGAGTGCGTCGTGACGATCCCGCCCTCGCCGGTCGTCATCTGCTTGTTGGGGTAGAAGGCGAAGACGCACGGGACGCCGTGCGAGCCGAGCGGCGCGCCCTTGTACTCGGCGCCGAGTGCCTCGCACGAGTCGCCGATGAACGCGAGGCCGTGCCGGTCGGCGATCCCCCGCAGCTCGTCGAGCTCGCACGGGCGGCCGTAGATGTCCACTCCGACGATCGCCTTCGTCTTATCCGTCACCGCCGCCTCGACGGCGGCCGGATCGAGGTTGAGCGTGACCGGGTCGACGTCGGCGAAGACCGGGACACCGCCTTCGTAGATGAAGCAGTTCGCGGAAGCGGCAAAGGAGTACGGCGACGTGATCACCTCGTCGCCTGGGCCTATGCCGGCCGAGATCGCGAGGAGATGGAGTCCCGCCGTTCCGGACGACACAGCGGCGGCGTACGGCGCTCCGACCCGCTCCGCGAGGGCCTCCTCGAAGCGGTCGATCGTAGGGCCGAGCGAGAGCCGGCCCGAGCGCATCACCTCGAGGACGAGCTCCTCCTCGCGCTGTCCGAGATCCGGCCCCGAGAGCGGGACCGCTTCGACCTCTTGCTTCACGCGTTCTTTGCGGCCGGCGCGTACTCGAGCCACTGGCTCCAGCGGTCGCTGCGCCCGTGCACCGTGTCGAGGTACGCCTCCTGGATCTCGAGCGTCACCGGCCCGGGCGGCCCGACGACCTGGTCGTCGATCTCGCGGATCGGCGTCACCTCGGCAGCCGTGCCGACCATGAACACCTCGTCCGCGAGATAGAGATCGCTGCGGATGAGCGGCTTCTCGACGACGCGGTGGCCGAGGTCCTGTGCGATCTGGATCACGGAGTCACGCGTGATGCCGACGAGGATCGAGGCGGAGAGATCCGGCGTGTAGATGACGCCGTCGCGCACGGCGAAGAGGCTCTCACCCGAGCCGTCTGCCACGGTCCCTTCAGCGGTGAGCATGATCGCCTCGTCGTAGCCGGCGCGGTTCGCCTCGCCGACGGCGAGCATGGAGTTGATGTAGACGCCGGTCGCCTTCGCGACGTGCGGGATGACGTTCGGGCCGACGCGCTGCCAGCTCGAGACCTTGGCGCGGATGCCGTTCCGCATCCCGTCCTCGCCGAGGTACGCGCCCCAAGGCCACGACATGATCGCGACGTCGACGGGATTGCCCTTCGACGAGACGCCCAGCTCGCCGTAGCCGTAGAAGGCGATCGGGCGGAGGTAACACGCGGGCAGCTCGTTGGCGCCGATCAGGTCCCACGCCGCCGTGCGGAGCTCTTCCACCGAGTACGGCAGCTCCATGTAGAGCAGCTGCGCAGAACGATGCAGGCGGTCGAGATGGTCGGTCAGCCGAAAGACGGACGTGCCGCGATCCGTCTCGTAGGCGCGGACCCCTTCGAACACGCCCGAGCCGTAGTGGAGGCCGTGCGTCCCAACGTGCACGGTGGCGTCGGCCCAGTCGACGAGCTCGCCGTTCATCCAAATCTTTTTCGTCTCGCGCATCGCGCTCGTTCCCTTCACTAGGAGTGCGCCGGTGGTCGAATCGTAGCCCTTACGTCTCCGTCAGATCCCCCGTGCGCGCATCCGTCAAGCGCAGGAGATCGACCGGCGAGATCCCGGCCATGTGCCGCTCGGAGCCGGCGCCGATCCAGACCTGCTCATGGCCAAGGAGCTCCGGCTGGATGAGAACCTGTGCGACGGCGGGCGCCGGGAACGGCGCGACGCCGCCGGGCTCGAAGCCCGTCGCCGCGAGAACCTCTTCCGGCTTAGCGACGCGCGCCGCCTTCGCGCCCGCGACGGCCGCGACCTTCGTCTCGTCGGCTCGCCGGTCACCGGGAACGAGCGCGAGCGTCGGCCGGCCATCGCAAATGAAGAGGAGCGACTTGACGATCTGGCCGAGCGACGCGCCGACGGCCGTCGCAGCGGCGCGCGCCGTCGGCGTGCCTTCGCGGAACTCCTCGACTCGCGCATCGATGCCGCTGTCGCGGAGGACCGCCGCGACTCGCTCCACCGACTCCGGCCAGCGCTGTGCCATCACAACTCGATCACGCGCGCGTCGTCGAAGCCCTCGCCACGCAGCTGTTCGACGAGCGCCGGCGAGGGCGGCGAGTCTACGGTCAGAGCCATCAACGCTTTCCCGCCGCGGGTGCCGCGGGAGACGGTCATGCCGGCGATGTTGATGCCGGCCTCTCCGAAGAGCGTCCCGACTCGACCGATGACGCCGGGCACGTCGTCATAGCGGCAGAGGACGAAGAGGGGCGCGAGCTCCAGCTCGATCTCGAAGCCGAGAATGTTGACGAGCCACGGACGGTCGTCGCTCCCGAACGTCGTTCCTGCGACGCGCCAGCTCGAGCCGGCGGCGCGAACCTCGACGCTGAGGAGACTCGTGTAGTCGCGAGCGGTGCGCGATCGTTCCTCCCGCACTTCCACGCCGCGCTCCGCGGCGATCGACGGGGCGTTGACGAAGTTGACGGGACGGTCGGCTCGCCCCTGGAACGCGCCGTCAAGGGCCGCGACGCCGAGAACGCGCGTGTCGTGATCCGCGAGCGCGCCGTGCGCCGTGATCACGATCTCCTCGACAGCGCCGTCGGCGAGCTCCATCGCAATGCGGCCGAGCTTCGACGCGAGCGGAACGTAGGGGCGCAGCGCCTCCGCCTCCTCGGCACCGACGACCGGCGTGTTCACGGCGTTCGTGACGAGGCCGCCCTCGAGTGCTGCCACGACCTGCTCGGCGACGATGACGCCCGCGCGATCCTGCGCTTCACCGGTCGACGCCGCGAGATGCGGCGTTACGACCACGTTGTCGAGGTCGAGCAGGGGCCCGGAGTACGGCTCGCTCGAGAAGACGTCGAGCGCCGCGCCCGCGACCTTGCCCGACCGGAGCGCTGCGAGAAGGGCGTCTTCGTCGACGAGCTCGCCACGGGCGGCGTTCACGATCCGGACGCCGTCGCGCATCGCCGCGAACGCCGCGGCGTCGAGCGAGCCGTGCGTCTCCGCGTCGAGCGGCAGATGGAGCGTGAGGAAGTCGGCAGCGGCGTAGATCTCTTCCGGCGTCTCAGCGCACTCGGCACCGAGCTCACGGAAGCGGTCGGCAGCGACGTACGGGTCGAAGGCGACGACCCGCATCCCGAGGCCGAGCGCGCGACGCGCGACCTGCTGGCCGATCCGCCCGAAGCCGAGCACTCCGAGCGTCTTCCCGCCGAGCTCGACACCGGCGTACGCGCTCCGCTCCCAGCGGCCCTGCTTGAGCGCGGCGTGGGCCTGCGGGATGTTGCGCGCGAGCGCGACCAGGAGGCCGACGGTGTGCTCGGCGGCGGAGACGACCGTCGACTCGGGCGCGTTCGCAACGATGATCCCGCGTCGGGTCGCGGCCTCGACGTCGACGTTGTCCACCCCGACGCCCGCCCGGCCGATCACCTTCAGGCGCTCGGCGAGGCCGATCACATCTGCGGTGAGCTTCGTGGCGGAGCGGACGACGATCGCGTCGTAGCCGCCGATGATCTCCTCGAGAGGGCTTTCGGAGTCGACGTCCACGTCGAAACGTTCCCGGAGAAGCTCGACGCCGGCCCGGGCGATCTCCTCGCGGACTAGGACTTTCACGACTCGAACGCTTCGAGTGCCGCCGTGACCGCGACGCCGCGCTCGATGCCGGCGCCCATTCCGGAGAGGACGATCTCAACCGCCGCAAGCTGCGTCGTGACGTCGAAGACGTCGAACCAGCCGATGTGCCCGAGCCTAAAGACCTTCCCTTTCAGCGCGCCGTGCCCGTTTGCGATCGTGATACCGAAGCGGTCGCGCAGGCCGTTGACGAGCTCGGTCGCGTCACATCCTTCCGGCGTGCGGATCGCGGTGACGACGGCGCTCGAGTCCTCGTCCGGGGAGAAGAGCTCGAGGCCGAGCGCCTTCGCGCCTGCGCGTGCGGCGCGGCCGAGCCGGACGTGTCGCTCGAAGACGGCGTCGAGACCCTCCTCGGCGATGAGTCCGAGCGCGACATCGAGCCCGCAGACGAGCGAAACCGGCAGGGTCACGGGCGCGTCGAGCGTCTGTTGCCCGGCGCGCGTCCGCTCCCAATCGAAGTAGAAGCGCGGCGCGGAGCCCGTCGCGGCGAGCGCCGCGGCGGAGACAGCGGCGAGCCCGAGGCCCGGCGGGCACATGAGCGCCTTCTGCGAGCCGGCGACGACGACGTCGAGGCCCCACGCATCCGTCTCGCATCGGATCGCTCCGAGGCTCGAAACCGCGTCCACGACGACGAGCGCGCCGGCATCCGTCGCCGCGGCGGCAAGCGCTTGGACGTCGGCGACGACGCCCGTCGACGTCTCGGACTGGACGAGCCAGACGGCCTTCGCCTCGCGCCCGCTCAGCCGCGCGCGCAGATCGTCGGCGTCGGGCTTCTCGCCCCATGCGTAGCGGAGCACGTCGACCTCCGCGCCGAACGCTCCCACCATCGCCTCCCAGCGCTCGCCGAACGCACCGGCCGAGACGACAAGGTGGGGCTCACCCGGCGACACGAGGTTCGCGACGGCCGATTCGAAGGCTCCTGTGCCGGAGGAGCCGAACAGCAGAACGTCGTTCTCCGTCCGGCAGACGTCGCCGAGTCGTGTGAGGACACGTTCGTAGACGGGCAGGAAGTCGGGGCTGCGGTGATGGAGCACCGGCGCGCCGACCGCAGCGAGTACCTCCGGCGGCACAGGCGTCGGTCCGGGCGTGAACAGGTACCGCTTCACCACATTGCGAGCGTATCGCTCTAACCTCTCCGGAGTGGACGCACTCGTCGCCTTCGCCGCCGCGCTTCTCTCGTTCCGCCTTGCGGGGCTCCTCGCTGCCCGCTGGCGCGCGTCGCGGCGGCCGGAGCTCCTCGCGTGGTCGGCCGGGCTCGCGGCGTACGCGATCGCCGCGGCCGCGATCGCATGGGGAGAGGCGCACGGCTGGGACGGCCGCTCCTTCCGGGTCTACTACGCGGCGGGCGCGTTGCTCACAGCGCCACTTCTCGGCGCCGGTTCGCTCCTCCTCGCGGGCCGCCGGAAGGCGGCGCCGATCGCGCTCGTCTACGTGGGCGTCGCCGTCGGGATCTCACTGTCGGTTCCGCTGCATGGCACGTTCGCGGCACACGGCATCCCGCACGCGCAGGACCACCTCGAGTTCCTCCCCGCGCGCCTGCTCGCGATTCTCGCGAACTCGCTGGGGACGATCGCCGTCGTGTGGGTCGCGCTGCGGTCGATCCGGAAGCGGCCGGTTGGCAACGCTCTCATCATCGCGGGCATCGCAGCCGCCGCAATCGGGAGCGGATTGGCGGGTCTGGGCGCCGCCGGCAGCGCCATCGGTATCGCGCTGGGCGCAGTGCTCCTGTATGCCGGATTCGTCTATCCCATGCGGTTTGCAGCTGTTTTTCGGCCTGGCATCTCAGTCAAGTCGTCGTAAAGAGTTCGTGAAAAAGCGCGTTTACCGACGCGAAGCGTCTGACCGGCTGCTTATCCTGCCTCGCAGAACGCGATAAGCCGCACCGAGCGGTGCTTGCCCTCAGGGGCACTTCCCGCCCACTCGGTCAACGACTTGCAAACGACACCGGAGGTGTACGAATGCGGCGCTCGATCTTTGCCTGCGGGCTCCTGGTGGTGCTCGCGGGAATTCCATCTGCTGTGGCCGCCGCCGGCGGGAACCAGCCTCACCCCGCCGCTGCAGCACACGTGGCGCGTGCGCGGGCCAACAGCATCGACTACTGGAACGTGAAGGCGGAACGCGCGAAAGCCACCACGGCGCGCTGGCTGACAGTCGTTCGCGGCCGCCCGCCGCAGGACGCCTCCCGCGCGAGCAGGGAGGATTTGTCACCGCAGGCGGCGGAAGACGACGCCCGCGCCTGGCACCAGCGGGCGATCGCTGCGTGGCGTCTCGCGACCCATCCGCCGCAGCGCCGCGCCTGGTTCTGCATCCACCACTACGAGGGCAGCTGGACGGATCCGAACGCTCCGTACTGGGGCGGGCTCCAGATGGACTACTCCTTCCAGACCGCCTACGGCGACTGGCTCCTGAAGCACGAGGGGACGGCGAACCACTGGACGCCGCTGACGCAGATCTGGGCGGGTGTTCGCGCGTGGCGTGTTCGTGGGTTTGAGCCGTGGGCGGGCTCGGCCCACGCCTGCGGCGTCTACTAGAAAATCCCTGCATATCCGACTATTGCGGCCCGCTGACAGCGGGCCGCTGTCGTTCTGCTGTCAATTCGACTTGACAACGACATCATCGTGATGTCATAGTGCTGCCATGCAGATCGACAGTCACATCAATGCGCTCCGCGAAGAGCTCCAGCGGGTGGCGTCTCTCGGCGACGAGAAGACGGCCCGCGCAGCCGAGCTCCTCGCGGTCGCGCTCGAATCATCCCTCGCCCGGCGCGTCCAGGACATCCTCGCCGAGGCCACCCTCGAGCTGAATTCCCAGCTCGCAGAAGGCCACGTCGAGGTCCGCATCGCCGGCCATGACCTGGAGCTCGTCGTCGTCCGCGAGGACGGCAGCTCTCCGGAGGCGGCCGACGAGGCCTTCTCGGCCCGGATCTCCCTCCGGCTGCCGGAGAGCCTGAAGCAGCGGATCGAGTCCTCCGCGTCCCGCGAGAGCACTTCGGTCAACACGTGGCTCGTCCAGGCGCTCCAGCGCGCGGTCGAGTCTCGCCATCAATCCTCGAGCAGCCGGAGCCGGAACCGCCTTACCGGCTATGGCCGCAGCTGAAAGGAGCATGGAATGTTCCCGACCTACCACGATTTCTCGAGCACAACCGACCGGCGGGTTCGCCCCGACCGGAGACACGTCCCCACCGAGAGCGAGATCCGGTTCCGGATCAAGCGCGCCCTGAAGGCGGCGTAACGATGCTCGAGCAGACGTTCACCACCCCATTGCCGCTCGATCTCAAAGTCGAAATTCCTTCCGGCGACGTTGAAATCGAGACGGCCGACGGCGAGGAGTCGCGCGTCACCGTCGACGGCGACGAGCGGCTCCTCGCGGACGTCGAGATCCGCCAGGACGGCAACCGCATCGTCGTCTCCTATCGCGGCAAGGGAAACTTCTCGTTCGGCTCGTTCTTTGGGAGAAACGGCCTGCGCGTGCAGGCGTCGCTCCCGCACGGCGCCAGCGTCGAGGTCAAGACCGCCTCGGCGGACACGAACGTCATCGGTCGGCTCAGCGCTATCGAGGTCAACTCCGTCTCCGGGGACATCCAGGTCCGCGGCGAGGTCTCGGGGAATGTCGTCCTCAAGACGGTGAGCGGCGACGCGCGCCTCGAGGGCGTTGGAGGCACGGTCTCCGCGCAGTCCGTCTCCGGCGACGTCCGCATCGGCGCTACCGGCGGCTCGCTCGACACGAAAACGGTGTCGGGAGACATCCGGTGCGAGTCCGTGACCCAGGGCGAAGTCCACTTCTCGAGCGTCTCCGGCGATATCGAGATCGGAATTGCCGCCGGCTCCCTCATCGATGTCGACGCCGGCTCGACGTCCGGCGATCTCTCGTCGGAGGTGCCGCTCGGGAGCGTTCGCGAGACGGGCGACGCGAACGACGGCCCGACGGTCGTCATACGGGGCAGGACGACGAGCGGAGACGTCCGGATCTTCCGGTCGTAGGACCCATGAAGCGGCTCCTCGCACACCGCGACTTCCGGCTCCTCCTGGCGGCCGAGCTCACGTCGGCGTTCGGCGACTGGGCAATGTTCATCGTCCTCGCCGTCTGGATGAACCATCTCACCGGCTCGGCGTGGCGTGCAGGGCTCGTCTTCCTTGCGCTTGCGCTCGGCTCGCTCTTCGGTCCGATCGGCGGTTTGCTCGCCGACCGCTTCAAGCGCCGGCCGATCATGATCGCGTCCGACATCGTCCTCGCCGTCGTCGTCCTGCTCCTGCTGTTCGTTCACACGCCGGCGGACGCATGGCTCATCTACTTCGTCGCCGTGCTCTACGGCGTCGTCGGCACGGTCTTCTACCCAGCCCGTGCAGCCCTGATGCGCGTGATGCTGCCGGAGGAGTTCCTCGCCGAGGCGAACGGAGCGCTCTCGATCGCCCGCCAGGGCCTACGTGTCCTCGCGCCTGCGATCGGTGTCGGCATCTATGCGGCGCTTGGTGACCACGGCGGCCTCGTGGCGATCCTCGATTCCGCGAGCTTCGTGGGCTCCGCCCTCTTCCTGCTCGCAATTCGTATCACCGAGGAGAGGCCAGCTCCGCCCGAGCATCACTTCATGCGCGAGATCACGAAAGGCATCGAGCACGTCTGGAACACGCTTCCGCTTCGTCAGATCACGATCGGGACGACGGTCGCTCTGCTCGTCGCCGGCTTTACCGAGACGCTCATCTTCAGCGTGCTCAGCGGGCTAGGGAAGTCCGGGTCGTGGTTCGGCGTCCTCGGGCCGTTGCAGGGAGCCGGCTCGATCGTCGGTGGCGTAACCGCCGGCGTCGTCGTCAGGCGTCTCGGCGAAACGCGCACGGTAGGGGTCGGACTGGCTCTGTTCGGGCTCTGCGGCGTCCTTCTCGCCGTCCCGTCGCTCGCCGTCGTCGCGGCCGCATTCGCATTCGCCGGCGTAGGGGTTGTCTGGCTCATCGTGGGGTTCACGACGGCGCTGCAGACGAAGACGCCGCTCGCGATCCAGGGGCGGGTCTCTGCGGCCGCGGACATCTCTCTCTCCCTCGCCCAGGCGGTCTCGATCGGAACCGGCGCCGCGCTGTCGGTAGCCGTCGACTACCACGTGCTGTTGCTCGTGATGGGCGGCGTTGTCGCAGTGAGCGCGGGTTACCTACTGACGCGGCGGGAAGCGCCGGTCAGCTACGAAGCCGTTCCACTAGCAGCCGATTGACGACCTTCGGGTCGGCCTTCCCGCCCGTCTCGCGCATCACCTGGCCAACGAGGAAGCCGAGGACGCCCTCCTTGCCGCCGCGGTAGGTCTCGACCTGCTCGGGATTAGCGGCGAGGACGGCGTCGATGATCGGCGCGAGCTCCGACTCGTCGCCGAGCGCCGTTTGAGCGAGATACGTGTCCGCGTCAATCGCTCCGTCGGCGGCCGCGGAGAACGCCTCGTCGAGCGCCTCGCGCGTCACGTTCGCCTGCACGACCTTCGCGAGTGCCGCTGCGTTCTCGAGCAGGAAGTCGCCGCGATTCATCGCGATCGCCGCCGCGGCCATCCACTCCACTCCCTCCGCCGCGAGCGCCTCAGCCTTCGGCTCATTACCCGTCGTAACGAGCTCGGCAGCGGCGGCGAAGCCAAGTTGATCCGCGAGGCGCCGGATCCGATCGGCGGGACGCTCGAGGATCTGCCCGCGCAGCCGCTCGACGAGCTCCGCGGGCGGCTCGACCGGGACGAGGTCGGGCTCGGGGAAGTAGCGGTAGTCGTCGGCCTCCTCTTTCGACCGGTGCACGGTCAGGCGGTCGGTATCGGGGTCGTAGTCGTAGGTCGACTGGACGAGCTCCTCCCCCGCCTCGTGCGCCTCGACCTGCTGGCGAAAGGCCGCCTCGATCGCGCGCCCGATGAACGTGAACGAGTTCATGTTCTTGATCTCCCAGCGCGGCCGGTAGCCCTCCTCCCCGCGCCGGCGCACCGAGACGTTGACGTCGGCGCGCAGCGTGCCTTTCTCCATCTCCGCGTCGGAGACGCCGAGTTCGGCGATCGTCTGGCGGAGCAGGCGGAGGAACCACATCGCCTCGTCGGCGGAGCGGAGATCGGGCGCCGAGACGATCTCGAGGAGCGGCGTGCCGCCGCGGTTGAAGTCGACGAGCGAGTAGTCGGCGCCAACGGAGCGGCCGGTCGCTCCGCCGGCGTGCACGGTCTTCGCGGCGTCTTCTTCGAGGTGCGCGCGGACGATCCCGATCTCGCGGTCGCCGTCGGCGGTCGGCACTGCGAACTTCCCCGGTCCGCCGAGCGGGTTCTCGTACTGGCTGATCTGGTAGCCCTTCGGCAGGTCGGGATAGAAGTAGTTCTTGCGCGCGAAGACGGCGTGCTCGGCGATCTCGCAGTCGAGCGCGAGGCCGAGGAGGATGGTCATCTCGATCGCGCGGCCGTTCGGCACCGGCAGCGCGCCCGGGTGCGCGAGGCAGACCGGGCACGTATGCGTGTTCTCGCCGGCGCCGTACTCGAGCGCACAGCGGCAGAACATCTTCGTGCGCGTCTTGAGGTGACAGTGCACCTCGAGGCCGCACACCAATTCCCAGTCACTCATCGCAAGCGCTCCGGAACGACGTCGAAGCCGAGGGCTTGTTCTAAAACATGTCCGATCCTGAACAGCACAGCCTCGCCGAACTGCGGCCCGACGAGCTGGAGACCGACCGGCAGCCCCTCCGACAAGCCGCACGGGATGTTGAGCCCCGGCAGACCGGCCATGCAGGACGGGATCGTGAGCAGGTCGGAGAGATACATCGCAATCGGGTCGGCGGTGCGCGCTCCGAGCGCGAACGCGACCGTCGGCGAGGTCGGGGAAACGAGCGCGTCGAACGTCTCGAACAGCGCGTCGTGCTCGCGCTTGATCACCGTCCGCACCTTCTGCGCCTGCCCGTAGAAGGCGTCGTAGTAGCCGGCCGAGAGCGCGTACGTGCCAACCATGATCCGCCGCTTCGGTTCGTCTCCGAAGCCCTCGTCGCGCGTGCGCTCGTACATCTCGAGCCGCTCCTCCGCCTCCGCGCGGAAGCCGTACCGCACGCCGTCGTAGCGCGCGAGGTTCGAGGACGCCTCGGCCGGCGCGATGAGGTAGTAACACGGCATCCCGTACTCGACCGAGAGCGGCAGCGAGCACTCGCCGACCTCGGCGCCGAGCTCCTCAAGCTTCCCGATCGCCGCCCGCACGGCGGCTGCGACACCGGGCTCGATGCCCTCGGCCTCGTTGAGCTCCTTCGGGACGCCGATCCGGAGGCCCTTCACATCCTCTGCGCTCGGGAGCTCGACCGGCTGCGGCAACTCGACCGTCGTCGAGTCGCGCGGATCGCGGCCGGCGAGGATCGAGTAGAGGTAAGCGCAGTCGCGAACGTTCTTCGCGACCGGGCCGACCTGGTCGAGGCTCGACGCGAACGCGACGACGCCGTAGCGCGAGACGGTCCCGTACGTTGGCCGGAGGCCGACGTTGCCGCAGAGCGCCGACGGCTGCTTGATCGAGCCGCCCGTGTCGGAGCCGAGCGCCCAGGGCGCCAGCCCCGCGCTGACCGCAGCCGCCGAACCGCCGCCGGAGCCGCCCGGCACGCGCGACGGGTCCCACGGGTTGTGCGACGGCCCGAAAGCCGAGTTCTCCGTCGACGACCCCATCGCGAACTCGTCGGTGTTCGTCTTCCCGAGGATGCGCAGGCCGTGCGACTTGAGCCGCTCGACGACGGTCGCGTCGTAGACGGGAACGTAGCCCTCGAGGATCTTCGAGCCGGCCGTCGTGGGGATCCCTTTTGTCCCGATCACATCCTTCACGGCGATCGGGAGGCCGTCGCCACCCGGGTCGTCGCATGTATGGAGGTAGCAGTGGAGCTCGTCGTCCCGCTCGCCGATCGCGTCGGCGTACGCGGCGAACAGCTCGGCGCCGGAGATCTCCTTCCGCTCGAGCATGTCCTTCGCGCCCTCGGCTGTCAGCCGCAGCGTGTCGATCGTCGCGTTGCCGGTCACTGGGCTCCTCCCGGCGGCACCTTGAAGAAGCTGCCCTCACGCTCGGGCGCGTTCGCGAGCGCCTCGTCGACCGGCAGGCAGTCGCGCGGCTCATCCTCGTCCCAGACGTTGACGACCTCGAGCGGATGCGACGTTGCGGGAACGTCGGCGAGGTCGAGCTCGGAGACCTTCGACACCGCCGCAAGGATGTCGTTGAGCTGCTGCCCGAGGCGCTCGACTTCATCCTCGCGCAGCTCGAGGCGCGCGAGGTGCGCGACCTTCAGCAGCTGTTCTCTATCGACCTCCGCCATGCCGTTGATCCTTCCAGAAATGAAGAGGGCCCCTGTCGGGGCCCTCGTAACGTGGTTCCGACAGGTTCTCTACGCAGCCTGGACGTTCGCGGCCTGTGCGCCTTTGTCGCCCTGAACGACATCGAACGACACGCGCTGGCCTTCGGTCAGCGACTTGTAGCCGTCCATCGTGATCGCCGAGAAGTGCACGAAGACGTCGTCGCCGCCCTCGCGCTCGATGAAGCCGTACCCCTTCTCATTCGAGAACCATTTGACGGTGCCCTCTGCCAAAACCCTTCCTCCTTGCAGACAAACGAACGGCTCGAACACCGAGCCGCCGACCGTGATTTAACGGGGCCGAGTCTACTCAGTTTGTGGCGGAAACAACAGTCCCAGCGCGACGCTCCGGCGTAGGCTCGACGGAGCCGGTCAAGTAGCGGAGGTCGCGGCTTGGCCGCGGCCGGAGCGGGAAAGCCTTGCGGCGGTAACCGTGTTCTGAAGCACCATCGCGATCGTCATCGGGCCGACTCCGCCCGGCACGGGCGTTATGAACGCCGCGCGCTCCGCCGCGGCGGGATCGACGTCGCCGAGCAGCTTCTTGCTGTCGGGCACGCGGTTCATTCCGACGTCGACGACGGTCGCTCCGGGTTTGACCATGTCCGGCTTCACGAGGTGGGTGCTGCCGACAGCCGCGACGAGCACGTCGGCGTCGAGCGTGTGCTTCGCAAGATCGCGCGTGCGTGAGTGGCAGACCGTCACGGTCGCGTTGCGCTGGAGGAGGAGATGCGCCATCGGCTTTCCGACGATCGCCGAGCGGCCGATCACGACCGCGTTCGCGCCGGAGAGAGCGATCTCGTACTCGTCGAGCATCCGCATCACGCCGAGCGGCGTGCCGGGCACCAGCGTCGGACGGCCGAGGTAGAGCCGGCCCGCGTTCATCGGGTGGATCCCATCGATGTCTTTCGCCGGGGCGATCGCCTCGATGATCCGGTTCTCGTCGAGATGACCCGGAAGCGGCAGCTGAACGAGGAGGCCGTCGATCGCGTCGTCGGCGTTGATCGCGGCGATTGCGGCGAGCACGTCCTCCTCGGACGTGTCGGCCGGGAGCTTGATGTCGCGCGCGTCCATGCCCGCCGCGGTCGCCGCCTTCTGCTTCAGGTCGATGTAGACGTGCGAGGCGGGATCGTCGCCGACGAGGATCGTCGCGAGCCCGACGTGGCCGAAGTCCGCCACCGAAGCGGTGACTTCCTCACGCACCTTCGCGCCGAGAGCCTTGCCGTCGAGGAGGGTCGCTGCCACACCGTCAGCGTAGTCCTAGAGAATGGAGGCGTGGCACGGCTTCCGCGCAAGAACGATCCGGCCTCGATCCGCGCGCGCCAGGAGGCGCTCGGACTGCCAGAGGCCGACCTCGAACCGTGGACCAACGCCGCGGAGTCGGTGACCGGGATCGTGCAGATCCCCGTTTCGGTCGCGCAACTGCAGGTCTCACTCGGCGAGTACGAGCTGTCGGACGACGGCGAGGTCGTCGAGACCAGACGCGGCGACGAGGAGATCACCGTCCCGCTCGCGCACACGGAGGGTGGTCTGACCGCCTCGGTGCAGCGCGGCGCGAAGGCGATCGCCGAGTCCGGCGGCGCCAGAACATACATCGTCTCCGACCGAATCACCAGAGCATCCTGCTTTGTCTGCAAATCAAGCGGCGACGCGCTCGCGCTTGCCCGCTGGGTCGAGGGCCAGCTCCCGGCCATGCGCGACTTCCTCACGAGCTCGGACATCCCGGAGCTCTCGCGCTTCGCCGTGCTCCGGGAGGTGAAGACGCACGTCGTCGGGCCGATGTGCCACGTGCTCTGGCGCTTCACGACGGGCGACGCCTTCGGCGCGAACATGATGACCCGCAACGCGTACGCGCTGAACATGGCGTTCGTGAAGCCGCAGGCACCCGTGCCGATCGAGCGCGTCATCCTCGAGGCGAACATGGGCGGCGACAAGAAGCCGTCCTTCGAGTACTTCCAGGAAGGTCACGGGAAGACGGTCATCGCCGAGGTGACGCTCACCGAGGCGGCGATCGAGCGCGTCCTGCGAACGACCGTCGGGGATCTCGAGGACCTCGCGTGGGCGGGGACGCACGGCGCCGTCGCCTCGGGGATGCAATCCGTCGCGTTCACGCCGGCGTCCGCGATCGCCGCGGTCTTTGCCGCGACCGGGCAGGATCTCGGGCTCGTCGCCACGAGCTCGATGTGCCACGGCACGGAGCAGCGCGTCGAGGGCGGCTTGCACGTCGCGGTCCGGTTCCCCGGAATCGAGGTCGGGACGGTCGGCGGCGGCACGACACTCCCGGATCCCGCGCGCTGGCTCGCGCTGATGGGCTGCGCCGGCCCAGGGAAGGTCTACCGCCTCGCTCAGCTCGTCGCCGCGACGGCGCTCGCGCTCGAGATCAGCGCCTCGGCGGCGATGGCGACCGCGGGCAGCGAGAACTTCTTCCGCGCCCACTTCGAGCGCGGTGGGATGCGCTGATGCCCGACGCCGGGCGCTACGTCGTGCTCAAGCAGGTCGGCGACGACCAGTGGCGAGTGCTCGGCGAGGTCGGCCGGCGGCCCGGGCTGCCTGCACGCCGCTCCCGCGGCCAGGCGATCAGAGACGTGCTCGGCCGCGAGCCGGAGACGGACGAGGTCTTCGCCGTTCTCCCACGCAGCGAGTGGCGCCTCAGCCTCGACTCCTGAGGCGGATGCGTCAGTCCGCGCCCTCGCGCAACTGACGCTCGTACTCGGCCTCGTCGAAGGTGCCTCTCGAGGTCTCGATCAGCCCGTCGGAGCCGATCGTCCACTCCTCGACCCCAGCGATACGGACCCACTTTCCGGTCTCGGAGCTCGTCCCGGTGAACGTCCAGCGGTACTCGACGACCTCGTCGCGCACGACGAGGTCGTCCTGGTAGACCGTGATGTCGGGGAAGGCCGCGATGAAGGACGCCGCCACCTCCTCGATCGCCGCGGGCTCGCCGCCGTTGATCGCGATCGTCGCGCCCGGTGCGTAGTGTGAGGCGACGCGCGCGGGATCTCGGCTGCACCACGCCTCGGTGTAGCTCTGTGCCAGGCCGTTGACCGGCCCCGCATCCACCGCGCTAGCCGTGCTGGAGGTTGTGGACGGCCATCACCATCGGCTGGCCGGGATCCGCGCCGAGACCGCTGAGGATGGGCATGAGCGTCTCGCCGAACTTCTCGAAATCCTCCATCGAGTCCCAGACATCGAAGACCTTGATCTGGCCGTCGTCGGTCTTCATCGCGCAGTGGAATGTCCTGCCGGGCACTTCGCCCCAGCCCGCGCCTGCCGCCGTGAGCTGCTCGATCGCCTCGTCGTAGACGCTGACCGGGAAGCCCTGCAAGTCGAAGTAGATGCCGTACGCCATCTCGAGCTCCTTGTCGTAGAGGGGTGCGTGGACGATTCCACCAGACTGAGGCACGTGTCACAACTTCCTTGACCCCGCACCCGCGCGTACGCTTACGGCGATGGCACGTCTCTCCATCCCGTCCTACAACAGCTGAGCGATCGACCACGCCGAGCGTGTCTCGGTGGCGCTACAGCAGCAGCGGCTCTGGAACGAGCTGAAGGACGCGCGCGCGGCGGCGGAGCCCCGGCGGCGCTGGCGGCTGCCTCGCCCGGCCCGGCCGCGGCTCAGTACTTGGGCGGCTTTTCGTCCGCTGTGAAGTCGATCGGCGTCCCGGTCGGCGAGACGCCCTCGCCCTCGGGGAGCCCGCCTGTGCCGGTGATCCGCGGGCGGAAGCGCCGCTTGACGTTGGTGAGCTCCTCGTCGGAGAGATAACCGCGGCTCTCGGCGTACGCCGCGCTCTTCCGTTCCTTCCGGCCCCTCCACCAACTGAGCATCGACATGACGGAAGTCTGCCAGACCCGACCTAGCCTGCGGGCAACCGCACGTCGGATACGTCGAGACCGAGCGAGTTCGCAAGACGCACGCCGTGGTTGAGCTCCTCACGCAGACGCTCGCGGTCGCGTGCCTCCATCAGCGTCCCGATCACCTCGCGCACCTTCGGGCGCCAGAGAACGTGCTGGGCGAAGACCGGGAGCATCGTGTTGGCCGCGTCGACGAGGCGTGTGCGCACCTTCTTGCCGGCCGACTGGAGCAGGACGCGCTCGTACGCCATCCCCGCGCCGTGATGGATCCCGTCGTCGATCGCAAGCCGGTTGCAGAGATCCTCGAGCACCGTGCCGCGAGACGACTTCGCGATTAGCCGGAAGCGCGGGATGATCAACCGCTCGAAGAACACCTGCATGAGAAAGACCTTCTCCTCGAGCAGATCGGCCTCGAGGAACATGTGCGCAAGCTCGTCGAGATACGGGTCACGCTCCCCCTCCCCGCCGACCTGGCCGATCAGCCGCAGCCACGCCTCGGTGTGCCGCGACTCGTCCTGCACCATCGTCGAGTAGTAGAGGCGCGCTTCGGGATCGGGCGCCGCCGCGAGGAGCTGGGATGCCATCTCGCACGCGAAGACGTCGGCCTGGAGCTGCTGCATGATCACGGAGCGCCAGATGTCGCGGCGCCGCGCCTGCCGCTCGGGCGCGCCTTTGCCCTCGGGGACGAACGGCATCTCGCCCCACGGCACGTCGTCCACCTGCCACTCCTGGTGCTTGGCGAGGTGGTAGAAGCGGAGGACGCCGGCGTACTCGGCGCGGCCGTCCGGCTCGGCGGGAACTGCTTCGGCGCTCACGGGTTGGACCTTATCCTCGCAGCGTGATTGCGCTCGTCTTCAGCTACGAGACCCACGACGCCGAGGAGTTCGAGCGCGTCTACGGCACGGACGGCGAGTGGGCGGAGTTCTTCCGTCCCGGTCGCGGTTACATCGGCACCGAGCTGATCCGCGACGTCGAGGCGCCCAGCCGCTACCTCGTGATCGACCGTTGGGAGTCGGCCGATGCGTACAACGACTTCGTCGCCGCGAACCGCGAGGAGTACATGCGCCGCGTCGACGAGTCGCGCTTCCTCTACGACAGCGAGCTTCGCTTCGGCACGTTCGAGTCGGTCTGAGACAATCTGCGCATGAACGACTACCGGATCCTCATCGGCGGCGAGCTCGTCGAGGCTGCGTCCGGCGAGACGATGGACGTGATCGCTCCCGCCACCGGAGAGACGATCGCGCAAGTGCCGCGGTGCGGCGCCGAGGATGTCGATCGCGCCGTCGAGGCGGCTCAGGCCGCGGCACCAGCCTGGCTCGAGAAGACGCCGAAGGAGCGCTCCGAGCTCCTCCACGCGCTTGCCGGCGTGCTCGAGGACAACGCTGAGGAGCTTGCGCAGCTCGAGTCGGTCAACGTCGGCAAGCCGCTCATGGCCTCGCGCGACGAGATGCCCTTCTCCGCCGACAACCTCCGCTTCTTCGCCGGCGCGGCCCGCAACCTCGAAGGCAAGTCGGCCGGCGAGTACATCGAGGGCTACACGTCGATGATCCGGCGCGAGCCGATCGGCATCGTCGCGGGAATCTGCCCATGGAACTACCCGCTCATGATGGCCGTCTGGAAGATGGGGCCCGCGCTCGCCGCGGGCAACTGCCAGATCCTCAAGCCATCCGAGCAAACTCCTCTATCGTTGTTGCGTTTCGTCCAACTTGCTCAGGGCGTCATTCCAGCGGGAGTCCTCCAGGTCGTGACCGGCGACGGCGTCCCGGTCGGACAGCGGCTCGTCGAGCACCCGGCGGTCGGGATGGTCTCGGTCACCGGCGACGTCGAGACGGGGAAGATCATCGCCCGCACCGCGGCGGACACCGTGAAGCGCGTCCACCTCGAGCTCGGGGGCAAGGCGCCGATGGTCGTCTTCGACGACGCCGACCCGAAGGCCGTCGCCGAGGGGATCCGTCTCGCCGGCTACTGGAACTCCGGCCAGGACTGCACCGCCGGCTCGCGCGTCATCGCCGGGCCGAAGATCTACGACGCGCTGCTCGAGGAGCTCGTGCCGCAGGTCGAGTCGCTGAAGGTCGGCGATCCGCTCGACGAGGAGATCGAGATGGGCTCGGTCATCTCCCAGGATCAGCAGGCGCGGATCCTCGGATTCCTCGAGCGCGCGTCGAAGGCGACGATCCTCACCGGAGGCGGCACCGGATCCGACCGCGGGTACTTCGTCCAGCCCACCGTCGTCACCGACGTCGCGCAGACCGACGAGATCGTCCAGAACGAGGTGTTCGGGCCGGTCGTGACGGTGCAGCGCTTCGCCGACGACGACGAGGCGATCCGGTGGGCGAACGACGTCCGCTACGGCCTCGCCGCCTCGGTCTGGACGCGCGACGTCGGGCGCGCGATGAACGCCGCGCGCAGGCTCCAGTTCGGCTGCGTCTGGATCAACGACCACCTCCTGCCGCTCTCGTCAGAGCTACCGCACGGCGGCTACAAGCAGTCCGGCTACGGCAAGGACATGTCGATCTACTCCATGGAGGAGTACACCCAGCTCAAGCACGTGGCGGTGAAGATCTGAGCGCCGAAGCTACCGCCATTAGCTCGCCGTAGAGCCACGTGAACTTGGGCTCGCACGAACCGCGCACCGTGACTGTGCGACCGAGCGCCGTGATGAACATAGACGACTCGTCCGGAAAGGAACCCCGGCACTGCTCGCTCTTGAGTCGGCGAAAAGCCGCACGCACGAGCGACGAGAGCTTTGCCTCTTCCACAGTCGTTATCGCGGCCGTGGCGTGGCTGCCACTCGTCTTCACCGCTCCGCTCGGAGCGACGTCGTAGGAGACGGGAACCATTGTCCCGCCCTTTGTCCCCCACTTGACGTCGATCCGAGCGTCCGTGCCGGAGCCGCCGCCGCAAGCGGCGACTCCGAGCGCGAGAACCGCAAGAAGAGCGAGCCGGCGCACTAGCTCTTCAGCAGCGACCCGAGCATCCCCGCCGCGCCACCGACCGACGCCGCCTCGCCCGAGTTCTGCGTCTCGAGATACGGCTGAATCGCCGCCGCGAGCGCCGCCATCGAGATCGACTGGAGCCAGACCTTGCCCTGTCCGGTCAGTCGCGCGAGGAACAGTCCATCCCCGCCGAAGATCTTGTTCTTGATCCCGGGTACGGTCGTCAGCTCGAGACTGATCGATGCGTCGAAGAGCGCGACGTGGCCCGGATGAACGCGAAGCTCGTCTCCGGCTGCGAGCTCGATCTCGACGACGTCGCCCGTCATCTCGACGAAAGCGAGCCCCTGGCCGGAGAGCCGCTGGAGGATGAAGCCCGCGCCGCCGAAAACTCCGGCGCCAATGCTCTTCTGCATGTAGACGTTGAGCTCGACACCCGGCTCGCCGCAGACGAAGCCGTGCCGGTGGACGACGTACTCATTGCCGCTGCCAACCTGGATGGGCTTGATCTCGCCCGGCGCCTTCGCTGCGAAGACGACGGAACCCGTCCCTTGTTCGATCGTGTAGCTCGTCATGAAGAACGTGCCGCCGCCGATCGCGCGCTTCGCGGCGCCGAGGAAGCCGCTCTTCTGCTGTCCGGCGCCCATGCTCGTCGCGAGCTGCACCGGGCCGCGCAACCATGCGAGCTCGCCCGACTCGGCGATGACCTCGTCGCCCGGGGAGAGCGTGATCTCGAGAATCGGCGTCGTTCCGCCCTTCACCTCGTGCTGCATGTCGGCCTCCTGTTCGGTGTCTCAGGGGATGCTCTCACATGCAAACACGGGCGGCGAGCGCGGCGATGAAGCCGCGCCCGCCGTGGCGCACTTCCGAGGTCTACTTCTCCATGACGAGGTAGCCGCTGAACGAGCACGCCGGCCCGCCCTCGGTTCCCGTCAGGTACGCGCCGTTGTTCGCCGAACCGGTGAAGGCAGTCGTACCGTCGCCCGTCGAGACCGAGAACTCGCCGGCAGATCCCTCGCCCGCGAAGACCGGATCTGCGGGATCGTTGCTGCTCGCCGGGACTGACGCCTGGTTGAAATCACCGCTGGCGAAGTTGCCGAGGTTGTACGTCGTCGAGCCCCACGTCATCGAGGAGCCGTTCTGAGCGCTCACGATGTCCGTGACGGCGTTGGCGACCCCGTCTGACCCGGTGCACACACCGATTACGGTGAACGGCCCGACCGTCGCGAGGTCGGTGGCGCCTACCGGCAGCCCGCCGCCGGCCTTGCGCTTCGCCGTCGGCGGCGAGGTGACGTCTTGCACCGTCTTGTTCCAGGTGATGACCGAGCTGTCGCCCGCAGGCCCCTGCTTGCCGGCGATGCAGATCTTGTGGTTGTACTTCGGGACGACGGAGAGGTCGCCGTACGAGTCGCCCCCGTCCGTCTTGTCGACGTACACGCACAGCTTCGTGACGGTCTTCGTCACGACCTTCATGTGGGCGGTACCTGCGAACGCGCGCATGGTCAGCCCCCCGACTCCACCTACGACGACGAGCGCGAGTACCGCTGCCGCCGCCAATGCCCACTTGCCTCGCATGTGTCCTCCCTTTGCCCCGTTTCCGCTGCCACTCGACGTGCAGCGCCCTATGGGCGGCGATCCTACGGGGTGGGCGCGGGAGAGTGCAACGGTGTAGACCTACGAGAGGCGCCTAGCGGAGTCGAACCGCTGTAAACGGCTTTGCAGGCCGCTGCCTAACCACTCGGCCAAGGCGCCGCGCGAGCGCCATCGTATCCGCGGCTAGGGCAGAACCTCGTCGAGGAACGCGACGGCGCGACCGTACGCGTCGATCCGGTTCGTGAGCTTCTCGAGCATGTGCCCCTCGTCCTCGTAGATCACGAGCTCGCACTGAATGCCCTTCTCGGTGAGCATCCCGTGGATGTACTCCGACTCCCCGACCGGCACGCGCGGGTCGTTGCGCCCATGCTCGAGGAAGAGCGGCACGCGAATGTCGTCGAGCCGGCTCGCAGCCGAGACGTTCCAGAGGATCTCGCGGTCGGTTGCGAGCGAGCCGTACTCGCGCTCGCGTGCGGCACGCCGGTACTCGGAGGTGTTCTCGAGGAACGTGACGAGGTTCGAGATCCCGACGAACGAGATCCCCGCGGCCCACAAGTCCGGGTGGAACGCGAGCGACGCGAGCGTCATGTAGCCGCCGTACGACCCGCCGTACACGACGGCACGCGAGCCGTCGATCTCCGGCTGGGCAGAGAGCCACGCGTGGAGCTCGGCGAGATCGCGCACCGAGTCGAGGCGCAGGCCGACGTCATCGAGGCTCATGAAGCGCTTGCCGTAGCCGCTCGAGCCGCGCACGTTCGGCGCCGCGACGGCGTACCCACGTGCCAGGAGGAACTGCGTGAACGCGCCACCGCGCGGCGAGAAGAAGGGCTGCCACTGCGCCTCGGGGCCGCCGTGCACGGTGACGACGACAGGAAACGGGCCGTCACCTTCCGGCTTGAAGAGGAAGACCGGGATCTCCTCGCCGTCGAAGCTCGCAAAGCGGTGGAGCTCGGGATCGATTCCCTCGATCGGCCCCTCGCCCGTGAGGCGGGTCGGCTCCCCTGTGTCGAGGTCGTAGACGTACGCCTCGAACGGCTGGCGCGGGGACGAGTAGCCGAATGCGAGCTTGGAGCCGTCGGGTGAGAAGACGGGGCCCGTGGGCCACCACGGGGTTACGCCCTGGCCGGGAAGCTCGACCTCGCTGCGAAGCGCGAGCGTCGTCGGGTCCCGCAGCTCGAGCCGCGACCAGCCGTCCTCGTTCGCGTGGACGAGCAGCGTCCGGCCGGCGGCGTCGATTGCGCAGTTCAGATCCCAACTCGAGTCGAGTACCTGAGTCCACTGCGCCGAGGCGAGGTCGTATCGCGCGAGCGAGCGAACGTCACCGAACACGTTCGTCGCCGCGTAGAAGCCCGACGAGTCGGGGAGCCACGCCGGAGACGCGTACTCGGCAGCGCCGTCGTGCGGCGTGATGTGCTGGACGTCACCGGTCTCGACCTCGAGGAGGAACAGATCGGAGTCGCCCGCGAGCTCGACGCTCAGCCGTCCGGCGACGATCCAGCGTCCGTCCGGAGAGAAGCACTGGCCCTGGACATACCCACGGAGGTCGAACGTCCGCTCCTCCCCGCTTTCGAGTGTGCGGACGACGACCTCGAAGTCGACTCCGTTGCCGCAATTCGTCGTGTACGCGAGGAGCGAGCCATCGGGTGAGGCGAACGGCGACCAGTGGTTGAAGCGCGGATCGACGACGAGCGGCTCGAGCGTGCCGTCGTCTCCGCGGAGGTACAGCTGGGTGCGCTCGTTCCCGCCGTCGTCGACGAGGACGAGGACCCGGCCGTCGGGCAGGACCGTCCCGTCAGCCGGCTCCGTCAGGTCGGTGAGCTGCTCGAGCTCTCCGCCTTCCACGGCGATCCGGAACAGCTGCCGGACTCCCGGCCGGTCGGAAGCGAGCAGGAGCGACGCGCCGTCGGGCGTGAACGCGAGCGGCCACGCCGCCGACAGCTCGAGCAGCTCTTGCAGCGACCTAGACAGGAGTACCTGCACGCTCGGGGATGCCCATCACCATGCGGCCGTCAGAGAGGTCGCGGAGCGTCGCGTACGAGCCTGCGGTGACGCCAAAGTCCATCGCGTGAGCCTACCCCGGGCGATCGGGCCGGTGGCAGCCACCGTCACGTTTCGCTCACGTCTCCGTGACGCCGTAGTAACGGACGGCTGCGCCAATCGGAATCAAGCGCCACGGCGCGACTCTGCGAATTGCAGGACTTTTGGCCGGCGACCTCGCTGCCGATGAGATACCGTGGCCGCGATCGTGGGGTTCTCTGGAGTCGTTCGGTACACGCGTTTTGCGTGTCTTGTTGCCGTTGTCGTCCTCGCGGCCACCGCCTTTGCCGGCTCCTCCGGCGCCGCGGCAACGACCCACGCGAAGGGCATCGACGTCTCGAACTGGAACGGCACGATCAATTGGGCGAAGGTTGCGCACGCCGGGTACCGGTTCGCGATCGGCAAGGCGACCGAAGGGACGGGCTTCGACGACGGCACGTACGCCGCGAACCGGTACGGCAGCGAGGCCGCCGGACTTGTCTTCGGCGCCTACCACTTCGCCCGCCCTTCAGGAACGAACCTCGCCGGGGTCACAGCGAGCGCGGTCGCGCAAGCCGATCACTTCCTCGGCTTCGCAACGCCGCAGCCGGGCGAACTGCCTCCGGTGCTCGACCTCGAGGCGACGGGCAATCTCTCGGCCCACCTGCTCACGGCGTGGACGGAGGCGTGGGCGCAGGAGGTCTACGCCCGCCTTGGCGTTCACCCTCTCGTCTACTCGTCTCCGGTCTTCTGGCAGGAGCGCCTCGCCGATTCGACGGCGATTGCCGCGGCCGGCACGTCGCTTTGGATCGCGCACTGGACGAGCGCGAGCAAGCCGTGGGTTCCCGCCCAGAACTGGAACGGCCTCGGCTGGACGTTCTGGCAGTGGACCGACTGCGTCTCCGTGCCCGGACTCGCCCACTGTGCCGACGGCGACCGCATGAATGGCGCGAGCCCGGCGTCACTCGCCATCGCGCCGTACTCCCAGAGCACGCCGACGGTCTCCACGCCGCCGACCATCGTCGGGCCGCCCGAAGCCGGGATGCTCCTCTCCGCCGTGCCGGGCGTCTGGAACGGTGGAAAGCCGCTCGCCTTCACGTACCAATGGCGCCAGTGCGACGCGGCGGGAGCGAACTGCGTCGACATCGCCGGCGCGACGGGAGAGAAGTATCGGCCGACAAGTGACGACGTCGGCCACTCGCTGACGGTCGCCGTGACGGCGGCCACCGCCACGGACACGCGGAAGGCGACCGCGCAGCCGACCGTCGCGGTCTCTCCGGCAGGCACGCCGCCGAGCGCGCGCCCGGCGAACATCGGAGTGCCGGTCGTTCTCGGGAAGCTCCGGGTTGGCCAGAAGCTCACGAGCACGGCCGGGACCTGGACGGGCGGGCCGACGAAGTTCACGTTCAGCTGGCAGCGCTGTGACGCGAGCGGGCTCAACTGCGTTGCCATCGCGAAGGCACGGCGCTCGGCGTACACGACGACGCCCGACGATCTCGGCTCGACGCTCGTGGTCATCGTCACGGCTTCAGGGGCAGGCGGCTCCGCCTCCGCGACTGCCGTCAAGACGGCGGCCATCGCCGCCGCACCGCTCCCGCCACTCGCGACCGGCTCGCAAACGGTCGTTCAGGGCGTCGCGGGGAACGTCGGGACCGCGGCCGGCCGCGCGACCGCAACCTGGCAGCCGGGCGCCGTCCCGGTCGGCCTGACGGTCAACCTCGACGACCTCGACACGAGCCTCGGCCTCGTCGGCAGCGGCGTGGCGCTCAGCGTCCCCGGTCTGCCGAGCACCGGTTTCAAGTGGCCCGTGGAGGTCGACTACCCGTCTGCGACGGCCGCGCACACCGTCCTCGGCTACTCCACCGACGGGACGGTATTTGAGGCGATGCCCGAGCTCGGCGAGCCCCCACTTCCGGGCGGGCAGCAGCTCGGTGCGTATTTCGACGACGACGGGACGGCCCATGTCCTCACGCGCACTCCGCTCGATCTCTCGCTTTTCGCCGCCGGTGCCTGGGGCGATCCGACCTTCACGTCGCCGACGGGTCCGAGCCTCACGGAGCAGACGCCGCTCGCCGCACTCGTGCATGCCTCCGACCGCACCGTCCTCGTTCTCACGAGGCTCGCCGCGACGGAGCAGACGCGGCTGACCGCGACGATAACGTCGCCGACAGGCACGGCTGTCCCGATTCTGCCGCAGGGAAGCGTGTTCGGCCGCCCGCTGCCGGCGGGGCGTCCGCTCCATCTGGCTCAGGTCGAGCGTGACCGTCCGGGCTCGATCCGCGTCCGGTTCCGCCTCAACGACCGCCGCCTCGCCGCGGGGACGTACACGCTCCGCGTGGTCGCAGTCGACCCGTGGGGAAGGACGAGCGCGCTGCGGTTCCGCTTTACGCTGTCGTAGTGATCGTCGGACTCCTTCAGCCAGGCGAGATGGGCGCGACCATCGGGAACGCCCTCGTCGCCGCCGGGCACGAGGTGCTTTGGGCGTCGGAGGGCCGGAGCGACGCGTCGCGCGCTCGCGCGGAGAGGTTCGGCGACGCGGGAACCGTCGCGGGGCTCGCTGCGCGCGCCGATGTCCTCTTCTCAGTCGTGCCTCCCCACGCCGCGCTCGAGACCGCCCACGCGCTCGCCGGGTTCGCAGGGATCTACGTCGACGCGAACGCGATCGCCCCCGCCACCGCACGCGAGGTCGGCTCCCGGTTCGCGCGCTTCGTGGACGGCGGGATCATCGGCGGCCCGCCGGAGCCGCGCCTCTATCTCTCGGGCGAGGAAGCCGCCACGGTCGCGTCACTCTTTTCCGGCTCGCCGGTCGACGCGCACGTAACCTCGAACGCTTCGGCACTGAAGTGCGCGTACGCCGGCTGGTCAAAAGGCTCGGCCGCGCTGCTCCTCGCGATTCGCGCGTACGCCGAACGCACAGCTGTGTGGGACGACCTCTCAGCGGAGTGGCCTCCGGAGTTGCACGAGCGGCTCGCCTCGGCCGAGCGCTCAGCGAAGGCGAAGGGCTGGCGCTGGATCGGCGAGATGGAGGAGATCGCCGCTGCGCTCGGCAGCGAGGGGCTACCGCCTGGCTTCCACGAGGCGGCCGCCGAGGTCTACCGCGGCTAGCGTTCGCTGATGCCGGTCGGCGCGCCGTAGTCGGCGAGCAGGTCGAGGAACGGCGGCGCGGGGAACGCCTCCGGGCCGAGCACGCCGGCACCGGTCCACGCTCCCGCGTCGATGAGCTCGAGCGCGACAACGGGATTGAAAGCGGTCTGCAGCACGACCGCCTGGTGGCCGTAGTCGCGCATCGCCTGCTCGTTGTCGACGACGTGGTAGAGGTAGGTGCGCCTCGGCCGGCCATCCTTCCCGGTGCCCGTGACGTACGTGCCGGCGCAAGTCTTGCCGCGCATCCGGTCACCGAGCTCGGCCGGATTCGGCAGCGCGGCGGCGACAACGTCGCGCGGCGCGACCTCGATGCCTCTCACGGGAATCGGCTTCGTGCTGTCGAGCCCGAGCTTGTGCAGGGTCTTCAAGACGTCGATGAACTCGTCGCCCAGGCCGTACTTGAACGTGACGCGATTGCACTCGACCCAGCGCGGGATGAGGACGACCTCCTCGTGCTCGACGTTGACGCACTCGAGTGGCCCGATCCCCTCGGGGAAGTCGAACACCTCGGGCTCGGAGAACGGCTCGGTCGTGAACCAGCCGCGGTCTCGCTCCCACACGAGCGGTGGGTTGAGGCACTCCTCGATCGTCGTCCAGATCGAGAACGTCGGAGCGAATTCGTAGCCGTCGACGACGAGGTCGGCGCCGTCGCGCACGCCGATCTCGTCGATCTCGGAGAAGAGCTCGTCGGCCGCGTGGCGGGCGAAGACGTCCGACAGGCCGGGCTCGACGCCGATCCCCGCGAGGCAGAGGACTCCCGCCTCCTGCCAGTGCTCGTCCTGGTCGAGCTGCTCCTGGCCGAGCAGCGTGTCCGCGGCGGACAGCGTCATTGCCATGTCGAGATACGCGACGCGCGCGTCAAGAGCCGCGGCGAGGAGCGGCGGGTTGAAGCGCGGGTCGCAGGCGTTGAGCATCGCATCGGCCTTCTCGGCGCGCAGGAGGCCGGCGACGGCCCCGGCGTCCGACGCATCGACCTGCACAGCGTCGAAGCGGTCGTCGACCGCCGCGGCGCGCTGCGCCCCCGTGAGGTCGACGTCGGCGAGGACGAGACGCTCGACGAAGTCGCGGCGTGCGGCGATCGCGGCAGCAGCAGCGCCCACGCCCCCGGCTCCCACGACGACAACTCTCATTGATGAAAGAGTGTAGGCCGGGACGTGTTCGGCATACGATCGCGCCTAACCAGGGGTCACGAGAAAAGGGGTGTTCGATGAAACGCAGGAACGCGATCGGAGCTGTGCTAGTCGCCGTGCTCGCGCTGGGTGCGGGCATGTACGCATTCGCAGCGCCACGAGCGGGGGCGGCGAGAACGAGCAACACAATTACGCCGGTCACCATGACGATCTCGGCGACCGGTCAGAAGCAGGGTGCGATCACCGGGAAGACTCCCCTCCCGCTCCTGTCGGTCTCACACGAGATCATCTCGCCGCGCGACCCGGCTTCAGGCCTGCCGACCGGGAAGCGACAGCACAAGCCGCTGGTCGTGACGATGGAGTTGGGGCCGACGACGCCGAAGTTCCTCACGGCGCTCGTGAACAACGAGAACCTCCCCACGGTCCAGATCGGCCTGCTGCGCAGCGGCACGCCCGTTGCGACGATCAAGCTGACCAACGCGAACGTGTCGCACTACGTCCTGTCCGACCAGACCGTCCAGTTCGACTTCGTCTACCAGAAGATCACGTGGACGTGGTTGGCCGGCGGCATCACCGCCCAGGACGACTGGGAAGCGACGGTGGGTTAGACCGTCACGGCGCGACACGGCCTGAGCCTCTGGCTCTGGGCCGTGTCGGCCGGCTACCGCGTCTGCGGGAAGCCGAGGTCGACGCGCCGCGTGACGGCAGGAGCTTGCATCCTCTCGGCCATGAGGCGATCCTAGAGTCCTATGTTCGACCTCGATGAACTGCAGCTGGCGGCGCGAAATCACGGCATGCCGCTCGAGCTCCTGCGCGAGCCGATCACGCCGGCTGGGCTCCACTACCTCCTCATCCATTTCGACATCCCGCATGTCGACGCGGACACGTGGCGACTCGAGATCGGCGGTCTCGTTCGGCAACCGCTGGCGCTATCGCTCGCGGATCTCCGCGCACGCCCGGCGCGCACCCTCGCCGTCACGCTCGAGTGCGCCGGGAACGGCCGAGCGCTCATTCCCGACCACAACCCGAGCCAGCCGTGGGTGCGCGAAGCCGTCGGGACGGCCGAGTGGACAGGCACGCCGCTCGCCCCGATCCTCGCGGAGGCCGGGATCGCGGAATCCGCGCAAAACCTCGTCTTCACAGGTCTCGACCGCGGGATCCAGGGCGAGATCGAGCACGACTACGCGCGGAGCCTCGGAGTCGGCGAGGCGCGCGGCAAGGACGTCCTGCTCGCCTACGAAATGAACGGCGCGCCGCTCCTGCCGCAGCACGGTTTCCCGGTGCGGCTGATCGTTCCGGGCTGGTACGGGATGGCGCACGTCAAGTGGCTGCGGGCGATCACCGCGGTCGACGGCGAGTTCGAGGGCTACCAGCAGGCGCACACATACCGGATCATGCGCGACGCCGACGACACGAACGGGCCGTTCGTGGAACGGATGCTGCCGCGCTCGCTGCTCGTCCCGCCGGGGATCCCGGACTTCCTCACCCGCGAGCGGCACGTCACCGCCGGCCATGTCCCGCTCCAGGGCAGGGCGTGGTCGGGCCAAGCACCGGTCGAGAGGGTCGAAGTGAGCGACAACGGCGGTGCGACGTGGGCCGACGCAGAGCTCGAGCCGGCGCTCGGGCCGTACGCGTGGCGCGGCTTCACCTTCGAGTGGGATGCCACGGCCGGTGAGCACGAGCTCTGTTGCCGTGCGACCGACGGCGCGGGAAACGTCCAACCACTCGAGGCAGCGTGGAACTACGGCGGTTTCTGCAACAACGCGGTGCAGCGCGTTCGCGTCACCGTTTCGGCCGGTTAGGCTCGGACCCATGGCGACGACGGAACAGAACTCGCCGCTCGGCGCCCAGGTCAAGGCCGAGGCGAAGAACCACGTCCTCTACTCGTGGTCGGTGCAGGGCGCGCTCGACCCGATCGCGGTCGCCGGCGCCGAGGGATGCTGGTTCTGGGACTACGACGGCAAGCGCTATCTCGACTTTGCGTCCCAGCTCGTCAACGTCTCCATCGGCCACCAGCACCCGAAGCTCGTGGCGGCGATCAAGGAGCAGGCGGACAAGCTCTGCACGATCGGCCCGCCGATGGCGACCGAGCCGAAGTCGACCCTCGCGCGCCTCGTCTCGGAGGTCACGCCCGGCGACATCTCGATGACCTTCTTCACGAACGGTGGCGCCGAGGCGAACGAGAACGCGATCAAGCTCGCGCGCTGGTACACCGGCCGTCAGAAGATCGTCGCCCGCTACCGCAGCTACCACGGCGCGACCGCGGGCTCGATGACGCTCACGGGCGACCCCCGCCGCTGGCCCGCCGAGCCCGGGATCCCCGGCGTCGTGCGGATGCTCGACCCGTACACATACCGCTGCCCCGCCGGCCACCCGGATCCGTGCCCGGTCTGCTCGGGCGCGCCGCACCTCGAGGAGATCCTCTCCTACGAGGGGCCGCACACCGTCGCCGCCGTGATCCTCGAGACCGTGACCGGGACGAACGGGATCATCGTCCCGCCCGACGGCTATCTCCAGTCGATCCGCGAAGTGTGCGACCGGCACGGGATCCTGCTCATCGCGGACGAGGTGATGGCCGGCTTCGGCCGCACGGGCAAGTGGTTCGCGGTCGACAACTGGAACGTCGTTCCCGACATCATCACGATGGCGAAGGGCATCAACTCCGGCTACGTCCCGCTCGGCGCGATGTCGGTGCGCGAGCCGATAGCCGGCTGGCTGCGCGACAACTACTTCGCGGGCGGCCTGACGTACAGCGGGCATCCGCTCGCGTGCGCAGCGGGCGTTGCATCCATCGAGATCTTTCGCGAGGAGGGCATCGTCGAGCACGCCGCTTCGCTCGGGCCGGTCTTCGAGTCCCTCCTCGCCGAGCTCGCCCACAAGCACCCGTCGATCGGCGATGTGCGCGGCCTCGGCTGCTTCTGGGGGCTCGAGCTCGTCAAGAACCGCGAGACGCGCGAGCCGCTCGTCCCGTTCAATGCCTCCGGCGAGGCCGCGGCGCCCGTGGCCCGGCTCGCGAAGGCGGCGCTCGACCACGGTCTCTATCTCATGACCCACTGGAACGTCGTCATGGTCTGCCCGCCACTCGTCATCACGCCGGAAGAGCTGGCCGAGGGCATCGCCATACTCGACGACGTCCTTGCAATCGCAGACGACTACTACGAAGACTGAGACGTGCCCGCGCTGCGCCGCGGCCATGGAGTGGCGCCACGGGACATACCAGTGCCCGACGTGCAGATTCAAGTGGGGCTGCTGTGAAGGAGAGACCGGCGACTGCCGAGACCCGGGCTAGGCTCGAGCAGCTCGAGGAGTCGGGCTTCGACCCGCGCTCCGGCGAGCTCCTCGTGATGCTCTGCTGGCTCGTGCAGGGAGACGTCGCGATTCCCGAGGCGGAGCTCAACGCGGCGCGGCGGCGCGCGATGTTCGTGCTCGCCGCGGGCGGCGACCCGACCCGCGAGCTCGACCTCGGCTCGGTGGCGGCGGAACGGCTCGCGACCGAGCTCGAGACGCCCGAGCGGCGTGCAGCTCTCGGTGCCGCGCTCGACGCCCTCCCCACCGCAGATCTCCCCGCGGTCTCCGGCGCCGTCGAGGCCCTTCGCGCCGAGCCGGAGCTTGCGTGGCGCTCGTTCGCGCTCGCGCTTCTCGCCGACGAGATCACAGAGGAATAGTGGAGGAGGGATTGGCGGGACAGTGGCTGTCCCGCGCTGACGCGCTGCGCATGGCGAGGCGGCGTCCTCAGTCAGCCCGATAGTCAACGACTATCGGGCCTCCCTGCGTCCTTGCCTCGCGGCGCCCAGCACGCCATCGCGGCGAGCACCGTTCCGCCAATCCCTCCTCGGTACCCTGCGGTTCGGTGGCCGCCCGCTCTCGCTCCCGCTTCCGCCTGCAGCCGTACTCTCGCGCGGACGCGCCGTACTTCCGCAGCCCCGGCTTCTACGTCCGCGTCGGCGGCCTCGCCGTGGTCCTCGCCGCCGGAGTTGCGCTGCTGCTCGTCCGCGCCTGGTCGCTCCAGGTGTTGCACGGGAAGGAATACGCGGCCCAGGCGCATCACCAGGCGTACCGCACCGTCGACCTCATCGGCGCGCGCGGCGCCATCGTCGACGACCGTGGCAGGCTCATTGCCGGCACGACCGGCCACGTCGTGATCGACGCCGACGCCGCCTCCCTCGGCAGCCGCGGCGTGCACGGCGTCTGGCATCCAAGCGCTGGCGGCCTGAAGGAGATAGCGCGTCTCGCGAGATTCGCGGGGACGAACAAGCGGCAGCTCGTCCGGCGAATTGCGCACTACGTCCTCCAGGCTCCCTTCGCCCCGGTCGTCGTCATTGCCAACCCGCGGCCGGCGCTGACGAACTACCTCCAGGAGCGCAGCGCGCGATTCCCCGGCTTCAACGTCGCGGAAGCCGCCACCCGCAGCTACCCGCTCGGCGCGTTCGGCGGCTCGTTCCTCGGTCTGCTCGGCCAGATCAGCACGAAGGAGCTCAAGTCGGGTGCCTACGGGAACGCGCAGGCCGGACAGGTCGTCGGCCAGAGCGGCGTGGAAGCGGCGTACGACTCGATCCTCGACGCGGGCTTCCTCAAGGCGCGGATCCCTGTCGACTCGCTCGGACGGATCGTCGGCCAGCTCTCTATGCCAAAGGCGAAGGAGACGCCGACGCTGCAGCTCTCCATCGACACGAACCTTCAGCGTGCGGCCGAGAATGCGATCTACAACGGGATGGCCGATGCGCGCACCGCCGGCTACAGCCCGACGGGCGGCTCGGCGGTCGCGATCGACCCGTGGACCGGCGCGATCAAGGCGATTGCGACCTACCCGACGTTCAACGAGAAACTCGCCGCCACGAGCTCGCATTACCTCTCGAGCCTCTACGCCGATACGACGGGAACGCCGACGCTCAACCGCGCGATCTCGGGCGCGTATCCGACGGGATCGACGTTCAAGCCGATCATCGCCGAGGCCGCCCTCAGCGGCGGGATCATCACGCCGTACACGTCACAGCTCTGCTCGGGCTCGTTCGTGCTCGGGAACCACACGTTCTTCAACGTCGAGCGCGGGGCGTACGAGCTGATGGATCTCCCGACGGCGCTCGAGCAGTCGTGTGACACGTGGTTCTACAGGCTCGGCGACCGGATCTGGGCGGCGGACCCGGCGAAGAAGGCGACACTCATCCAGCACTGGGCGCGCCTGCTCGGGCTCGGAACGACTCCGCCGATCGACCTCACCGGGGCGACGCCCGGCTACCTTCCCGAGCCGAATGCCTACTTCGAGCGGCTCACCGGGACGCCGTATTACGAGGGCCAGGCGATCAACCTCTCGATCGGCCAGGGCGCGCTGCAGGTCAGCCCGCTCCAGCTCGCCGTCGCATACTCGGCGCTGATCAACGGCGGCACGGTCGTCCGTCCCCATGTCGCCGAGGCCGTGATCCGGAACGGCGTGCGGCACGAGCTCCGGTTCAAGCCGGTGCGCAAGGTGCATCTCTCGCCGTCGACATGGGCGATCAAGCAGGGGCTCTACGAGGCGGCAAACAGCCCGTCCGGCACATCGGGCATGGTCTTCGGCGGGTTCACGCCGACGGTCGCGGGCAAGACGGGCACCGCGCAGGCCCCGCCCCTCGACGACCACTCGTGGTACGCGTCGTGGGCACCGTACGGCCACCCGCAGCTCGTCGTCGTCGTGATGATCGAGCATGGCGGCTTCGGCGCCGACGCCGCAGCGCCCGCCGCGAAGCAGATCTACCAGGCGTACTTCAGCGAGAAGCACTGACGCGGGCGGCGCCACCAAACACGACGAGCGCGATGCCGATCCCGAGCATCGAGCCGCCGACGACGTCCGACAGCCAATGGACCTGCAGGTAGGTACGGCTCCAGGCCATGCCGACGATTCCGACGGCGGCAAGCGCCGACCACCAACGGCGCCGCGGCCCTACTGCGGTGAACGTGAGAACAAGGGCGACGCAGGTCGCGCCCGCGTAGGCGGCGTGCCCGGACGGAAACGACGAGCCGAGTGGATGGATGAGGCCATCGGGCGGTCGCGGCCGCCCGACCGCAGCCTTGAGCAGAGCTGAGCTGAGTGAGGTCGAGACCTCCACAACTGCAAAGCACACGAGCGAGAGCCAGCGACGCGCGAGCACGAGAACAAGGCCGACCGCGACGTACAACGGCACCCGTCCGACACCGCGCCCGAGCGCATCGAAGAAGAGCGCCAGGTCTTTCAACAGCGGCCCCTCGATGTCGCGCATGGCCTCCGACCAGCGCTCGTCGATCGCCAGCGGCCCCATGGGCACGACACTCGCCATCACCGCCACCAGTCCGAGCAGCGCGAGACCGAGCCAAAACGCCCGCAGCGGACGTTCGAGCAGCTTCTCCGACTCGTTCGTTCTCCGCATCGCTTCCGCGATTCTCCCGGTACGACGAGTCCCGCTGCTGCTCTAGCCAGACCGGCACACCGATGCGCCGCTTTCCATACGGCTTCCAAACCGCAGCTGGATGAAGCGTCCGCGGCTCACCTGGACCAAGCAAAAGGCCCTGTTTCCAGGGCCTGACCGAGAGCGGATGATGGGACTCGAACCCACGACCTTCTGCATGGCAAGCAGACGCTCTAGCCAACTGAGCTACATCCGCGTGGGCGCGAAGTCTAGCCGAGGGCGGCAGCGTCCAACGCTTCATTGACGAGCTTGTCGGCGAGCTTGTTCTCCTCCCGCCGCACCGCTGTGTACGTGACCTTGCCGACGGCTCGCGCATGCCGCGCCGCCTCGAGCGAGAGCTCGCGGAGCGCCTCGTTCTTCACGCGGTAGACGCCTTGCATCTGCTTCACAAGGAGCTCGGAGTCGGAGACGACCTCGAGCTCCGGCACCTGCAGCTCGGCCGCCTTCGCGAGGCCGGCGACGAGGGCGCGGTATTCCGCGACGTTGTTCGTCGCGACGCCGATCGCCTCGCCGTGCGCAGCGAGCACCGTCCCGTCCTCCGCCTCGAGCACGTACGCGAACGCGGCCGGGCCGGGATTGCCGCGCGCGCCGCCGTCGGTGAAGAGGCGCGCCTTCACTCGACCGGCACGAGCTCGTAGATGTCGAACGCCGGCTCCTCGTACGGATGCGCCTCGCGCAGCGCCGCGACAACGGCGTCCTGCCGCTCCGCCGGGAAGACGGTCTCGAGCCGGAGCTCGGCGACGCGCTCTTCCCGTCCGGCCTGTCCGACGTCGGGCGACGTGCCCGCGCCGCCGAGGAACGTCCCCGTCCCCTCGGCGTACCAGGAGCATCGCTGGTAGAGGCCGATCTGCCCCGCACCGGCGGCGAAGAGCGCCTCGCGCACCGTGTCGAGCGCCTCGCGCGGGACGAAGACAACGAGCTTCCGGTTCACGCCGCGAGCGCGTCGTCGATCGCGCGCAGCGTCGCGTCGTCGAGAGCCACGCCGGAGGCTCCCGCGTTGTCGCGCAGCTGGTCCGGCCGCGATGCGCCGACGATCGGGGAGGCGACGTTCGGCTCGCGAAGAATCCATGCGAGCGACAGCTGCGCAACCGAGAGCCCGAGGCCGTCGGCGATCGGGCGCAGGCGCTGGACGCGCTCGAGGACGTGGTCGCGGTAGAGCTGCATCCACTCCGAGCGCGCCGAAGCCCGCGTCCCTTCGCCGGCCGTCGCACCCGGCGCGTACTTCCCCGTCAGCACGCCCTGCGCGAGCGGCGAGTAGGGGATCTGCGAGACCTCGTTCTCGCGCGACGCCGGGATCACGTCTTCCTCCGGCTCGCGCTCGAGCAACGAGTACTCGGGTTGCGAGGAGACGATCTTTGCGAAGCCGTGTTCACGCGCGAGCGCGACCGCGCTGCGGATCTGCTCGCCGCTCCAGTTCGAGACGCCGATCCAGCGTGCCTTTCCCGCGTCGACGACCTCGGTCAGCGCGCCGAGCTGCTCGTCGAGCGGAACGTCGTCGTCCCATGAGTGGCACTGGTAGAGGTCGACGAAGTCCATCCCGAGCCGCTCGAGCGAGGCGTCGATCTGCTTGAGGATCTGCTCGCGCGACAAGCCGCGGCCTCCGTCCGGCGCCGGAGCGAAGACCTTGGTCGCGACGATGTAGTCCTCGCGCGGCCGGCTCGCGAGTGCCTGCCCGAGGACTTCCTCGGAGCGCCCCGCGCTGTAGACGTTCGCTGTGTCGAAGAAGTTGATGCCAAGCTCGAACGCGACGTCGACGAGCTCGTGTGCAGAATCGTCCGCGAGACTGCCACCGAAGGTCGTCCACGTCCCGAGGCAGATCTCCGAGACGCGCAGGTCGCTGTCGCCGAGCCGGCGGTACTCCATCAGTCCTCCGTATCGATCTGGGCGCGCTGGAGCTTGCCGGAGTAGTCGACGTAGATCGATTTCCACTCGGTGAACACGTCGAGCGCCGCCTGGCCCGCCTCGCGGTGGCCGTTGCCCGTCTCCTTCGTGCCGCCGAACGGGAGATGAACCTCGGCGCCGATCGTGCCCGCATTGATGTACGTGATGCCGGCCTCGAGGTCGCGCATCGCGCGGAAAGCCTTGTTCACGTCGCGCGTGAAGATCGACGACGAGAGGCCGTAGCCGACGCCGTTCGCCACGCGCACCGCCTCGTCGAAGTCGTCGACCGGAATGAGCGCAGTCGTCGGGCCGAAGATCTCCTCGTTCGCGATCCGCATCCCAGCCTCGACGCTGCCGAACACGGTCGGCCGGTAGAAGAAGCCCTTTCCGAGATCGCCGTCCGATGCGATCTCGCCGCCCGTGAGGAGATCCGCGCCCTCGTCCTTGCCGATCTCGGTGTACGAGTGCACCTTCTCGAGCGCGGCGCCGTTGATCAGCGGGCCGATGTCGCTCTCGTCCTCCCAGCCCGGCCCGAGGCGCAGCTTCTCGACGCGGGCGACAAGCCGCTTCTGGAGCTCGTCGTACGCGCCACGCTGGACGATGACGCGCGACGCCGCGGTGCAGCGCTGACCCGAGGTGCCGAACGCCGACCACACGATCCCGTCGACCGCGAGGTCGAGATCGGCGTCGTCGAGGACGATGACCGCGTTCTTGCCACCAAGTTCGACATGGAGATGCTTCAGCCGCTCCGCCGCGGCCTTGGCCACGACGATCCCCGTCTCGCGCGAGCCCGTGAACGTGATGACGGGCACGTCGGGATGACGGACAAGCGCGGCGCCCGCATCCTCGCCGAACCCGTGGACGATGTTGACGACCCCCTCGGGGATGCCCGCCTCGAGGAGCAGATCGACGAACCGCTGCGCGAGCGCGGGCGTGTCCTCGGCCGGCTTGATCACGACGGTGTTGCCGCAGATGAGCGCCGGGATCGACTTCCACGACGGAATCGCGACCGGGAAGTTCCACGGCGTGATCGCACCGACGACGCCAATGGGCACGCGAACGCTCATGTTCCACTTGTTCTGGAGCTCGGACGGCGTCGTCTGGCCCCAGAGGCGCCTGCCCTCGCCGGCCATGTAGTACGTGATGTCGATCGCCTCCTGGACGTCGCCGCCCGCCTCGGCCTTGACCTTGCCCATCTCGCGCGTAACGAGCTCGGTGAGCGCGGCCTTTTCGCGCTCGAGGATCTGCGCGACGCGGAAGAGGATCTCGCCGCGCTTCGGCGCCGGTGTCAGCCGCCAACCGTCGTACGCCGCCTTCGCTGTCGCGACCGCGCGGTCGACGTCCTCGGCGGTCGAACGCGGGAACGCGCCGATCGTTTCGCCGTTCGCCGGACTCGTGCTCTCGAAAGTCTGTGTCGTCGTCGCCATGCGGCGAGACTAGCGACGGCGCTTACTCGGTCGCGTCGGTGTCGTCGGGCGGGTCGGTCTTGGGAAAACGTCCGGGATGCGCGCGGCGGCGGTCACGCGTGATGCGCCGGTTCTTGTTCTCCTCATTGACGTCCTCACCGGCGCGGCGGTCTGGACCATCGCGCCGCTCGATGATCACCGTGACGTTCGGGTTGTCCTCGTAGTAGTCGACCATCTTGTCGTAGAGGTCGGCCTCGAGCTCGCGCGGAATGACGCAATAGATCACGCGGAAAGGGTACTCCTCGCGGACGTATCCCGATACGGGCGCGTGACAGATCGCGCCGCCGCGGCGTATAACGAATGCGATGCGGAGAGGAGCCGCTTTCGTCGCCTGTGCCGCGCTCGCGCTCGAACTGTCCGCCTGCGCGAGTACGCAGCACGCGACAGCCCCGTTGGTACACCGGCTGAGCCCCAGGGTCGCGGCACTGCGCGACCCACAGACGCTGCTGAAACGCATCTCAGTTCCGCCGGGAGCGGCGGCGGATCCGCAGATCGCGACAGGCCCCCTCGGCGGATCGATCGGAGGCTTGAGTGTCGGCGCGCGGCGCGTTTGGCGGATCCCGCTGCCGTACCGAACCGTCCTGCGCTTCTTCGAGCGGCAGCATCCCCGTGGAGCGATCGCCAACTCCAGCCTCCTCGTCGGCCGCGTGCGCTACTTCGGGCGGAACCGCGAGCTCAGCTGGTCATTCCGGCCGATCCGGCGGTTCATCTCTTCGAGAATGCTGCGCGTGGTGGTGCTCGCGCTCTCGCGGGATGCGACCGGGGTCAGGGTCGAAGTCGACGACACCTGGCGCGTGCGCCCACCAAATGAACGCGTGCCGGCCGGCACCCGCACGATCACCGTCCGGCGCTACCCCTCAGAGGGGCTTGTGGCCCTCTCCCGGCGTATCACCCGGCCCCGCGAAGTGAGGCGGGTCGTCCGCTGGTTCGACGCGCTGCCAGTGTTCAGGGGCCCCTACGGAGACTGCCCTGCGATGACGATGTTCGGCCCGACGACGGTGATCAGGTTCCTCTCCGCCACGGGCGGCGCGCTCGCCGAGGCGAGGATTGTCGGCGGCGGTACCGGCGGGGCATGCGGGACGGGCATCGCGGTCAATGTCCGAGGTCGGCACGAGCCGATGCTGGCGGGAAACTTCCTCGAGCGCGTGCTCGCGTTGGTCGGCGTCTCGATCTAAAGCCGCGCGATCTCGGGGACGAGGCGGCCCTCGTCCTCGACCTTCGCGTTCCAGTCCTTGAAGGCCGGCTCGAGCTCGCCCATCTCGTGGCCGCGCCCCTCGAGCCGGATCGGTTGGCCGAGGTCCGGGCTCACGCGGTACTGGTACCAGGAGAGATCCCAGGCGACCGTGACCGCGAGCTCGCCCGTCGTCCCGGAGAGCGGGACGATGCTCGCCTGCGGCACACCAAGGCTCTTCACGATGCCACCCACCGTGCGGCGGTAGGCGCTCGCGTTGAAGATGTCGGCCGCCTCGAGCAGTGCGATTTCCTCGTCCGAGAGGCGGCGGAGGATCGGCTCCTGCTGCGCGAGCGGTTCCTCAGCGCTCGTGCGCGTGATGCCGAAGCGGCTGCCCAGCCCGCGCCTGCGCCGGCGGTCGCCGTTGATGGTCGGCGTCGTCGGCGAGCCCTCCTTCACCCAGCCGGCGTCGAGTGCGGCCTCCTGGCAGAGCGAGCAGACGTCGACGAGCTCCTCTCCGTCGCCTGGCGAAAACCGCACGGCACGCTCGCCCAGAAGCAGCGTCCGCTCGCACACCGCGCACGCACGCGTGGTCGAGATCTTCGTGACCCGCATGGCCGGAACTGTAGCCCCGCTTGCGCAGAATCCCGGGCTCCCGCTACTGTTTCTTACATGTGTCTTTTACATGCAGCGGTTGAAAGGACGAGATGAGAGGTCGCGGACATCGCAGTCGGCGGCACCACCACGGGCATTGGAGCGTCCACGCGCGCGTCGAGCGCTTCGCCGAGCCGGCGCTTCTCCTGCTCCTCCGCGAGCGACCCGCCCACGGCTACGACCTCCTCGCGCGCCTACCGGAGCTGACCGGTGAGCAGCGCGTCGAGATGGGCAACCTCTATCGCCTGCTCCGCGCGCTCGAGGAGGAGCAGCTCGTCTCGTCGGAATGGGACGACTCCTCCCCCGGTCCAGCGAAGCGCCGCTACGCGCTGACGCCCGCTGGCGCGCGCCTCCTCGACCAATGGGTCGAAGCGCTGCGCCGCTCGCAGGAGCGCACATCCGAGTTTCTCAAGCGATACGAGGAAGGGAGGTGAACACATGCACCAGCGCCATCATCGACATCGTCATGAAGGAGGCCGGGGATACGGCCCGCGGATGTTCTTCCGCGGCGGCTTCCCCTCGAGACACGAGCTGAGCGAGCGCCTCGAGAACCACCAGCGCGACCTCGAGCAGCAGCTCGCCGACATCGCCGACGTGCTTACGCACTTGCGCGATCGTCAGGAGAACCAGCCGCAGCAGAGCTAGCGGCTAAACGCACAGCGGGCTGGCGACTGCGTCAGCCCGCCAGGGCGCCTGCGTAGAACTCCGTGATTGCGGCAGTGAAGGCGTGCCGGCTCGTCTCCCACGCGTAGAACATGTGGCCGCCGCCGTAGTGCTGCACGGTGAGTCGCTCGGCCGTGGCGGAGTCGAGCCGCATGAGGTTCCGGAGCCGGTCGGTCGTGTAGTACGGCGTGACCATGTCGAAGTGGCCGTGCGTGATGAACGCTCGCATGTGCGGGTTGAGCACCATGCCATAGCGGAAGCTGTCCGTCGCTCCATCCGGAGGCTCGAAGAAGTGCTTCTTCGAATCCTCTTTCCACGCCTGATTCACCTCGTAGCTGAGGAGGCGGTAGTCGCGGTCGGTCTCGACTCCGATCTCGGAGCGCAGCTGCCTGTTGATCGCCGCCGTGTAGGCCGCGCCGATTCCGGCGAGCGTCGCATCGGGCGCTTCGTGGCCCGTCCGGTCGGGGAATGGATCGGTGGTCGTGATCGTCGCGTCGTAGAGGCCGAGCACCTTGCGCTCGTCGCGTAGCAGCTCGCGAGCGAAGACCTGCTGACGAACGCGCCCCTCGGCGCGCGTCACGAAATCGACCGGGAGGCCGAGGAAGTCGGCGAGCCGGGAGAGGATCCGCTCGCGTTCGGAAGCGTCGAGCGACGCTCCACGCACGAGGAACATCGAGTAGTCGCCGGCCGCGAACTCCTCCGCCGCGGCGCGCACCTCGTCCTCCGACGCTCCCGCGGGGAGCGCGCGTCCGCGGCCGTGATGCGCGGCTGCGCCCGCCATCGTCGGCAGGATGTCGACCCACTGGACGACGCCGTAATCGTTCATGTCGAGGCCGCCGAGCTCGAGCGCAGGTGAGATGAGAATCGCGCCGTTCAAGCCGATCCCCGCATCCTCCTGCAGCATCCGCACGAGCCGGCCGACGCGGTAGCCGCCGTAGCTCTCGCCGGCGATGAAGATAGGCGCGCCCCAGCGGTTGTTCTCCGACAGCCAGCGCGTCATGAACTCGCAGAGCGACTCGAGATCGCGCTTCGGGCCGAAGTACTCGTCCTCGGGCTTCTTCGCGTCGTCGTTCTTCTTCTCGTCCTTGTTCTCGTCGTCGGAGACGATGCGGCTGAAGCCCGTGCCGACCGGGTCGACGAACACGAGGTCGGTGAACGCGAGCCACGACGACTCGTTCTCGACGAGCTTCGGCGGCAGCGGCGGCAGCGTCCCATCGGCGGGAAAGTCGACCCGCTGCGGGCCGATCGCGCCCATGTGGAGATACGCCGACGAAGCTCCCGGCCCGCCGTTGAAGACGAACGACACGGGACGCGACTTGTCGCCGCCGTCGGCGACGTAGGAGACGGAGAAGATCTCGGCGGAGGGCTTCTCCTTCTTGCGCAGGACGTAGAACTTCGCCGTCGCCGTGTAGTCGACCGGCGGCTTGCCGCCCTTCCAGGCGCCCTTCGTCTCGGCGCCCTTCGGCGCCTCGTATTCCTTCGGAGCTTGATCTCCGTCCCCCGCCGGCATCAGACCTTCGCCTCTTCACGCTCGCGCTTCGTCTGCTCGATGATCTTCTGCGCGACGTGAGTCGGGACTTCCTCGTAGCGGAGGAAGTGCATCGAGTAGTCGCCGCGGCCGCCCGTCATCGAGGTGAGCGCCTGCGCGTAGGTGAGGATCTCGGCCATCGGCACCTCGGCTTTGATCGTCGTCATCCCGCCCGCCGGCTCCATCCCCTGCAGCCGTCCGCGCCGCGAGTTGAGGTCGCCGTTCACGGCTCCGACCGTCTCGTCGGGCGCCGTCACCTCGAGCTGCATGATCGGCTCGAGGAGGACGGGATCGGCCTTCTGGTACGCCTCTTTGAACGCGAGCGAGCCGGCGATCTTGAACGCCATCTCAGAGGAGTCGACGTTGTGCTCCATGCCGTCGATCAAGGTGACGCGGATGCCGTAGACAGGCGCGCCTGCGAGATCGCCGTGCTCCATCGCCTCGCGCACGCCCTTGTCGACGGCCGGCCGGTAGCCCTGGGAGATGACGCCGCCGACGATCTTGTCGACGAACTCGTAGGTCTGCGCTCCCTCGCCGTCGTCCACGATCGGCTCGATGAGGATCTCGCAGTCGCCGAACTGACCACGACCGCCCGTCTGCTTCTTGTAGCGGTGACGGGCGCGCGCCTCCTGCCGGATCGTCTCCTTGTACGGGACGCGCGGCGGGTGGAGCTCAACGTCGACATGGAAGCGCGTGTGCAGCCGGTCGACCGCGACTTCGACCTGCATCTGCGAGAGGCCGGAGAGGAGCTGCTCGCCGGTCTGCGGGTCGCGCCGCATCTGCAGAGTCGGATCCTCCTCACTGAGCCGGCGCAGGCCGGTCGCCATCTTCTCCTCGTCGCCCTTCGCCTTCGGCGTGATGGCAAAGCTCATGACGGGCTCGGGGAAGTCGATGTGCGGCGGCTCGACGGGAACCTCGTGGTCGACGAGCACGTCGCCCGTGACGACGTCTTTGAGCTTCGCGACCGCACCGAGATCGCCGATGGCGAGCTCGTCGACCGTCTCGGAGTCCTTGCCTTGCAGGAGCAGCACCTGGCCGAGGCGTTCCTTCGCGTGGGTGCGCGGGTCGACGAGCGTCGTGTCGCCGTGCACCGGGCCGGCGAGGACGCGGAAGGTGCTGATCCGTCCGGTGAACGGATCGGCGATCGTCTTGAAGATGAACACCGCCTCTTTCGCGTCGCCGAACTCGATCGTCGTCCCTTTGCGCGCCGGCGACGGGACGCCCTCGACGAGCAGGTCGAGGAGCGCGGTCGAGCCGAGGTTCTTCGAGGCGACGCCGCAGCCGACGGGATAGAGCTCGTCACGCGTCACGGCGGCCTTGAGCGCATGCGCGACCGCCTCGGCCTCCAGCTCCTCCCCTTCGAGATAGCGCGCCATGAGCTCCTCGTCGGTCTCGACCACGGCGTCGAGGAGCTTCTCGCGGTGCTCCTGCACAAGCTCGGTCATCGAGTCAGGAATCGGCTGCGGCCCGCCTTCCTTCCCGCCCGACGGATCCATGTACGCGCACATGTGAAGGAGGTCGACGACGCCGGTGAGCTCGTGCTCGGCGCCGATCGGCAGCTGGATGGCTACGCAGCGGTCGGAGAGTTGCGTCCGCGCGGCCTCGAGTACGCGGTAGAAGTCGGCGCGCTCGCGGTCGAGCATGTTGATGAAGACGACGCGCGAAAGCTCGTACTCCTCGGCGCGTTTCCAGACGCGGCTCGTGTTGACCTCGATGCCCATGACGCCGCTCAGGACGACGACGACCCCCTCGACGACCCGCAGCGCCGCGTACGTGTCGGCCTGAAAGCCGGCGTCGCCGGGCGTGTCGACGAGGTTGATCTTGCGGTCATGCCACTCGAGGTGGCAGAGCGAGCCGGAGAGCGACATGGCGCGCTTCTGCTCGTGCTCGTCCCAGTCGGAGACGGTCGTCCCCTGCTCGATGGTCCCGAGCCGGTTCGTCTTTCCCGCCTGAAAGAGCAGCGCCTCGACGAGCGAAGTCTTCCCGACGCCGCGATGGCCGGCGACGGCGATGTTCCGGATCTTGGCGGGCTCGGTGGCAGCCATACGGGACACGTCCTCCTGGTCGATTCCGGGAGGCATCGTATCGAGCGCGAGATGCGCGGATGAGTGGCGCTAGCCGAGCGTGGCGGCGGCGCCGAGGTGCGCCTTGAGGCGGAGGATCGCCTTCGTGTGGAGCTGGGAGACGCGCGACTCGGTGACGCTCAGGACTTCCCCGATCTCGCGGAGCGTCAGCTCTTCGTAGTAGTAGAGCGTCACGACGAGCTTCTCGCGCTCGGGAAGGAGCGCAATCGCCTCTGCGAGCGCCTCCTTCTGCTCGGTGACCGAGAGGGCTCCCTGCGGGTCGGGAGCACTCTCATCCTCGAGCGTGTCGATGAGCGCGACCTGGTCGCCCTCACCGCCGGACACCGTCCACAGCTCGTCGAGCGCGGCGATCGACGAGCGCGCGATGTCGCTGAGGCTGTCCTCCAGCTCTTCTGTCGTGATGCCGAGCTTCTGCGCGATCTCCTCGTCGGTCGGTGCACGCTCAAGCTTCTTCTCGAGCTCGGCGATCGCGCGCTCGATGTCGCGCGCGCGGGCGCGGACGGAGCGCGGCACCCAGTCCATCGCACGCAGCTCGTCGATGATCTGACCCTTGATCCGCGCGATTGCGTACGTCTCGAACTTGATCTCGCGCGTCGGGTCGAAGCGCTCGATCGCGCCCATCAGGCCGAGGAGCCCGTACGAGACGAGATCGCCCTCGTCGACGTGCGCAGGCAGGCCGGAGCCGAGCCGCCCGGCGACGTACTTGACGAGCGGCGCGTAGGTCAGGATCAACCGATCGCGAAGCTTCTGGTCACCGGTGCGGCGGTAGTCAAGCCACAGTGCCTGGGTCTCGTCGACCTGCGCCACCACGAGAGAAGAATACGGCGTCGGGTGGCGGTCTCCTCACTTCCTGCGGCGAAAGGCCGCGCGCGCGAGCGAAGCGAGCCAGCACGCGACCACCGCGGCGGCCGCCCCGATGAGGAAATGCGGGGTGCTCGTACCGCTTGCGAAGGCGTATGCGGCGAGCGCCGCGAGCGCCGCGGCAAGGACGGCGAAGAGCCCGGTCATGGCCATCCCGCGACCATAGACGCGGAAACAGGCCCGGTACACTGCGCCCGGCACAGGGGCGTAGCTCAGTTGGTAGAGCGGCGGTCTCCAAAACCGTAGGTCGCAGGTTCGAATCCTGTCGCCCCTGTAGACGCTTCGCTTGCGCTCGCTTCACGGGGGAAACCAGGTTGGCTAGTGGGCAATGAATGTAGAAGCTATCGGGCGGCTTCCGAGGCAGCCGCCCGAAGCGCTACGGTAGCGCTGTGACCCGCAAGCCGACCGACGACGACGCGACGAAGAACCTCCGCCCCGACGACGAGCGGCAGACAGCGCCGAAGGGGACGAAGATCGGCCTCCTAGGCCGCGACAAGGTGTTGGGCGACTTCCGCAAGATCGCGGGCGGTAAGAAGCCCTAAGACCCCGGGCTAGTCTCCACGTGTGGAGCAACCGGCCGACTCTAGCGTCAGCGATCCCCGTCGCCAACTACTCCTCCCGCGCCTTCTGGGTCAAACCGAAGCTGCGAATACAAGTGGACGTATCCGCAGGCATTGCAGATTCGCGCGCCGCAGAACAGCCCACTGACCAATCCCCACTCGCTTTGAGTACGGTCGTCGTCTCCAAGCTCCAAGAGGATGTAGCGACAGTCGGAGTAGCTGACCTCCGACGACCCGCACGATAGGCAGTTGAGGTTCGCGCGTGCCGTTCGGAGATGGGAGGCGAACTTTAGGAGGTCGAAGGGCACTTTTGACCTAGCGTGGCGTCGCGGTTGCGGAACTCGCGAGTAGCTGCGTGAACATCGCGCGGTCGTCGTCGCGGTGGTTCCAGCGCCAAACCCACTCGTTCAGGTAGCCCGAAAGCCAGCGCGACGAGATTGAGTGATGCGTCCCGCGCACGTCGGTCTTGAAGTGACCGAAGAAGCCCTCGACTGTCTGCGTGTGGACGTTCCCACTGACGTAGACACGTTGCGAGTGATTGATGCGATGGTGGATGTAGCGACCGGTCTTCATCATCGGGTCGTAGCCCGTCCAGTCATCCGTGTAGACCATCGAGCCGGGCAGAATGAATGACTCGACGGTGGGACTCGCGTCGCCGCGATGCTTGACGACGGTGGCGCGGATACTCCCGCCGCGCTCGACGGCGGCGACAACGATGGGGCGCTTCTTCCAGTACGGGCCGGGGAACTGGACGCCCTCTCTGCGGAGCCTGCGCCGGTCCGACTCGCGCATCTTGCCGCCGATGAACGTCTCGTCGGCTTCGACCTCGCCCGAGAGCGGCGTCGAGTCCTGCTCCATCAAATGCTCGCGGATCAGGTGGAGCATCCGTAGCGCGGTCTTGTAGTTGCAGCCAAGCTCGCGCTCAAGCTGCTTCGCGGCGATCCCGCAGCGCGAACTCGATACCAAGAACATCGCGTAGAACCAGTCCGTCAACGGCCGCGACGACTTATGGAAGATCGTTCCGGCTGTGGGATGGATGTGGTGGCCGCAGCCGGTACACGTCCACGACTGACGCTGCTGCTTCGTCGCGTACCGCTTGAAGCTCCGCTCCTGTTTGCACTTGGGGCAGAGGGCGTGCTCGCCGTCCTCGGCGTAGCGAGTCCGCCAGAGCCATTCCAAGCAGGCGTCGTCGTCGGGGAACTCGGCGCGGAAGTCGTGGACCGAGTAGAGCGACTGCGAGGACTTCGCGCGGACGGGGTTTTTGCGATTCGCAGGAGGCATTTCTTACCCCGTACTGTATAAGGCGCGTCGGACGACATAGCCCCTATTTCGGAGCTTCTACCCTCGCGTCCCGCTGACCAACATCTGTGAAAAATGCCATGAGACGGGGTGCCGCTGGCGGGTAGGATTCTTCATAGACAGGCCGGTGCCCCCGAGAGACGGTGCGTCTTGGTCACTAGCCAATCCGTCTCTCGGGGGATTATCGTCCGGCCTTCAACGTGCCCCGGTAGCTCAGCGCATAGAGCAGCGGTCTACTAAACCGCGTGTCGTGGGTTGGAATCCCACCCGGGGCACTTATCTCTAAATCCTCGTTACCTCCAGAAGTGCGAGAACTACGACAACTCCAACTATCATCATACTACAGACCTCCGCGAAACCCCTGCTAATCGCGTTATCTCGGTTTCGTGTGTTTGGCGCTTCTACACGCATTGCCCACTAGCCAACCAGGTTTCCCCCGTGGGCCCCCTTCTTCGACTTCGGGTCCCGACACGACTGCGCCGCGCCCGCTCATGTCGGGCGCGGCGGCGAAAAGGCGGGAGGCCCCTGACGGGGCCTCCCGGACGAACGTGAGTTTCTCGGACGTTCTCTAGTTGCCGACGCAGATGAAGGCGATCGTGTCGTGATTCGCCGCCGGCCCCATCGTCGAGAGCGTGAACGCCGTGCCGCTCGTATTCACGAGCTTCCCTTGGTTTGAGTTCGTGGCGTCGCTGATGGTGCAGACGTACGACGCTGCCGAGGTGAACGCGGCCGAACCGGTAAGCGTCACCGTACTCGGGCCGTTCGTGTTCGGCATTGTGAACGTGCCGGTGACAACATGCGCCGACGTCTGAAGCGTGCCGGCCGTGTTGTAGAGCGGGAGACCGGCGGGGCCTGACGGACCCGAAGGACCGGAGGGACCAGAAGGACCGGACGGCCCTGACGGACCCGAATCACCCGCGGGACCCGACGGCCCGGACGGCCCCGAGACACCCTGCGGGCCCGAGGGACCCGACGGACCCGAAACGCCCGCAGGCCCGGACGGTCCCGAGACACCCTGCGGCCCCGAAGGACCGGACGGACCCGAAACACCGGCAGGCCCCGAAGGACCGGACGGACCCGAGACACCCTGCGGACCCGAAGGACCGGACGGACCCGAAACACCCGTCGGACCCGCAGGCCCCTGCGGACCCGAGAGACCCTGCGGACCCGAAGGACCGGACGGACCCGAAACACCTGTCGGACCTGCAGGCCCAGACGGGCCTGAAATCCCCGCCGGACCAGTGAGGCCTCTCGGTCCGCGGTGTCCGCGCAGCCTGGCGATTGCGCGGTGTGTCAGCTTGTACAGCGGAATCGAGTGGTTCTCGATCGACTTCCCGGAGATCAGCGTGCTGGCCACGGCGGCTCCGCCGCCGAGCGCGACAAACAGCGCCAGCAACGCAACGATCATCGTAGGGCTCTTCCACCTCTTCAACAGTTCCTCCTCAGATTGGACCGGCCGCGGCCCGAACCCGCCGCGCAGATTTCGGTATTTCTTCTCCGCCCGGCACCGTACTCCTAGGCCCAGACGGCATTGCTCGTGCTTTCCCGGCTCAGGCGGTTTGCAGCGCAAGCTGGCGGAAGTCGCCGAGACCCGAGACGCCGACGCCGACCAGGCGCAGCGCTCCCGGCCGGTCGCGCAGGCCGCGGTCGAGCAGATGGCAGGCGAGGTCGCCGATTGTCGCGACGTCGTCGATCCCGGTGTCGAGCGACGTCGAGCGGCTGCGGATCGAGAAGTCGGCGTAGCGGAGCTTCGTCGTCACCGTCCGGGCGACCTGGCCGCGGCGTTGGAGCGCCTCGGCGACCTCTGCGGCCATGCCGCGCAGCTCGTCATGAAGACGCTCACGGTTGGAGATGTCCCGCTCGAAGGTGTTCTCGACGCTGATGGAGATCCGCTCGGAGCCGTGCTCGAGCCCACGCGGGTCGATCCCGCGCGCGCGGTCGCGGAGCATCATCCCGACGCTACCGGCGAGGACGCGGCGGAGCCCGTCGTCGTCGAGCGCCGCAAGCTGCCCGATCGTCTCGATGCCCGCCGCGAGGAGCCGCTGCTCGGCCTTCGGGCCCACGCCCGGCAGCCGCCGGACAGCGAGCGGTGCGAGAAATGAGCGCTCTTTCCCCGCCGGAACGACGACGAGGCCGCCCGGCTTGCGCGCGTCGCTCGCGATCTTCGCGACGACCTTGCACGGCGCGACGCCGAGTGAGCACGTGAGGCTCGTCGCCGCGCGTACCGCCGTCCGGACCGCCTCGGCGATGCCCCGGGCCGCGAGGAAATCCCCGGCGACTTCTCCGAGGTCGAGATAGCCCTCGTCGGCCCCCGTCTGCTCGACGGTCGGGACGATGCCGCGCACCGTCTCCCATACGCTGCGCGAGTACTCGCGGTAGAGCGAGTGCCGCGGCCGGACGAAGACCGCCTGCGGGCAGCGGCGGAGCGCTTCGGCGCAGCTCATCGCGGAGTGGATCCCGAACTTCCGCGCGTTGTAGTTCGCGGTGGCCACCACCCCACGCCCGTGCGGATCACCTCCGACGATGAGCGCCTGAGAGCGGAGCTCGGGGTTCTCGAGCTCCTCGACCGCAGCGAAGAACGCGTCAAGGTCGAGGTGCGCGACGATGCCCGGAACAGCCATGCGAACAAGCGTACGCTCGGGTCCCGACGGGACACGTCCGGTAGCTGCTACCGGACATGTGCGCCGGGGACCTGGCTCGTTAGGCTCCGGGCGTGGCTGTTCTCACCTCGCAGATCGACCGTGCCGCCGACGAGTTCGCGCGGCGCCGCGAACGGATGGAGGAGCTCGTCGCCGAGTTGCGCGAGCGCACGGCCGAGGTCGCGCGTGGCGGCGGTGAGAAGGCGATGGAGCGCCATACCTCCCGGGGCAAGCTCCCGGCGCGCGAGCGGATCGACCGTCTCGTCGATCCCGGCACCGCGTTCCTCGAGCTCAACGCGCTCGCGGCTTCGGACCTCTACGACGGCGGCGCCCCGAGCGCCGGCGTGGTCACCGGGATCGGCGTCGTCGAGGGACGCGAGTGCGTGATCGTCGCGAACGACGCGACGGTCAAGGGCGGCTCGTACTTCCCGCTCACCGTCAAGAAGCACTTGCGCGCGCAGGAGATCGCCGAGCAGAACCGGCTCCCGTGCCTCTATCTCGTCGACTCGGGCGGCGCGTTCCTACCCCTTCAGGCCGATGTCTTCCCCGACCGTGACCATTTCGGCCGAATCTTCTTCAACCAGGCGCAGATGTCCGCGAAGGGGATCCCGCAGATCGCCGTCGTGATGGGCTCGTGCACCGCCGGCGGCGCGTACGTGCCGGCGATGTCGGACGAGACGGTGATCGTGCGCGGGACAGGGACGATTTTCATCGGCGGCCCGCCGCTCGTGAAGGCCGCGACCGGGCAGGACGTGACCGCGGAAGAGCTCGGCGGAGCAGACGTCCACGCGCGCCGCTCCGGCGTCGCCGACCACTACGCGACGTCCGACGAGCACGCGCTCGCGATCGCGCGCGGCATCGTCCGCAACCTCGACGCACCGCGCCCCGACGCCAGCTGGGACGTCGCCGAGCCGGAGGATCCGGTACTCGACCCCGCCGACCTGTACGGACTGATCCCGGAGGACTTCCGCCACCAGGTCGACCCGCGCGAGATCATCGCTCGCATCGTCGACGGCTCGCGCTTCCAGGAGTTCAAGGAGCTCTACGGGGAGACGCTCGTCACCGGCCTCGCCCGCGTCGAGGGCTTCCACGTGGGGATCCTCGCGAACAACGGCGTCCTCTTCGCGGAGTCGGCGCAGAAGGGCGCGCATTTCATCGAGCTTTGCTGCAAGCGGCGCATCCCGCTCGTCTTCCTGCAGAACATCACGGGCTTCATGGTCGGAACGGAGTACGAGGCCGGTGGAATCGCACGCGACGGCGCCAAGCTCGTGATGGCCGTCGCGAACGCGCAGGTGCCGAAGTTCACCGTCGTGACGGGCGGCTCGTTCGGCGCGGGAAACTACGCGATGTGCGGGCGCGCGTACGGGCCGCGGCAGCTCTGGATGTGGCCGAACGCGCGCATCTCCGTCATGGGCGGCGATCAGGCGGCGACGGTGCTCTCGATGGTCGGCGAGGTCGACGAGGACGAGATTCGGGCGAAGTACGAGGAGGAGGGCAACCCGTACTACTCGACCGCGCGGCTCTGGGACGACGGCATCATCGACCCGCTCGACACGCGCCGTGTCCTCGCGCTCGGCCTGGCGGCCGCGCGCAACGCCCCGATTCCCGAGACGACGTTCGGCATCTTCCGGATGTGATCGCGCGCGTCCTCATCTGGAACCTCTTCGACTCGAAGACGACGCTCGAGGAGCTGCTCGAGCACCTGCCGCTGCTGCCGGACGGCTCGTACTGGATCTCGAACCCCACCTCCGACCGCTTCGGCCTCGTCTGGATCGGAGACGATCCGCCCGACCTCGGGGGCTTGCCCGAGCTGATCGGCGCCGACCCCGTAGTCGCAGAAGAGTTCGACGTCATCGAGTGAGCCGTCGCTCGAGCTGGCCGGCGATGGTCGTCGCGACGCTCCTGTTCGCCTTCTCGCTCTACGCCGTAAAGCGATGGCTTGAGCAGGGGATGCTGTCGGACGTCGAGGGCTACCACGCCTACGCGACGTACATCCGCGCCGGGAACATGCCGTACAGCGACCTCCCGAAGACGGTGCTTGCGTATCCCCCCGCGGCGCTCGTCCCGTGGCTCCTCGCGTCGTACATGAGCTGGAGCTACGCGACCTCGTTCACGATTCTCATGGGCCTCTGCGGCGCCGGCTGCATCGCGCTGATCGCAATGACACTGCGGAGGGCCGGCGCGAGCAACGGACGGGTGTGGGCGGCACTGCTCCTCTTCGCGGTCTCGCCGGTTGTGCTCGGTTCCCTGTTCGGGACGCGCTACGACCTGTGGCCGACAATGCTTGCGCTCGGCGGTTTGGCGGCACTCGTCTACGACCGCCCGATCCTCAGCGGCGCGCTGCTCGGGCTCGGCTTCGCCGCGAAGCTCTGGCCCGGAATCTTGCTCCCGCTTGCGGTCGTTCACCTCTGGCGCCGTCGCGGCGGGGGGACGGCGGCCGTGGCCGTCATCTCGTTCGTCATCGTGGTGGAGGCATGCTTCCTCCCCTTCGCGATCCTCGAGCCGCGCGGGCTCTGGTCGAGCATCTCCGGACAGTTCAACCGGCCGCTGCAGGTCGAGAGCCTTGGCTCGGCCGTGCTCATGGCCGCCGAGCATCTCGGGCTGGCGACGTACAGGACCATCGACGCGGGCGGCGGGCAGGCGCTCAGCGGGAGCGGCGCCGCGCTCGCTGCGAACCTTTCGACTGCAATGGAAGTCCTCGCCGTCGTCGGAATCCTCGTCGTCTATGCGCGCCGCCGCACGCAGTCGCCGGAGGCGCTCCTCATGGCCGCGGCGGCGACGGTCGCCTCCCTCGTGGCGTTCGACAAGGTGCTCTCGCCGCAGTACCTCATCTGGATCGTCCCCTTCGTCGCCCTCGCGTCCGGCCGCGTCGGCATCGCCGCGGCGGCTTTCCTCGTGCTCGCGCTCGGCCTGACGCAGTCGTGGTTCCCGTGGAACTACTGGGATCTCGCGACCGGGCACGAGTCGCCGTGGTCGTGGTACCTCCTTGCGCGCGACCTGTGCCTCGTCGCGCTGGCGGCGGTCCTCGTTGCCGGGCTTCAGCCGCGGATGAGGTTGCGCAGGAGGAAGAGCACGTTCGCGGGCCGTTCGGCGAGCCTCCGCATGAGATAGCGGTACCAGTCGGGGCCGTAGGGCGCCGCAACGAGCACGGCGTAGCCGCGGCGGACGAGGTCGAGCTGCAGCGTGGGCCGAACTCCGTAGAGCATCTGGAACTGGAACCGCTCCGCCGGGATCCCGTGCTCGGTCGCAAACGCGATGGCGCGCTCGATGAGCGTCTCGTCGTGCGTCGCGATCGCAGTGAAGCCGCCACTCGTGAGCGCGCTTTCGAGGAGCCGGACGTAAGCCGCGTCGACGTCGCTCTTCTCCGGGTACGCGACCTCAGCCGGCTCGAGGTACGCGCCCTTCACGAGGCGTAGGTTCGGTGCGAGGGGCGCGAGCGCCGCGAGGTCGGCCTCGCTGCGATAGAGGTAGGACTGGAGCACGGCGCCGACGTTGTCATGGCCCGCCTCGCGGAGCCTGCGGTAGATGCGCAGCGTCGGCTCGACGCGCGCCGACTCCTCCATGTCGATGCGGACGAAGTTGCCGTGCTCGGCCGCGCGGGCGACGAGCGCGGCGACGTTCCGGTGTGCGAGCTCCTCGTCGAACGCGAGGCCGAGGTGCGTGAGCTTGAGCGCGACGTTCGTGCGGAGACCTTCCGCCGCGATCCGGTCGAGCAGCTCGCCGTACGCGGCGACTACCGCGGCGGTCTCGGCCTCGGTCGTGACACCCTCACCGAGCAGCGTCGTGTTCGTGAGAAGGCCCTTGTCGTTCAGGCCCCGGAGGACAGGCACAGCGGTGTCGAGGCTTTCCCCGGCGACGAAGCGCGAGGCACCGAGCCGGAAGCCGTATCTCTGGACGAAGCGGCCGAGGCGCGGGCTGTCCGCCGCCGCCAAAAGGAGCTTGCGCCCGACGCTCAACGCGCGCCTGTCAACCCCAGGCCCGGACGATCCGCTCGACCTCGGCCTGCTCGGGAGGGCGAAGCCCGCGTAGCGGCGCCCGCACCTCGGGCGCTACCGGCACGCCGCGCAACCCGAGCGCCGTCTTCGACGCGGCGTGGAAGGGCAGAGCTTGAAGCGAGGAGCGGAGAGCCGCCGCGCGTGCACCGTTAGCCTTGGTCGGCTCGCGGACGAGCGGCACGACAGCGTCGGGGAAGCTTCCCGCGAGACCGGAGACCGCTCCCGCTGCTCCAGCCGCGAGCCCCTGCACGAGGAGCGATTCGGCGCCGATGAACACGTCCAGGCCGTCGAGCAGGTACGGCTCGACCTTCTCCCACGGACTGTCGGAGACCTTCATCCCCGCGAGGTTCGGCGCGCGCTCGCGCAGTCGCTCGATTACCGCAAGCGGGATGGCGTACCCGCTGCGCGCCTCGAACTCGTAGACGTAGAACGGCACCGGAGCGCACACGCTCGCCGCTGCCTCGAGGTGCGCGAGCAGCTCGTCCTCGTCGAGCGGAAAGTACGGCGGAGCGATGACGGCAATGGCATCGGCGCCGATCGACGCAGCATGCTCCGCGAGCGCGACGGTGTCGGCGGTCGTCTGCGCGCCGGCGTGCACGGCAACCTGCAGCCGTCCGCGACCGGCCTCGACAAACGCGGCGGCGATCTCCCGTCGCTCGTCCGGAGAGAAGAGGACGCTCTCGCCGGTCGTGCCGAGCGCAAGTAGCCCGTCGACTCCGTGTCCGGCGAGGAACTCGACATACGGCCCGACGGCCGCAGAGTCGAAAGCGCCGTCACGAAGCGGCGTTACGGCGGCGGCGACGGCTCCCTTCAGCACCGCCCGAGTCTAAGCTCCTCGCCGTGACGAAGAACCTCACGACCGAGCGCGACGGCGACATCCTCCGCATCACTCTCGCCCGGCCCGACCGCCGCAACGCGTTCGACGCGGCGGTCATCGCCGAGCTCGCGGCGGCGTTCGTCGACGTCGGCCGCGCACGCGCGGTCGTCCTCGCCGGCGACGGGCCGAGCTTCTCCGCCGGCGCTGACGTCGAGTGGATGCGCTCGTCCGCCGAGCTCTCCTACGACGAGAACGTCGCCGACGCGAACGCGCTGCGCGCGATGCTCGAGGCGATCGACTCGTGCCCGGCGCCCGTGGTCACGCGCGTGCAGGGTAACGCGCTCGGCGGCGGCGCAGGCCTGGTCGCGGCGTCGGATGTCGCGATCGCCACGCCGGACGCCGTCTTCTCCTTCTCGGAGGTGAAGCTCGGGATCATCCCCGCGGTCATCTCCCCCTTCGCGCTCGCGAAGATCGGCCCGAGCGCCGCGCGCCGCTACTTCCTCACCGGCGAGCGGTTCGACGCCGAGGTCGCGCTGCGGATCGGGCTCGTGCACGAGGTTGCGGACGACCTCGACACGGCGATCGACCGCGTCGTCGGCGAGTTGCTGAGTGCCGGACCACTCGCAGCGCGCTGGGCGAAGCGGCTCGTGCGCGAGCGCCCCGACGGCCCAGAGACCGCCCGTTGGATCGCCGAGCGGCGCACGAGCGAAGAAGGACAAGAGGGCCTCCGAGCCTTCCTCGAGAAGCGCCCGCCGGCCTGGCGTAACTAGACCGTTCGAGGGCTTACGTAAGCCCGCACAACCGCCGATACAGAAGGCCACATGATCAGTGGTGGCACTTCGGTCGCGGTCCCGTTCCCGAGCTCGGTTCAGGTTCGGCCTGGCTCGCTCGTTCGGTTTGGGCTGCTCGCCTGCCTCGTCGGAGCGCTGGCCGCCTCGGGAGGGGGCCCCGCCGTGCGGGCCGCTCCGGCCGCTCAGCCGTCGAGCTGGTCGCGGCTGCCGTTGGCCGCACGCGGGCCGGTCTCTGCGGCAGTCGCAAGCCACGACCCGAGCTACCGGATCTCTCGTTCCGCGAGCGGCCTCACCGCGCGCAATCCCGCTCAGGGGTTGCAGCTCCGGTTCTCGTCCGCCGGCGTCGGCGTCCGGACCGGCACGGGGGAGCTGCGGCTCGGACTGCGAGCGGTAGGTCGGGGCGAAATCGCGCGGCGACTCGGCCCGGTCGAGCCGAACGTCTCGGCCCCGAACCGGACCGTGTACCGCCGAGCGGGATTGTCGGAGTGGTATGCGAACGGCCCGCTCGGACTCGAGCAGGGGTTCACGCTTCAGCGCCGCCCGGCCGGCCGCGGCGAGCTGTCGTTCACTGTCGGACTCAGCGGTTCGTTGGCCGCTGGAGCGATCCAGCATGGCCAGACGGTGTCGTTCGGTCCGCTCGTCTATCGCGGCCTCGCCGTGACCGACGCGCGCGGGCGAACGCTGCCGGCCCGTATGCAGCTGGTCCGAGGCCGGCTTGTGATCACCGTCGCGGACCGCGCGGCACGCTATCCCGTCCGGGTCGACCCGTTCTTCCAGGCTGCCGAGCTCCTCGCCTCCGACGGCAAGGCAGGCGACAACCTCGGCGCGAGCGTCGCCGTAAGCGGCAATACGATCGTCGCCGGCACCCCGTACCACACAGTCGGCGGCAACCTCTACCAGGGTGCGGTGTACGTGTTCACCGAGCCCAGCGGAGGCTGGTCAACCGCCACGCAGACCGCCGAACTGACCGCCTCCGACGGAGTGGCTAACGACAATCTCGGCTGGAGCGTCGCCGTAAGCGGTGACACGATCGTCGCCGGCGCCATCAACTACAACGGCGGTCAACCGGGCCAAGGCGCGGTGTACGTCTTCGCGGAGCCGGACGGCGGCTGGACGAACGCCACCCAAACCGCCGAACTGACCGCCTCCGACGGAGCGGCAAACGACAATCTCGGCTGGAGCGTGGCGGTAAACGGTCCCACGATCACCGCCGGTGCCCCATCCCACGCCGTCGGCCTCAACGACACGCAGGGAGCGGTGTACGTGTACACCAAGCCCGCCGGCGGCTGGACAAACGCCACACAGTCCGCCGAGCTCACTGCCTCCGGCGGTGCGGCAGCCGACCAGCTCGGCTCAAGCGTCGCGATCAGCGCCGACACGATCGCCGCCGGTTCCCCCCAACGGACTGTCGGCGGTAACGCGGACCAGGGGGCCGTATATGTCTTCGCAGAGCCAGGCGGTGGATGGACCGACGCCACCCAAACCGCAGAGCTGACCGCATCCGACGGCGCCGCATACGACGCTCTGGGCTGGACGGTCGCGGTAAGCGGGGACACGATCGCGGCCGGCGCTCCTCTCCGCACGGTCGGCAACAACGGTGCGCAAGGGACGGTGTACGTGTACACGAAGCCGGGCGGCGGCTGGACCGACGCCACCCAGACCGCAGAGCTCACCGCGTCCGACGGCGCCGCATCCGACCAGCTCGGCTCGAGCGTCACGGTGAGTGATGACACCATCACCGCCGGCGCCCCCCAACGCACCGTGTCCGGCCACGTAGCGCAGGGGACGGTGTACGTGTACACGAAGCCGGGCGGCGGCTGGACAGACGCCACCGAAACCGCCGAACTCACCGCTTCCGACGGTAAAGCAGGCGACGAGCTCGGCTCGAGCGTCGCGATCAGCGGGAGTACGATCGCCGCCAGCTCGCCTCGCCGCACGAGCAACCGAGGGGCGCTCTACGTCTTCTCGTCCGGGCTGTCGATCTCGACCACACAGCAACCGGCGTCCGCCACGGTCGGGTCGGTGATCGCCGACCAGGCGACCGTGTCGGGCGGCGACAGCCCGACCGGGACGGTGACGTTCCGATTGTTCGACAATCCGACCGGGACCGGCTCGCCACTTTTCACCAGCACCAAGACGCTCACGGCCGGGAGCGCCACCTCAAGCGGGTACACGACGGCCACGCCCGGTACCGACTACTGGATCGCGACCTACAACGGCGACGCCAACAACCCCCCGCTCTCGTCCGGCGTCGCCGACGAGCCGGTGGCGATCAAGGCGCAACCATCGGTGTCCACCACGCAGCAGCCGGCGTCAGCCGCGGTCGGATCCCCGATCGCCGACCAGGCGAACGTCACCGGCGGCTCAAACCCAACCGGGACAATCCTCTTCCGGCTGTACTCGAACGCGAACGCGACCGGCTCGCCGCTCTACACCGATACCGAGCCGCTTTCGAACGGCACCGCAACCTCGGCCGGTTACGCGACGACCGCGACCGGCACAGATTACTGGGTCGCGACCTACAACGGCGACGCCAACAACTTCATCGCCTCTTCGGGATCAGCCGACGAGCCCGTGACCGTGACGAAGGCCACGCCCTCGGTCTCCACCACACAACAACCCGCCACCGCCGCAGTCGGATCCTCGATCGCCGACCAGGCGAACGTCACCGGCGGCTACAACCCGACGGGGACTGTCACGTTCCAGCTGTACGACAACTCGACCGCGACCGGCTCACCACTCTTCACCGACACCGAGCCGCTCTCGAACGGCAGCGCCACCTCCGCCGGCTACGAGACCACCGCGACCGGCACGTACTACTGGGTCGCCACCTATAACGGCGACACGAACAACAACACCGCCGCTTCGGGCACGTCGGACGAGCCGGTAACGGTCACCAAGGCCACGCCTTCGGTCTCCACCACGCAGCAACCCGCAACCGCGGTCGTGGGATCGTCGATAGCCGACCAGGCGAACGTCACCGGCGGCTACAACCCGACCGGGACAGTCACCTTCCGGCTGTACGACAACTCGACCGCGACCGGCTCACCACTCTTCACCGACACCGAGCCGCTCTCGACCGGCAGCGCCACCTCCGCCGGCTACGAGACCGTCGCGATCGGTACGTATTACTGGGTCGCCACCTACAACGGCGACTCCAACAACGGCGCCGCCTCCTCCGGCACCGCCGACGAGCCGGTGGCGGTCAAGGTCTCACCGTCGATCTCGACCACGCAGCAACCTGCGTCCGCCGTCATCGGATCCTGGATCGCCGACCAGGCAACCGTCACCGGATCCAACGCGACCGGAACGGTCACCTTCGAGCTGTACGACAATCCCAACGGCACCGGCACCGCGCTGTTCACCGACACGAGGCCGCTCTCCGCCGGCAGCGCAACGTCGAGCGGCTACCACACGGCCGCGACCGGCACGGACTACTGGGTCGCCACGTACAGCGGCGACGCCAACAACGCTGCAGCCTCTTCGGGAACCGCCGACGAGCCGGTAACCGTCACCAAGGCGACGGCCTCGGTCGGAACCACGCAGCAGCCCGCGACCGCCGCCGTCGGATCCTCGATCGCCGACCAGGCCAACGTCACCGGCGGCTACAACCCGACCGGAACGGTGACCTTCGAGCTGTTCAACAACTCGACCGCGACCGGCTCCCCACTCTTCACGGACACCGAGCCGCTCTCCGTCGGCAGCGCCACCTCCGCCGGCTACGCGACGACCGCGATCGGCACGTACTACTGGGTCGCCACCTACAACGGCGACAGCAACAACGACACCGCCTCGTCCGGCACCGCCGATGAGCCGGTGACTGTCACCACGGCGACGCCGTCGATCTCAACCAAGCAGCTACCGACGAGCGCAAAGGTGGGCAAGCGGATCGCGGACAAGGCGACGGTCTCGGGCGGCTACCACCCGTCGGGGACGGTCACGTTCCGGCTGTACAAGAAGCGCGCCGGAGCCGGCAAACCGGTCTTCACCTGCACAAAGTCGCTCTCGAACGGCAACGCGACCTCGGCCGGATACAAGGCGAAGGCGCCGGGCAAGTACTACTGGGTCGTGACCTACAACGGTGACGCGAACAACAAGCCGGTCTCATCGAGCAAAGCGATCAAGCCGGTGTCGATCCACCGCTGATCCGCTCCACGCCGACGCTACGGCTGGAACTGCTGAGAGAACGACGTCACTGTGTCGACGTTCACGTTCAGCCAGAGACCCGAGTCGAGCGACTCCATGAGCTTCGGCGTCTTCGCTCCACCGACGATCGCTGACAGCTGAGCCGCCGTGATCCTCGTTGTCCGCATCTGCGGGCTGTTGAGCGTGAGCACGGTCCCGGTCGTCTTCGCAGGCAAGACGAACGTCAAGTTCTGCGTCCCGGCAGGGATCACCCAGCGGTCGTCAGGCACACCCGGACACGCGAGCGGAGCGCACGCGGTCCCTCCACTCTCGGCGAAGGCCACGTTCGCGGTGACGCCGACGAGGAAGAACTGCGGCTTCAGAACAAGGAGGTAATCCTTCGCATTTGCCTGAGTGATCGAGACGGGTGTGCCGAAGTACTTCACGTTCGCCGTCTGGCTCAGCGCGGCCGGAGGCTTCTTCGGCCCTGCCGGCGAGGTCACCGTCCGCGTGACCGTGACGGTCGTCATCTTCGTCCCGCCCATCCCACAACCGGCGAGGACGAACACCACGGCGAGGAAGGCGGCGACGCGCATACGGAAGACCTTACTCGTGCGGGCAGTCGGAGCAACTGCCACTGATCTCGACGCGGTGGTCAGCAGCGACAAAGCCGTGGCGTTTCGCCGCCTTGTTCACCCAGCCGTCCGCAGGCTCGAGAGCATGCTGCGCGTAACGACGAGACGCCTCAACACCGGAGCAAACGCGCCGTCGCCGGTGGTTACCCGGTAGACGGTCGGGCGCAGACGCAACCGCGTCTGGAACTTTCCGCTCGGGAGGATCCGCGGGCGCGAGACGACACGCCAGGCGCCGCGCTCGAGACGCCACACCTCTACCGGGCCGGCGGCACGCGGAAGCACCTCTCCGCCGAGCAGGCGCGGCCCGAGCGGCTCGACGTGGAGCTGCGGCCGGACGGCGACGCCCACCCCCGCACCGCTCGCGCCCGCGATGTGCAAGCGGAACGCAGTGCTCGCGCGTGGCTCGAATGAGAGAACCGATCTGCCGCGCACGTGGCGCAACGTCCGCCAGATGCCGTCCGTGCTCTGCTCCTGGAGCACTGCGCCCTTCGTCTCGAGAGCCCGCGCGACAACGCGGACGGGGCTTCCGTAGAGGACGTGTGACGCGCTCGTGGCGACCGAGAGCTCCCCGATCGAGAACCAGGTCGACTTCAGACCGAGGGTGCTGGCAATCTCCGCGCCGCTCAAATCCAGTTTCCTGCCGGAGGAAAGTCGCAGCCAGACCGCCGTTGCGCGAAGGCTCGAGTTCCTCTGCACCCGGGCCGACTCGACCGAGCCCGCCAACCCAAGCCGCGCGCCGAGCTGGTCCGACGAGTACGCGAACGGCCCCCAGTCGTGGTTGGGCGAGTACGTGTCCCACGGATCGGCGACCGAGCGGAGGTACGGGATCGGGGCCGAGCCCGGCCAGGCGTCCTGAGCCGACTCGGTCTGGCCGCCCGAGCTCGACGAGTAGTACGTCCGCGCGACGCGGCCGTCGAACATGAGGATCTCGCCCTCCGTCTTCTCCACGGCCTCGTTGCTGCGCGGGCGTTCGGCACTGACTCCGCCGTAGACCTGGTCCTCGGTCGTGGGCACGAGATCGTAGGTCGCGCTCGGCTTCAGCTCCGCCAGGGCATACGACCGCGCGGCGACGGCCTGCGCCTTGAGCTCGGCCATCGGCCAGCGCGAGGGCGACTCCGACGGGACAACTCCGCGCACGTACTCGTCGAGCTCGAGCGCATTGATGACGGAGAGCGTCGCTCCGTTGCTGCGGACGACGAGATCGCCGCGGTACGGACGGCCGCCGAGCGTGAGCAGTCCGCGCGCGCAGCTGAAGTCGGCGAAGCCCCGCGCGAACGGGCGAACGCCTGGGCGGTGGTGCACCGGCAGCGCGAGCCGTGGCCCGACGCCATACGTATTCGCCGGCAGGTGCCCTCTGAACCGGCGTCCGTCGCTCACCGTGATCTGCGTCGCACAGCCGATCGTCGCGACCTTCGCGCCCTGGGCAAGGAGCACACGGACCGTCGGCTCCCCCACCGTCTTCATGCCCGTCCCGGGGTAGTAGTGGAAGAGGATGCGCTTGTATCCCCAGCCGTGAAGCGCGAAGCCGTACGCGCCGTACTGGCTCATTCCGACCCCGTGTCCCCAGCCGTGGCCGGTGACGATCAGCGTCGTCCCGGCCCTCGCAGTGCCTGCCGTGGCGACGGCGAGCACGGCGACCGTCGCGGCGATCGTCAGTCTCATGTGGCGAACGTTAAAGCGATCGGCGGAAGGTGGTCGCAACGGCGCCTGCATAAACTCCGTCGCCATGCGCCGAGTGCTCGTAGCCAACCGCGGTGAGATCGCCCTGCGCGTCTTCCGGGCCTGCCGAGATGAGGGCCTGGAGACGGTCGCCGTCGCGGCGCCGGACGACCGCGGCGCGCTCCACGTCGAGTCGGCTGATGCTGTCGTCGAGATCGCGTCGTACCTCGATCCGGCCGAGCACGTCCGTGCCGCGCGGGAGTCGGGCGCCGACGCCGTGCATCCCGGCTACGGCTTCCTCTCGGAGAGCGCCGAGTTCGCGGAGGCCGTGATCGAGGCAGGCCTCACATGGATCGGCCCGGCGCCCGCAGCGCTTCGGACCGGCGGCGACAAGCTCGCTGCGAAGGAGACGGCTCGCGCTGCGGGCGTCCCCGTCCTGCCGAATGGCACGCCCGAGGAGATCGGCTTCCCGCTGCTCGTGAAGGCGGCGGCAGGAGGCGGTGGCCGTGGCATGCGCGTCGTGCGAACGGAGGCCGAGCTCGCGGACGCGCTCGACGCGGCGCGGCGGGAGGCCGGCGCGGCGTTCGGCGACGACACGGTCTTCTGCGAGCGGTATCTCGAGCGCCCGCGCCACATCGAGATCCAGATCCTCGCCGACTCGCACGGCAACGTCGTCGCGCTCGGCGAGCGCGACTGCTCGATCCAGCGGCGCCACCAGAAGGTGCTCGAGGAGTCGCCCTCCCCCGCGCTCGACCCGAAGCTGCGCGAGCGGATGAGCGGGGCCGCCGTCGCGTTCGCGCGCGCGATCGGCTACGAAAGCGCGGGCACCGCGGAGTTCGTCCTCGACGGCAACGATTTCTTCTTCCTCGAGCTCAACGCCCGCATCCAGGTCGAGCACCCGGTGACGGAGCTCGTGACCGGCGTCGACCTCGTCCGCGAGCAGCTCCGCATCGCGCGTGGCGAACCGCTTTCGGACCTAGTGACAAGTTGTCACTTGCGCGGTCACGCCGTCGAGGTGCGGCTGTACGCGGAGGACCCGCGGACGTTCCTGCCGCAGGCGGGCACGCTCGAACGGCTGCGGTTGCCGGACGGCATCCGCGTCGACTCCGGCGTGCGCGAAGGTGACGAGATCGGCACCGCGTACGACCCGATGATCGCGAAGATCATCGCGGCGGGCGATACCCGCGACGAGGCATTCGACCGGCTCGCGGCAGCGCTGCGCGAGACGGAGATCGGCGGCGTGACCACGAACCTCCCGTTCCTTCGCTGGCTCGTCGCGCACCCGCTCGTGCGCGCGGGACGCGTCACGACGGCGTTCCTCGCGGAGAACCCGCCGCTCTCGGAGCCGCCGCGCAGCGCACCCGCCGCAGCCTGGAGCGCACCGTGGCGGCTCAACCTCCCCTCGCCTCCGTCTCGCCCCGCGCCGGACGTCGACTCCGCCCAAGGCGCGAGCGCCGCGGGCGCGCAGAAGCAGTCTTCCGTCACCGCGCCGATGCCGGGCACCGTGATCCGCGTTCTCGTCGAGCCGGGCGCCGAGGTCGCGGCGCGCCAGCCGCTCGTCGTGATCGAGGCGATGAAAATGGAGACGCCCCTCGTCTCGCCCTACGCCGCCACCGTGAGGACTGTGCACGTGAGCGAGGGCGATCGGGTCGCGGGCGGCGCCGTGCTGGTGGAACTCGAGGAGTGAGCGTCGAGCATTTCACCGAGGCCGGCGAGTTCCTCGCGAAGGCCGAGCCGCTCCTGGTCGCGGACGAAGCGCGGCACAACCTCCTTCTTGGCCTCGCCGGGACGATCCGCGACACGCCCGACCTCTATCCCGAGCGCCACATGTGGCTCGTCGTCGACGGCGATCGACCCGTCGCGGCAGCGCTCCGCACACCGCCGTACAACCTGATCCTCGGGCGGCCGGAGTCGGACGAGGCGCTGGCGGAGCTCGCCGACGCCGTCGCCGGCCAGGAACTGCCCGGCCTCGTCGGCGCAACACCCGAAGCCGCCGCCTTCGCGGATCTCTGGGCGGCGCGCACCGGCGCGAGGCCGACGCTCAGCATGCGCCAGGGTGTCTATGCGCTCGAGGAGGTCGAGACGCTGCCTCCCGTGCCTGGCAAGCCTCGCCTCGCGACGATGGCCGACCGGGAGCTCGTGCTCCGATGGTGGGTCGCCTTCGGCGAAGAAGTGCTTCACGAAGGAGGCCCCGGGCGAGACCGTGCAGAGATCTCCGTCGACCACAGGCTCTCCTCCCCGGACGTGGGGGTGCTCCTGTGGGCAGACGAAGGCGAGGCCGTCTCGTTCGCGGGCTGGGGCGGCCGTACACCCGACGGCGTCCGTGTCGGCCCCGTGTACACGCCGCCGGAGCTCCGCGGCCGTGGCTATGCAACAGCCGCGACTGCCGACCTCTCCCGGCGGCTACTCGCAAACGGCCGCCGCTTCTGCTTTCTCTACACCGATCTCGCGAACCCGACCTCGAACGCGATCTACGAGCGGATCGGCTACCGCCGCGTGTGCGAGGCGGCGGAGTTCTCCTTCACGTAGTGACTGTCTAGAGCTAAGAGCCCAGTTGCTTGCAGGCCCGCTCGCCCTTGAACGCATCCGCGAGAGAGCCGCCGGCGCTCTGAATCGCTTTGGCCGTCGACTGCGCGCTGCTCGTGAGCGTCTGGAACTGAGGGAGGAGTCCCGAAAGCGCCGAGACGATCTGCGAAAGAGACGCGTTCGCGGGAAGATTCGAAGCGGCCGATTTCACCGCCGCACTCGTCGTCTGCACCTGGGTAGCCAGTTGGTTGATCTGCTGCTTCGCGGCCTTGCCCTCGGAGGTGTCCGGAGGCGGCGCAGCCTTGATCTGCGAGATCATCTTCTTGGTATCGATCTGGAACTGGTTCAACGCTGCATCGATTGACGCTTGGTTGATCCCGCCGCTGGGCACGGTCGCGATGCTCTTGACCTCCGTCACCCAGGTGCCAAGCGCGGTGCAGACAGTCTTCGCGTACGCCTCGTTCGCTTTCTTGTCGGCGTTTCCGCCGCCGCAGCCGGCCGCGACCAGGGCCAAGACCGAGAGAAGCACCGAAAGGGTGACGGCACGCCTCACGCCGCGATACTACCGCGCGCCATGCCCAGATCCTTCTAGCCCGGTGATTAACTCGGGAAGAGCTTCTGGAGCTTCATCGCCGCGCCCATGTCGCCCTTGAGCTTGAGCTTCCCGGTCATGTAGGCGCTCGTCGGGTTCTGCTCGCCCGCGATGATCTTGTCGAAGACCTCTCGCGAGGTGCTGATCGTGCAGTCGGTCCCATCCGCCAAGCCGTCCTCGACCACGACCGCGCCGTCGGTGACCTTCACCGTCCACTGACCCGCGCCCTCGATGTCGAAGGCGTACGAGTTGTTCATTCCCGCGGTCTGGCTCGTGTCCGCCTTCGCGGCCAGACCCTCGAAAAACTCCTGTGTCGTCTGTCCCACCTCGTGCTCCTTTCGGTTTGCTGGGCGAGTCTATGTGCGTCGCCGCTAGCATCGCGGCGCAGTGACACACGTCGACATTGCAGCCTCCAGCGACGCCCAGGCGGACGCTCGCGCGGTGCTGGTGGCGAAGCCGCCGGCCTCCAACCTCGACGCCCGGCTCGCGAAGCTCGGGGAGACGGGCGACCTGCGCAGCGACCGCGGCGAGGCCATCCTGCTCCATCTCGACGGCGAGCGACTCGTCGCCGCCGGAGTCGGCGAACGCGACAAGGTCGACGTCGACGCACTTCGGACCGCCGGCGCGGCGGCGGCACAGACGCTTTCGCGCGTCGGCGGGACGATCGCCTGGCAGCTCGACGAATCCCTCCCGGTGTCGATTCCCGACCAGGCCGCCGCGCTCGTCGAGGGGACGATCCTCGGCGCGTACTCGCCGGGCCGCTGGAAGTCGAAGAACGACACGCGCCTGTTCGAGCGCATCGTCATCGACCACGAGGAGACGCCCGAGCTGCGCGCGGCCGTCGAGCGCGCCGCGCTGCTCGCAGACCGTGCCAACCGCGCGCGAGATGTCGCGAACATGCCGCCGAACGAGCTCACGCCCGTGACGCTCGCGGAGGAGGCGGAGAAGCTCGCGGCGGAGCATGAGCACCTCACCGCCGAGGCACTCGGCGTGAAGGAGATGGAGGAGCTCGGGATGGGCGCGCTCCTTGCAGTCGGCCAGGGCAGCCGCAACGAGCCGCGCCTCATCGTCCTCCGCTACGACCCGCCGAACGCGGTCTCCGACGTCGTTCTCGGCCTCGTCGGGAAGTCCATCACCTTCGACACGGGCGGCATCTCGATCAAGCCGGCCAGCGGGATGCAGGCGATGAAGGGCGACATGTCGGGTGGCGCGGGCACGCTGCACGGGATCGGCGCGCTTGCCGCGCTTGGAGTCCCCGTTCGCGCGATTGCGCTGCTCGCCGCCGCGGAGAACATGCCCGGCGGCGGCGCCTTCCGACCCGGCGACATCCTTACCGCCGCGAACGGCAAGACGATCGAGGTCATCAACACGGATGCCGAAGGGCGCCTCGTCCTCGCGGACGCGCTCTGGTACGCGCGGCGCGAGGGAGCGACGCACGTCGTCGACATGGCCACGCTGACGGGCGCGATGTCGCTTGCGCTCGGCGATCTCTACTCCGGCATCTTCGCGAACGACGAAGCGTGGCTCGAGCGAATCGTCGCCGCGGGCGATCGCAGCGGCGACCTCGTGTGGCCGTTTCCGCTCCACCCGCGCTACCGCCGCTACATCGACTCCGATTTCGCAGACATGAAGAACGGCTCAACCCTGCGCGAGGGCTCCCCCGCTCTCGCGGCGGAGTTCCTCCACGAGTTCGCCGGCGAAGGGCCGTGGGCGCACATCGACTGCGCCGGCCCGGCGTTCATCGACCGGAGCCGCGGTGACTATCTCCGCGTCGCCGGCGGAACGGGTTGGGGCGTGCGGCTCATCGCCGAGCTCGGCGAGTCCTTCGCGTGAACTTCGGCCTGACCGACGAGCAAGAGCTCATCCGGCGCACCGTCCGGGAGTTCGCCGAGTCACGGGTGGCGCCGGTAGCCGAGGAGCTCGACCGCGAGTCGCGTTTTCCGTACGAGCTCGTCGCCGAGCTTGCCGAGCTTGGGCTCATGGGCTTGCCGATCCCGGAGGAGTACGGCGGCGCCGGCGGAGACACCGTTTCGTATGCGATCGCGATCGAGGAGCTGACGCGCATCGACTCGTCCGTTGCGATCACCGTGGCCGCGCACACGTCGCTCGGCACGATGCCGATCTACCTTTTCGGGAACGAGGAACAGAAGCGCGAGTGGCTGCCGAAGCTCGCCTCGGGAGAGGGGCTCGCGGCGTTCGGGCTGACAGAGCCGGGCGCGGGCTCCGACGCCGGCGCAGCGCGCACGAAGGCCGAACTGCGCGACGGCGAGTGGGTGGTCGACGGCTCGAAGATCTTCATCACGAACGCCGGCACGGACATCAGCGTCTGCGTGACGATCACCGCGGTCACGGGCGACGGCGAGATCTCGAACATCATCGTCCCGAACGGAACGCCGGGGTACGAGATCTCGGCTCCGATGCACAAGCTCGGCTGGCATGCCTCAGACACACGCGAGCTCTCCTTCAGCGGATGCCGTGTGCCCGAGGGCAATCTCCTCGGCGAACGCGGTCGCGGCTTCCGGCAGTTCATGGAGATCCTCGACGGAGGCCGCATCTCGGTCGCATCGATGGGCGTCGGTCTCGCGCAGGGCGCGTACGACCTGGCGCTCGCGTACGCGAAGGAGCGGCATCAGTTCGGCAAGCCGATCGCCGATTTCCAGGCGATCCAGTTCCAGCTCGCGGACATGGCGACGGAGATCGACGCCGGCCGGCAGCTCGTCTACCGCGCCGCGTGGCTCAAGGACGAGGGCCGCGACTTCGCGCTCGCCGCGGCGCAGGCGAAGCTCTACACCGGGCTGCTGTCGAACCGCGTCGTCAACGCCGCGCTCCAGATCCACGGCGGCTACGGCTTCATGGAGGAGTTCGCGATCTCGCGCCTCTACCGCGACCAGAAGATCCTCGAGATCGGCGAAGGCACGAACGAGGTGCAACGCCTGGTCATCGCGAAGCACCTCGGCCTCTAGTCGGCCACACGCGCGACACAGTCCCGTCACGGTGGCTGCCACCGTGACGGATGTGTGACGGCACAATCCCGGTGTGCTGCCGGTCGTCTTTGCAGCGTTAGCCGCGCTCCTCTTCGTCCAGGCCGTTGTGCGGCTGCGCGGTCGCGGGCGCTCCGATCTCGCCGGCTGGGATCGCGTCGCGCTCTTCGCGCTCGGCCTCGGCGTGACCCTCTTCGCGCTCGTCGGGCCGCTCGACAACCTCGCCGACAACAAGCTTCTCTCCGCGCACATGGCCCAGCATGTGCTGATCGGGGATCTCGGACCGGCGCTGATGGTCACCGCGTTGCGCGGGCCGCTGCTCTTCTTCTTCGTCCCCGCCGCGATTCTCGGCCCGATCGCGCGCAACACCCGAGTGCGCAGCACGCTCGGCTGGCTGCTCCGCCCGCGGGTCGCCTTCACGCTCTGGGCCGGGAACCTCGCCTTCTGGCACATCCCCTACTTCTACGACCTGGCGCTCGAGCACCAAAACCTCCACGACTTCGAGCACCTTTGCTGGATGCTCTTCGGGACGCTCGTGTGGACGCTGCTCGTCGATCCCGGCTCCCACAAGCGGCTCACTGTCGGCGGCCGCGTCGCGCTCGCGGCGGCGATGTTCGCGGCCGGGCAGATCCTCACCGACGTGCTCGTCTTCTCGTTCACGCCGCTCTACCCGTACTACCACGGCGCGTACGGCTTGTCGGCTCTCGCCGATCAGCAGGTCTCGGGAATAGTGATGATGGTCGAGCAGTTGCTCACGCTCGGCACGTGCGTGGCGCTGCTACTGCGCCCGCGGTGGAGCGCGCGAGCCCGGCTCGCAGCGGCATGAGCCCGTACGCCTTCGGCTTCGAGCCGCTCTTCCTTGCGCTCACCGCCGCCGCCGCCGCCGTCTACTGGCGCGCCGCACGCCGTGATCCGCCCTCGCGCTGGCGTCTCGCATCGTTCGTCGCCGGGCTCCTCCTCATCGCCGTCTCGCTCAACTCGCCGCTCGAGAACCTCGCAGCGCACTACCTCCTGCTCATCCACCTCCTGCAGAACGCGCTCATCGCCGACGTCGCGCCGCTCCTCGTGCTGCTCGGCCTGACGCCCGGGATGCGGGACGGGTTGAGCCGCCGCGGCGCCGGCCGCCTGCGGGCGCGCTGGATCCTCCCGATCTGGCTCCTCGCGTGGTACCTCACGCACCTCGCGCCGTTCTACAACTGGGCGCTCCGCACCGGCTGGGGGCTCAACATCGAGCACGCCATCCTCATCGCCGTCGGGCTGCTCTTCTGGTGGCCGATCGTCAGCGGCCGCCTCAGCCCGCCGGCGGGGCTCGCGTATCTCGCGATCGCGTTCGTCGGCTCGGCGTTCCTCGGCCTCGCGTACATCTTCTCAAGCCATCCGTACTACACGTACTACGAGCACGTGCCACGGCTGTGGGGATTGTCGGCGACGCGCGACCAGAGCCTCGGCGGGATCCTCATGAACGCCGAACAGACGCTCGTGTTCCTCCTCGCGATGGGCTACGTCGTCATGAAGCTGCTCGACGAGGAGCACGAGCACGGCCTTAACGAGGGGGATGGATCTCCCGCGCGGGGTTGAAGCCGAGGTAGCGGTCGGTCATGAAGTGCGCGGTCGCGACCATGTGGAGGATGCGCGGCCGCAGCGTCCGCCGGTCGAGCGTGGCGGTGAAGAACGCTCCGATGCCGGGATCCGCGAACGAGACCGTCTCCCAGCGCCCTGAAGCGGACAGGAGATGCGCGTTCGTGGCGCGCTCCCAGAGCGTGTTCGGTTGGGGAAGAGCCGGGGTTTGGGAGGACGGCACCCAGCGCCCATGGGGCGAGTTCTCGTCCCAGCGGCGCGTGCCGATCACGATGCCGCCGCCCTCCCCCTTGATGGCGTACGACAGGCGGTTCGGCTGCTCGAGGCGCCAGCGGGCGACGATTGCCTCCGTTGGGCTCGAGGCGAGATGCTCGACGTACGTCACGGCGGGAAGCGCGCGGTACGCCCGCTGGAGCGCGCGCACGGTTGCGGCGGCGGATGGCGCTTGCGCCAGCACCTCGAACGTCGCGACGCCAGGCCGACCGAAGCCGTCGATCGACACACGAACCCGGCCGTGCATTGGAACCGCGGCGGAGTAACAGCCGCTGCCGCACGGCGATCCCACGACGCCCGACGGGAGGAACCGCACCGTCAGACCGCTCATGCCGCCGCCCGCGGGCGAGAGGACGATCGCGGTGGTCTTCTTCGGCTCGGCCTCCAGCGCAACGCCGAGCGACCCCACCTCCTGCGCGAGCACGACCGCGTCACGCGGCGGCGGCGGTGGATTCGGCGTTGGCTCGAGCGCCGTGGCGTGCGCCGCCGGAGGGAGGTAGTTCCGCCCCGGACGCAGCTGGACCAGCACTGCTGCGACTCCCACGATCGCGACGACGAACGCGAGCTCGAGAATCGCGCGCCGCCGCGCGTGCGCCCGGAGGAGCAGGCCGATCCCGAGCGCCGCGAGCACGAGCCCCGTCTTGACGAGGAGCGCCTGACCGTAGGAGGTCGTCCAGAGCTGCGAGAACGCGGTCAGTTCGAACCCTGCGCGCAGCGCTCCGGTGATCCCGAGCAGGACTACGCCGGCGATCGCGAGCAACGCCCCGCGACGGCCCTCGCGCCCGACCACGATGATGCCGAGCAGGACACCGACCCACGCCGCCGCCGAGAGCACGTGGACGATGTCGAACACGACGTTGACGGCCGGCACGCCAGGATCGAGCGCGTGGCCGGACACGGAGGGCACGACGGCGAGCCCCAGCGCGAGGAACAGGGCCGGGCGCAAAGCGACGATCGAGCCCACGGCGACGAGGCCCGCAACGATCGAGCCCGCCGCCATGGCTGCGCCGTAGCGAACGTCGAGGCCGGTGCGGTGCGCCTCGACCGCGGCACCCGCCGCCGCGGCGAGCGCGCCGAGGCCGAGCACGAGTGCGATCCGCCGGCCGGCGTCCCGGAGGACGAGGAGCGCGTAGAGCGAGATCCCGACGGCCGCGAGCACGCCGGCGAGGAAGAGCCACCGTGTGAACGTCGCCCCCGCGCCGGGCCCCGTTGCCTCCGCCTCGAGAGCAGCCGTCGGCGGTGCGCGCCCCTCTCCCACCGCGAACGCGAGCACGCCGGACTCGAGATGGCCGTCGTCCGAGATGATCGACCAGCGGACGGAGTAATCCCCGTCGGGAAGGTGCGCGCGGAGGGGAATGAGGAGGGTCGAGCCTGTGGCTCGAGGCGCTTCTCCGAGCACGGAGCCGTCGCCGCTTCGAATCGCCTCGATTCCCGGTCCGACACGGACGACGTCGTCGAAGACGACACGCACGACCCGCGGCGAGCTCGCCAGCACCGCGCCCGAAGCCGGGTCCGTCCGGACGAGATTCGCGTGCGCAGCGGCAGCCGCCGGCAGCGCGAGCGCGACGAACGCAACTGCGGGAAGAACACGTCTGAGAGCCGGGGTCGTCACCACTTGGTGGTAGTTTCGCGCCGTGCTGTTCCGCCAGTTCGTCAACGACGACCTCGGTTGTGCCTCGTACCTCGTCGGTGACGAGCACGCCGGAATCGCCGTGGCCGTCGATCCTCCCTACGCGGTCGAGCCGCTTCTGGATGCAGCCTCGCACCACGGCGTGCGCCTCGTCGGCGTGCTCGAAACCCACACGCACGCCGACCACGTCTCCGGACACGGCCGGCTCGCGCTCGAACACGGGGTCCCCGTGCATGTCCACTCGCTCGCGGAAGCGGCCTTCGACCACGAGCCGCTCGCCGACGGGACGGAGATCGAGGTCGGCGACGTCGTCATTCGCGCGATTCACACACCCGGACACCGGCCCGAGCACTGCTGCTTCTCCGTCACCGACCGCTCGCGCGGCGACGAGCCGTGGCTCGTGCTCACCGGCGACTGCTTGTTCGTCGGGGACGCCGGCCGACCCGACCTTGCCGTCGAGGCGCAGGAAGGCGCCGAGGGCCAGTTTCACAGCCTGCGCCGCCTCGCGGAGCTGCCTGACGGCGTCGAGGTCTTTCCGGGCCACGTCGCGGGCTCGCTGTGTGGCGCGGCGATGAGCTCGAAGGCGTCGACGACGATCGGCTTCGAGAAGCGCTTCAACCACGCGCTCCAGGGTGAGCTCGCCGACTTCATCTCCGCCGCACTCGGCCCTCCACCGCCGCGCCCGCCGAACATGGAACGGATCGTCGAGCTCAACCGCGGCCCGTTCATCGCAGCGCAGCCGCCGATTGCCGCGGCCGGCGAGGCGCCGGGCGACGCGATCGTCCTCGACGTCAGACCGACCGCGGAGTTCGCGGCCGGCCACCGGGCCGGAGCCGTCGGAATCCCGCTCGGCGGCTCGAGTTTCGCGACGAGGGCTGCGTTCGTGCTGCCCGAGCGGCGACTCCTCATCCACGCGACCGACGAGGCCGAGGCGCTCCACGCCGCGCGTTCACTCGCGGCGGTAGCGATCTTCGACCTCGCGGGCTGGGAGGAAGGCGGCGGTGAGGAGCGCCTCCGCCCCGTCCCGCTCGAAGAGCTCGAGCAGCTGCTCGCGGACGACGCGGTCGAGCTCCTCGACGTCCGTGAATCCAACGAGCGGGACGAGGGGCACATCCCCGGCTCGCGCAACTTGCCCTACCGGACAGTGCGCGCCGCAGCCGAGGCGGGCCTGCTCGACGGCCGCCCGGTCGTAACGATCTGCGAGTCCGGCCCGCGAGCCGCGATCGCGGCGAGCGTCCTGCAGGCCGCCGGCGTCGACGCGCGGCCGGTGCTCAACGGGGGCGTCGCCACATGGGGCGACAACGGCGGCAGGCTCTCCGGCTTCCGCCGCTGCGGCAGCTAGATGACGGTCGCGAAGCCGGCTTCCACCGATACGACGTTTGCCGAGCTTCGCCGTACGGACTTCGCGCGGCTCGACGAGACCGGCAACCTCTATCTCGACTACACCGGCGCGGGCCTCTACGCGCAGTCCCAGCTCGACGAGCACAACGCGTTGCTCCGCTCGAGCGTCTTCGGAAACCCGCACTCGGTCAACCCGACCTCGGCCGCCATGACCGAGCTCGTCGAGCAGGCTCGGGCGCAGACGCTCGCGTTCTTCAGCGCCTCGGCGGACGAGTACGAGGTCATCTTCACCCCGAATGCGACAGGCGCCCTCCGCCTCGTCGGCGAGGCGTATCCGTTCCGGGCGGGCGACCGCTTCCTCCTGACATTCGACAACCACAACTCCGTCAACGGCGTGCGCGAGTTCGCCCATGCCCGAGGCGCGGAGACGAGCTACGTCCCGATCGAGTCGTCCGACCTCCGCGTTGGGGATGAAGTGCTGTCGCGCTACCTAACCGAGGTCGGCGGCGACCATCACAACCTCTTCGCCTACCCCGCCCAGTCGAACTTCTCCGGCGTCCAGCACCCGCTCGAATGGATCGAACGCGGCCGCGAGCACGGCTGGGACGTGTTCCTCGACGCGGCGGCGTTCGTGCCGACGAACCGGCTCGACCTCTCGCGCTGGAAGCCCGATTTCGTCTGCCTCTCGTTCTACAAGATGTTCGGTTGGCCCACCGGCGTCGGTGCGCTCATCGCGCGTCGCGAGGCGCTCGCCAAGCTCGAACGGCCGTGGTTTTCCGGCGGGACGATCGTCGCCGCGTTCGTCCAGCGCGACTACTACCAGTCGGCGCCCGGAGCTGCGGAGTTCGAGGACGGCACCGTCAACTTCCTCAACCTGCCGGCGGTCGAGATCGGGTTGCGCTTCCTCGAGCGGATCGGGATCGACCGCATCCATGAGCACGTTCAGACGCACGTCGGGCGGTTGCTCGAGGTCCTCGCCGGCCTGCGGCACTCCGACGGATCGCCGGCCGCGACGGTCTATGGCCCGGGGACGACGGAGAGGCGCGGCGCAACGATCGCCTTCAACTTCCTCCACCCCGACGGACGGATCGTCGACGAGCGGTACGTCGACCGGGTCGCCGGCAAGCTGTCCGTCTCGCTCCGCACCGGCTGCTTCTGCAACCCCGGGGCCGGGGAGACAGCCTTCACGGTCTCGCGAGACACTCTCGTCGGCGGCGAGTTCGGCCCCGGGATGACGCTCGACGACTACGTCGAGGCGATCGGGCTCCCCTCGGGCGGCGCCGTACGGGCCTCGCTCGGCGTCGCGACCAACGACGCCGATCTCGTGCGCTTCGCGGAGTTTGCGGCCGAGTTCGTCGACCTCGCCGACGTGCCGCACGACCTTCCGCCGCGGATCGGCTGCTAGCCACTCAGTCGAGGCGCTCGACCGGATAGCCCCACTCGCCCATCTGGGCAACGAGCTGGTCGCAATGCTTCGAGTCGCGGGTGAGAAGTGTCAGCTCAATTCCGGTGTAACCGACCTGGATGCCTGCCGCCTCGCGTTTGTGCTCGACCTCTACGACGTTCACGCGCTCCGCGGCGAGCAGGTCGAGGAGCTTCGCGAGCTCGCCGGGTTGGTCGGGGAACTGCGTGCGGAGGACGAGGTAGCGGCCGCTCAGCGCGAGCCCGCGCCGCATGACTTGCACCATGAGCGAAGCGTCGATGTTGCCGCCGGAGAGAAGGGCGAGCGCCGGCCCCGACCCGCCGATCGCGCCGCTCAAGAGAGCCGCGATGCCGACCGCACCCGCGCCTTCGACGACGAACTTCGTTCGCTCGGCGATAAGCACCATCGCCTGCGCGATCTGCTCGTCCTCGACCTGGACGATCTCGTCGAGCGTCTCGCTGAGAATGCTCATCGTCAGCTCGCCCGGCTTCTTCACCGCGATGCCGTCGGCGATGGTGAAGCCCGTCCCACCCGGCCGCGTCCCGGCCGCCTGCACGCCGATGATCTTCAGACCCGGTCGCACGGCGCGCAGCGCGAGCGAGATGCCCGAGGCGAGGCCGCCGCCGCCGATGGGAATGATGACCGTCTCGAGCTCATCCACTTGCTCGGCGATCTCGAGGCCGATCGTGCCCTGCCCCGCGATGATCACCGGATCCTCGAACGGGTGGATGAACGTGCCGCCCGTCTCCTCGACATACGCCATCGCCGCGGCGATCGAGTCCTCGATCGCGTATCCGCCGAGCTCGACCTCCGCGCCGTAGTTGCGCGTCGCGTCCACCTTCGCCATCGGCGAGTCCTGCGGCATGAAGACGCGCGCGGGCGCGCCGAGCTCGCGCGCCGCCCATGCGACGGCCTGGCCGTGGTTGCCGGCGCTCGCTGCGACAACGCCCGCAGCGCGCCCTTCCGGGGCAAGAGAAGAGAGCTTTGTGAACGCCCCGCGCACTTTGAACGATCCCGTCCGCTGCAAGCACTCGACCTTGGTCAGGACGGGACGGCCCGCGAGCCGCGAGAACGTCTCGGTCGGGTAGACCGGCGTGACCCGCGCGACTCCCGCGATCACCTCGCGGGCGCGCTCGATCTCAGGAAGTCCGGGTGCCGGCACTGTCGCCATCGTGGATATGGAAGACCTTCTCGAGTATCTCTTTCACTGCGGTGAGCGGATCGAGCTCCCTCGCTTGAACCTCGGCGAGCAGGCGCCTCAGCTCGGGATCGTCCGAGACCGCCCGCTCGAGGTGCCGGCCCGCGCGGCTCGCCGCGACGGCGAACACCTCGTGGGCGAGGTTCGCGCGGCGTCGCTCCTCGAGCTGGCCACTCTCCTCGAGGAACGCGCGGTGCTCCTCGATCTTCTCCCAGAGCTCAGCGATGTGCTCGCCGCGCACGGCCTCGGTGAGGACGATCGGCGGGCGCCACTCGCGCTCGTGATCGAGGGCCAGGATGGAGCGCACTTCGTTGAGCATCGTCTTCGCCGCCGGGCTGTCCATCTTGTTGATCGCGATCACGTCGGGGATCTCCATGATCCCCGCCTTCAGCGCCTGCACGGCGTCGCCGGAGCCGGGCATGAGGACGAGGAGCACGGTGTCGGCGATCCCGATCACCTCGACCTCGCTCTGCCCCGCGCCCACCGTCTCGAGGAGGACGAGATCCTTCCCCGCGGCGTCGAGCACGAGCAGCGCTTGAAGCGTCGCCTCCGCAAGGCCGCCGAGATGGCCGCGCGTCCCCATCGAGCGGATGAAGACGTCGGGATCGAGGAAGTGATCGGTCAACCTGATCCGGTCGCCGAGGAGCGCGCCGTGCGTAAACGGGCTCGACGGATCGACGGAGATGACACCGACGGTCCGACCACGCTCGCGGACGTGGCGGATGAGGGCCGACGCGAGGCTCGACTTGCCGACGCCCGGCGGGCCGGTGATGCCGACCGAGTACGCGGCTCCCGTCTCCGGATAGATGTCCGCGACGACACCGTAGGCGAGCGGATCGCCGTCCTCGACGAGCGAGATCGCGCGCGCGAGCGCACGCCGGTCGCCCGAGCGGACGCCTGCGGCGAGATCCTCCCGTGTCCAGTCGCGGCGGCCGGCCACCGGGCCTGACTCTACTGGCCGGGCGTCGGCTGCTTGGCAGTCGACGCTTCCTAGTTGGCCGCTGCGACGACGGCCGGAGCGTGTTGCTCGCCGGCCGCGGCCGTCTCGCCTCCGAGCTTTCGCGCGATCGCCCAGCCCGCGACAGCCGCGACGCCGAGCGCTGCGCCCGCGATCCCCCAGAGCCAGCGCGGCACGTCGGACGCGACTCCGGTGTGGAGGAACACACCGCCGATACCCTCGCCGATCGCCAAAGCGAGATACGTCGCACTCATCACGAACGTCAGCGACCGGCCCCGCATCACGTCGAACGTCCCGCGCTGGACGAGCAGCGCATTACCCCCGACCGCCGTGCCGTTGCCGATACCAAACACCACGCAACCGGCGGCAGCGACCCAGACGTTCGGGCTGACGGCGGCGCCGACCAGGCCAACCGCCATCACGCCGAGAGCCGCTCCATACGAAGCCGCGACGCCCCAACGCTCGAGCACCTGCGCGCTGAAGAACGCGCCGACGACGAGCCCGACGCCGATCGCGCCGTAGAGGAGGCCGTACCCGAAGCTTCCCGACGAGAACGTGTGCTTCGCAAGGAAGATCTCCGAGACGTTCATAACGCCGATGCCGAGCGAGGCGATACCCCACGCGACGACGACGGCGACCATCGAGCGCGAGCGGAGAGTCACGACGAAGCCGTCTCCGAGGTCGCGCCAGTAACCGCGGGTCAGCGCGCGCTCGCTCTGCAAGAGGCGCGCCGGGATCTGGACAACAAGCACGATCGAGACAACGAATGAAGCGGCGTTGATGGCGTACGAGATCGTCGGCCCCGCAATGGCGCCGAGGATCGGGCCGAGCATCCAGCTGAGGTTCTCGACGCTCTGGAGGAGCGCGTTCGCCTTGGGCAGGAGCTCGTCCTCCACGAGGTTCGGCACGCCCGCGTAGACCGCCGGCCGGAAGAAGCCCGTCGCGAGGCCGGCGACGAACGCAAGCGCGACAACCGCGCCCGCGCTGGACGCAAACGGCAGCGCGACGAACACCGCGACGCGGATCGCGTCCGCCGCGATCATCAACGCGCGCCGCTGCAGCCGGTCGAGCAGCGGCCCGAGGAACAGCCCCACGATGACTGTCGGCAGGAACTCGACGATGAGCACCGCGCCGACCCAGAGACCGGTGTGCGGCGAGTGCTTCGTCCGCTCCTGGACGTCGAGCGTCAGCGCGACGGCGGCCATGAGCGTTCCGACGCTCGAGCCGAGGGTCGCGAGGAAGAGATTGCGGAACGCCGGCAGCCGGAGCGGCTCAAGCTGGGAGGTGAAGGTGCTCAACGGCCTCCGCCGGACGCTAACACCGTCCGGTGCTGGTTACGAGACGCCTGAAAGGACGTGTCCAAGCGCGACAGCGAAGAACTCGTTCTCCTCCGGTGTCCCGACGCTGACGCGGATCGCCTCCGGCGCGCCGAAGCCGTCCAGCGGCCGGACGATCACGCCCTCCCGCTGCAGCTGCTCGAAGAGTGCGCGACCGCCGCCGACGTCGGCGAAGAGGAAATTGCCCAGCGACGGGCCGACGGGCTCGAGGCCGTGCTCGCGAAGGATCTCGGCGAGCCGCGCGCGGCCGGACGCGTTGAGCTCTCGCCTCCGCGCGAGTTCCTCCGGATCGTCGAGGCTCGCGAGCGCCGCCACCTGCGCCGTAGCCGTCACGTCGAACGCGCGCCGCACCTTCGAGGTCGCGGTCACGACGTCGGCCGGTGCGACCGCCCAGCCGACGCGCACTCCCGCGAGGCCGAAGATCTTCGAGAACGTCCGCAGCACTGCGAGCCGCCGTCCCTCACGGAGCAGTTCGACGCCGTCGGCGTAGTCCGGGTCGTCGATGTACTCGAAGTACGCCTGGTCGAGAACGCAGAGGACGTGCTCCGGCAGCCTGTCGAGGAACGCAAGCAGCTCGTCCCGCCCGTTCGCCGTGCCGGTCGGGTTGTTCGGGTGGCAGACATAGACGAGCTTCGTCCGGGACCCGATCGCCTCGAGCATCCCGTCGAGGTCGTACGTGTGGTCGCGGAGCGGGATGCGCCGCGCCTCGGCACCGAGCTTGGCCGCGTCGAGGACGTAGCTCGGGAACGACGGCCAACCGCAGACGATGTCGTCGCCGGGATCGAGCGTCGCCTGTGAGAGGAGGTCGATGATCCCGTCCGCACCGGAGCCGACGATCACCTCCTCGAACGCCACGCCCGCGTGCTCGGCGAGCGCCGAGCGCAGCGCCCAGACGCCGCCGTCCGGATAGCGGTTGAGATCGCGCTCGCCGCGCTGCATCGCTTCGAGCGCCGCAGGAAACGGCGGGAAAGGACCCTCGTTCGAGGCAAGCTTGACGACGCGGTCGAGGCCGAGCTCGCGCTGCACGGCTTCCACCGGCTTCCCCGGCTCGTACGGGACGAGATCGGCGATCGACGCGCGGAAGAGGCTCAATGCTTGCGCCGCGCCGGCAGCTTCTGGGCGAGCTTCTTCGCTCTCTTGCGTACGACGATCCTCGCGAGCTTGAGCGTCACAAACCCGACGATCGCATTGCGTTTGGTCACGATGGCCATGAGCCGGAGGCTAACGAATCGGAGACAGGAAAGAGCCGCCCTGCGGTTGGCGGCTCTTTCCCGAAGAAGGCCCCGGATCGTCCGCGGGCGGCAGCCCGATCCGGGACTGTGGACGAGGATGTCCACCCACGAGTTTGTCCATGGGAGGCCGTTCTCGCCCCGCCGTGACACGCGCTTTACCCAGCCCTTACGCCCGAGGGGCGTATAACTGGGCGCATGCGTTCTCTCGCCGGCGCCGTAGGCCTCCTCATCGCCGCTGCCGTCATCGGCCTAGCCGCAGGGTCAGCGGCGCCGGCTCCATCCGGACGGGTATCCCACTATCGGCACTGGGGCGTGTCCTTCACATACCCGTCAGCATGGAAGCGCCTGAATTGGTGTTGGGAAGGCGTGACCGAAACTCCCCTCGTGATGCTCACCAAGGCGAGCACTCCGCCGACTTGCGACAACAAGACGACGTGGGGGATCGAGCCGCGGCTTCGACGGGACGGGATGGCGGTCTGGTGGGAAGAAGGCGGCGCCCCTGGCGTTACGTGGGACGCTTGGGTCAGGCACCGTCCGACCACCCACATCGGCGGCCAGCCTGCACGCAGCGCAGTCTTCGAGCCGAACTCGCGGAGTTGGCGTACAACAGGCTGCGACAGGAGAGACGTTGCGATGATCACAGAGGTTCTGTCCCCTCACGCGGCGGACAACTCCTACCTAGTGAGAGCCTGCGTGCGCGGGCCTCGGTTCGCGGCTGACGAGCGCGCCGTGCGGAAGATGCTCGCGAGCGTCCACTTCTACGTCCAGAAGTAGACGGCTCCGGAGGTTCTAGGCGGGAGCCTTCGCGCGCGGCTTGCGGTTCGGGATGTGGATCGCGCGGCCGAGCGCGACGAGGCCGGCTTCCTTGATCGCCTCGGAAAGAGTCGGATGCGGCGCGATGCCGTCGGCGACCGTCTCCACCGTCGCCTCGGCGTCGAGCGCGACGACTCCGGCCTCGATCATGTCCGTCACGTGCGGCCCGACCATGATCAAGCCGAGCAGCTCGCCGTAGCGCGTCTCGTGGATCGACTTGACCCAGCCGACGGTCTCGTCCTGCATGACGGCGCGAGCGTTCGCAACCCACGGGAACTGGCCGACCGCGACGTCGTCGCCGTACTGCTCGCGCGCCTGCGCCTCGGTGAGGCCGACGCCCGCGATCTCCGGGTCGGTGTAGATCGGCCGCGGCACCGCGCGTGCGTCGACCGTTGCCTCGTGGCCGCACGCGTTCTCGGCCGCGACCTCGCCCTCGCGGAACGCGGTGTGCGCGAGCTGCCAATGACCGGCGCAGTCGCCGACGGCGTAGATGTGCGGGACGCTCGTGCGGCGGTGGTCGTCGTTCGCGATCCCGGCGCGTTTGTCGAACTCGACGCCGGCGGCCTCGAGCCCGAGCCCCTCTACGAGCGGTGCGCGGCCGACGGAGACGAGCATCAGGTCAGCCTGAACGGTTTCGCCTTCACCGAAATGGACGGTGACCTGCGAGCCGTCGTCCTCGACCTTTGTGCACTGCTTGCCGAGCTGGAGCGCGATGCCGCGCTTGGAGAACTGCTTCGCGAGCTCCTTTGCGGCGTCGGCGTCCTCCTGCGGGATGAGCCCGTCGAGCATCTCGACGATCGTCACCTCGCTCCCGAAGCGGTTGAAAATCGAGGCGAACTCGCACCCGATGATCCCGCCCCCGAGGATGACGAGCCGCTCCGGGACGGATTCCTGCGCGAGCAGGCCGGTCGAGTCGACGCAGCGCGGCGAGTCGAGACCGGGGATCGGCGGGCGCAGCGGGAACGAGCCGGTCGCGACGATCGCCGACTTGAACTTCACGTCTTCGGCGCCCTCGACCGCGAGCGTGTTCGCGTCCTTGAAGGTGCCCTTGCCCTTGACCCACTCGACACCGTTCGCCTTGAAGAGACCGGCGACACCGGCCGTCATCTGCTTCACGACGCCGGCCTTCCACGCGTTCGAAGCGGCGAAATCGAGCGAGGCCTCGCCGACGTTGACGCCGAACTTCGCGAAGCTCTCCTCGGCCTCCTTGAGCGCGAGCGCCGTCTGCACCCATGCCTTCGTCGGGATGCAGCCGACGCGGAGGCACGTGCCGCCGAGCTCCGGCTCCATCTCGATGCAGGCGACCTTCGCGCCGAGCTGCGCGGCGCGGATCGCGGCGGTGTACCCGCCCGGGCCTCCTCCGAGGACTGCTACGTCGACGTCCACGCTCAGAGCGTACTCAGAGCTCCGCGACCATCGTCACGGTTCTCTCGTCCCGGCCGAGCTCCTGGAAGCCATGGGCCTCGTAGAAGCCGGTCTGGCCCGGCTCGGCGCTGAGGCTGATGCGGGAGAAGCCCTCGTTGCGCGCCCGTTCGAGGAGCGCCTCGAGAAGCTCGCCGCCGCCACCGTGACCGCGGTGGCTCGGGACGACCGCGATCGTCAGCTCCGGCGTCTGCTCGTCGACGAAGCCGAACCCGGCTGCGCTCGCCGGGAAGAGCCGGTACCACGCCGCGCCGTACGCGTTCGGGCCTGCGAAGGCGATCACGCCGGCGTCGCCGGGCCGTCCCCAGTTCTGGACGTAGCGATAGAGCGGCCGGTCCGGATCCTCCGCGATGCGCCAGTGATAGGCGTGCCGAAGCATGTCGCGGAGGAAGCGCGTGTCCTGCCGCTCGACCGGGCGCAGCACGGCTAGCTCCGCAGCTCCTGCGCGAGCTGGAGCCGGTTGCCGTCGGGATCGAAGACGTCGAGCAGACGTATCTCGCCGCCGAGCTCGACGACGATCCCGACCTCGACACCCGCCTCGCGGAGCCGCTCTGCCTCCGCCTTCAGGTCGTCGACCTCGACGTGCGCGACGCCGTCCTCCGTCGGCTCGCCTTCCGCCAGACCGATCTCCATCCCGCCACGCTCGGTCGTCACCCAGTTCTCCTCGGGGTCGAATAGGAGCTCCCCGAAGAGGAGCATCTCCCGGTAGAAGCGCCTCGCCGAGTCGAGGTCGCGAACGTAGTACCAGACCGTCGGCGCCATCTACAGCGCGAGCCCCGGATCCTCGAGGCTTTCCTTGAGGGTCTGCAGGAACGCGGCGGCCGGCGCGCCGTCGACGGCACGGTGGTCGAAGGTCGCGGTCAGTGTGAGCATCGGCCGGACGACGAGCTCGCCGTCGCGCGGGACGACCCTGTCCTCGGTCGCGCCGACGGCGACGATCGCGGCCTGCGGCGGGTTGAG
>Ga0070731_10000254_pt1 | contig 88100 bp, 77 predicted proteins | sample Coa_R1_2_FD_66448 | JGI IMG/M metagenome (GOLD analysis project Ga0070731, IMG submission 66448) | Surface soil microbial communities from Centralia Pennsylvania, which are recovering from an underground coalmine fire - Coalmine... | ecosystem: Environmental > Terrestrial > Soil > Unclassified ... | reverse complement strand
TTCAGCCGCGTTTCGAGCAACAGGTTGGCGCTGTCCAGGCCCGTCACGATCGCCGGACCCAGCGGCGCGAAGGTGTCGGCGCCTTTGGCGCGCCACCATTGCAGATCCTTGTGCGGCCCATGCTGCCAATCGCGCTCGCTGACATCGTTGCCGCAGGTCAGACCGAAAATCGAGGCATTTTTCCCGATCACGATCACCAGCTCGCCCTCGAAATGCACGTTTGAGGCATCCGGCGGAATCACGATCGGGTCTTCGGGATGCTGTAGCGCGCTCACCGGCTTGAAAAACATCTCGGGACGCTCGGGCGCCTGGCGATCTCCCACATGACTTTTATAATTGCGCCCCACCGCCAGGATTTTCGAAGGCTCGCAAGGGTAGCGCAGCTTGACTTCGCGGAGCGGATGCGTCACGCCGGTTTCTTCCAGGCTGCCGAACAGATCCCCGCGAATCTCGCGGATAGTCGCGCCCTCCAGCACACCATACGCCACCGTGGAAGCGATGCGGTATCGAACGTATTTAGTCAATGCTAGGCTCCCGAAAGAATCAACTCGAAGCGGCGATTGACTTCGCGCAGGTAAGGGCCGTCGCCGCTCTCCAACTCCACCGTGGCGGTGCCATGGTAGCCGATCTCGCCCAACGCCTTGTAGACTTCCGGCCAGTTGATGTCTCCTTCACGCAGCGGCACGAATTCGGCCTGCATCTTGCGGAAGCGGAAATCCTTGATGTGCAGCTTGGCGATGCGCCGGCCTACAGTGCGGATCCAATCCTGCGGATACCCGGTCAATACGACGTTGCCCACATCGAAATAGGAGCGCACCCAGGGGCTCTGGAAATCGTCGACGTACTTACAATATTCGAGCGGGCTGAGCAGGAATTTGTTCCAGACTTCCTCGACAGCGATGATGACCTTCAGTTCCTCCGCCATGGGGATCAGCTTGCGAATCTGCTGCTGCGAGCGCGTCCAGGCGTCCTGGTAGCTGGTCTGCGGATTCACCACGGCAGGCACCAGCAGCACCGTTTCGGCTCCCCAGAAGTGCGCGTTGCGCAGGCTGGTTTCCATACCCTTGACGCTTTCGGCCACCACCGCGGGATCCGCTGAAGACAGCGGGTATTTCCAGTGCGCCATGTTCATCACCGAATGAATGGGCAGCCCGGCGGCGTCGGAAGCCTTCTTGATCTCCTCGGCGGTGGACTGGTCCGGCGTGGTGGGGCATTCGGTGGCTTCGAAGCCCGTATCGACGGCCAGCTTGAAGCGGTCGGCGATGCTCAGGGATTTTGGGAGCATCTCGTAAAGCACGGCTTTGCGGATGGGCAGCCGTGCGGTAGCAGCCAGAGCCGGCAGCGCGGCGGTGGCGACGAAATCTCTTCTGGTCATGCGAATGTCACTCCTATCTGGCCGGCGACTTTCTGTATGTAGCGCTTGCCTTCTTCATATTCCTCGGCCGTCTTCAGGTGTTCCAGCATCAGCGGCGTTTCCGCTGGCAACTGCGACAGCTCGCTTAAATAGGTACGGTAATCGATCTCTCCGCGGCCGGGAATCACTTCCTGGAAATGCACGTTCAGCTCCACCACCCAGGCCAGATCCTTGGCGTGACACGAAACGATCCACGGACCCAGCTTGCGAAAGCAATCGGCGATCACCTCGCTGTTGCGGTAGAAGCGTTCCGGCGAGTTGATCACGTTGCAGACGTCCAGGTGCACGCCGAAGGCGGAGCGGTCCACCGCCTTGATGAGCTTGAGGTAGGAATCGGGACCGTCGGGGATCGACCAGCCCATGGCTTCGATCGTAAACTTCGACCGCTTAGGCTTGATTTCGTCGATTACGTGCCGGCAGTTGTCGACCGTGGCGTCGAAGAACTGCTGCGAGAGGTTCTTGGGATGCGGCCCGTACCAGACCGTCGGGTGATAGGAGCCGGCGATATCCACGCAGCACAGCGCGCCCACGGCCTCGGCCAGAGCCATCCGGTCGACCACATATTGCAGGTTGGCGCGGCGCTTCTCGGTATCCGGATCGAGCAGGTTCACCCAGGCGCCCACTTCGGCGATGAAAACGTTTTCCGCGGCGAAGGCTTTCTCGATGGCGCGCACACGCGCGGTATCGGCGGCCTTGGCCGGCGGGCAATAGGCTGCGCTATAGCCGAGGCGGCGGTGCTCGCGCGCCAGTTCGGCGGGATCGTCGCTTTTCAGGAAGACAGGTCCGCCCAGGCGTACGGCGCGGCGGCCGGCGGCGTGAACGGAACTGGCCAGTGCGGCGGCGCCGGCCGACAACAGGAATGACCGGCGGCCCGTGGGTGCCATGCCCCGATTCTAATCTGATTCGCTCGGAAGCAGTATCCTCCTAAACCTCGAGCCGCACTTAGCCGATGAATCATTGGGATCGTTCAGGCCATGCCCGGACTGTCCGACCAACGTCAAGGAGACAACATGCAAGTGAGCACGATGCCGCCGCAGGAAAGCGGTCCGGCCGCCAAGACCGACAACCGCGTCGGAAAATATCTTGCCTTCCATCTGGGACGCGAGGAATTCGCGATTCAAGTATTGAAGGTCCGGGAAATCATGGGCATTCAGGACATTACGGCCGTTCCCCAAACGCCGGTGTATGTCAAAGGAGTGATCAACCTGCGAGGGAAAGTCATTCCGGTGGTGGACTTACGGCTGAAGTTCGGCCTGCCCGAGATCGAATACACGCAGCGCACCTGCATCATTGTCGTGCAAATCCAGGCTCCCGGTGGGGGCGTGTCGCTGACCGGCATCGTGGTGGATGAAGTCTCCGAGGCCGTCAATGTGGCGGCAGGCGAGATCGCCGACACGCCGGACTTTGGGGATGGCGTGGCCACACCCTACATCCTCGGCATGGCGAAAAGCAAGGGAAAAGTGAAGATCCTGCTGGACATCGATCAAGTGCTATCGAGCCAGGATCTGGACGGCCTTAAGGCCTTGATGCAGTAACCGGAGGAAAAATGCTTACGAAGACTACGATTGGGGCAAAGTTGATGGGCGGGGCCGCCGCTATGCTACTGCTGGCGGCTATTCAGGGCTATTCCAGCCTGCACACCGCTGGCATTTTCAGGGAAAGATTCGACCGTGCCGTGGACGTCACAGTCCGCAAAGTCGTGCTGGCTGATCAGCTTGCCACGACTAGCGCCGCCATGATATCGGCGCAAAGAGGTGTGGTGCTGGCTGCTTTCACCAAACACCCGTCGGAAATCGACAAATATGAACAGGCTTACCAGCAGGCGAGCGAACTGGTCCGCAAGTCTCTGGCTGAGGCGCGGCCACTGTTTGTGAAAGAAGAGGCCAAAGCGAAGGCGTCCGAGATCGAAGCGGCTGTTTCGGAATGGCGCCCGCACTTTGAGGAAGTCGTGCGGCAGTCCAAGGCCGGGCACGCGGCCGAAGCCGACCGCATACGCACAGACGTTACGTTGCCCATCTACAACAGAATAGGACCGGCTGCCGAAGGGCTGCGAACCATCCAAACCGAGATTCTCGCCGCCGAGAAAGCCAGTGTGGATGCGGAAAATGCCACGAGCCGCCAGATCGCGCTCGTCCTCCTGGGCCTTTGCGTGGTCGTTGCCGGCGCTTTCGTGGCCATCACCCGGGGGATCACGCGCGATCTCCGCCGCGCGGCCATGCATCTTTCCGAAGGCGCCGGACAGGTGGCCAGCGCCGCGACGCAAATCTCATCCGCCAGCCAGTCGCTGGCCCAGGGCTCCTCCGAGCAGGCTGCCTCGCTCGAGGAGACTTCCTCTTCCAGTGAGGAGATCAATTCCATGGCTCGCAAGAATGCCGAGAATTCCCGAGTGGCAGCCGAGTTCACCACGCAAGTGGATGAACGGGTGGCAGCCGCCAACGCAACGCTCGATCAGATGGTGGCTTCCATGACCGACATCAACACGTCCAGCGAGAAGGTTTCGAAAATTATCAAGGTGATCGATGAAATCGCCTTCCAGACCAACATTCTGGCTTTGAATGCGGCAGTGGAGGCCGCCCGCGCCGGCGAGGCAGGCATGGGCTTTGCGGTAGTGGCGGACGAGGTGCGCAACCTGGCCCAGCGCTGCGCGCAAGCCGCCAAGGACACCGCCTCACTCATCGAGGAATCCATGGCCAAGTCGCATGATGGGATGGCCCGCCTGGATCAGGTGGCTGGAGCTACCCGCTCCATTACGGAAAGCGCCGCCAAGGTTAAGACACTGGTGGATGAAGTCCATCTGGGCAGCCAGGAACAGGCGCGCGGCATCGAGCAGATCGCCAAGGCAATCGTGCAGATGGAGCAGGTGACTCAGAAGACCGCCGCCAATGCCGAGGAAAGCGCATCCGCGAGCGAGGAGTTATCGGCCCAGGCCGAAACCATGCGGGCGGTGGTCGCCGAACTACAAGCTTTGGTGGGCGGGGGAGAACCGGCTGGCGGCCGCGGAGTCGCGGGTATGCCGGGATCCAAGACGGCTTCGCCCGTGGTCCAGGCGGCCAGCCTGGCTGCCTTGCGCTCGGCTGTTACACCCAAAGCGGCAACGGCCGCGGCGCGAAAGACGCTGGTGGCTACAGGCGCGCTCGACCGCTCCGCGCTTCCCTTAGACGGCGAATTCACGGAATTCTAGAAAGGAACGGGACGCGCGCATGCCCGATCTAATCGAACTGCGCCAGGAAATCGAAGCCCTGGCCATGAAACTGGTGGTCGAGGATCTGTCTCCCGAGGCGGGTGTCAACGGTTCTCTGCTGGCTCTGGCCGAGGCGATCCGCGGTATCCGCGACCGCGCCCAAGCCGGCGGCTGCGAGGAGGTCTGCCACGTCGCGGCCGGGCTCTATGAGACAGTGTCCTCACCTGATGGCGCCGGGGGCGAAGCGCTTTCTCAAGCGCTTCAAGCCGGCGTCACCGCCTTGCAGCAGGCGCTCGAGACGCCTCACGGCACGGCTGCGCCGGAAGCCCCGTCTTATTCCCTGGCGCAGGATCCGGAGCTGCTTTCCGATTTTGTGCTGGAATCGCGCGAGCACCTGGCGGCCATCGAGAGCCGCTCGCTCGCGCTGGAGCAGGATCCCGGCAATGCCGAAGCCATCCATTCCATCTTCCGGGCATTCCACACCATCAAAGGGCTGGCGGGATTTCTGGAACTGGATGCCGTGCGCGAGGTCTCTCACAATGTGGAGACCGTTCTCGACCTGGCGCGCAACGGCACGTTGAGCATCACGTCGCAAGTGATCGACATCGTGCTGGAAAGCGCGGACTACCTGAAAGGCTGCGTGGACGGTTTGGATTCCCGGCTGCACGGTCACGCAGTTCCGGGCGCGCCGGACAATTCCCGCCTCTTGGAACGGGTCCGCAATCTCATGAACAGCCCGCCGGCGGAGGGGGAATCGAAGCCGGTCCCAGAGCCGGACGCCACCGCCGATCGGCAGCCATTGCGCGAAGATGACTCTGCGGTCACGGCCGCCGCCTCCCGGCCGCAGACGTTGCGCGGCGAGGCCACCGCCGTCAAAGTCGACACCGGCAAGCTGGATTACCTGGTCGACATGGCCGGGGAACTGGTCATCGCGCAGTCCCTGGTGCGCCACGACCCCGATCTTGCGGCGCTGAAGAGTCCCCGGCTGCAACGCAACCTGGGGCAACTGGCGCGCATCACTGCCGAGCTCCAGAAAACATCCATGTCGATGCGCCTGGTGCCCATCGGCCAGTTGTTCCAGCGGGTGGCGCGGCAGGTCCGGGATCTGGCACGCAAGATGGGAAAGCCCGCCGAACTGGACATCAGCGGCGAGGAGACCGAAATCGACCGGACTATCGTGGAGGAGCTGGCCGATCCGCTGATGCACATGGTGCGCAATTCCCTCGACCATGGCATCGAGGATCCGGACGCGCGGGCGGCCGGCGGCAAACATCCGGTGGCCCGCATCGGCTTGCGCGCCTGCCACCAGGCAGGCCACATCGTTATTGAAATCTCCGACGACGGGCGCGGGTTGGACGCCGAGCGGATTCTGGCCAAGGCGCTCGAACAAGGTCTGGTCGGAAATCGGGAACATCTCTCGGAAAACGACATTTTCCACCTGATTTTCGAGCCGGGGTTCTCGACGGCCGAGCGAGTCACGGACGTGTCCGGCCGCGGAGTCGGCATGGATGTGGTGCGCAGGCAGATGCAGAAGCTGCGGGGGCACATCGAGGTTCAATCCAGTGCCGGCCGCGGCGCCACCTTCACGCTTAAGGTGCCTTTAACCCTGGCCATCATCGATGGCTTGGTGGTGGGGGTGGGGAGCGAGCGTTATATCGTGCCGTTGTTCGCCGTGCGCGAGATGTTCCGGCCCACGGCCGATACGGTCTTCACCATCCGTGACCGGTCGGAAATGGTCATGGTGCGGGGGGGCCTGCTGGCTGTCGTGCGCCTGCATCGCAAGTTTGGGATCAAACCGAAATCGGAAGACCCCTGCCGGAGCCTGCTGATTGTCGCGGAAGGCGCCGACCACCGCTTCTGCCTGATGGTGGACGAATTGATCGGCAAGCAGGAAGCGGTCATCAAGAACCTGGGTGACACCTTCAAGAACATTGCCGGAATTGCAGGCGGCGCCATCCTGGGAGATGGCCGCGTCGGATTGATTCTGGACCTGGCTGGGCTGGTAAAGGAACGCGCATGAGCGGCCAAGTGGGCCGTCAGGAGGCCCCGCCCGGCCAAATCCAGCGGCTGAAACCCGGCGAATTCGAAGCCATCCGGCGCCTGGCCTACGAAAAATTCGGGCTGGACCTGCGCCGCGGCAAGGAAGAACTGGTGGCCGCCCGCCTGAGCAAACGCATGCGCCAGGGCGGCTTCACATCTTTCGCGCAGTATTACGAGCACGTGCTCGGCGACAACACCGGCGAGGCGCTGATTGGAATGATCGACGCGCTGGCCACCAACCACACCAGCTTTCTGCGCGAGACGGCGCACTTCGACTTCTTGCGGCAGCAGGTGCTGCCGGGTTTGCGGGAGCGTCCACGAGTTGACTTATGGAGCGCCGCCTGTTCCTCGGGCGAAGAGCCTTATTCGCTGGCATTCACGATCCGGGATCAATGGGGCTCGGAAGCGTTCCAAAAGGTGCGCATTCTGGCGACTGACATTTCCACCAAGGCCCTGACGGCGGCGCAGAACGCTGCCTATCCTGCCGAGCGCTTGAGCGCCGTGCCGCAAGCCTGGCTGCGGCGGGTTCTGTTGCGTGGCGACGGCCGCTGGAAAGGCTGGTACCGCGTCAAACCCGAGGTGCGCAGCCAGGTCGAATTTGCGCGCCTGAATCTGATCGAACCCTTCACGCATGCGACTCTGTTCCCGGTGATCTTCTGCCGTAACGTGATGATCTACTTCGACAAGGCCACCCAGGAAGGCCTCGTCAAGCGCCTGGCGGCCAGCCTGGAACCAGGCGGGTATTTGTTCATCGGCCACGCCGAAAGCCTGACGGGCGTATGCCACGAACTCACCTACGTCCGGCCGGCGATCTATCAAAAGCCGGGGACCGCGCCGAAACGGGGTTTGCCATGGACAGCATAGTGGTGGGGATGGCGGATTGCCAGGTCAGCAGCTCGCGAGATCAGGTGTTGGTGACCTATGCGCTTGGTTCTTGCATAGCTGTGACGATACACGATCCGGTGGCCGGGGTCGGCGGGCTTCTGCATTACATGCTGCCGGAATCCGCGATCTCGCCGGCCAAAGCCGGCGAAAACCCTTACATGTTCGCCGATACCGGCATCCCGCTGCTGTTCCACCGCGCGTATGAGTGCGGCGCCCAGAAGCGCCGCCTGGTGGTACGGGTGGCGGGCGGAGCTCAAGTCATGGATCGTGAAGGCGTGTTCAATATCGGCAAACGCAATTACCTCGCGTTGCGCAAGATCCTCTGGAAAGCGGGCGTGCTGCTTCAGGGAGAGCATGTGGGCGGAAACCTCTCGCGCACCGTGCGCCTGGAAGTTGGCAGCGGCCGGTTCTGGCTGCGCGAGCCGGGATCGGTGGAGCAGGAATTGCCCCTCTCGTCGCACGCGCTGAAAGGAGCTCAAACATGGCCTTCCGCGTCTTGATCGTCGATGATTCGTCCGTGATGCGGGCCTTTATCCGCCGCATCATCCTGCTTTCCGGCATGGACGGCGCCGAGTTCATGGAAGCCTCCGACGGACAGGAAGCTCTGGGCGTGCTCCGAAACGAGTGGGTGGACGTAGTGCTGACGGACATTAACATGCCCACCATGGACGGCGAACAGCTGGTGCGCTCCCTTGCAGCCGACGAGTTGTTGAAGTCCGTGCCGGTCGTCATCGTCTCCACGGACGGCACCGAGAGCCGCATGCATCAGATGCTGGCTTTGGGGGCACGCGGCTACGTCAAGAAGCCTTTTCTGCCGGAAACCCTCCGCGCGGAGCTGGAGCGCGTACTGGGGGAGACTTATGCCTGAAAACCAATGGAATCGCATGTTGGCCGACGCCGCCAGTGAAGTTCTGGAAACTATGTTCTTCACGGAGGTTCTGGGCCCGGCGCTGGGCGGGGAAGCCGAACCCGAGCCGCGCCGGGACGTGCGCGTGGCTTTTGCCGGCACGCCTAGCGGCGCCCTCACGCTGAGTGTCTCCGGGCCGGCGGCGCGCACTCTGGCGGGTAACTTTCTGGCTCCCGAACAGGATGATTCCCTGCCGCCTGCGCAACTCGACGGTGTAGTGTGCGAACTGGCTAACATGATTTGCGGATCCCTTCTCAGCCGCGTAGAAACCGAATGCCGATTCCGGCTATCGATCCCTGAACTGGCGCCTGCCAACGCCAGCCACGCGTTTGCCCCGCCCTGCCAGTCGCTCGACTTGGGGGAAGGCACCATCCATCTGTGGCTCGAACTGGACTCACATGCCAATTGACGGAAGAACTCGCGTGCTGGTGGTGGACGACTCCGCTATCGTGCGCAAGATCCTGACTGAGGCCCTGTCGGGTGAGCCCGATCTCGAAGTGGTCGGCACGGCGCCCGACCCCTACATCGCGCGCGATAAGATTCTGGCGCTCGCCCCAGACGTGCTCACCTTGGATATTGAAATGCCGCGCATGGACGGTCTCACCTTCCTCAAGAAGCTGATGCACTTCCGGCCCATGCCCGTCGTCGTGATCAGTTCCCTGACCCAGGCGTCCTGCCAGACGGCCATGCAGGCTCTGGCGCTGGGAGCCGTCGAGGTTCTGGCTAAGCCGGGAGGGCCTTATTCAGTCGGCGAGCTGCGCATGGAGCTGGCATCCAAGATCCGCGCCGCCGCCGCTTCCCATGTACGGCGCACGGCCGCCTCGGCCCCGGCAACGCCGCCACCGCCGCTCACGGCCGACCAGCCGGCGCCCTCCTCGGTGATCGCCATCGGGGCATCCACCGGCGGGACCGAAGCCATCGCGGCGCTGCTGCCGAAACTGCCGCCCGGCACACCCGGCGTCGTGATCACCCAGCATATTCCGGCAGGATTCTCGAGGGCATTCGCCATGCGCCTCAACCAGATGTGCCCGCTGGAAGTGAAAGAGGCCGAAGACGGCGACAGCCTGGGTCCCGGCCGCGTGCTGGTGGCCCCGGGAAATCTACACATGGTGCTGCGCAAGAACGGCGATGCCTACCGCGTGGCGGTGAAGAGCGGTCCGCGGGTCTGTTACCAGCGCCCGTCGGTGGATGTGATGTTCGGTTCCGTGGCGGATGCCGCCGGCGCTCGGGCCGTTGGGGTGCTGCTCACGGGCATGGGTTCGGATGGGGCCCAGGGGTTACTGAAAATGCACCAAGCCGGCGCGCGCACGATTGCGCAGGACGAAGCCAGCTGCGTGGTCTTCGGCATGCCCAAGGAAGCCATCCGCGCCGGCGCCGTGGACCGTGTCGTCGCTTTACCCGGTATTCCGCAAGCCATTCTGGCCGCCATCGCCGCGCGTTAGCAGCCGATCCATCAAGCGAAGCGGTAGACCAGAATGGTCAGCACGCCGCTGAGGCCGATGCTGATCAAGGTTACGTCCTGCGGGGCAATCTTCAGTCCGCACCGCGGCAGATAAAGGAAGCACAAGATGCAGATCAGTGTGCCCGCCAGAACGGCTCGGATTCCTTTCTTGATACTCACTGCAATTCTCCGGGGTCTGCCGGAGTCTACCGCCCCTTTGCGGCGAAACGCAACGATATCCGAAGTGAGCCAACCGAAGTGACTAAGCCGGATAGCGTCCTTCGATATAGCCGCTCAACTGGTCGATAGTATGCGCCTGGGCCGAGATGATCGACCGCACTACGTCGCCGATGGAGATCATGCCCGCCAAAATATCGCCCTCCATCACCGGCAAATGGCGTATGCGGTGCGCCGTGATGATGCGCATGCAATCTTCCACCGAGTGATCGCAGGTAACCGTGAACACCGGGCTGGTCATGATTTCCCGCACCCGCATTTCGTGCGAATGCTTACCCTTCAGAATGACCTTGCGGGCGTAATCGCGCTCGGAGACAATGCCGGTCAATTTGCCCCCCGTAAGCACCAACAGGGCGCCCACACCCTTCTCGGCCATCATGGCCACGGCTTCGAAGACAGTAGCCTCCGGCGCCAGCCAGTAGATGTCCGATCCCTTATGCCGCAGCATCGAGCGGACGGTTTCCATGGGTCCCTCCTTGTCTGATTAATCTTTCAGACTCGGGGACGTATGTCAACCGTCAGGGGAGCTTTTTTCGCGGCCTTCTGTGGCGGGTTTTACTCCGCGCGAGCCCGTTTTCCAGCTCCTGAACGCGCCGGCGCAGCACTTCGAGTTCCTCGGCCGGCCCCGGCTGGGGAGCGGCCGGCGGGGTAAACAGGTTTCGCACCAGGTCCAGCGGACCCGTCTTCAGGGTGCTCTGCGCTTTCTGATACATTTCAGTCACGGTGGTGAGGTACCAAGTGAGGAATTCGTGCGTGGCCTTGTCGGACGCAACGATCAGTTTCCGCAACAGGTCCAGCGGCAGCCCCGACTCGTGGCCCTTGGCGTCCTCCATAATGATCTGGGTCAGAATCACGCGCGTCAGATCTTCGCCGCTGCGGGCGTCGACTACCTGGACGTCAACACCGTCGCGCACCATGCGGGCTACATCTTCCAGGTTGACGTAACGGCTGCCGGTTGTATCGTAGAGGCGCCGGTTCTCGTATTTCTTAATGATCGTCTTGCTTGCGTTCATACAAGGACAATAAAATCTTAAACTCCTTGACAGGCCACGCCACCGGCGCTATACTCATCCTGGATGCTGCAGTGCAGCATCACCAAGGAGTTTATCATGGAGAATACCAAAAAGGCTACCCCGGCCGCCGCATCCTTTGCCCCGGCCTCCACTCTGGCCTACTGGACCCGTCAGGGGGTGCAGGGCTTTGTCGCTACGCAAAAGATTCTGCTGGATTTGGCCGCTCAACAAAACTCGCTTGCCCTGGGCTTTGTGCGCGAGCGGGTAAACTTCTCGCCGCTCCGGCCGCTGACCGGAATCGTGGATCTGGCCGGCCAGGGATTGGCCAATTTTGTCGCAGCGCAAAAGATTCTGTTGAATCTGGCCGTCGAACAGAACGGACTCCTGCTGCAAGGCGTCCGGGACGGCCTGGGTCTCGCCGGAACCCCGGCCCTGATGACCGACGCCATTCGCGAGGGTGTCGCCGAGTTCGTAGGCATGCAGACCAGGTTCCTGGAAATGGTGGATGCGCAGGCGCAGGCCGCCGTCGGGATGATCACGGAAGGCAAGCCCTACGAGGGCAAGAGCTTCGTCGAGGTTACCCGCCAGAGCCTGGAAGGCTTCATCCACACCCAGAAAAAGTTTCTGGAACTGGTCACTGATGCGGCCACTGGCAAGCATTCTGTACTCAAGACCGCCCCGCGCAGAAAAGTTACTGCCACCATGCGGGAGGGTGTGGACAAATTCGTCGAAGCCCAAAAGAAGCTGCTGGACCTGGCCGCCGGCCAGATCGAGGGAGCCATGAAGACCGCCGAGGGAATGCTGCGGCCTTCGGCTGAGCCCTCCACAACTCTCGGCGAGTTTGCCCGCCGCAGCGTTGCGAATTTCATCAATGCTCAAAAGTCGCTGCTGGATGTGGCCCTAAAGCCCTTCCTTCCGCCGCCGCCGCATACCCCCGCGCACGCTCACGCCGGGCGCCGCAGGTAATTCCGGAACGGTTGGACCATATTGGATCGTGCCATACATTACAGATGCGTTCAAATAAGCTACACTGGAGAGCGCATGACGGGTCAAAGGTACTCCGTCCACGAGCGTCAGGAAGCCGATGTCTCCATGTGGCAGGAACTTCTGGTCGGCTTCGAACTGGTCCAACTCAGGCTGACCTCGGTCTTCTATGGTTTGGGCGTACCCAGAGGTAATGGCGACGCCGTCATTCTGATCCCGGGTTTTCTAGGCACCGATACCTATCTTGGCGAGCTGTTCTCCTGGTTCAGAACCATCGGCTACCGGTCTTACTTTTCGGGAATCGGCTGGAACGCGGAATGTCCTAACCTGCTGATCCGCAAGCGGTTGAACGATACAGTAAAACGCGCTTTCACGGCCACCGGCCGGAAAGTACATCTCGTCGGGCACAGCCTGGGCGGCATCATCGCGCGCTCGGTGGCCGCCCAGAGGCCCGAACAGATCGCTTCGGTGACTACCTTGGGATCCCCCTTTCGGGGGCCAGTGGCGCATTCCAACGTCCTGCGGGCCAGTGAAGCCATCCGCAACCATATTCTACGGGAGCACGCCGGTCACATCCTGCCGGGGTGCTACACCGAGGATTGCACCTGCGAATTCGTCGCGTCACTCAAGGACGTGTTCCCGGACGACGTAGCACAAACGGCCATTTACACCAAATCCGATGGCATCGTGGATTGGCGCTTCTGCGTCACGGGCGACCCCGAGATCGATTGCGAAGTGGCAGGTACGCATGTCGGCCTGGTGTTCAACCCGGCGGTCTACCGTATTCTGGCCGACCGTCTGGTGAGCGCGCGTAGCGGCTCACCGGTTCGGGCGTGATGCGGCGCACCTCCACCGCGTAGGGCGGACGGAAAATCGTTCCCAGTTGGGCCTCAGGGGTATTCTTCGGCATCAGCCGGAACGAGAAGACCAGCTTCACGTCGTGAGCGCCCGGCTGCGCCGCAAAACGCCACAAACGGGCGGCCTCCAGACATGCCTGCCGCAGCAGCGGGTTGCCATCCACGATTGCCGCGCTCGACACCGTGCCGCGTTCCGAGACATGCACCTCGGCGACTACGCCGCCGCTGACCCGGCCATCCAGCGCCGGAACGGGATAGGCCGGCGCCACCGCTTCCACCACTCCGGGGGCGGCTTCCTGGGCCATACAGCCCGCGCCGATCAGAATCGCTATGGCCAACCTCCACCGCACAGTCACGCCAGAAACCTCCCCAGGACGTCCAGATATTCGCTCGCGCGGCTGAAGGCCGGCGCATGCCCGGCGCCATGAAACGTGTAAACAGGGGCTTGCGGATAAATATCGCGCAGCGCTTTCCTGCGTTCCGCGTTGAAAATGTCGTTGTCGGACTCGATCACGAAGATCATGCCGGGCCATCCGGCGAGATCCCCCGGCGCAAAGCGGTAGCGTTGATGATACTCGAGCTGGATCGCCAGGTTCTGCAGCACGTCGGCCTTCGTCAGTTGCGTCTCGAAGAGTTCCTGCGTGTACGCCCGCCAGAACGGCAGTTCCCCGGCCGGCGCTCCCAACAGTTTCAGGATGCTCCTCGAAAGCAAACCGCGCAAGATCGGCCAGGGCATCGCCGACAAAACCGCGTTGGCGATCTTCCGGCCGCGCACCAGGTAGCCGAGAGGAACCCCGGTATTGGAGAGGATCAGCCGCTCCACACAATCCGGATGCCGCCGGATCAGGCACTGGGCCACCGCGCCGCCGAACGATGCGCCGAGCACCGTCGCGGGCACGGCGTTCTCGGCTCGCAGAATCGCCGCCACCCCGTCCGCCAGATCGTCCAGCGACGCTACGCGCGGATAGGCCGGATACGCCATGCGGAACTGCGGCGCCAGCGCCGCGGCCAGGTCGAAAGCCATGTCGTTGACCAGTTCACCACCCGGCAGGAGCAGCATCGGCCGCGACCCGTTACCACAGACTCTGTATTTCCATTCCACACCGCCGGCCGCCAGCGATTTGTTGGGATAAGCGGCGCGAAACGCGCGCAGCCTTTGCTCCTGGTTCATAAGTAACGACTATTGTCGCAAGGCGCGTTCGCGCGCATCGCGTTTTCAGTAGGATATAAAAGTATGGAAATCACCTGGCTTGGACACGGCACCTTTCAATTCCGCTGGCCTTCCGGCGAGACGATCCTGATGGACCCATGGACGGAGGGCAACCCCGCCTATCCGGAAGGTTACAAGATCGCGCGCGTGGACACCATTGCCATCACGCATGGCCACTTCGATCACATTCACGACGCGGTGCCCCTGGCGAAGGAGTTTTCACCCGCGGTGGTGGGGATCTTCGAGACCTGCCATTGGCTCGAATCCAAAGGCGTGGCCAATACTTGCCCCATGAACAAAGGCGGTTCGCAGAAGGCCGGCGCGGTGACCTTCACCATGACGCACGCCGTGCACAGCTGCGGAATTCTCGACGACGGCAAAATCATCTATGGCGGCGAGGCTGCCGGATATGTGCTGCACTTCGACGACGGCCGCGCGCTGTACTTCGCCGGCGATACCAACGTCTTCGCGGACATGCAACTGATCGAGCAGCTGTATCACCCGGAGCTGGCATTTCTGCCCATCGGCGACCTTTATACCATGAGCCCGCGCGAAGCCGCCCTGGCGGCCCGGCTGCTGAAGCCGAAGAAGGTGGTGCCCATGCACTTCGGAACCTTTCCGCCCCTGACGGGCCGGCCAGACCAGCTTGCCGCGCTTTTAGGCGACGTACCGGCGACCCAGGTGTGGGCTCTCGAACCAGGCAAGCCGGCAGAGTGGTGAGCGCGGCTAGCCTCACCCGCGTCAGGCCAGATGGAATACTTCTTCGAGGGGCAACATGCCTTCGTCCGGACGGCGCCCATCCAGCGCCTCGAAGAATGGCGCCATCTCCCGCTGCCAGCGGCGGTTCACCTCGCGGGATGCCATGCCGCGCAGCGCGGCCTGGAAATCGAGCGTTTCCAGATACCCCACCAGCAGGCCATCCTCGCGCAGAAACAGCGAGTAGTTGTGCCACCCGGTTTCACGCAGCGCCGCCAGCATTTCCGGCCAAACCGTTCTGTGGCGGTCCTTGTATTCCGCCAGCCGCTCGGGACGCACCTTCAGCAGAAAACAAACGCGCTGCATCATTTCACCTCCGCTAACGGAATTTTGAGAAGGGCGGCCAGTTTTGCGATGCGCGCCATGTTGTGACCCACGCCCAGGGCGCAGTGATGCGTGGGGCCCTCCCTGCACCAGCGATTGACGAATTCGGCCGGCGCGAGCGCAAAGCGCAGCCGCGAATTGGTATTGCCGATGCGTAGAATAGGACCCGGCAGCGATTCTCCCTCCGCGCCGATCAGCTTCAGTTGGCCATCCGCGGTCTGGGTCAGCCCCAGAATTGTAACCGGCCCGGTCTTGACCTTGAACTCCACTGACAGGCCCGCGCCGCGCTTGCCATGGTACAGGCCCAAGCTGCGCAGCACCGGCCGCGCGTCGCTAATGGCGATGTGGCCGGGGCCGTCGTGTCCCATCAGCACGAAATTCTCGCGGAAATCCATGGAGTAGAATTCCGTGAACGAGCCGCCCGCGCCAAACCGGTCCAGCACCAGCATCGCCAGGCAGGTCTTCAGATCGCCCTCGCCGGCTGCCGGAATACCGCGCGCCGTCAGCAGCGTATTTCCCAGGATCAGCGCGGCGCCCAGACGCTCGAACTCATTGCCGGCCAGGCCGCGGTAGTAATAAGTCAAGCCGTCGAGCGCGAAATCCGCGATCAGCCGGTCGAGGCCTACGGCGGCCTGCGCGGCCCATTCGAGATCGGCGGCGGGAACATCCGTATCCATGGCGAATACTTCGCGCGCCGTGTCCAGTTTCGCGCGGACCTCGGGCGCGGCCGCGGCCGGCGCTCGCCGGGCCAGGTCATCCATCTCGAGTATTTCAATATGCGCGCCGAGTTCTGCGTGCATCAGCGTGAAGTCCGCATACATGTCGAGCATGCCCGGGTAGGTGTGCCCGAGGAAGCCGATGCGGCACTGCCGGACGGCGCGCGCCACGGCGGCAGCGCGGCACCAGTCCTCGATTTCACGCCACGCCGCGGGATCCTCGTGAAGCTGGCCCGAGACCACACGAAAATCGATGCGGGCGCGGGCGAAAGCGTTGGATATCTCGGGCACGCAGCAGACCGAACAGCTGGCCAGCCATTCGGCGGTGTCCGCGGAGTCGTAATCGAGCGCGGCGTTGGGCTGCAGGTTCAACACCAGCACCGGGGCGTGCGGCTTCTGGACCACCGGCAACACCTGTGAGGAGGTGGCGTAGGTGGCCACGTAGCAAAGGATCAGGTCCACATCTTCGCGGAGGAAGACTTGTCCGGCCGCGCGGGCGCCCTCGGGAGTATCCACCAGCCCGGCCGAAACCACGTCGCATCCGAAGCCGCGCACGCGGTCTTCGAGTGTGCGCTGGTAACCCTGGAGGCGCTCCTGTAAGCCGGGAAACTGCGGCCAGTAGGCGGCAAGGCCGATGCCGAAGACTCCGATGTGCGCGGTCATGGCAGGTCACGCACATCATAGCGCGCGGCTGGCAAGCCGCTGCATACCGTATAATGCGTCGTTGAGACGGAAATTACTCGCCGCGGCTTATTGGGCAGTGCCTTCCATCCTCTGCCTGGTGATGTACTGGCCCGGCCTGTTGGCATGGTTCCAGCAGGACGATTTTGTGTGGCTGAACATGCCCAACCAGGCACACGGTTGGGACGGCCTGCTGCGGACGCTGTTTCTGCCGAACCCATCGCAGGGAAGCTGGCGGCCGCTGAGCGAGCGCGTGCTCTTTCTGGCGTTCGGGCCCATCTTCGGAGCCGATGCGCTTCCCTACCGGATCTGGGTCTTCCTCACGCAGTTCGCCAACCTGGCGCTGGCGGCGTCTATCACCACCCGGCTCACGCGTTCGCGGGCCGCGGGATTCTTGGCGGCGGTTCTCTGGGCCGCCAACAGCAAGCTGGCGGTCGCCATGTCCTGGACCTCGGCTTACAATCAGATTCTTTGCGGATTCTTCCTGTTGCTGGCTCTGCACTTTTTCCTGCGATACCGCGAAACCGGCGCCCGCCGTGACTACCTTTTGACCTGGGCTGTGTTTCTGGCCGGCTTCCTGGCGATGGAGAGCAACGTAATCTTTCCACTGCTCGCCGCCACCTATGCGCTCCTTTGCGCGCGTAAGCAGTTCCGGAGCACCCTGCCTTTCTTCGCGGCCTCCGCGTTGTACGGCATCCTCCACCTTCTCCTCGCGCCGAATCACGCCCCGGAGTACATGCTTCATATCGACGGCACGATGCCGGCTACCTTGTGGACGTACTGGCGGCGAACGTTTCAACCGAATCTGATTTTCTTCTGGCACTCTTTCCGGTTCTGGAGCGCGGTGGAACTGGCGGCAGCCAGCGTGGCCCTTCTGGCTTTCACGGTCTGGCAGGCCCGGCAGCGCCGCTGGCTGGCGCTGGTTTTTCTGGCTTGGTATCTCATTGCGCTGCTGCCCGTGATCGCCCTGCGCGACCATATCATGGATTACTATCTGACGCTGCCCGCCATGTGTCTGGCTATGTTGGCGGCCCTTGCGTTGACGTGCGCCTGGCGCGCGAGGCTGCCCTGGAAGGCTCTCGGCGTGGTGCTTGCCGCAGGCTTCCTGGTACAGTCATTGCCGGGCGGCCGCCGCGAAGCCAATTGGTATCGCAGGCGCAGCCAGGCGCAGGAGGCGATTGTTATGGGCGTCGCGCAGGCGCACGAATTACATCCCGGCAAAACCATCCTGCTGGATGGCGTCGATGATGACTTGTTCGGTCAACTCATCTGCGACCGGCCGTTTCTCTTCCTGAAAATCCTCGACGTCTACCTCACGCCTGGTTCCCAGAATCGCATTGCGCCGCACCCGGAGTGGGGCGGCGTGTCGAATTTCATATTCCCGGCGGACGCTACCGAACGCGGGCTGGAGCACGACCAGATCGTGGTCTATCGTGTGGGGCCCGGGCCGCTGCGCAACATTACGCATCAGTTCGTAGTTCCTGCCGGCCTCCCAGGTGCGCCCGCGCCGCTCAGCCTGGACCTGGCGGATCCGCTGGCCGCCGGTTTTCTAGGGCCAGAGTGGTATGGCAGAGAATCGGGATTCCGCTGGATGCCGCGCACGGCCAGCCTCCGTATGGCTGCGCCGCCTGCCGGCCGGAAGCTCTACGTGACCGCAATTTGCCCCGCCGCCCAGCTTCTGAAAAGACCGCTCGAAATGACGCTGACGGTGGATGGCGTCCGGCTGCCGCCTGTCGAATTCACGAAAGGCGGCGTGGAAACCACCTTCCCGTTTGTCCTCCCGCAAGGCGCTCCTGCCAGCGGGGGCGACCTTCACATTACCGTGGAGGTGAGCCGTACCGTGCGCGTAGGTGGGGATCAACGCGACCTGGGCCTGGCCGTTGTCCGCTTTGAAATAAAGTAGCTTCTTCGCAAAATGGAACTTTCCGGGGACCTCGTTCGTAATCCTCGAAGAACGGAGTAGCCATGTTTGGAAATCCTCGCCGCGGCGGCGCCGTGGCCGGCATTCTGTTGACGTTCCTGGCCTTGAGCGTACTGGGTATCGCCGTCCTGGTGTGTACCGGCTTGTACGTCGCCGATAACCTTCGTGTCACCGAGAACCACGCGCGTGGTGAAACCACCGTGGAAACCCCCTTCGGCTCCGTGCACGTGCGTGAGAGCGACCGGCTGGACCCCGGGCACATGGGCGTGCCTATGTATCCGGGAGCCGTGCGCGACGAAGACTCCCGCAAACTCGCCAGCTTCCATTTCGATTTCGGCAATGTGCACAGAGGCTTCGCCATCTCGGCGGCTTCCTACCGCACTTCCGACTCGATCGAGCGGGTCACGGATTTCTACCGGGACCAGCTGCCGCACTGGCTGATCAGCCAAAAGGACAACGGCCGGGTGCAGTTGTCGTTCACCAGGGGCGGCTACAAGCGCTTCGTGGTCATCTGCGAGGATAACGGCGAAACCCGCATCGCGCTTGCTTCCATAGGAGAGCCTGCGTCAAACTGATGCATGGGGGCCTGCGCTCCCAACCATGCCTGAATTCTGTAGCTGCGGCGCGGAACTGCCGCTTGATGCCCGTTTCTGCCACCGTTGCGGTAAACCCCAGCGCGAAGAGATCGTGCCGGACACCGTGGCGCAAATGCCCGAGATCGTCCCAGCCGTAAGCGCTGCTCCCGTCACGGAAGCCGCTAAGGCCCCGCGCCTCAATTTCCATAACGCCACCGCGGTGCGCATCGGGTTGTTGATGGCCAGCATTGGTTCGCTGCTCAGCGCGCTCCCGGTGCTGGCGGCCGGACTGGTGGGCCTGGCGATCTGGTGGCTGACCGCCGGGTTCCTGGCGGTGTACATCTATCGCCGCCGCACCGGCCACTTCCTCTCGGTGGACAGCGGCTTGCGCATGGGCTGGATCACCGGCCTGCTCGGCTCGACCATCACCGCGGTGGTCTTCACCGCCAGTGTGGTGCCGCTGATCCGGGGAGGCAAGATCGCCTCACTTTATGAAGAGCAGTTCCGCAAAATGTCAGTCAATGATCCCAACGTGCAGCAGGCCATCAAGCTCCTGGAGAGTCCCAGCGGGCTGGCGATGTTCGTGGTCATCGCGCTGCTGTTTTTCTTCTTGATCATCACCTTCCTGTGCACGGCGGGCGGAGCCCTGGGAGCCAAACTGGTGGGCGGGGTCGCTACGCAGGGTCCCAAGGGCGCTCCCTAAGGGGAAGCACTCGCAACCGATCACGTCAGATCAAACGAGTTCCAGCCCGCTATCAGGAGCGGTCTACACAAGTCCCTAAGGACTGCATCGCCTGTACCAAACTCGAATCGGGTTCGCCGCTCGTTCCGGAACTCGAACCATGGCGGCCGGGCACTGGTATCGCGCTCCCCGACGCAACGTTCACGCTCCGGTCCAACGAGTTGTTGTCCTAGCCTCCCAAGGTCACGGCCTGGCCGGCACGCAGTTCGCCCGCCCTGACGCTCGCCTGTGTCCGGATCAAAATTAAGCGGGACACATCGCTCGTCCCTCATAGTAACCCCGACGGCTGCCCCGCGGTTTCCGTCGCCAAACATCAATGTCTGGCCCACCCATCTGTCTTCCTCAAACGGCTCAACGCTATGTGTTTCAACCACAATGTTCGGTCGAAACTCTGCAGTGTTGCCGTCGAGCCTGAATGCTTTATAGAGGAGCAACCGCGGTAATTTGCTGGCTCTCAGCCATGGGAACCCACTCTTGTCACTGAGCCGCCGAAAAGCCAACGTGCGATCACCCTCAATGCCATGCCAACTTAGCCTTGCAACATCCAGTAATTCACCGGCCATTGACTTAACCGGGTAACGGTAGATGGCACTAATTCGTCCTAGTTCCATACTATGAAAAACGGTTGAGTTCTCCGCTCAAATCCCCATGAGTTTGTTAATCTCCGGCGTTGTCACGCACTGGTCGAGAAAACCGAACTGCCCTGCGTCCTTCACCTCGCGCGCAGCCTCGAGAAAACCGGTCATTGCCGCGCGATAGAGTGAGGTTGCCAGACTGACACGCCTCACTCCGGCCAAAGCGAGTTCACCCACGGAAAATGACTTTCCCTTAATGCCTGCCATGAAATTGACCGGCTTCGACACGGCCGCACAGACTGCGCGCACCGCGGCAAGGTCAGGCAGGCCCGGAGCAAAAAGCACATCGGCTCCGGCTTTTTCGAAGGCTTGCAGGCGATGGATCGTGTCGTCCAGGCTCGGGGTGGCATAGAGGAAGTTGTGCGCGCGTGCCGTGAGGACGAACGGAAACAGTAATCGACGTGCTGCCTGCGCGGCTGCGGCGATCCGTTCGACCGCCAGGCTGACCTCGTAAAGCGGGTTGTCCTGGTTGCCGGTGGCATCCTCGATCGTGCATCCAACCAGTCCCGCCTCGGCCGCAAGCCGGATCGTTTCCGCCACGACTTCCGGCGCGTCGCCGAACCCCTTCTCGAGATCCGCCGAAACGGGCAAATCCGTGGCATCCACGATTACTCGGGCGTGCGCCAGCGCCTCATCTCGCGTCAGCCCGCCATCCCTGCGCCCCAGCGCGGCGGCCGAGGCGGCACTCGATGTGGCCAATGCCTGGAAGCCAAGCCCGGCTAGCAGCCGGGCAGAACCTGCATCCCATGGATTCGGAATTACGAAAGCGCCAGGGCCGTCGTGGAGCGCGCGGAAGCGAACCGCCTTTTCGTTCTGGGTGACACTCACTGGAGTTACCTCGCGATCCTTTCTCTGGGAAGTTTCCACCATTATAGGTTTAACGGCAGTCCTGGCTGTGATAGGGTATGAATACTGAAGGGGAAATGGCGGCCCACCGAATCCTTGCATTATTCCTGGTGTTCGCACTCTGGGCGGCCTCGCCCGCGGACCGGCCGACCCTGGACTACGCCTTCTTCAAAGAGCGCGTGCAGCCGATCTTCCTCAAGAAGCGTCCGGGGCACGCGCGCTGCGTCACCTGTCACAGGCATGGCAGCCCGCCGCTCGAGCCGCTGGCTCCCGAGGCAGTTACCTGGAACGAAGAACAATCCCGCGCGAACTTCGCCGTCTGGAAGCAATTCGTCGTGCCCGGTAACCCGCTCAAGAGTCAATTGCTGTTGCATCCCCTGGCGGCGCAGGCGGGCGGCGACCACTTTCACGCCGGCGGCAAGCATTGGAAATCGCAAAGCGATCCCGAGTGGCAGACCTTGGCTGCCTGGGTAAACGGGGAGACGATTGGAGGTTCCAAATGATTCGCGCGGCGCTCGGCGTCTTCGCGGCGGTCGCGCTCCTGCAGGCGGAAGGAGCGCGGGTTCTGCAAACCAACGCGGCCGGCGATAACATCCATGTGATCGACCCCGCCACGAACCGGGTGGTAGGGACCATCGAGGATATCGAAGTTCCGCATGGGGTGGCCATCGCACCGGAGGGGATGCGCATTTACGTCACCGATGAATCCCTGAGCACGCTGGACGTAGTGGACGCCAGGACGCTCCGGGTGACCAACCGGATTCCGCTGAGCGGCCGGCCGAATAATGTCGATGTCGCAAAGGACGGCTCGCGCGTCTACGTGGGAATCGCCGAGGGGACCGGCGCGGTGGATGTCATCGACGCGGCATCCCTCGTCAAGTTGAAGAGCATACCGGTGAAGGGCGCCATCCACAACGTTTACCTGACGCCTGACGGCAAGTACGTGGTAGCCGGGTCGATTCCGTCGCATACCATCAACGTGATCGATACCGGCAGCGATCAGATCGCGTGGACCCTGACAATGAGCGCGGGGATCCGGCCGATGGCTTTTACGCGAAACCCGGACGGCTCGACCAAAGAGATCATCGTGCAGCTCTCCGATTTTCACGGTTTCGCGGTAGTCGGATTTGCGGCTCGAAAGGAAATCCGGCGCTTCACGCTTCCGGACCCGGCAGGGGAGAAGAAGGAGACCCAGGGCATCCAGGGAGCGCCCGCGCACGGACTGGCGGTCACCCCGGACGGAAAGACCCTTTGGGTCACCAGCAAATACTACGGCTATGTGGCCGCCTACTCGTTGGCCGATTTCAGACTATTGAAAGTGGTTTACGTTGGCAGCCACCCGGAGTGGCTCACCATCCCTCCCGGCGGAAGGAACTTGTACGTGGCCTGTGCGGGCGACGATCTGGTCGCAGTAGTGGATAACCGCACCATGGAGCTGGTGAAGACTATTCCAGTAGGCGCCGTGCCCAAACGCAACACCAGCGGCATGCTGCGGACAGACTGAATGGACGGGGCGTTGGATCTTTCGGCGCCCGTTCCGACGTGCGCCACGTGATGGGCGCCAGATTCACGGGCGACGCGGTGGTGATGCAGACGCAGTCGACCTCTCGATTTGGAAGTAGATGAGGCCGCCGCGCTCTGTCCGGGTCCGCGGCGCTGCTTCCAGGTTGCAAGACCGCTGATTAACTCTCCGGCCGATACCATTCCGGCGATGGACCTACCTTCGCCTCGATCTCCGGAACAAAGCTCCGATCCAGCTCCGCCACCAGAGCCGCCAGGTTCTCGACGATCTTCTGCCACCGCGCCGCATCCCCGATGGGGTATTGCCCGCCCACAATTCCGTTCGCGGAGACAGGCAGGAAAACGGCCGCCTTAAATCCCACGCCGAAGACGCGGAAAAATGCCAGCACGCTGTGGCCCCAGGTGCCCACATCCAGGTGGAGTTCGGCAGTCAGGTTTCCAGCCGTTCGCCGCCGCAAGTCGAATGAGCCTGATCCGCCCTTGCAGCTGTAGCCCATAGGCTTGAAGGCCCGCTCCAGCGCCGGCTTCCGGGGTCCCGATACGACTTCCAAGCCGGCATCCCGATACGCCTCCGCTCCCGGTTCGGGAAGTTCGTGAGGCAGCCCCGCCCGCGCCACGATCTCGCTCATCCGGGCGCGGTAGTCAACCGCAATGGCGTGGACAGCGCGCGCCGCTTCCGGATTCGCACTCGCGATCATGTGCCCGCCAGGCAGGCGAACCCCGGGTACCGGACCTGCCGGCATCTCGCCCGGAAGTGGAGCTTGCATGGTCTTCTTCGCCTTCCCGCACGCAGCCAGTACTGCGGCTACGGAATCCGGTGGGGGCGGCAACTTCCGGGCCGCCGCATCCGCCTCCACCATTGTGCACCCCGTGAGCGAGCGGTTGCGGCCGTTCACCCACCAACTATCCGTCAATAGGATTCCCGGCAGCGTTTCCGCCTCAGTTGGGGACACCAGCTTCACCTCGCCGAATTCCGGCGCATGGAAGTGCACCACGAAACTGTGCAGCGGGAAGGACCGCGGAACGCCGGCCGCGATGGCTTGCAAGGTCGCGAACGGCACGGCCTCGCCAACGGCAGGCGACATAGACCCGTTAGAAATCCGGCGCGACCCGGGAATAGCGGGCATGGGAGCGGCGGTCGTCACGAAGCGGTTTAACTCCGGATGGCGCTTGAGTATGCGGTCCACGCTTGATACGAAACCTCCCAGCGGCGCGTCGCCGAGGTTGAATCGAATAACTGGCTCACCCAGGCCTGCGTCCAAAAAAGCCTGATGTATGCGCTCCATCACCAAAGCAAGAGGGTCTTTCTTATTGGCTGCGAAATTAGTGAGAAGCGCGACGCGCATGGTTTCCGCTCAACATATCACAGGCCGCAAATGCAAGCAGCGCGATATGCTCAAGTGAGTGTCGCGTGCCATAGCCAACCGATGTCTGTGCCTGACCCTGGGACTCTTGACATCGGCCCCCGGAGCCCCCCAGATCCACCTGTCCACGGGGCTGCGGCTGGACCCCGTTGGAGAGTCCATTGAACTGGGCAGCATGCCGCTGGCGATGGCCCTTGCGCCGGGCGGCAGAATAGCTGCCGTGGTCCTCAGCGGCTGGCGCGAGCAGGGCTTGCAGATTGTCGACCTCGCGTCTCACCACGCTCTGCAGACATTGCCGCAGGAAGCCGCCTTCTTCGGGATTGCCTTCTCATCGAACGGAAAAGAGATCTACGTATCCGGCGGCAACGCCGACTCGATCTATTGCTATTCGTGGATCGGCGGTGTAGCTACACTCGATCGAAAGATCGCTCTCGCGGAGCATAAAGCCGACACGCCAGGAACGCGATATCCCGCTGGGATCGCTGTTTCGCGGCGAGGAAATTATCTGTACGTTGCGGAGAACCTCAGCGACACTCTGGCGGTCGTCGACGCGGCTACTTCGCGCGTCGTAGCGAGATTTCCCACCGATCACTATCCCTATGCGGTGGAAGCCGCATCCGATGGCCGCGTTTATGTTTCCGCCTGGGGAGCGGACACAGTTTCCGTCTTTCAAGCGCGGGCCGACGGCGCGCTGGAGACCGCTGGCAAATTGCGGGTTGGTTCACGCCCTTCTGCGCTTCTGTCCAATGCGTCGGGATCCCGGTTGTTCGTGGCCCTGGCCGCTACCGATCAGGTGGCGGTGGTGGACACCGCGCGCCAGAAAGTCCTGCGTTATTTGAGCGACCCCGCGCCGACGGGTCCCTCGGAGGGCAGCACGCCTAATGCTTTGGCCCTTTCCGGAGACGAATCGAAATTGTTCGTCGCCGAGGCGGACAACAATGCGATCGCGGTCCTGAATGTCTCCGGTTCACTGAACGGCCGTATCCCCACCGATTGGTATCCGACCGCGGTGATGGATGCGGGCGGCCAACTCCTGATCCTATCCGGCAAGGGGCATGGCAGCCACGCGAACCCTGACGGCCCCATCCCGGGCGAAGGCATCCAGCGGCCTTTCGGGTACGACCTGGGTCAGCTGAACGGAACGCTGCGAACCTTGCCCGATCATCTGTCCGCGAAAGACCTGGCGGGATGCTCGCGGCGCGTTGCGGACGCGAACAATTGGAGAGAGCGCCGTTCCATCAAAGCGTATCCGCCCTTCAGGCATGTGATCTACATCATCAAGGAGAACCGCACCTACGATCAGGTTCTGGGGGACCTGAAGCAAGGCGACGGCGATCCCAAACTGGTTTTCTTCGGGAGAGCCGTCTCGCCCAATCACCACGCCCTCGCGGAGCGTTTCGGAGTATTCGACAGGTTCTTCACCAACGCTGAAGTCAGTTCGCAAGGTCATATCTGGTCGACAGCCGCGTACGTGACCGACTTCGGAGAAAAAACGATTCCTTCCGCCTACTCGAACCGGCGGGAAGGCGTGGACGGCGAAGAACTCAATGAACCGATCCACGGATTTCTCTGGACCTTGGCGAGGAAGAAGGGGATCGGCTTTCGCGACTACGGCGAAATGATGAAGGCCCCCGAAGGTTGGCCGGTCACCCAGCGGGAGCTCGGCTCCGACGTGAGTCCGACGTACCCGCCCTTCAACTTGAAGATCCCGGATCAGGTCCGCGCGGACGCCTGGATCGCCGAGTTGCGCCAGTTCGAGAGCGAAGCGAAAATGCCGGATCTCGAGATCATGCATCTGCCTGGCGACCATACCGCCGGCGGACGCGCCGGTTACCCGACGCCCAGGGCCTACATGGCGGACAACGATCTGGCGCTGGGCCGGATTGTGGAAGCGCTCTCCAGATCCCGCTTCTGGCGGGACACGGTGGTGTTCGTTCTGGAGGACGATTCGCAGGCGGGCCCGGACCATGTCGATTGCCACCGTTCCGTATTCTTTGCGATTTCAGCTTACAACCGGGCCGGCACGATTCACAGATTCTTCAACAGCACCGACGTGGTGGCCGCAATTGAGGACATCTTGGGATTGAGCCGGTTATCCAAGTACGACTACTTCAGCCGGTCCCTGGCGGATATCTTCATCAGCACTCCGGATCTGTCGCCCTGGACAGCCTTCACACCCCAGGTCGACAGGAACGAAACGAACCCAACCGAAACGGCTGCGGCCCGTATGTCCCAGGGGCTGGATTTCAGCGCACCGGACCGGGTGAACGACGTGGCGTTCAACAACATCCTCTGGAGCATCTTGAAGGGATCGGAACCGTTTCCGATGGCTCGAGGGAAAGCGCCATTGCACCTCTTTGCGCTTGGCCGATGATGAGGCCGGCATGGGATGCGGGCATTCCATGCCGGCCACCAGTTGCTTACTGAATCGCGGTCGTAAAGACCAGGTCGACCCAGTAATTGCTGGATTGCGTCGCGGTAGCAGGGAACTGCTCGCTGGCCGCAAACAAGCCATTGGGCCCGTACTGTCCGTCTATGGGTGCGTAGAGCATCTGAGCCGTTACCCCGGAGGTTCCGAAATAGCCGGCATCATCCGCGTAGTGCCCGTTTGGCGACCAATAGGAGATCACGTAAACCGTATTGGCGGCGATCGGGATGGGTGTGGCAAAATCTGCCTGCTGCCAGCCGGTTGCTGATTCGCGGCTGAAGGTCACCGAGCCCAAAAGCGTGCCGGTGGCGTTCCAGAGATAGCCGAAGTGCGTTCCGGTGTTCTGGGCGCTCTTATAGAACCGTATGCCGGTAACATAGCCGGCGGCTTCGGAGATGAATTTCGTGCCCAGCTCGGCGCCCGCCGTAACCGCGGCGGCACGCGTCGCGGGGGCGCTGGCCTGCGACCAGAGGGAAACGGGCGCGGCAGTGCCCACCGTGGGCGAGAGGTTGAAAACCACATCCACCCAAAAGTTCGTTCCGGAAGCAGCTGTGTTTGGAAAAGCACTGCCGCCGTTTATGTACACGCCGTTCGGGCCGGTCTGACAATCGGCAGGCGCCTCGAGCGGCGCATTCGTCACGCCGGAGTTGGTGAAGTAGCCATTGTCCGCGGCGTTATGTCCCTTGGGAGAATGGTAGGAGATAACATAAGTCGTTTGGACGGCAATCGCGATGGGCGACGAGAAGTAGGCGGTTTGCCAGCCCGAGGGCGTCTCGTTGGAGAAAATGACACGGGCGAGCAACGTTCCCGTGGCGGACCAGAGGCTGCCGGTGTGCGTACCGATGTTGGTAGAGCCTTTGAAGAAACGTACTCCCGTAACATAGCCGGATACCGCGGAAGAGAACTTCATGCCGACTTCGATCGGCTGCTTACCGGCCGACGCCGGATTCAACGGCTGCGCGGCCGTGGACCAGACCGAACAGGGGCACATCACGGTGAAGGGCACGGATTGCGATGCGCCGTCCAGCGTGGCCGTCAGTGCCACGGACTCTTCCGATGGGGGGGCCACACTCGCTGCCGAGACCGCGAAGGTAGCGGTGGACGACAGCGCGGGAACAACCACTGCGGTGGGGGTTACCAAAGCGGGGCCGCCGGCGGAGAGCGATACGGTGGCGCCGCCGCTGGGAGCCGCGCCGGAAATCGTGACGGTGCACGTGCTGCCAGCCCCCGCGTTGAGGCTCGTGGGGCTGCACGCCAGAGAGGTGACCAGCAAGCGCGCGATCAGGCTCAGAGTGGCAGTCTGAACGGAACCATTAAAGGACGCGGTAATGGTGGCGTTCTGGTTGGACGTCAGCGCGCCGGCCGTAGCGGTGAATGCGGCCGAGAGGGCGCCGCCAGCCACCGCGACGGAAGCCGGAATGGTGAGAGCCGGATTATTGCTCGCCAGCGTGACGGCGCCGCCGCCGGCGGGGGCCGCCTGGTTAAGGGTCACCGTGCAGGAAGTCGAAGCGCCGGCATTTAAAGAGCTCGGCGCACAGGTCAGCAGAGTCAGGCCGAGCAGTGAAGAAGTCGTGATGGAGGATCCGGTCGCGGTAATCGCAATGGCGCTACCCCCTGTGGAGGCGCCGAGAGCACCCGCGACGCCGATGGTGGTCGCGGCGGTGCCCGGCGAAATCGTCAACGTAACGATGGCGGCCACTCCGTCCGGGATGGTATTGGCGTTCAAGCCAGCCAGCAGGCAAGTGTAAGATCCGGAAGTTCCGGCGCACGAAAGCGACTTGCCAGCAGCCGCGGCCGCGGGGCCGGCAGCGGCGGAAATCGACACGATATCAGCGGGCGAATAGGCCATAGTCCACTGCAGACCGGCGGGCGGAGTCCCCTGCCCGGAGCTTAAGGATAAATTCAAGGAGACGGCGCCGTCAGGAGATGCGACGCCCGAAGCTAGACTCAAAGAATCGTTTTGGCCAAAGGCCATGGCTATTGAAATGGAGGCCATAATAACGGCGATTATGGGCCTACGGAATTGAACTGGCATGAGCTTTCTATGAATAGATCGTGCGCGGCCATCGGTCAGGCTTATCAGTAATTTCCGTTATTGCACAAAGGTATTAAGGCCTAAATATCCTAAATAAGCACCCTATGTCCGATTTTGCGGCGACCGGGATGGGCCGTGGCGAAATCAGCCTGCCCGAGCCGCTGCGGTCGTTCGGCCTCCGCTGGTAGAGATTGCCGTTCTTTCCCGTGTGCGCGGGGTAAATCAGGTCCAAGCAGAGGCGGGGCCTGGGGGATCGCCGCACCACCTAATTGCGGCGGCCCTGCGGGCCATCCCACGGCTTCACAATTGCAAGCAACTCCACAGTGGCAGCTTGTTCTGGGGTAGGCCGGTATGAATGAAAGGTTCGTAGTGAACGTAAAATAGGTACTGGATCTTGATGATTTTCTCGGTGGAGACGGCGTCGTGACTGCGTCATCGGAGCGTAGGGCACTAGGGAAAGTGGGCCGATGTTCCCTCCATCACTATATATTGTGTTGCGATCATGCCATCCGGGTCGGATAGGACACTTGCCGGGTGATGATGAGTTCAAGCCTGGAGGAAAAGGAAAATGAGACTGTCGCGCCCTATGCTTTTGCCCGTATTGTCCTTGATGATTGTCGATTTGCCCCTGGTAACCGCTCAAACACCCCGCGGGGACGTCGCCCCGCTCAGGCACTGGCCCGCTCCGCTCTACTGGCAACCTTCCATTGAGGAGAGAGCGATGGCGGCAAAAACGGAGACTACCGCCGCTGAGGTGACCCAACTCGCCCAAACGCCCGTAAACTCGTTGGTCTTTGTGGGGATGACGCCATGTCGTTTGGTGGACACCCGCAGCGGCAGCGGATTCACCGGGGCTTTCGGGCCACCAAGCTTGGTGGCCGGGGCTACCCGTACGTTCCCCATTCAGTCCAGCACCACCTGTGCGGTTCCCGCGATCGCGCAGGCATATTCGTTCAACGTCACGGTTGTTCCTCCTGGATTTCTGGGCTACCTGACCATCTGGCCCTACGGGGCGCCACGGCCCCTGGCTTCGACTTTGAACGATTATCTGGGCACGGTTGTGGCGAATGCGGCAATAGTGCCGGCCGGAAACGATGCTTCCGGGTCCGTGGACGCGTTTGTCGTCAATCCAACCGATTTGGTTATCGACATCAACGGCTACTATGCTCCGCAGAGCGGGATCACACTGGCGCCGGGTAGCGTGGGGGCACCTTCTCTCAGCTTCACAGGGGAGGCGGACACCGGTATCTATTCTTCGGGAGCGGGTACCGTGAACATCGCAACGGGGGGAACGAACAGCGTGACGGTGAACTCGAATGGCAACGTAGGGATTGGCACGTCAAGCCCGGCTGCGACCCTGGAGGTCAACGGCAATGCGCAAGTGGACGGCGGGAATATATTGGCGAAAGGCAGCGTGCCGGTAATTCAATTTCCGGTCAGCGGATCGGAAAACTTCGGTGCGGGTCTGGGCGCTCTGCCACAGTCTATCACCGGAACCGGCGACACGGCCCTTGGCGACTATGCGCTTCAGGTCAATACAAGTGGCTCGTTCAATACGGCCGTCGGCAACGGTGCCCTGACCTCCAACACCACCGGGAGCAGCAACACGGCCAGCGGCAACGGCGCCCTGTTCGCCAACACCGCTGGGAGCAGCAACACGGCCAGCGGGTACGGTGCGCTGGTCGACAACACCAGTGGGAGCGCCAATACGGCCGGCGGTTACGACGCGCTGTCGAATAACACCACCGGAAACTACAACACGGCCACCGGCAACAGTGCTATGTTCGGCAACACCACGGGGCTTAACAACACGGGCCTCGGGGCTGACACCTTGTACGCCAACATCTCCGGGAACAACAATATCGCCGTCGGGTATCAGGCTGGGTACAACGTCCTCGCCAGCAATAACATCCAAATCGGGAATCAGGGTACCGGCGCCGACAGCGGTACGATCCGCATCGGAACTCCCGGTACGCAAACCACCGCGTTCATCGCAGGCATCTCCACCAGCAACGTAACCGGTGCGACGGTCCAGGTCAGCCCCGGCGGGCAGCTCGGCATCGCCGTATCATCCCGCCGTTACAAAGAAGACATTCACGATATGGGCGAAACCAGCAGCGGATTGATGCGCCTGCGCCCAGTGACCTTCCGCTACAAGAAGGCGTTCGACGACGGCTCGCAGCCAGTTCAATACGGCCTGATAGCCGAAGAAGTGGCTGAAGTATACCCAGATCTCGTGGCGCGTTCTGCAGATGGGCAGATCGAGACGGTGAAATACCAACTACTCGATCCGATGCTGCTGAACGAATTGCAGAAGCAGAATGCAACAATTACAGCGCAGAAGGAACAGATCCGCACACTCGAAGAGCGGCTGGCGAGAATCGAAGCGGCACTAAGCGGAGCCACCGTGACCGCGGCGTCCCGCTAGAGGCCAGCCCGACCCTCACAGTGGCGGATGGCAAACCCCTGATTTGAGTACAGCCCCGGATCCTGGGGAGCGGATGTCTGGCGCCGTCGGTCTGCTTTCCGCGCGGCCCGCACTAGACTTAAGAACTCTAGGATAATTCCGATAGCTCCAAGCCAAAATCTGAACAAAGGGACCTCCCTGCACGACCTAGAATGGGTTACATGAAAGCGAGCTGGAGCTGACGTGGGGTCGCGCCCCGCCATCATCACCTCAGGGATAATTTTCGCCGGATTTTTCGTCCTCTCCGGGCAATCATCAGACTTTTCTGGCACCCTGGAACAACTAAAGGGGACGCTGAAAAAGCTCCAAGCGGAAGTCAAGGACTTACAGCAAACAGTCCAGCAACTTTCGCATGAAACAAAAAAGAGACGCTCCCCTAAAGCTCCGGATATCCACGCGGCAGTGGTTCCCACAGTTCCCGCGGAGCTGTCCGACTTGGAAAAAGCTGGGAGCGCTTACCTTGAAGGTCACCGCCTTGAGGAGCAAAAGCTGTACCGGGCGGCACTGGATTCCTACTCACGCGTAATCCGGTTCGATCCCCAGCGTGATGCCGCGTTTTTGCATCGCGGGTACTGCTATTACCATCTCGGAGAAAGCGCGGACGCGATCGCCGATTTCATTCAATCCCTGACGCTGCAGCCGAATAACTCACGAGCTTATCTGGCGCGGGCCAAGGCATACGCAGCCATGGGACAGATCTCTCAAGCCATGCAGGACGCAAGCGAGGCAATCGGCCGCGAACCCAAGAATCCGGATGGATATCTGCTACGCGGGCACTTGTATCAGCAGCAGGAGCAGAACCAAGCAGCGATCGAGGACTATACGAGTGCGTTGTTGCTGGCTCCCGGCTCCGAAAGAGCCCTTCTAGGGAGAGCCGCCAGCTTATTGCGGACAGGCAAATTAGACCTTGCACTGGCGGATTGCGACGGCACGCTGCGCATCAATTCTAATGCCGTTGGAGCGTATATGTGCCGGGCGGAATTTTATCTTCAAACGAGTTCCCCAACTCGCGCCGTTGCTGAAATCAACCGCGCGATGCTAACCGCCGAGTCCCTGGATCAACCACTGGTGCTCCTGAATGAGACCTGGAAATCCATGCGAGCCGACGTGTCGCAAGTGGCTCAGCCAGCTCAACAAGTTCCGCAGCCGCCGGCACCCACCAAGTCCACTTCCGTCCCCGTGGCTCCCGTCGCTCCCGCGCCCCAAACAGCGGCTCCGCAATCTCCAGCGCCGCAAACTGCCTCAGTGCGGCCGGCTTCGCCTCCACTCGCTCCACCGCCGGCGGCTTTGACGCAACCCGTCCAAGCCCGGGCGCCTTTACAGCAAGCCCAACGATCAGTGGTCCCCGAAAAGACTTCCGCTGAGGCCCGTCGATATGACAGACTCGGCAGGGAACAAAACAGCCGAAACAAATTCGAAGAAGCCCGGAGAATCCTCGACCAGGCTATTGCCATTGATCCACAGCTTGCTACCTCCTACAACGCACGTGGTTATGCGTACCTGCGCCTTCACGATTTTGCCAATGCGGCAGCGGATTTCTCCGAAGCGATTCGCCTGCGTCCGGATTATGCCAACGCTTATCACAATCGCGCGGTGGCACGGCGGCTGCTGGGCGATAAAGCCGGGGCCAACCAAGACGATCACAAGGCCGCCGATTTGGCAGACAAGGCCATCGGTTCTCATCCGGTTAAACGGGGCCCGTCGCGGTCTGGTTGAGAGAACATTCGCAGCCGCCTGAACGCACGCGGCGCTTCATCTGGGACAAATCGAGGCGGTTGGAAAGCTCGGTCCGCGCTAGTTACAGAACATCAAGCGGAAAACTCTTTTTGCTTTCATCCCGTTGCGATTTGGAGTAGATTACTCAGAGGGGGAAGTTCCATGTCTTCGGTTGCGCAGTCGCGCGTCGCATGGTTGGCATTGTGGCTGTTCGCTCTCGTCGCAAGCGTCCCGGCACGCTTTGGCGGCACCGCAGCGGCAGGAACTGTCGACATCTACAGCAACCTGGTGAATGAGTCGAATAACGTCACCGGGACCGACATCGCCATTCCGGTGGCTCCAGTGTGGGCTCCGTCCGGCGCCGGCTATGAGTGGGTTTCGTATGGCAATACGGGATGCAACACTTATCTTCCAGCCACCGGCATTTGTACACCTGGACCGGAGAATCCCGCGGCGGTAGTCGGCAACATCACGGAACCGAACTCCGCGGCTGCCACCGCGGTTTTCTACAAAGATTTCACCATCACGGACCCCTCCGACTCCGGAAACCTTTATGTGTGGGCGGACGATACCGCCCGCGTCTGGCTGGACCCCGGAATCGTTACCACGGGGGACGGCAGCAAAGTGCCTGGCGCTTCCATGCTGATCGATGCCAACCCGAACCTGGGTGGCAATTGCGCCGCGGGACCTCCCGGGTGCTTGCCTGGCATGAACGCCGTGGTTCCCTTGAATCTGCCCCGCGGTACTTATACGCTGGTAATCGACGCGTACCAGTTAGTCGGTTTCACCCCGTTCGGCGTAATGTACGAGGGCGTGCTCACCAGCACTCCGGAACCCGCCAGCTTGTTATTGATGGGATTGGGCTTGGCCGGCCTGGGTATTCTGACGCGCCGCCCTAAGCGGCCTTGACGAGCACCCCACGTCGGTGCAGTACAGCTGCCGGGCTGATGCTGTCGGATTTCGAGCCGAATGTTTTAATAACAAAGATACTAAGTCCGTAAAATCCTAAGCATACGAGCCTGATTCTCGCCTGCGCGGCGGCCATTGCCGTTGTTCGCAGATGCGGCGGCAGCGCCCATAAAGTTTTGATAAACGCGATCTGCCCACAAGCCGCAATTGAGCACTTTTTCACAATTCGACGAATCTCCCTTTGATGATAGAGGCCCAGCGGGAAACCGCGGCAGCGGCGGGAGATGGACCCGGCAACGGGGCGGATGGCGGGCAGAGAGGGGATTGCGCCGACCCGCAGGGGCAAGGGCTCCGGGTTCGCATGTCATAGATACTCCCGAACTTGCATGATTCGCAGAGCCGCCCGCCAGGAGGGGGTATGATTAGAAGCAAATTCTCCTTAATTGCAGAAACTGGCCTCACGGAAAAGCCACTGCGAACCCATCGAGCATGCCGATTATTTGCACAACACTCCATTTTTTTGGAAAACTGGTAGTACCACTGCTGGCAGTGGAAGTGCTAGTGCCAGTAGCGTGCTAGAGGCTCAGACATATGTGTCGAACTCCGCGCTACCACCGGAGCCGTTCCCGGAATTCATACGTCTAGACACGTCGCCGGAGGTCGGAATGCCAGCGTATCGCGAGCGCCGGCGCCGATTTCGCGCCAATGTCCACTGGGCGGTGCGCCTGCTGCGCCATCCCGAACGGCCACCCATTGATTGTGTTACCGTCAATTTGAGCAGCGAGGGGTTTTTTTGTTTGTGTGACGAACTGTTTGTCCCCGGCGAATTATTGCAATGCATCATTTCGGTTCCAGCGCAGGCCCGGGCTCCGGAAGCGGAATGCATGACCCTGCGGTGCCTGGTCCAGGTGGTGCGGGTGGAATCGTCCTCGGGCAGATACGGCGTCGGATGTCATATTGAGAATTACCGTCTGATTCCTCCGGGCGCACTGACCGCAGATTGAAATTCTATCTCCGCAGCATCTATAATGGTCTCGAAAATGCACTCTTGACCTCCCGATGACCATGCGTAAGACTCTTGCTTTGCTGGCGTTACTAGCAGCTCTGCCGTTGCTGGCGGCGCAAGCCGCGGGATCCGCGGCCGACTCGAACACCATACCATTGAAGAACACGGCGCCGCTCGGATATCGTATCGGCGCGGGCGACGTACTGCAAATTGTGGTCTGGAAGGAGCCGGACGTGTCGGTTGCGGCTGTGGTGGTGCGGGCAGACGGAAAGATCTCCGTGCCTTTGCTCAAGGAGGTCGAGGTTCAGGGCATGACTCTGGCGGAAGTGGAGACCATGCTGTCGGCAAAACTCGACCAGTTCATCCACCACGCCGATGTGACCGTGGTTCCCAAGGAGATCCACAGCCAAAAGATTTATATGCTGGGGGCGATCGTGAGGCAGGGCCCCATGGTTCTACAGGCGTCCACCACGGTGCTGCAGGCCATTACCGAAGCCGGCGGGCTTACGGAATTCGCGAAGTCCAAGAAGATTTACGTGCTGCGTAAGGAAAACGGGAGCGAGGTGCGCCTGCCGTTCAACTACGAGGCGGTGATCAAGGGCCAGCACATGGAACAAAACATCACCTTGATGCCCGAAGACGTGGTGGTCGTTCCCCACTAATCAGCGTCCGAAGCAGCGCTGCACCTGGGGGATGACGGCGGAAGCAAACTGCACGGCTTCCTCCGAGGCTCCGGGAACATCCGGCACCGTAATGCGGACGATGGAGCCGGCCGTGCGTCCGTCCAGCAGCGCATCCCGCACCAGCAGAATCTTTCCCAGATATTCGCTGGCTATAATCCTTTGCTTCGATTGATACCAGTAAAACATCAACGCGCGCTGGCTCGCGTGGTGGACGTAGTATTTGTTCACCTTCACGGACTGCCCGTTGACAGGGACCAGGGCTGTATCGTAATTCCAAATTTCCCATCCGCTGCCCGGAAGACAATGCTTGGGCGAGTGCATGCTTTCGCCGGCCCTCTGCTGCGCATAGAAGGCGATAAACAAGCCCAGATTCCGGTCGTCTTTGCGGTAAGTCCGCGAAAGATAACTGGTGGGCAGCAGAACCTTCAAGACGCGCGCGCCCAGCGCCTCGTCTGCCACGGCGTGCCACCCCGCGAACTGCGAGTCGATGTCCTCGAGCGGCCGGGCCAGATAATCCGGCCGGCGCCGCTCGCTCATGCCGGAAGCTGCCAGCGTGGCGCCCAACAGCAGCACGGTCACCGGAAATTGCCAGGCGATTTTCTTCATTTGAAATCAATCCAGAATGCGATGCAAACCTTTGGCTAGCACGTAGAGAACGCCGAACCCGGCCACGAAAACCAGCCAGCCCGAAAAAGAATGATAAAAGCCCATGGCAAACTCTTCGTGATAGTCCGCCAGCACCGCGGTACCGGTTACCCGCAGTATGTTTACGGCGATCGAAAGAGGAATGGTCAGGGCGAACAGCAAGGCGCGGGTGCGCAAGCGCGTGCATTGTAGATACCCCAACAGAAGTCCTCCCACCATCAGCGCGGACAAGGAATTCAAGCCGCTGCAGGCTTCCTCGACGCCGAGGGAAACCCGGGCCAGGTTAATGATATTCCCGTCGCGGTAAACACTCACACCCAGGGCCTGCGCCAGACCGGCGGCCATATCAGATGCGAGCAATTGCAAGGGCGCGGCCAGCGCATTGTACACGACTGCCGGCAGCGGCACCATGGTGGCCAGCAGGAGAAATGGGAAGCCCAGCGTCCGTAACCGCGCCGCGCCCCAGAATGTCCAGGCGAAACCCGCTAACAGCAGCACAAACGATATCCGGGAAATGAAGAACTCGGCTCCCAACCTCCCCAGCAGGAACAGCAGGCAGGCAGCGGCGATCAGCCACAGGCCGCGGGATGTGGGCGCGGCGTGTGCAGCGAGCGTCACCCGCCGGCGCATCCAGGCGACATAGATCGCCAGGGGCGGGATCAGCATGCCGTACGAGAGACTCTCCTCGTTCCACCAGTCGAGCGCCAGATCCTTCAGCACGGGCGCATAGATGATCCCTGTCAACAGCGTGATGACAGTGAATTTCAGCCATGCGGAGTGGTTGGTTGAGACGGCATCGCGGGCACTCCCCTCGTCGGCGGCCGCCGGAACGCTAGACACCATGTCAAAAACCCCAAACCGGAGCAGTTGTGCTTCCACAGGCCGCCAAGGCAGCCCCGTCCGACGAAAAAGCGGATCACCCCGCGCTTCGCCGGCCAGTTACTCAAAACATTAGCATTATATGCCAAAATCTCGACGAGCCTGCGGGGCTGGTCCGAGCCACGTTATCTAAAAGAAGACAACGGCGAGCTTTTTCCGAGATAAAATGTTTGAAGTTGCAATTCAGCCGGGCTTTGGAAGAATGATTGCCCAGATAGCGCAGAGTTGTAAAAAGGGCGTCGCCGGCGGTCCACTTCGACATGATCCGCATTTTCAGCCAATACGTTTCGCCCAAGAGCCTGCTGCTGGTGGTATTGGAGGCCGCACTGATTGTGCTGGCTTTATTTTGCGGCATTCGCGTGCGTTTCTGGAATAATCCCCTCGAGTTCGAGTTCTACACTCAGTTACCCGAATTTGCCTGGCAGGGGCTGGTGTTCGCCGGCATCTTCCAGATCTGCTTCTACTACAGCGATCTGTACAACTTGAACGCTATCCGGCATCGTAACGAGCAACTCACTTCCCTCGGCCAGTCGCTGGGGGCGGGTTGCCTGTTGCTGGGGGTGATCTACTTTGTCTTTCCAGATCTGCTCATCGGGCGCGGGGTGTTTTTCATCAGCACGGTTTTGGTGGCGCTTTTCGTTCTGCTCACGCGGCTGGGCCTCGACGCGGCTTGGCGAATTGCCGCTCCCGCGCAGAATATCCTGATCTTCGGCACTGGCGAACTGGCCGTTATGGTAGCCCAGGAGCTGAAACGGCGTGGCGATTTGAACACCCGCCTGATCGGATTCATCGAACCCGCCCCAGTGCATGCCAACTTCCCATGGACATTATTAGGTTTTCCGGTGGTGGGCGCCGCCGACCAGTTGGAGCCGGTCACCACGCAGCAGAACATCTCACGGATCGTGGTGGCCATGGAAGACCGGCGCGGCGTTCTGCCAGTGCGGGACCTGGTGCGGCTGCGGGTACAGGGCGTGCGCGTGGAAGACGCGCAGTCGACTATCGCGGCACTGAGCGGACGGGTCTGGCTGCGCACCGTGCGGCCCAGCTGGTTTGTTTTTTCGGACGGCTTCCACCGCTCGCGGCTGACCCAAGTGTTGAAGCGCATGCTGGACCTGGCATTCGGAATGGCGGGCCTGGTGATCACGCTGCCGCTGATGGCGCTGATCGCCCTGGCTGTGCGGCTGGACTCGCCGGGCCACTCCATTTACCGGCAGGCGCGTGTGGGGCTGAAGAACAAGCCGTTCGACGTGCTCAAGTTTCGCTCGATGTTCGTGAACGCGGAGCAGTCCGGTGAGGCGCAGTGGGCTCAGACCAACGACGCGCGGGTGACCCGTGTGGGACGCTTCCTCAGGAAGTTCCGCCTGGACGAACTGCCGCAATTCGTGAATGTGATCCGGGGAGAAATGAGTTTTGTGGGCCCGCGGCCGGAGCGGCCGGCGTTTGTAGAACGGCTGCGGGAGGAGATTTCCTACTACGATGAACGGCACACGGTACGGCCGGGACTGACCGGGTGGGCTCAGGTGTCGTACCAATATGGCGCAAGTATTGAGGACGCATTCCGCAAGCTGGAATATGACCTTTTCTACCTGAAGAATATGTCGATATTCTTCGATTGCGCCATCGTTCTGCGAACTATTCGCATCGTGCTGACCGGCAACGGTGGCCGATAAATGAACGCGCCGATCGAAAGGGACGAGGGAAGCATGCGTTGGAGAAGTATGGGCCGGGCCCGTTTTGCCGCGCCCGCGTTGCTGATGGCGATAGTGGCTGGAACTCTGGCGCTGGACGGGTGCCGCCGCACGCCGGAGCAGAAGTATGCCCGGTTTATGGAGCGGGGAACGGCCTGCATGCAGAGGCGCGACCCGCAGCATGCCGTATTGGAGTTCAAGAGCGCCATTCAGGCGAATCCGCATAATCCGGAAGGATACTACCAGCTTGCGCTGGCATATGAAGCCGCAGGCGATGTTCGAAACGAAGTCAAGTGTCTTTGGGAAACGCTAGCGGTCAATCCGAAACATACGGCAGCGGAACTGAAACTGGCTCAGGTGGCGACCCTCAGCAACAAACGGGAAGAGTGGGCGGAGGCCGAAAAAAAGGTGGCCGCAATTGTCGCAAGCCTGCCGCCGGACCCTGCGGCGCTCAACACGTTGGCGGTCGCGGAATGGCGGCTGGGAGATCGCCAAGAGGCGGAAAAACATCTGAACGAGGCATTTGCGCAGTTTCCGCAGAATCTGCAGTCGGCCGCGAATCTGGCGAAGGTCAAGCTGGCGAATAACGACCTGGCGGGCGCGGAAGAAGTGCTGAAGAAGGGCGCAGCAAGCAATCCGAAATCCGCGGATAGCGCCGTCCTGCTGGGGGAGTTCGATGTGATTGCCGGGAAGGCAGTGGATGCCGAGCAGCAGTTCCGGCGGGCGCTTCAGCTCAACCCGAAGCATGGCTTGGCAATGACTTCCTTAGCCGCTCTCGAGCGGCGCGCCGGACGGATGGAACAAGCGGAACAGTTATACCGAGAGGCCGCCGCGCTACCCGATCCCCAATACAAGCCAGTACACGCGATCTTCCTGTTTCAGTCCGGCAAGCGCGACCTGGCCATTAAGGAGTTTGAGAAGCTGGCCCAGCAGGACTCGTCGGATCGCGCCGCGCGATCGCGGCTGGTGGCTGCCTACAGGGCCGCCAACCGGGGTTCCGAAGCTGACAAACTTCTGGCCGCGGCAATTCAGAAAAACCCGAAAGACACCGATGCACTGCTGCAGCGCGCTGCCACCTACCTGCGTGCCGGCAGAAACGCCGAAGCCCAGACAGACCTGTCGAGTGTCCTGCATTTTCAACCGGACTCGGCGGTCGCGCATTATCTACTGGCACACGCGCAGAACCCGACGGCGCCATTGATCCGTAGGCAGGAACTGAGCCAGGCGCTGCGGCTCAATCCCGATTTCCTGGCCGCCCGAATCGAGTTGGCGCAGTTGTTGATTTCAACCAAGGACGCCAAAGCTGGGCTGGACGTTTTGAACGAGGCGCCGGCAGCGCAAAAGGGGGCAGTGCCCGTGTTGATTGCGCAGAATTGGGCACAACTGGCTCTGGGCAATCGTGCGGAAGCCAGGAAAGGAATCGACCGGATACTGGCAACCGGGAGGCCGCCGGATGCGCTGGTGCAAGATGCCGTGTTCCGCATGGGGCAACGGGACTATCGCGGTGCCCATCAATCCCTGGACGAGGCCTTGAAGCGAAATCCCGAAGACTTGAGGGCCCTGGATCTAACGGTTCAGACCTTCGCTTTGCAGAAACAGATTCCAACGGCCATGCAGAAGGTGCGTGACTACGCCGCACAAAAGCCGAACTCCGTGCCTGCGCAGCTATTCGCCGGCCAGTTTCTGATGCGGAATGGCGATCTGGCGGGGGCGCGCCGCGCATTTCAAGCCGTGAAAACTGCCGATCCGCATTCCACAGATGCGGATTTGTATCTGGCGCAACTGGATGTTGCCGAAGGTCAGTCCGACAGCGCGCGGAAGAGGCTGGCTGGCGTGCTGGCCGCCAAGCCTTCCGATACCCGTGCACTGCTGCTGTTAGGGGGAATCGAAGAACGGGGCGGGCATTTAGTTGAAGCACTGGACCTGTATCGCAAAGCCGTAGATCTTGACGGACAGAACGTGATGGCGTTGAATAGTTTGGCGTACTTACTGGCAGAAGACGGCAAGCAACCCGATGACGCCCTCAAGTTCGCACAGAGGGCGCAAGAACTGGCTCCTGATAGCCCGCCGGTCGCTGATACTCTGGGCTGGGTCCTTTACCGGAAAGGACGATACACGACCGCCATCCCATATTTGGAGCAGGCAGTCTCCGGCGGCCCTAGCGCCCTGCGAAAATGCCACTTGGCAATGGCATACTTCAAATCCGGGGACCTAAAACGGAGCCGCGAGATGCTCGCGGCGGCATTAAAGATGGACCCCAAGCTCCAAGAGTCCAAGCCCTATCAAGAACTTCAGGCCGAGCTGCAATGAAAATAGAAGAAGAGCCCTATCTCGGACAATCCTCACGGAAGGCAACAAACCGGCGTCGTCCGTCCTGCAGTGGAGTTGGCTGGACAAGCAGAAGCGCACAATACGGACTTGTTTCCTGCTTTCCAATTCTTTGGGTCTCGTTGAGCCTGGAACCCGTCCGAGAAGGCCGCTAACCCACAGATTCCAATAACGAATTGGATCTGGTATAGGAAGTGCTCTGGTCTCTCCCGGCAGCGAACAGACTCATCGAAGAGTCTTGGCTGACGCACCAGGAGGATCAATTCATGAAAATTATGCGAATCGCTTCAACCGTCGGATTAGCACTCACGCTTTCCGTACTCATGCTCGGAACACCGGCGTTGGCAGACAACCCGCCCTACGTCTTGAACGTCGACTATTGCAGCGGTGGATGCCTATTCGGCGGAACCGGCGGAACCGTCAACCTAACACAAGTAACCACTGGCGAAGTATTGGTGACTGTCACATTGGGGACGAACCTGGATTTTCACGATGAAGGACTTACCTCCTTCGTTTTTAACGTTTCGGGGGACCCGACCGTCACAATCAGCAACGTTTCGAACAGCACTGATTGGACGCAGCAGGGCACGACACACGAGGATGGTGCAGGTACGTTCGACTACGGTCTCAATTGCAAAACTTGCGGTCCGAGTGCGAACGATATCGGTCTCACCACGCTTAGTTTTGACGTGTCAGCCACCGGCCTGACAGTTGGCAGCTTTAACGTTCTCTCTAGCGGCGGCAGCCCGGACGCATACTTCGGAGCAACTGTTTTCAACACGACCAATGGTAGCTGCACGGGCGTCATCGGATCTGACGGCACCGGCACTCCGAAAAATGGCGGCAGCAACAATGGCACTGGCCCCTGCACTTCCGGCGGGACCACTACGGTTCCGGAACCGGCAGCGATCTCGCTGTTGGGCGGCATTCTTTTGGTGCTGGGAAACCGGTTGAGAAAGCGTCTCGCATAGTCTGGTTCCCTCCGTTTTGGGATTTACCCGCGAGTTTGCATGCTTTGATCCAGAAGCGGCTCCACGCTAATCAGCGCGGAGCCGCTTCTTTTGTTTAGCCAGTCCCGAACAGTCGGTTGTCCGTTTTAGCCCGCATCCCACCCCCCGCCGATTTTTCCCGGCACTCAGCAAATGCATGCTTCGGCTACAAAAGTGCTTGCGACCCACAGCGCGGCCACGTACAATTTGAATGCTGGCCCAAACACCGCATGAGACTCGTATTGCCCGTATGCTGCAAAGAGTTGCTCATCAGCCTCCTGTTGGCGGTTCTGTCACTGTCCGGCTGCCGGACGCCCGAGGAACAGCGCCAGCGCCACCTGGCCAAGGGCAAACAGTTCCTGCAAGACCGCGATTACGGGCGTGCCATCATCGAGTTTAAGAATGCCGCCGGCTCCGGAGCGGCGGACCCCGAAGTTTACTATCAATTGGGCATGGCCTACATGGGGACCAAGGATTTCCGGTCCGCGGTGGCGGCTTTCCGCAAGACGCTGGAGCTCGATCCCAAACACGTTCAGGCGCAACTGAGAATTGCGCAGATGCGCGCGCTGACCAACAATCCGAGCATGTTGCAGGACGCCGACAGCCAGCTGAAAGCGTTGATGAAAAGCGGTTCGCCTACGCCGGAAATGCTGCGAACGCTGGCATTTACCGAGTTCAAGCTCCACGACGTCGATAGCGCCATGCAGGACCTGGAGCGGGTGCTGTCGCGATCGCCGGGCGAATTGAGCTCGTCGGTCATGCTGGCATACGCAATGGTTAAGAGCCACGATATCAAGGGCGCAGAGGAAGTGCTCCAGAAGGCTTGCCAGAACGCCCCATCGTCAGCTGAGGCACGCCGAGTCCTGGGAGAATTCTATCGCGATCAGAAGAGACTGCCGGAAGCCGACGCGCAACTCCAGAGGGCGTTGGAACTGGATCCCAAGAGCGGCGCATCGATATTGGACCTAGCCAATGTGCAGCTGGCCGAGGGCCGCAAGCAGGCCGCTGAAGACAACTTCAAGCGATTGACGGCCTTCGATGGGTACAAGCCGCTTTATGCCATCTTCCTCTTTCAACAGGACCGGCGCGACGCAGCCATACATGAGTTTGAGCGCTTAGCTAAGCAGAATCCCGAAGACCGCGAAGCGCGCACCAATCTGGTGGCCGCCTACCATATCACTGGCCGCATGGCGGATGTGGACCGGGTCCTGAACGCCGCTTTGAACAAGAACCCCAAAGATGCGGATGCTCTTTTGCAGCGCGGAGAGATTCTGGTGGAGACCGGAAAGTACGCGCAGGCGGAAATCGACTTAAATCAGGTGAAGACCCTGCGGCCCTCCGCGCCCGAGGTGCATTATGTGCTCGCAAAACTGAATCAGGCGCGCGGTTCGCAACTGGCCTACCGGCAGGAACTCACCGAGGCGCTCCAGTTCAGCCCGCACCTGGAGCGCGTGCGCGTGGAACTGGCCCAGCTATTAATGGAGCAGAATGACGCGCACGCGGCGCTCAACGTATTGGATGCTGCGCCGGAATCGCAGCGGAGCTCAACTCCCCTGGTGGTCGAGCGAAACTGGGTGCTATGGAAATTGGGCGACACGGCGGAGATGCGCCAGGGGATCGACAAAGGACTTTCGCAGGAACGGTCGGCGGATCTGCTGATTCAGGACGGCCTTTGGAAATTGCGGGCAGGCAATCCGGCAGGCGCGCGCACGTCGCTGGAGGAGGCGTTGAAATTGAATCCGGCCGATCTGCAGGCCCTAGCCGGCCTGAGCCAGACTTATGTTGCACAGAAGAATGCACCGATGGGATTGCAGGCAATCAAGGAATATGCCGCACGCCATCCCAAGTCGGCGCCCGTGCAGGATTTCCTGGCCACCATGCTGATGGCTAAAGGCGACCGGGCGGGCGCGCGCGCGGCCTTAGCGGCGGCCAAGGCTGCCGATCCGCACGATGTCCAGGCGGATCTGTCGCTGGCACAGGTGGATGCCGGCGAGAACAAGTGGGACGATGCCCGCAACAGGTTGGAGGCGCTGCTCAACACAAACGGCAAAAACTCTACCGCCCGCCTGTGGCTGGGCAACATTCAAGAGCTCAAGGGCGACAACAATGCCGCTATGCAGCAGTTCCAAAAGGTATTGGAAGCTAACCCCGACAACGCGCAGGCGGCCAATAATCTGGCTTACCTGCTCGCGGAGTATGCCAAACAGCCGGACGAGGCATTGAAATACGCGCAAAAGGCGGTGGAATTAGTTCCGGGCCGGCCCGCTTATTGCGATACCCTGGGATGGATTTTTTATCGCAAGGGTCTCTACACCTCGGCCGTCAAATACCTGGAGCAGGCCAGCGCCGATCCGGCCAATGCCACCTGGAAGTATCACCTGGCGATGGCCTACGCCAAGGCAGGCCAGCTATCCCGCGGCCGCACCACACTGGACGCCGCCCTCAAGCTCGATCCACGCCTTCCGGAGGCTAAAGAAGCCCGGCAGGTGCTGGGTTCCAACTGAGGGTTCTTGTGCGCGGCAGCACCGTCGCGACTGTGCCGATCGACGTTCCTTCGCGCCGCTTCAAAACCGGAGCGTCAAGGTCTTTGTTTTCTAGGGACGCCCCCAAAGTATCCGGTATATTCCCTAGATGCTTAGCATCTTACGCTAAACCCCTTTCGCAAAATCCCGAATTATGGGAAGGTAAATCATCAGGCGGAAAGATCGAGCTTGCAAGCCGCTCGTAATAAAGGTACAGGTACGTCTGGTCCTTTGGCTCGTGAAATGCTAGAAGGGGTGAGACAAGGCGAATCAAGCCTAGACTGAACTGAGGAGAAACTACGATGAAATTGATGCTGATCGGTACACTATTGATTTTTGCGCTGGTTCAAATGGCGTTCGCAACTCCGGAATTGCAGTTGACCAGTGGCACAAGCAGCGCGACTGTTGTCGGGAGCGGTAGCACCGTTACGTACAGCAACAGCAATTTCGATGGTTGGAATATCTTAGTGGTCTTCGGCGCGAGCAATTCGCCAAACCTTTCAGGCGCGAACGGTCTCTACGGGATTGACATCACTTCCCTCACCGCCACGTGCGCGACTCCCACGTTGTGTTCAGGGCATCCGCTCGACATATTTCTAAGCGACACCGGCTTCACGCAGGCAGTTCCCGCCGGAGGGTTTCAGAGCGATTACAGCTCCACTCAGACTGGCGGAAGCACATGGCAAAAGGCGTGGGACGACACGACGAACACAATCTTCGGTCAGGGAACGTACATCGGCGAAGTCGGTCCTTTTACCGGGACCAACCATGGATCGGTCCGCGGTGGTGGTCCGGCCGGTCCGAGCGCCTATTCGCTGACGATTGAGGACCAATTCGCATCCGGTAGTGCCGGAGCTTCCTTCAGCACGGACGGCGACATATCTGGCGTGCCTGAGCCGGGCGCCATGATCCTGCTGGGTACGGTTCTGGTTTTCTGCGCCGGCAAGTTGCGCCGCCGTGCCCAGGCATAGGTAGTAGCTAAGTTTGGCTTTGTACAAGGCGGCTGCGCGCCATGAAAACGGCGCCAGCCGCTTTAGTGTTTATACCCGCTCGGACCCCGCACTAACTCCACAAATATCAAGAGATTCTTGCATGCTCCAAGGTACATTTTATGCAGCCGTCCTGTTTCGGTGAGGGCCGGTTAAGCGGGAAGGAGGAGCATTCAATGTTCAGAAATCTAAGAAACGCGGATCTGTTGATCATTCCGACGGCACGGCGCTGTTCGCGATGTGGCCGGGATTTCGGGGCGGTAGGGCGGGAATCTTCCTGTCCGGCCTGCCGGGCCCCAAAACGGTCTGTACATGTGCCCACGCGCCGGTTGTCCTTCCGGGAGCGGCAGATCGTCCAGCTTGTTCAGCAGGCCAAGGCCAACAAGGAAATCGCATTCGAGCTGTCGCTTGCCGAAGGCACTGTAAAGCAATACCTTCACAGCATCTTCCGCAAGCTGGGTGTCCGGAACCGGACTGACCTGGCGATGCGCGGAAGCGCGGACCTGGCGATTGCCTCCTGAACGCCAGCAGCGCTCGCCTTCGTCTTGGCCGGCGCGTATAATTTAACCAGCATGCGATACCTTGTTTTATTCTTATGCACGCTGCCGATTTTCGGGCAGAGCCTGCGAGTTTCTTCCGCAACGGCCACTCCCGGAAAGAAGACCGAGGTTGAGATCGCCTTGGACTCCCCTGCCGGTAAAGAACCTCTCGCGCTACAGTGGGAAGTCGGCTTTTCAGCCGATGCCTTCAAACTGGACAAAGCCGGACTGGTGGCCGGTCCAGCAGCGCACGCGGCGGGTAAAAGCCTGACGTGCGCCGCTAAGAAAAATGCGGGTCCCACCGCCTGGGTCTGTATCCTCGCCGGAGGACAAAAGCCGATCGCCAGCGGGGTAGTGGCCGTGTTGCACCTCGATGTCCAGCCCGGTGCTGGCGACTCTCGAGCGATCGTCGTAGATAATGCGATGGCGGTTTCGGCAGCCTTAAAGAAGCTGCCGATTTCCCGGGTTGCCGCTACGGTCAAAGTCACCCGCTGAAGCGGTAACACCCAAGTGCGTCAGGGCACCACGCCTTCGACCGCCATAGTGACGGTGTTACCGCGGACTACCCGGCCATCGGTCGACGGCATTTCCACAGACACCGGAATCTCATCACCCAGCGGCGCACCGTCAGGCACCCGGACCTCGATTTCAGATACGCCCGCGAGTCCCGGAACTGGATGGATGGACCGGACTTCAGCGTCCACGCCGCCAATCAGGACGCGCGCGCCGAGCATACTCGGGACACCCGTAACGCGCAGGGCCACGATGTCCCCCGCCGCGGCCGGTTCGCCAGCATACCGATAGTTCCGCGCGATGGCCAGCCGCGAATTGCCACTGATTATATGGCCTTGCCCCTGGCCCGAGCCGTCTGCTGAGAATATGCCTGGGCTCGAATCCTGGGTAGCCGCCACCCGCGCTTCACTGGCGCCTTCGGCCGTTTCGACGGACACCCGGAGGCTTCCCGGGTTCATGGTGGGACACACGAAGTCAATCCGCGTAGCGGAGACGTAGACCAGCTCGGCTGGTTCTCCATTCACCCGCACACGGGTTCCACCGAATTCGGTCAAGCCCGCGCCGTCCAACCGCACTGGCTCGCCGTTGAACAGCCAGCCTCCAGTTACGCTCGCCAGGGCGCCGGGGCTGCACGCCGCCGCACCGCTGGACTGGCTGGCGGCATTGCGGACCTCTTGTACCAAAGGCTTTCCGTAGCCGACCTGGATAATCACGTGCCCGGTTCGCGACGCCGGCGGCGAGTTGATGGCGGTGAATGCCACGTCGAAGGCGCCCGTCTGAGCATTGTCGGGTATCCAGGCGAAGGTGTGGCTGTCCGCGCCGAAACTGGCCCCGCGCGGTAAACCGCTGGCCGTGATGCGCACCGGCAGATCCTGTCCGTCGCTGGCCGAGACCGGGAACTCGAGAGTCTCGCCGGGGCGGATGAACTTTGTTCCCGGCAATGTGAGAGCCGGCGACCTGGAGGGAAGTAGAATAATGTGTTCGCGCGCGGCGCTGTTCCCCAAGCGCGCCTCCAACACGGTCTCCCGCTGCCTGGCATCCGGCGCAACCTCAGTGCGGAACGTGATCGTTTGTTGCTGCGCGCGCGTGGCGATGACCGCCGGCGCTAGCAGACCGCGGTAATTGCTGGCAGTGCTGAGTTCAAGCGCGCCTGCCGGCGGCGCGTTGAGCCGCGCCACGCACTGCACAATCTGGCCGGCGTACGCCGTCTTGGGAGCGCAACTGAGTGAGTCGATTCTCAGACCCGCCAGCGAAATGCGCGTAGTAGTCGAAGAGCCATTGGCGATAGCGCTCAAATGGGCTTCTTCGTCCTGATCCGCGGCTGCGCTGCGAATCGAAAATGCAGCGGTACGGGCGCCCGCCGGCACGAATACGCGTTCCGGAACGTGCAGGTGCGGGTTATCCGAATGGAGACCGATGGACGCGCCTCCGGGCGGCGCGTCGCCGTTCAACTGGGCAGTACACTGGCCCGCGGCGCCTGGACTGAGGCCGGCCGGGCAGGAGATGGAAGCCTGCTTGGACGCCGCGGCTTGGACCGACAGCAGCACGTTTTGAGAGGTGCCGACAAAGGAGGCCGTGAGCGTTAGAGATCCGAGGTAGGTACCAGTGGGGGTCACGGTGAAGTTGCCGTTCCACCCTTTTATGGTGACCGAGCTCGGAATATTCAATGCGCCAGAGACGCTGGCACGCAAGTTAACCGATACTTGCGAAGCGGACCTGGTCATGGTCACCGTACAAGTGGTGCTGCTCTGAGTCGTCAGGGACGCCGATTTGCAGGTCAGTGTCGAAACCCCCACGGTCACGGTTGTGAGAACAAAGCTCTGCGAGCTCCCACCAAGCGTGGCGCTAAGGGTGACGGTTCCCTGGGAGCCCGTCGTGCCGTTCTGCGCGGTGAACGAGGCCGATGTCGAACCGGCCGGCACAGTGACCGTGGAAGGCACGGTTACCCCTGTGCTGCTTTCCGTCAAGGCCACCTGGCTGCCGCCGGTTGGTGCAGCCCCCGTCAGGGCGATGGTGCAGGTGGCTGCCTGACCCAGATCGAGATATGCCGGCGTGCACTGTAGTGATGTTATCCCGAGAGCGGTGCTCAAGTTGATCGTAGCGTTCAGGTTCACGCCGCTGAGTCCGGCCGTAACCACCGCCGTTTGATTTGTTGTAAACGTGCTGGCGGTAGCGGTGAACGTGGCGGTGGTAGCTCCGGCGGCCACGCTTACGGTTACCGGTACGGTAAGTGCCGTATTGTTGGAGGCCAGGCTGACCGGCATGTTGACCGGAGCGGCCTGGTTTAACGTAACAGTACAGCTGCTGACACCACCAGGATTGACTGTCAGAGGGGCACATTGCAAGGATGTCGGTTGCAGGGGCGCGACCAACGAAAGAGAGGCAATCTGCGAGCTGGAACCCGATGCCGCCGTAATCACCGCGGTCTGACTGCTGTTGAAGTTTCCCGCCGTCGCAGAGAAGCTGGCTGTCATGGCTCCCGTGGCGACGCTCACGGACCCGGGCACGGACACAGCCGAATTGTTAGAGGACGGATTGACTGCGAAATTCGCAGGGGCAGCCTGACTTAAGGTCACCGTGCAGGTGCTGGTCCCTGATGGATTCAGCGTGGCAGGTGTGCACACGAGCGACGATAATGCCAAAGGCACAACCAACGGAATGGAGGCGGTTGCCGAACTGGATCCCAAAGTGGCCTTGATGGTGGCGGTCTGGTTGGAGGTGAAGGTTCCGGCCGCAGCGGTAAACCCGGCGGTACTGGCGCCCGATGCGATGCCCACGGAGGCCGGCACGGCCAAGGCTGTGGTGCTGGACGACAGGCCTACAGTGACGCTGCTGGAGGCCGCCTGATTTAACGTCACCGTACATGCACTGCTCCCGGCGGGATTCAGCGTGGAGGGCGTGCACGACACTCCAGAAACAGTCGCGGGTACCGCCAACACCATGGAAGCCGTCAGCGAACTGGAGCCCAGGGTCGCCGTGACGACAGCTGTCTGATTGGATGAGAAGGATCCGGCCGTGGCCGTAAAGTTGGCGGATGTGGCTCCAGCGGTGATGCTTACCGAAAAGGGCACCGACAGAGCCGAATTGTTGGACGAGAGGCCGATCGTGAGGCCGGAAGGTGCGCTCTGATTCAACGTGACGGTGCAAGCGCTGGTTCCCGCCGGGCTTAGCGTAGTAGGTCCGCACACGAGAGAGGAAACTGCCTCAGCCACTACCAGGCTCAACGTCGTCGTCTGCGGAGTAGATCCCCATGATGCCGAGAGCACCGCAGCCTGATTCGTTGTGAAGGGTCCGGCTGTCGCAGTGAAACTTGCGGCCGTCCCACCCGGCCAGATGGTTAAGGTGCCGGGTACCGCGACGAGCGGGTTGTTGGATGACAGGCTGACTTTCAGATGGCTCGGCGCGGGCGGGCTCATCGTCAGCGTGCAATTGGTGGTGGCCAGGGGATTCAGCGTGGCAGGTGCGCATTGGAGGGGGGCCGTGCTTGCGGACTGCACCAGGCTCACGGAGACGGATTGCGAGCTGGACCCCAAGCTTGCCGTGATAACGGCAGTTTGATTGGTATTGAAAGGACCAGCTGTTGCGGTAAAGTTTGCCGAGGCGGCTCCCGCGGCGATGCTCACGGAGGGCGGCACGCCCAGGTACGAAGTGCTCGACGAGAGGCCCACGGTAAGGTTAGCGGTCGCGGCTTGATTCAGTGTCACGGTGCAGGCGCTGGTAGCGGCGGGGCTTAACGTCAATGGCGTACATGCCAGGGATGTCACGGTTGTGACCGGAGTTAACGTAAGAGAAGTGGTTTGCGAACTGGCGCCCACGGTGGCGGTCAGCACTGCGGTTTGACTGTTGCCGAACGTCCCTACGGTCGCGGTGAAGCTGGCGGAAGTCACGCCCGCGGGAATATTAACGGAGGCGGGAACGGACACGATCGAATTATTGGATGAGAGGCTGACCGCCACGCTCGCCGAAGCCGTCTGGTTCAGCGTAACAGTGCAGGCGCTGGTCGCCGAGGGATTAACCGTTGCCGGCGTACAAACCATTGAGGACGCCGTGGCGGCCGCGACAAGAGTTACAGAAGCGACTTGCGAACTGGAGCCCAGCGTAGCCGTCACCATCGCGGTCTGGTTGGAGGTCACGGGGCTGGCGGAAGCGGAGAAGCTGGCCGAGCTCGCACCCGACGGAATAGTAATGCTGGCAGGTACGCTGAAGTTGGTGTTGTTGCTGCTGATGGCAACTTGGGCGGAGTTGGATTGGGCGTTGAGCGTAACCGTGCAGTTCCCCGTGCCTGGTGTGTTGACCGAACCGGGAGTGCAGGATACCGACGACACGGTGGGCGCCGTGCCGCTGCCCACCGTAATCGAGCCGCCGCTGCCAGTAAGGGCTACGGCTGAACCCGCCAGTGATGCGCCCAGGGGGCCGGAAATCTCGATGCTGGTGCCGCTGGTGACAGTCGGCGACAGGGTGACGTTGACGGTGGCAATCTGCCCGTTTTGAATGGTGCTGGAGTTGATCCCGGCCAGCACGCAGGTGTAGGTGCCAATTCCCGAGGCGCAGGTTAAGCTCTTGCCGGCCGCGGTGCCAGCCGTTCCGACCGTGGCGTTGATCGCCGTGATATCCGAAGTCGCATACGTTAACATCCATTGCACGCCCGCCGGTTCGCTGCCCGAGGGCGAGGTCAACGTGAGGCTAAGTGTCGCGGGACCTCCGGAGGCTGCCGTGGCAGACGACAACGCCAAGGCATCCGTTTGGGCCCAGCTAGAAGCCCCCCATAAAAACGCCAAAAGGCTGAGATAAAACCGCGGAATCCATTGATTTGATTGCATTTGCCACCTGTACGACTCCTTTTAGGGAGCCGGACTCCAAGATGGATTGTCGGTGGCCGGTAGGCAGCCCAACAAGATGAAAATGGATAGTGTTTTTTTGTGTCTAAGGTTAATACCCGAGAGGCGATGTGCAAGAATAATCTAGGCGTAGCGGATCTGCGTTTGGAAGGCCAGATGCTTGATCCGATGCTTTCGGAGCTGATAGTTGTCGTTACGGAGAGCGCTGGACACCCTTGTCCTTATGACATTCTCTGTGTTGTTCGATCTCGCGGTCGTGGTGCTGAAACTGTGCAAACGGAACTAGAAAGCGCGGACGTGCCCAACATCCTGAGCGTGGATGTGGAGGAGTACTTTCATCCCACTGAGGTGCAGGGTGCCACGCCATTTGAGCATTGGGCGTCGCTGCCCTCCAGGGTCGAGCGGCAGACCGTGCAGTTGCTTGAGGTTCTGGAGCGCCACGACGTTCGGGGGACTTTCTTCGTGCTGGGGTGGATCGCTGAGCGGCATGCCGCGCTGATTCGGCGTATCGCCGCCGCAGGCCATGAATTGGGCTGCCATAGCTACGCCCACCGCTTGGTTTATGAATTGACGCCCGTTGAATTCGGGCAAGACACCCGGCGCGCGGTGAAGGCCATCGAGGATGCCGCCGGCGTAACTCCGCGTATTTACCGGGCCCCCAGCTTTTCGATAACCAGCCAATCCTATTGGGCGCTGGAAATCCTGGTGGAATGCGGCTTCACACACGACTCGAGCATTTATCCCATCCAGCATGATCGCTACGGGATTCCCGGGTTCGGCCGCCATGCGCAGACCTTATCGACGGCGGCGGGTCCCATCATGGAGGTACCGGCGGCCACGGTACGCCTTCCGGGCAACCGCATCGCGCCGGTGGCAGGTGGCGGCTACCTGCGCCTTCTGCCGTATCGATACACGGCGGCGGGCATCCGCAGGATCAACCAGGACGAACGCATGCCGGCATGCGTATACCTACACCCCTGGGAAATGGACCCCGCGCAGCCTCGGCTAGCCCTCGCGTGGAGTTCCCGTCTCCGGACGCAAGCCGGGGTGCGCGGCATGCGGTCCAAAGTGGAGAGATTACTGCGGGACTTTCGATTTAGCACTCTGGGCGCGGTGCACCCCGCGAAAAGCCATTAGGACACTGTGGCGATTGCTCAGACCGCGGCTGCCACCTTGCATCCGAACCGGCTCGCCCGGTCGTCGATGCCTAGCTTCTTCATCTTGTACAGCAATCCCTTGTACTCGATCTTCAGCAAAGCAGCAGCCTGGGTGCGGTTCCAGTGCGTGGCGTCGAGCGCGGTCAGGATGGCTTCGGACTCGGCCTGCTCCTTGGCCTTGGTGACCTGTTCCAGAATCGGCTCCGCCTGGATTAACGGATGGCTTGGAACCGGCGAGGCCTGCACACTCTGGGCGGCGATCTTGCGATTCAACTCGTCGACGATCATATCCGCGTTTCCCAGCGCGACCAGCCTGCGCATACAATTCTCAAGTTGGCGGATATTGCCCGGCCAATTGTAGGCCAGCAGGGCTTGCCGCAGGCGCAGCGAGACGGAAGGAACCGGCATGCCGGCGACGGCGTGCTTCGCCAAGAGGGCTTCGGCCAAGGCCGGAATATCCTCTTTACGCTCCCGGAGTGGGGGAATCCGCACGTTGAATACGTTGAGGCGATAGTAGAGGTCTTCCCGGAATGTTCCGGCGAGCATGGACTTCTCCAGATCGTTGTGTGTGGCGGATATGATGCGCACATCCACGTGGACGGTTTCCTTGCCTCCGAGGCGCTGGAAAGCCTGATCCTGCAGAACCTGCAGGAGCTTGGCCTGGAGTTTGAAATCCATATCACCGATTTCGTCAAGCAGCAGCGTGCCTCCATCAGCCACCTCGAACATGCCGGGTTTCTTTTGAAAAGCTCCCGTGAAAGCTCCGCGTTCATAGCCAAAAAGTTCACTCTCAACCAGTTCAGACGGGAGCGCGGCGCAGTTGAGCTTGGTGAGAGGCTTCCCCGCACGCGGCGACCGGGAGTGCAACAGGCGGGCCAGTACTTCCTTGCCAACGCCGGTCTCTCCCTGGATCAGAACCGGGGCGTCCGACCATCCGACCTGATCCGCTATCTTCTCAATCTCCTGCATTTCGGGATTGGCGCTGGCGAAACCCTCACGGGCAACGCCGCTCGAAGGATCTTCGGACGCCTCCAAGCGGGATGGCGACCTCTTCCGGATGGCCTTTTCCAAAGTGCTGCGCAGATCCTCGTGGGTTACGGGCTTGCCCAGAAAATCGGTGGCGCCGCTACGCATGGCTTCGACGATATTGGGCGGAGAGCACGCTCCGGAGAGCATGACGATGGGCAGATCTTTGTCCAGGCCCCGAATTTCGCGCAGGGTCTCCATGCCGTCCTTCCGCGGCATAATCAGGTCCAATACAACCGCGGACACTCGTGGATACCCGGTATGCAGGTAGGCGAGGAGTTCTTCACCATCCTGGACGGCTTCCACCGAGTACCCCTGACACAGCAGGGATGTCTCCAAGTAGTTGCGGACCTCAGGGTCATCTTCCGCAATGCAAATCGTACGTCCGTTCGCTTCAGCCCGCATCGGTTTAAGCCCCCACCACCAGCGCCGTCTCCTCGCGACCGTTCTGTTCGCGGGCCGGCGGTTTCTGTTGCTCTTCGCCTAGCGGGAGCAACAACGAGAATAGAACACCCTCGGCGGAGTTCTCCGCCCAGATACGACCCTTGTGCAGGGCCACGATCGATTTGCAGATGGCGAGCCCCAAGCCGCCGCCAGCGCGATCGCGTCCGCCGGAGTACGTCGTGTACTCTTCAAAAATTTCCTGTAAGTATTGGACCGGAATAGACGGCCCGGAGTCGAGTATGTCGATGCGGAAAACATTGTGCTGTGACACTGACCCGCTAACAGAACTTGCCGCAGCCGCCGAGTTAACATCGGATTTTCGCTGCCAATAAGTCGGGTATGCCCTTATCGTTATGATTCCGCGCCGCGGGGTAAACTTACAGGCATTTTCCAGTAAGTTGATCAGCACTTGCTCCATCTGCGAACGCTCGAAGTGCAGATCCGAGGGCGGGGTAACCCAATCGAGAATAACTTCGATCTCTTTCGGGTCGGATAGCGGCAGCGTCTCATGTAACGCCTGTTCCATGCATTCGCGCAGATCGCCGGGCTGTAAGTTCAACTCGGGTTTCAACACGCGGCCGACGCTCAGTTGGAACATGGCGGAAGAGATCCGGGAAAGACGCCGGGCGCTGCGCTCCATTCTGATCAGCACGTCCTGCTGTTCCGGCTTCAGCGGGCCCAGATGTTCACCTAGCAGCAGGCTACAATAACCGCTCAGGGCGGTGAGAGGCGCGCGAAAATCATGGACGGCGCGGGCCAGGAAATTGGTGCGGTCCTGATCGTACTCCTGTAATCTCAAGTTGGCCTGGATCAATCCCTGGAGCAACTCATCCTCGGTCCCGGCCAAGGCACCGGCTCCCGCCTCGAGCTTCGCGGCATTTTCCAGGAAGGCTTCCAGGACTGGCCAGGCCACCGGCTTCAACAGAACGGCGACCCCAGGCTGCGTCACGCTAGCGCGGAACGCCTGCAAGTCTTTGCGGCGGACCAGGAACACGTGCTTGCGAGGCTCCGTCCGGTTGATGGCCACGGGAATCGGCAGATCGGGCTCATAGTCCCAAATGTATACTCCTGAAACATCAATAATATTCGTCGGGTCGCCGGTTATAGAAAGGCGAATCGAGGAGTTATTTCGAGCAATATCCTGTAAGTAAGTGCACGTATCCTGATCGTTTGAGACCAGCGTCAGATGAATCATGTTACCCTCCTCACGCTGGCGGAAACCGAAGAGTCCCGACCCCTATGTCCGCCCTAAATATTTCTTACAAAATTGCGTCAATACTAGTATGAAATTAGCGTTACATCCCAAAGTTTGTCAAGGCACAAAACTCCTATGGACTCAGGCCCGTGCGCGCTATAGTACTCTTAGGCCCAAAGGTGCGTACGGGTTTGGCGATGCGCCTTCAGTTTGTTGGTAAAATCTTATTGTGCTTTGCCGGATTTTCATTAGGGAACTCGCGGGTGATTCTCAAGGAGATTCCGCTACGCCGGCGGGCAATGCCCGGTGTTGTAGAATGCCGAGGGGCGCATTGTTAACATTGGTCAGACATCTGTTAAGCCTTGAGCGACAGACCTAATGCTGTATTATGGAAAAGTTGTTGCCGAACCCTTTACCCGTTTTAAAACCCCGGCTATCAGCCGGTACGCGAGGCTTTGTACGGCCGCGGGTTCGCCCCGGCAAATCCCAACGTTTGGGAATAAATCCCGCCGGGTCTCGATCAGCGGCCCAAGAACATAGCAAGACGCAGGGTTAGACATGTATTTTCATAGACTTGGACCTTTGGTCATCTGTTTGCGTGGGTGTGGCTGAAACAAAATGTTGACGATTTATCGAACGGATCCGCGTTTAGCGTTATGAAGCCGCCGAAGATCGCGCCACCGAACCCAGCCTTTTCACCGCTCTCAATCGCCCGGATGCTATGGAAGCGGAAGGTCTCGGCCGGCATTTTGGCGACCGCGCTGGGGCTGGCGGGTTGTCTGGTTGTTCACAAACTACCGGCAATTTATGCTTCCGAAGCTCTCATTTTGGTCGATTCCCAGAAGATCCCGGAGAAACTGGTGGCCTCCACCGTAAGCACGGACCTGCAGGATCGAATTCAAACCATCAGTCAGCAAATTCTGAGCAGCCAGCGGCTGAAGGGGATCATCGAAGATTTCCACCTCTACCAGGAAGAGCGGAAAGGACATTTCGAGGAGGAAATCCTGGAGATGATGCGCAAGGACATCGGCATCAAGCTGGAGAGCGGCTGGACCGGCAACCGCCCTGGCGCGTTTCGGGTCAGCTATCAGGGCCCCAACGCAACAGTTGTTGCGCAGGTGACCAACCGTCTGGCATATCTCTACATCGATGAGAATATGAAGACCCGCGAAGTTCAGGCGGAAGGCACATCCGAATTCATCACCACGCAGTTGCAGGAAGCCAAAGCCAAGCTGGATGAACTCGAAGCGGCGGTCAGCAAGTATAAGCTGGCCCACAACGGAGAGCTTCCCCAACAGGAGACGGCGCTGATCGGAGCAATGTCTCGGCTGCAGTCCGAACTGGAGGCCAACCGGGACGCCATCAACCGGGCCGAACAAGCGAAGCTGGTGCTGGATAATACCCTCAGCACGCTGGAATCGAATGCTTCCCTTCTGGCCAAGCCGGATCCGCCTGCGGCTACCCGCGGCGCTTCACCGGATGACTCCGCCGCCCCGGAAGGCGCCGAAAAGAAGCCTAAGTCGGAGATTCTGCAGGCGCAGTTGGATTTGTTGCGGATTCGCTACAGCGACAATCATCCAGATGTGAAGCGGCTGCGGGACGAGATCGCCGGGCTGAAGGAAGTAGAGAAGAAGGAGGCTGCGGCCGCTCACGCAGTGGCCAAGGGAGGCGCGTCCAAATCGCCGAGCGCGGCTACCCCTCCCCGGCAGCGTCCGGAGCTCCAGGCCGCCAGCGATCGCATCAACGCCACCAAGTCGGAGCTGGCGCTGGCCAACCGTGAACTGGAGTTTCGCAAGAACGAGCAGCAACGCATCTTGCGAGATATGAATCAGTACCAGCAGCGTATTGCCACGCTGCCGGTGCGCGAGCAGGAAATGGCCAAACTGACGCGCGACTACGAGATCTCCAAGGCAAATTACCGCACCTTGCTCGACAAGCAGCTTTCGGCGGAGATGGCTACGAACATGGAGCACCGCCAGAAATCGGAGCGCTTCGAGGTGCTCGATTCGGCGCGTGTTTCGGAGAAGCCCATCAGGCCGAACCGTCCTCTTTTCTATATGCTGAGTATACTCGGCGGGCTGTTGATCGGCGTGGCGTTCGCACTGGCGCGGGAGTTCAAACAAGACGTTTTGTTGGGAGAATGGGAGCTGCCGCCCAGCTTGCCGGTTCTGGGCCGGCTGCCCTACATCAAGATCCCATCGACCATCGGTTCGGCAAAGGCGCCCCTGGCGGGCGACGAGACGCGACGAAGCAAGCTGCGCTGGGCGATGGTCTCCGCGGCGGTACTGTCTGTGCTGGGCGTCATTTATCTATTCTGGCAGCGGGCCTAAGGTATGTACAACGCCTTCTTCAGCCTGCGCAAATCGCCCTTCAATCTGACGCCCGATCCGGGGTTTCTGTTTCTCACGGCGCGGCATCGCGAGGCCCTGGTCGGCCTGTCGTATGCCATCCTGGAGCGCAAAGGCTTTGTGGTTTTAACCGGTGACGCAGGCACGGGAAAGACAACCTTGCTGGCGCGGGCCCTGCAGGGCCTGTCTGCCGCCAAGGTGCAATCCAGCGTAATATCGAATCCCATGCTGTTGCCTGCGGAGTTCCTCGAGCTGACGCTGTTGAGTTTCGGCGTAGCGGAAGTCCCCGCCAGCAAGGCGCAGCGGCTGGTCAAACTTCAAAAACTGCTGGCGGACGCCCACCGGGATGGAAAGATCTCCACGCTGATCATCGACGAGGCTCACCTGCTGAGCGTGGAACTGCTGGAAGAAATCCGGCTGCTGGGAAACTTCGAGTACAGCGATCAGAAGCTGTTGCAGGTGGTGCTGCTGGGGCAGAGCGAGCTGAACGACCTGTTGGAGCGCACGGACCTGCGGCAGTTCAAGCAGCGCATCGGGCTGCGTTTTGCCATCGAGCCGCTTTCCCCGGAGGCGGTCGATCAGTATATCCGGTACCGTTGGACAGCAGCTGGCGGCGGTTCCGATTGTCCGTTCTCGGCCGGGGCAGTGGCCGCGATCGGCCGCCTTTCGCACGGGATTCCGCGGGTCATTAATGCCGTCTGCGACAATGTGCTGATTTTGGCCTTCAGTGAAGGTGTACGGACAGTAAGTGAAAAGCACGTAGCTGAGGCCGCCGCTGATCTGAGACTGAATCCGGCTGCGCCGGAGATGGCGCCGCCAGCAGTGGTTGTTTCTCCTCCGGGACAGCCGGAACCTCTACGGCTGCCGGTTCTGGAGAGATACGAAAACCGGAACGGCGCGAACCGGTCTTTTTTCGGGCGCTGGGCCGACCGGCTGGGGCTGGCAAATTAGACAGGAAGTCCAATGAGCAAGATCTTCGAGGCACTAAATCGGCAACCGGGAGTGATCGCGGGCACGGCTCTGGCACCTTTGGGCGGCCCTGAGACGGGTGGCATGCCGAGCCAGGCCCCCGGCTCCGCCACCACCGCGGCCGAAACATCCCCTACCACGGTGAGGACGTTGGCGCTGCGGATTCCGGGGGAAGTGCCGGTGCTGCCCTTCGACGGCGATTACTGGGAGGCCAACGAGCAATATCGCATTGTGCGCACCCGGCTGATTCACCACGCCAAGCAGCCGCGCGTGATCGTGGTTTCAAGCGCCGGTTCGGGCGATGGCAAGACGATCACGGCCGTGAACCTGGCGGGGGCGTTGTCGCTTAAGACCGAATCGAACGTTCTGCTGGTCGATGGCGATTTTCGCCGCTCCTCCATACATTCGTTACTGGGGCTGCCGAAGGACCCTGGCGTAGCCGACGTCCTGCGTGGCGCCTGCTCTCTGGAGGAAGCGTTGGTGCACACGGAGCAACTGCCGAACCTGTACGTGCTCGCGGCGGGAGAATCCAAAGGCAACCCGGCGGAGCTGCTGGACTCCTCACAATGGCCGGCCTTGTGTACCAGGCTGCGGCAAATGTTCCGCTACGTGATTCTGGATTCACCCCCCATTGCCGGGGTTGCCGACTACGATTTGATCCAGGCGGTGTGCGATGGAGTGGTGGTGGTGCTGCGCCCGGACCACACCAACCGCCAGCAGTTCAAGGCGGCTCTGGGTTTGATCCCGGCCGACAAGCTGATCGGAGCCGTGTTGAATTGTGTGCCGGACTGGTTTTTAAGACGGTATGGTTCGCCTTATTATTACGGAGATTACGGCCATTACGGAAAGCCGCGCTAAGCGGTGCGTTTTTGTAAATCATTATTTTTCTAGCACTTGTATGGAAATTGCCTGTGAGCGAAGGGGCGGAGCTATGTATAGACCAGCGCAACAAGGCGGGGCGCAGAGATGCTGGTACGCAGTACACACCTGTTCGAATTTTGAGCAGCGCGTGGCGGCGGAGCTGGCTTCCAAAGACTTCGCCATCTACCTTCCGGCATACGAAGAAATCCACCAATGGAGGGACCGCCAGAAGAAAGTGGTGGTTCCGCTGTTTCGCGGATATGTGTTCGTGAGCTTTGCGGACGCGCCGGAGCTGCGGCTGCGGGTTCTGCAAACGGCGGGCGTAGCGCGGATTTTGGGCAGCGGCGATGCGATCGAGGCGGTGCCGGAGGCGGAGATCGAGGCTGTGCGGCGACTGATGAAATCCAACGTGCAGTGCTATGCCAGCCCCTTCTTGCGGGAGGGCGTTCGCGTACGAGTTAAGCGCGGTGCATTAAAGGATCTGGAAGGGACCTTGGTGCGATTCAAGAACCATGCCCGGCTGGTGATTGCGGTGTCCCTGATCGAGCAGGCGGTGGCGGCGGAAGTGGACATCAGAGACGTGGAGCCGGTGAAGAGCGGCCGGGGACGGCGGGCGGCATAAGCGTATGTATCCGAATTTGAAGTTGCAACTCTGGCGCAGCGGCATTCGCCAGAACCGCCTGGCGCAGATCGTCGGCATTCACGAGACCCTGCTGAGCAGGATCGTGAATGGCTTTCGGGTACCGGACGCGGAGGTGCGGGCGCGTATCGCGGCGGTTCTGAAGAGCGACGAAGCGTGGCTGTTCGCGGCGCAGAATCCCAGGATCGACATCCAGCTTCCGCCGAACGAACCGCAGGGCGTCGCGCCAAAGGGCTAGCGATTTGGGCATGAGCATCTCGGATCGTCTGCGAATCAGGATGTTCCCCGCCGCGCAACATCCGTATCGCATCCTGGAGGCCGAAATCGAAGGCCTGCTGCTCCCGAGATCCACATTGCTGGATGCTGGCTGTGGCCGGGCGGGCGACCTGCTCCAATTGTTCGCACCGCGCGTCAAGGCGGCCGTGGGAGTCGATGCCGGCGATTTCGGCGCAACCGTGGCCGGGGCCAACTGCCGTTACATTCGCGCGGACCTGAGCCGGATCGATTTGCCAGACGCATCGGTGGACATTATCGTCTCCCGCAGCGTGATGGAGCACTTGAAAGATCCGTTGCCGGTTTACAAAGAGCTGGGCAGAGTCCTGAAACCCAACGGACATTTTGTTTTTCTGACACCGAACCTTTGGGATTACGCATCTCTCCTATCGAAGCTGATCCCCAACCGATTCCACGCGGCCATCGTGCGCTGGACGGAGGGGCGGGAAGAGGCTGACACATTTCCAACCTGGTATCACGCCAATACCGGGCGAACTATTGCACGGCTGGCGGCGGCTTCGGATTTCCGGGTGGTTTCCTGCCGCTACCTGATCCAATACCCCAATTACCTGCGTTTTAACGCTTTCCTATTTCTGATCGGCGCACTGTACGCCAAGACGATCGGAAAGATTCACTTGCTCCATCATCTGCGGCCATGGATCCTTGCTACCCTGCAGAAGCACCCGGACTGCGTGTACACGGACGTGGTGGCCCGGGCAAATACTTCTCTTCCCTAAAGTTAATATTGTGCCCACCCCACTCGGGCTGTATGCTGGCTCTAGCAAATGAGTACTGAAGTACGGTCGACACTAACACAGAAGGCAGATCCCGAGGTCCTTCGGCTGCACGTTTTTGAGATTCCGCCGAAGCCGGTGACACTATCTCTGCGGCGGCGCCAAGTAGTGTTGCTCGAGATCAACTGCCTGGCCACTATGACGTTATGGAAATAACCAAAAAATATCGCATGTGCCGGAGTCAGTTGTACCCGGCCATTGTCCTGGCGCTCGGATTCAGTCCGGCAGCGTGGCCACAGTCCAGTGCGCTTCTGGAAGACTTCTCCAGCGCCCGCACCGCCATCGGCTCAACCACACCTCTTTGGGGTGTATATACGGGTACAGGCGGCGGCGGCAGTCCATGCACTTCACAGACGTGGAGCATATCAGGCGCGATGGGAAACGATGCCGTAGGAGCGAACTCCTGTCCGTACATGAACATCCAGATCGGCGCACAAGGCAACACACCGGGCGGATACAGTTATCCGAACGGCTACGTCCAATCTTATTTGCTCAACGGCGCCTGGAATCCAAACTACAACCGGTTGACCTTCAGCATGGCCTGTTCGACTTCGTGGCCCCTGCAGACAACCACGAGCAGCATGGGCACCTACATTAGACACCATCCGGTGACCGATTCCACGCAGCAAGGGGCCCACTATTACCACTTGATGGCCAATGCGGTAAGTGCGAATCATTGGTATTACTTTACGATGAATGCACACCCGGAGCACCAGGTCGGCCAGTCGCCAAACATTAATTGGCCCAACGATCCGGAATGGGTGAATCCAGGGAGCGAAGAAGGCGACCTGACTCCAGTGCATTATTATGACGGCCTCACGCGCTTTTATCTCAACCCATATTTTCAGGCCCTCTCGAGTGCGTTTAACTGTCAGTTTGGACCCATGAGTTTCTCTTCGGTTAGCGGGGAGCCGGATGAAGACGTCTCGACGGTCTCGGGAAGCTTTGACGGAACGTCCTATCACCTGGATTGGGCTGGCCCCAAGAACGTAACCGAGAGTTATGCCGTCCGTTATGCCACCGCTTCCATGCACAGCAACGGATTCAGTACGGGAACTGCGTGCGGAGGGACACCCAGTACGCCAGGCAGCGGATATACTAATGTCAATTGGACTTGTGCTATCTCCCAAGTTCCGGCCCTGTATGTCGCTATCCGGCCGCAGCCGCCCGTCGTCGGGGCCACGGGGAGTGGAGTATCTCCTATCCGCCTTAGCTTTGCAGTTGATCCAATGTGGTCCACCGGGGACCAGGTCCAGGTCTCAGGGGTGGGTGGGAACACGGCCAGTAACGGCACATTCAACGTCGTACCGCACACGTGGCAGTTCTGGAGTTACCTCGCTTCAACACTGAGTAATGTGGCTGTATCCGGCGGCATTGCAACCATCACCACGGCCGCGTCCCATAATTTGGAAGCTGGTCAGGTGGTGATGATCTACAATTATAACGATGCGGCACAATGGTCTTATGCCCCCACCACTGCCGTTCTGACGGTCCCTTCCGCTACCACATTCACCGTGGCCACCACAGAGCCCGACGGAACGTACACCGGCACTTCGACTCCGAACCTCCAGATATGGTCCCTGCCTTCCGTGGACTTGCAGGGTAGCACAGGCAATGGGGCATGGACGAGCGGCGGCACCGCGCAAGCGACTTCGGACAAGACGAATTTCAGCGAAGTGCTGATACCGTCGCCGAACTTTCCCTGCGATCTGAACAACGACGGCCTGGTGAACTCGCTGGATGTGGGGCTTGCGATACAAATGGCGCTCGGCTCCATAGCGTGCACGGCAGATCTGGATGGAAACGGCACTTGCGAAGTGGTGGACATGCAGCGAGTGGCTAATGCCGCTCTTGGTCAGCCATGCCGGGTCGGTCCTTAGCCGAGTCCGGATTTCCACTCTTCCAGCCAAGCCGCACGCGATAGCTACTACTTAGGCACACCAGCGAAGAAGTCCTGGTCCACCTGCTAGAGACCGCCGGCCACTGACGCACATGCCGTTGAGAGAAGCCCTCTTATGGATCATTGTAGGAGTACTTTGCTTAGGCGCATTGATCCGGCCTCGCATCGGCCTTTATGGGTATGTTTGGTTTGCGGTGCTTAGGCCGGATGTCCTGTCATATTGCCAGGACGGCCGTCCGTTTTCGTTGGCCTTGGCGCTCTGCACGGCAGTCTCCAGCCTGCGGTATTACCAGAGAGTGCCGGCCATACTGTCCAACCCGATCATCCGCGGACTTCTCGCTTTACAAATACCTCTGGCGCTTTCCGTCGTTACAGCGGTAAACACCAACCTGGCAGCGCCGGCCTACTGGGCTTACCTACGGATGCTCTTGGTCCTCTCATTTATACCAATACTGATTCAGACGGAACATGAGTTGAAGCACCTGCTGCTGGTCATTGCCGGATCTGTCGGTCTTCTCGGGTCGAAGTTCGGCATTGCGGGTGTCGCGCATGGCGGCGTGCTCTGGGACCAGGGATACGGCGAGAACCTCTGGGACAACAATCAGCTTGGGCTGGCGTTCGTGATGGCGGTCCCGCTTTGCTGGTATGGCCGGACGCTTGTCCAATCGAGCTGGGCCAAGTGGGGCCTCCTTATTGCGGCGTTGGCGTCCATGGCAGCAGTGATTATGACTAATTCGCGAGGCTCGTCGATTGCACTGGGCGTAGCGTTGTTGCTCATGGCGTGGCACTCTGAGCGCAAAGTGCTGACTTTCTGCGTGCTAGTCCTGGCGGCGGCCGGGGCCATCTACATGATGCGCGCCACCTATATCAACCGCATGATGACGCTGCGGGATGTGACCAGTGAGCGATCAGCCGCATCGCGTCTCGATCAGGCTCGCGCCGCTGTGGCGATCTGGAGAGATTATCCCCTGCTCGGCGTGGGATTCGGTCGAAAAAACTATTCGCACATCGTTGGGCGCTATCTCGGGAGTACCGAGAACCATGTGGCACATAACAGCTATCTGCAGATGCTCGCCGATTCAGGTGCATTCGCATTTATCCTTTATGCTGGGCTGTTGCTCGGGAGCGTCTTTTGGTTACGCGCGGCCTGCCCCAGAGCAAAACGCGACCATCCGGAGCTTGCGGGCGTGCCCGCAGGACTGTTGTGCGCGCTCGGCGCCTTCATTGTCGGGAGCGCCTTTTACTCCTTCGGAGAATACGATCTGCCCTATGTTTTACTGCTGTGCGCGGCTGCTTGGTGGGCGCTCGAGCGATCCATGGAGAGTGATGTTCCGCAGCCGGATGAGGACGGAATGGAAGAGCTGAGCGAGGGTTCACCCGCCGGTCAGGTCGTTTAGAAGCGACGCGATCATGGCTGCCTGCCGGTCTCCGGCAAATCTCTCCAGGAACCAGGCACTGGGCGCCGCCGGTTCCGAGGGAAGTTTGAAAAACTGCAGAACCTTTTGATCGATCTCATCGGCAGAATCGTCATGATAGAGACACATATAGCGGATTCCACTGCCCGCCAGAATGCGCTCCACCGGGGAATTCTGGGCGGTAACGCTCAGGATGGGCCGTCCGGCCAAGATGTAATCGTATAGTTTTGCCGGCACGGTATACCCCACATTGGCGGGATTTACAATATCGAGCAGCAGCAGGAAATCAGAGGTGGCGATTTCGTGCATGGCATCGGCACGGGGGATCAATTCGCCGCGGAACTCCAGGTATCCCGTGCGCATCAGGGCCGCGGCAGATGGATCGGTGAGCAGCGCACTCTCGTTCTGGATGGGACCGGTGAACCGGACGCGAACGGCTCCGGGATCCAGCCTTCCGTTGCGAATCAAGCGTTCCAGCGAAGCCAGCAATGCCAGCGGATGGCGCTGCGCGTAAAGCAACCCCACATGCGAGAGAAGGCGGAAAGGGCGCGCGGGCAGCGAAGCCGGACCAAACTGATCTTCCGGATCGAAGCCATTCCAGACCACATGGATTTTGTGCGCGATACGCGGATAGTCGCTTCGCCAGCCCTCCGCGACGGTATCGGTTACAGCGATAACCGCATCCGCGGCGCCGAAGATCATGCGCTGCAGGAAGAGATCGTAAGGCGCGGCCCAGCGGCGGTTCCGTCCGGGATTACCCAAAATCGGGTCGCGGAAATCGGCGATCCACTTCAGGCCGTAACGCCGCTTCAACCACATTGCCGCCAAGTGTGCTGCTACCGGCGGCGAGGTGGAGATAACCGAAGATACCGAATTTCGACTGATGAAGCTGTCCGCGGCCGCGACAGCGTGCGGAACCCACGAAAGCTGGTCGTTGTAGGGCAATATTCTCTGCAGCCTGTCCGCCCACTTCGCGGCGCGTACCGCATTACGCTCAGCGGACGCATTGGGCACATGTACCACGTTGGGCAATGGCGCCTCGCCACCATAGGTGGAGCTGATCACATAGGTGGCGTAGCCGTTGCGCGGCAGATATTTGGCCAAGCGAACGGCGCGCTGCACGCCGGAAGTATTGCCAGGCAAGTAATAATAGGCGAGAAGCAGAAGGCCTTTGCCGGGGGGTTCGTTCACGCGAGCTCTCGCCACCATTTTGGCACAAGTTCGAAGTACTCGCCCATCTTTAGAACTTGCAGGTCGGGCGCATGAGCACCACGCAATATCATCTCGCGGAACTGAAAATAGCCCTGGACCCCTTACACCCGAAGCACATCTCCCCCGAGATACCGGCGGGCCATCAAGTACTGGATATCGGTTGCGGGGCCGGCCAGACTTTGATTGCGAAGTGCGCCGGACGTCTTTCCTTCGGGGTGGATACAGACATGCCCGCGCTACGCGTGGGACGAGAGCTTACCAGCGAAGTCGCTTTCGTTTGCGCGACAGCTGAATCTCTGCCGTTCGGCTCCGGCGTTTTTGATATGGCCATCTCCCGGGTGGCCTTGCCATATACGAACATCCGGCAAGCGCTGGCGGAAATTCGCCGGGTGGTGAAGCCGGGCGGCCGCGTGTGGCTGGTCATGCATAAGTTCTCAGTTCCGTGGAAGGCTGCCCGCGAGGCGGGGTGGAAGGGGCGCCTGTTCTTTGTATACGTGATATGCAACAGCGTCTTATTCCATTTCACCGGGCGGTCGTTTGGGTTCTTCAAACGGAGCTACGAGTCGTTCCAGACCGGGCCCGGCATGACACGCGCGCTCCGCGCCGCCGGGTTTGAACAGATCACAGTCCAGTTGCAGCCATATCTCGTTGTAACTGCCCGTAAACCAGCGCTACCTCTTGCGAATTCTTCAGTTGCTCAATAGGTTCGAACCGGGTGGCGCCGAGCGAGTCCTCGCGGATTTGTCTGTGACACTCGCCCAACGCGGACATGCCATTCACGTGGTATGCCTGCGCGAACCGGACTTGATTCCGGCGCCTTTGGAGCGGCTGCGTAGCGCCGGCGTGCACCTCACCGTGTTGAATAAACCGGACGGCTTCAGCACGAAAGCGATGAAGGACCTGGCCGGTTATGCCCGCCAACATCGGATCGAAGTGATCCACGGACACAATCCGCTGGTGAATCATTATGCCGTGTTGGCGGCACGCGCGGCTGGCGTCGGCGCTGTCGTTAACACGCTGCATGGCACCAGCACTCTGGGGATGCCAGCTTGGGCCAAAGCCATCTATATCTGTTCCTGCCTGAAGACGAATCGGGTTGTGGCCGTGTGCGAAGCCGTGGCGCAAGTGTTTCGCGAAAAGTTTCCGCTGAGCAGGGGCAGAACGGTCGTGGTTCCAAATGGCATCGATGCGGGAGATCTTCTGACGATCGAGCCGCGCCGGGCGGACAGCCGGTTTGTGTTCGGCACCATGTCGCGCCTGGTTCCGGTGAAGGATCACCATTCGCTCCTGAAAGCCTTTGCCGCCATCCACGGGCGCTATCCGCATTGCCGCCTCGCAATCCTGGGCAGCGGTGAACTCGACCAGCAGCTCAAATCCGCTGCCTCTCAACTCGGCGTGTCCGATGCGGTCTCCTTTCTGGGCTGGAGTTCGGATATAGCCGGCTTTCTGGGGCAATTGGATACGTTCGTGCTTTCATCCCTGAGTGAAGGATTGCCGTTGACCTTGTTGGAAGCCATGGCTGCCGGGCTGCCGGTGGTGGCCACCTCGGTCGGCGGTGTTCCTGAGATCGTGCGCGCGGCGGACTGTGGCTGGCTCTGTCCGCCCGGCGAACCAGCGCGGTTGGCGGAGCGGATGACATTGGCTCTCGAAGCGGACGACCGGCTGCTACGCGGACGACGTGGCCGGGCCGCCGTGCAAAGCGAGTACTCTTTGGAGACAATGACGGACCGCTATGAAGAGCTGTTCGAAGGACTGTTGGGAGGCGCGCCCGAGCGGCTCGCCGCGCGGCGGCGGGATCGCCTCGCTCTCTCGGGAGAAACAACCAGCGAGGACCACATCGCCAAGCCTTGATGTGATTACAACGCCAGGCAATCACCATTCGGCCTCGCGGAGGGCAACTATGCAGATTCACCATGAATGCTTATCGGACGTAGAACGGTACTTGAGCAAACGCGAAAAGATCCCTCTCGGCGATAAGGAGGCCGACTTTCAGAACCTCCTGCGTTGCATCCGGCAGGTCCGCGAACTGGATTGCACCACGGAGATCCTGGAGATTGGAACGGGCACTGGTTGGTTTCCGATCCTTTGTCAGTTAAACGGCCTGTCGTGCAAGGGGCTGGAGATCAGCCCGCAACTGGTGGATTGCGCCAAAAAGATCGGCGAGTCACACGGCGTGCGGGCGGCGGTCGAACTCGGCAATATCGAGGAGACCGACTTAGGCCGCGAACAATATGACGTTATTATTGCGAACTTCGTATTTGAGCATGTGCAAAACTGGCGGCTGGGCCTTTCACGGGTGTATGACGCGCTCAGGCCGAACGGGGTCCTGCTGTTTCAGTCGCCAAACAAGTTCAGCGTGATCTCGGGCGAGTTTAACAAGCTGCCATTTTATGGCTGGTTGCCAAACCCAATCCGCTACCGGGTACGCATGCTGTTTCACGGGCGGGACATCATGAAGTTGGGTATTGACTTCAACCAGTTCACCTATTTTGGGCTGCGAAAGACTTTCCGGAGACTCGGATTCAGACGAATGTTGGACCGCGTCGATTTGGCCGACCGCAACGCGATCAACAGCCCGGTCAAACGGGCTGTTCTTTGGGCCTGCGATCACTCCCGTGTGGTACGGGAGACGGTGCTCCTATTCTTCGAAGTCACCAGCTTTGTGTGCGTCAAGTAAGGGCGGCGTGGTCAGCTTAACAAAAACCGTTATCTCGGCGGGCGCCGGTTCCATTCCATGGCAGCTGGTGCGATCCTCCTGTGCGCCCGTGCTTACTTATCATGCTTGTTTTCGCAGCTTGCCCCCCGGTGTCGCTCCCGTGGACAGCATCACTCCGGAAGCCCTATACGAACAGCTTTCGGTCTTGAAAAAACACTTTCGGATCGTGACGATCGATGAGTTCAGTCAAATCACGGCCCCGCGCGGAATTGCAGCCGTTACGTTCGACGACGGGTATAAAGGGGTGATCGAGGAGGCGCTGCCGGTGTTCGTTTCTCTGGACGTGCCCGTCACCATCTTCGTGAATACGCGATCTTTCGAGCATAAGATCTTCTGGCGGCACAAGGTGGTGTTCATTCAGCAGCAGGGGCTGGTCGCCGATTGCGAAGCCGGCTTTCAAGCGGTCCGCGCAGTCGCCGGGCAGGATTTCTACACGTATCTGAAACACCCGTCGAACAACAGCAAGCGCGTAGAGGAGGAACTTGACACCTTCCTGCAGATGAAGGCTCTGTCCCCTGGCGATTGCAATTATGTGTTCGATTCGCCCGCTTATTTGATCAAGCATCCACTGATCTGGTACGGGAATCATACGCACAGCCATTACGTCATGTCTTCATTGTCATTCACCGAGCAACTGGAAGAGGTCAGGGCGGCTAAGGCATATCTGCAAGAGCAACAGGGCATTCAAGTCTCCGGGGTATTCTCGCTGCCATTTGGCGGGACGCATCACATAAACCGCGTGACATTCACGGTGTTGCGCGAGTTAGAATACAAGACCCTGGCCATGAACCGCGGGCGAGTGAACATACGATTGAGCAATAACTACGGCATCCGGATCATCGAGCGCTTCTCGCCCGTGCCGCAGACTCTGCAATTGCAGATCAAGAAGCGATTTGGGGCAACTGTGATTCGCGATCATTATGGCGATTGACTACGTCAAATACCGGCAGTCGTCCCTGGAGCAGGCCCGCATTGCCGATATTATCGGATTACTTCCGCGTAACCGGTCGACCGTAATGGACATTGGCGCCCGGGACGGATTTATCTCGCAGCTGCTCACGGACTACTTCAAAGGGGTCACAGCGCTGGATCTCGAGATGCCGGACTTTGACTTCCCGGGTGTAATCCCGGTATGCGGCGATGTAACCAGCCTTCAGTTCTCCGATGATGCTTTCGACGTCGTCTGCTGTCTCGAGGTTCTGGAGCACATCCCCCCGGAGCGCCTGGGCAAGGCTTGCCGCGAAATTGTGCGGGTAACACGGCACGAAGCGCTAATCGGAGTTCCCTATCGCCAAGACATCCGCATTGGGCGGACGACATGCTCTGCGTGCGGCAAGCATAATCCACCCTGGGGCCATGTCAACTCCTTCGATGAAGACAGATTGCGGCGATTGTTTGCAGGAATGGAGACGGTCTCAATTACATTTGTGGGTCAAACTCAAGAACGGACCAATCCATTATCCGCCTTCTTCTTGAATGCCGCTTCGAACCCGTGGGGGTCCTACGATCAGGAGGAGCCCTGCCTGTTCTGTGGCAAACAACTGGCTGCGCCGGCGCGTGGAACACTGATGCACCGGGCATTTGCCCACTTGGCCGAGCGCCTCAACCGCGTACAGAGCAGGCTGGCGCCTCCAAGACCGATCTGGATGCACGCTCTCCTTCGCAAGCCATAACATGTATCGCGACATTCTAAAGAAAGTCGGGACCTACTCCCTGGCAACCGTGGCCGCCCGGGCCGCCAGCTTCGTGTTGCTTCCGGTCTATACGCGATTCCTCTCACCGGCGGATTACGGTGTGATGGAGTTGCTGGATGTCACGGTCAATATTGTCGGCTTGTTGCTGGGAACGCGTTTGGCGCAGGCTTTGTTTTTCTTCTACTTTGAGACCGACGACGAAGGGCAGCGGGAGCGCAGGGTCAGTACCTGCTTCGCGGCCACCGCGATTCTCGGCGTGCTGGTTGCGGCCCTGGCGCTGTCCTTCTCGCCATACCTCAGTACGCTGGTTTTCGGCACGCGCAGTTACAGCTCGTACTTCCGGCTCCTGTTTTGCGGGTTCGGCTTTTCGTTGCCTCTCGAGATGGGACTATGCTATATGCGGGCGCGAGGCCGCGCGGACAGTTACATCGGTCTTGCGCTGGGAAACCTGGGGTGTAATATTGCGCTCAGCGTGGCCCTGATCGTAGTGTTCCGGTGGGGCGTGAAGGGCATGCTGACGGCGGGTATGGTCAGCTATGCTGCGATGGCCGCCGTTGCAAGCTGGAAATCGCTGTCGCCGATCCGGCTGTCGTTTGACAGCCGGTTCTTCCTCCGCCTGGTGCGCTACTCCGTGCCGCTCGGCGTGAGCGGTCTGGCGGTCTTTCTGATCCATTACGGCGATCGCATCTTCCTGCGGTCGTGGGTCACGCTGGGTGAACTGGGCATCTACTCGCTGGCATATAAAATGGGCATGTTGATCGCCACCGCGCACATGCCGTTCCTCCTGCATTGGTACGCGCAAGTCTCCACCATCTTGCAGCAGCCCACAGGCGAGCGGGTTTATATCCGCACTTTCACTTACGTAACGATGGTCCTCACTATGATTGTCGTGGGTCTTTCGCTTTTGATCCAACCCCTTCTGAGAGTCATGGCAGCGCCCGCTTTCGCCGGGGCCGCGCCACTCGTGCCCTGGCTGGCGGCGGCATATCTGATCCGTGCGGTCGGCGCGCAATTACAGAGCGTGTTCATCGCGGCGGGCAAGCCCGGTCTGGAGGCGCGCGTCAATAGCGTTGGCTCTTTGGCTTGTCTCGCCTCCTACGCCCTGCTGATCCCAAAATTCAAGCTGTGGGGCGCGGTGGCGGCGACTCTCATCGGCTTTACCGTAATCCTGGTATACGGATTCTTGGCGGCACAGCGCGTGCGGGCATTCCGGTTTGAATATGGCCGGCTGGCGCGCATCGCCGTTTTCGCCGTCATGGCAGTTGGATTGTTTTATGTTCTGGGGCCCTCGGGCTTTTGGGCCCAAACGATGCTCGCCTGTCTTTTCGGTGGCGCGTTCGCGGCGGCGTTATGGATCGCTTGCCTAGACTCGGAAGAGAGGGCTGATTTCAAGCGGCTGCTGTTGGATGCGCGACAGAAAATGCTAGCAAAGAGACGAGCGCAGGAGGTACCCGCGTGATCGAGATCTCATGCGTGGTCGGCGCTCGGCCTAACTTTATCAAGCTAGCTGCCTTGATCGCCGAATTCGGGCACCGACCGTGCTTCCACGTACGGCTGATTCACACTGGGCAGCACTTCTCACCCGAGATGTCACAGGCATTCTTCGACGACCTGGGACTATCCCAGCCGGATGTGAACCTGGAGGTGGGCGGCGGCACCGGAACGGTTCAGACGGCGGAAGTAATGAAACGAATAGAGCCGGTGTTGCTGGAACAGCGCCCGAACGTACTGATAGTAGTCGGAGATGTCAATTCGACCCTGGCGGCCGCGCTGGTGGCTGCCAAGCTCGGGATTCGCGTGGCACACGTGGAAGCGGGTCTGCGAAGCTTCGACCGCGGCATGCCGGAAGAGATCAATCGGGTATTGACTGACGCCATTTCAGACTTGCTGTTCGTGAGCGAGCCTGCCGGGATCGCCAACCTGGTGGCCGAAGGCGTGCCACGGGAGCGGATCCATTTTGTGGGAAACGTGATGATCGACACACTCCTGCGCTCCCGCGATAGGGCGTCCCATTCGAGCATTCTGAAGCAATTAGGCGTGCGCCCCAAAGAGTATGGAGTAGTGACCCTGCACCGGCCGTCCAATGTGGATTCGCCCGAGCAATTAGCAGCCTTGTTTGAAGTCTTGGCGAAACTGGCCAGACGTCTGCCGCTCGTATTTCCGGCGCATCCGCGTACGCGCGGGCGCATGGAGGCGGCGGGTCTGACGGCGCCCGATCTTTTGGTCACAGGACCATTGGGGTACTACGATTTCTTGAGGCTCATGAGCGAGTCGCGGCTGGTGCTCACGGACTCGGGCGGCATTCAGGAAGAGACCACCATTCTGGGCGTCGCCTGTCTGACTTTACGGGGGAATACGGAACGGCCCGTAACGATCGCGAAAGGTACCAATCGCCTGGTAGGCACCGACCCGGCGCGGATTCTGGAAGCTGCGCTCGAAACTCTCGCCAGTAACGGCACTCACGCGAATGTGCCGGAATTGTGGGACGGCAAAGCCGCCGCGCGGATCGCGGATGTGTTGGAACGAAGCCTAAGCTGACAGTTCGCGGTGCGAGGCGGGGAGCGGATGCGACCAGCTGAACGCCTGAGGCAGTGCCGCGCCACACGCAAACAGGGCGTCGAAATGGTCCGCAGGAGCGATGCGGCGCAGATTAAAAGGATTGCCATCGCCGGGAAGATTAATCCCGCTGTGGAAGGAGAATGCCCCGGCATAACCGCAGTCCCGAGCCAGCCGCATTGTGAGGGTTGTGAAGTTCTCATAGCCGCCTACAGGGTAAGCCAACGTGCGCACCGGAGCACCAAGCTGGGCCTCCAGCGCGGTCTTGGACTCAGTCATTTCCCAGCGTTGGCCTTCTTCAGGTAGCGTGGCGAGTACGCGGTGCGTTTGAGTATGGGAACCGATAGCTATCTGGTGAAGGCGGACCGCGCGAATCTGCTCCCAAGTCATCAACTGACGATCGCAGAAAGACTGATCCGGAAATTGGACGCCGCACGCTTCCGCTAGTTTCTCAGGGAGATTGACCGTTTCGGCGGCGGGTAACTGTTTCATCCAACCAGTGAACTTTCGAATAGCCGCAGGTTTATGCTCGCCCAGCGGAATCACTTCGCCGCGCAATGAGACAGACGCCCGTTCCGACTGTTTCACGAGATAAGCAATTAAGTCCCACCAGCCCAAACGCCGCTCGTCAATCAATGCAGGGCAAACGAAAAACATGGCCGGTACGGCGTGGGCGCTGAGGACCGGAAAAGCCAGGTCGTAATTGTCCCGATAACCATCGTCGAAAGTGACCGCTGCCAAATGCCCTTCGAAAAATTCCGGATTGGCCACCACCTCCAGCAACTCCGATTCGGAAAGCACCTGGAAGTTAGACTTCAGCCATTTCATTTGGGACTCAAAGGTATCCTGGGTAGGTCCAAAGACCTCCTCATCCAGCAGGCACGGCTCCGTTGGGTGGTTCGGCCGGATGCGGTGATAGTTCAGCACGACCAGACTGTTCGGATTCAGCCGCGAGAGGGAATGCCAGAGTCCCGATCGGTACAGTACTTTGGCCAGTAATTCCCTTTTCCCCACGGTTATAATGATACGATACCATCAATTCCAAGGTTGACGGGCAGCAGACGCGATGCAAACTTTGCCGAACCTAACTGGCCGTGTGCTGGTCCTCGGCGAGGACACGCGCAGCTTTCTGACAGTGATCCGGTCTCTCGGCCGAGCCGGCTTGGAGGTGCACGTCGCCTGGTGTAACCCAACTTCGGCCAGCCTAAAGTCGCGCTACATCTCCAGGATTCATTGGTTCCCCGATTACCATGTCGACGGCCCAACATGTCCCGAAGAGTTTCTCCAGTTGCTCCGGGATACATCGTTCGACCTCATGCTACCTTGCCACGATTCCGCCATCGTGGCGTTGCGCCGCTGGCGTGAGCAGATTGAACCGGCGGCAAAAGTCTATCTCGTGGATGAACCCGCATTCAAAGTCGTCTTCAGCAAGCAAAAGACCTACGAGTTGGCGGAGCATCTGGGCATCTCCTTGCCGAGACAGCGGATCGTTCACTCGGTCGAAGAGTTGGAGGACGCGGCCCGCGAATTCGGATTCCCGTTAGTGCTCAAGCCCCAGGCGTCGGTCGAGTTAGAGAACGCCGCCATACAACATAGGGTTATCAAACTGTGGAGCCGTGCAGATTTCGCAGCCGCGCAGGCGGTCATCGACGCCAAAGGTGCCACGCTCATACAGGAAAACTTTGTAGGAGTCGGCCTGGGAGTCGAAGTGTTGGCTCGCGAAGGGAAAGTCCTCACCGCGTTTCAACACGAGCGCCTGCACGAGCCGCTGCTCGGCGGCGGGAGCAGCTACCGGCGGAGCGTGCCTCTCGATTCCGGCCTGTTCGAGGCTACTCAGCGTCTGATCCAAGCGCTCAACTACACCGGTGTTGCCATGGTGGAGTTCAAAAGAAATGCTAAGACCGGCAGTTGGATTCTGATCGAAATCAATGGCCGGTTCTGGGGATCTCTGCCGTTGTCGGTCGATTGTGGAATCGACTTTCCGCGCTACCTGTACGAGATGCTGTGCCTGGGCAAGACTCAGTTTGCCAGCTCTTACAAAACAAGCCGGTTCGCCCGAAACTGGCTGATGGACTTGTACTGGCTGCGGGAGAACTTCGCGAGTGACCGGAGTAATCATGCCTTGATGACCGTCCCCCTGTGGCGGGTGGCGATTGAGTTTCTTAACCCGCTGCTGTTGAAAGAATCGAGCGACACCTTCACGTTCGATGACCCTGGCCCCGCCCTGGTTGAGGTCCGTCAATTGGTGCGGAGCCGGTTCCTGCCGCGATTCCGCCGGCTTGCTCCGGTGCGGTCGCATTTGCAGCGCCGCGGCCGGAAGGCGGCCATAAGGGCAACGCGAATCCTGTTTGTCTGTAAAGGCAACATTTGCCGGAGTCCATTTGCGGAAGCGGCGCTACGCGCACTGGCGCAGGACGGCTTCGAGGTTCGGTCGGCGGGATACTATCCAGTGCCGTCGCGCGCGTGCCCGGAGTACGCCGTTCTTGCCGCGACGGAACTCGGTATCGACCTCTCGGAACATCGTTCCCGGGTGCTCGATGCGGAAACAGCAGATTGGGCTGACGCCGTATTTTGTTTTGATTTCGAGAACGAGGAGACCCTGCGCGCCCGCTTTCCTCGGCTCATTCCGAAGTTGAATTACCTCGGCGCTCTGGACGCAGCGGAACCGCTGGAGGTTGCTGATCCATTTGCGCAAGGTATGGACCAGTTTCGAGCCACTTACCGGCGGATTTTCCGCCTGACAGAAAGAATATGTCTGCCGGAGAAAATGAAGAACCGCACCGAATTCCTGGCGGACGCGAGAAACCACAGCTTGTGATTAAACTGTTGTCGCTGAGCCTGGTTTATCCGAACCCAAGCGAGCCGGGCTTGGGGTCCTTCGTGCGCTCGCGCTTGCAGGCCATGGCCGCGTCGGCGCAGGTCAAAGTCGTGGCGCCGGTCCCCGTGCTCGATTACTCGAATCCCGGCGGCAAGCTGTTTCGGCGCCGAACGTACCCCTCAGTCCGGGAGGACGGCCAAATCGAAACATTTCACCCGGGTTGGCTGTATCCCCCGGGCGGCACACCTTTGAATGTCGCCTGCCTCGCCGCGCGTTTGCACCCGCTACTGCGCCACATCCGGCGGGAGTATCCATTCGAGTTGATCGACGCGCATTTCGGCTACCCGGAAGGCCCGGCCGCCGCGCTATTGTCGAAGTTATTGAACGTGCCGTTCACCATCACGTTACGCGGAAGCGAAACAATGTTCGCGGCATATCCTCGACGCCGCGACGCGATGCGCTGGGCATTCGGCCGCGCCTCGCGGGTGATCGCGGTATCGGAAGACCTGCGCCAGTTTGCCGTCGCCAATGGCGTAACCGAAGAGCGCGCGGTCACCATTCCCAATGGCATCGATGGCGAACAGTTCTTTCCCCGCGATAGCCGCCTGGCCCGCATCAAACACGGGCTGGCGGACGGACGGAAACACATCGTCAGCGCGGGTGAGTTAATTGAAGCCAAAGGCCACCACCTGGTGGCCGAGGCGCTGAAGGCGCTGGCGGATGAAGGGGTGGACGCAGACCTGTTGATTGTGGGAGCAACCGCCCGGGGCGGTCCACGTTTTGAGGAAGCTCTGCGCCGGCGAATCTCGGAGCTGGGCATCTCCAGGCGCGTGCGCTTCATGGGCTTCGTGGACCGCACCGGCATGGCAGAACTGCTCTCCGCAGCCGACGTATTCTGCCTCGCCAGCTACACCGAGGGCTGTCCCAACGTGGTGAACGAGGCATTGGCGTGCGGCGCCCCCGTGGTGGCTACCCGGGTTGGAGGCGTACCTTCCATGGTGCCCTCGGAGCGTTACGGATTCGTGGTGCCGCCCCGCGATCCAAACGCTTTGAGAGACGCTCTTCGCGAGGCGCTCCAGCGGTCCTGGGACCGCCCCGCCATATCGGAATGGGGCCGGTCGCGTTCCTGGCAACAGGTGGGGCGTGAAGTCATCGGGGTGATGGAAAACATAGTTACTGGCACATCCCCAGCGGGAACCTTGAGTTATGTGCGGAATTAGCGGGCTATTCTACTTCGATCGCGCGCGGCCGGTCGAGGAGGAGGTGGTCGATCGCATGCGATCGGTCGCCAGACATCGCGGGCCCGACGATATCGGAATCTACCTGCGGGAAAACGTCGGCCTGGGGTTCAACCGGCTGAGCATCATCGATCTCTCCGGCGGGCACCAGCCCATGTCGAATGAAGATGGAACGGTGTGGATCATCTTCAATGGCGAGATTTATAATTTCGGCGAGCTGCATGATGAGCTTGTAAGGCGCGGGCACCGCTTCCGTACCAGGTCGGATACCGAAACAATTGTCCACGCCTGGGAAGAATACGGCGAGAGCTGCGTGGAAAGGCTGCGTGGCATGTTCGCTTTTGCCATTTGGGATGAGCGGCGGCGCCTACTCTTCGGCGCGCGCGACAGACTGGGCATCAAACCGTTTTATTACTTCGAAGATGGTGAAAAGTTCGCTTTCGCATCCGAGATCAAGTCGCTGCTGGAAGTGCCGGGCGGCTCGCGGGAGATTAATCCGGCTGCGCTAGGCGAATTCTTGCGCCGGCGATATGTCATTGCCCCGCACACCATGCTCCGCGGCGTCAGCAAGTTGCAGCCCGGCCATACCATCCGGGTGACCGAGGCCGGCTCTTCGATCCGCCGTTATTGGGACGTGCCCCTCGAGCCGCCCATCGAAATCACCGAGGCGAAGGCTCTGGAGCGGACCAACGAACTTATCGAAGAATGCGTGCGCATGCACCTGGTTTCGGATGTGCCGCTGGGAGCCTTTCTTTCCGGCGGTATCGATTCCAGCGTGGTGGTCGGCATGATGGCCCGGCTGGGCGTATCGGATATCAAGACATTTTCGGTCGGGTACGATAGTCCGGAGAGTGAGCTGGCTTACGCGCGGACCGTCGCCGATCATTTTCATACCGATCACCATGAGCTGCATCTGACACCCGTCGCCTTTCGCGATGTGCTGCCCAAGATTGCCTGGCACATGGACGAGCCGGTCGGCGATACCGCGTCGATTCCGTTGTACTACCTGGCGCAATTCGCCCGGCAAAAAGTCACCGTCGCCCTTTCCGGCGAGGGGTCGGACGAGATCTTCGGCGGCTATCCGATTTACCGACGCATGCTGGGCTTCGAGACGGCCAACCGCGTTCCTCTCGCCAGAGTTGCGGGCAAAATGCTCGGTGGTCTGTCGGGCGATACCAAGGTCAAGAAGTACGCCGACATGCTGGGGCGGCCGCTCGAATGGCGCTACGGCGGAGTCGGCGGCCTGTTTTCGGAAGCGCAGGCGGCGCGCCTGATGAATCAAAAAGCTGCACTCGCGGATGGCGTGGCGGAAGCGTACCGCCGATGCGAGGGCCTCCCGCCACTGGCCCGCATGTCCTACGTCGATTTGAAAACCTGGCTGGCTGACGACCTGCTCGTGAAGGCCGACCGAATGACCATGGCCAATTCTCTGGAATTGCGGGTGCCTTTCCTGGACCACCACCTGGTTGAGTTCGCGTCACGCCTGCCGCGAAATCTGAAGGTCCACGGGCGCATCACCAAATACCTTCTGAAGAAATGGGCCGGGCCACTGCTGCCAGAGCAGATCATTTACCGGTCAAAAAAGGGCTTCCCGGTCCCGACAAAATCCTGGTTCCGCGAGGAATTGTCCGGCTTTGCCCGCGAGACACTGCTGGCAGACCATGGAATCTCAAGCGAGTACTTTTCCCGGCCGGAAATCGAGCATCTGTTCCGCATGCACACTCGGGAGGATCGCAGCGAGCAGATCTACTCGCTGCTGATTCTGGACTCGTGGCACCGCCAGTTCGTGAAGCACCCGGCGCCCGCTGAGGCGCTTACTCGGAAACCATAACCGGCAGCTTCTTGGCCGTCCCTTCCACCATCTCCACCACTCTCCGCGCGTTGTTGATCCACAGGTAACCCCGCCGCTCGATTGCTTCCCTGCCCCGCCGCCCGATTTGAGCGGCTTCCTCCCGGTTCTTCACCAGTTCCGTCAGCGCATCCGCCAGGCTCGCGGCATCACCCGGCTTGAAGAACCGCGCTTCCTCCCCCTCCCGCAGCAAGTCCTGAATGTTCTCCTGCCTGGGCGCCACGATTGGCTTTCCCAAAGCCATGTACTCCAGGATCTTCATCGGACAGCAGTATTCGTTGGCGGCCGGTTGCACGGCGATATCGATCATGTCCAGGTACGGTGGAACCTTGGCATGCGGTAGCGGCCCGATGAAAATGACGTGACCCAACAGATCGTGCGTGGTCACGTATTCCCGCAGGTCCATCATGGCCTGCCCATCGCCGATCAACATCACCTTGGCGCCCCGCCCCGCAAGGCCAGACTGGTGGAACGCCTCCAGCAGCAACTCGAGACCGTGCCACTTTCGGAACCATCCGATGAAGCCGATCACCACGGTCTGATCCACGCCCAGCGACTTGCGCAGCTCGGGTGACGCGGTTTGCGGCCTAAACCGGTCGAGCGCCACGCCGTTCGCCATAACCGTAACGCGCGATGGAAGGACGCCCGAATCGATCATGATCCGCCGTAAAGGCGTCGAAACTACAATCACCTGGGTCGCAAGATTGCAGATCACCCGCTCGCTCCATGCCGCCAGCCTCACGAGCCGGATGTCCTTATCCCGCGACTGCTCCAGCGCAAATGGCGAATTTACTTCCAATATGAGCGGCTTGCCGCACAGCCGCGCCACCATCACACCGGTGAAATTGAACAGTGAGTATCGCTCGTAGATAAAATCAACATGCCTGTTGATCACCCTTCGCAGCAGCATCGGGATGCCCACCAGGTTATACCCCAACTGCACGATTTCGTAAGCGAACGGCAGGCGCCGCACCACCCTCTTCCAGAGCGCATCGCCCGCGTCGCGCGCGGCGTCCTCCTGACCGGCGTCGGTGGGGACCAGCGACACGGTCTCCACCTGGTGGCCGAGCTCCTCAAAAGCCCGGATGATCTCCTGTATGTGGATCCGTTGTGCATCCGTGGAGCGCGTCCGGTGATGGTAGATGATCTTCATGCCGCTACCGGTCGGCCTTGGCCCACAGCACGGTCTGTTGTCCGGCGACGCCTTTCAGCAGCCCGATGGCCATGGCCACTTGTCCGAAAAGGAAATAGAAAGGGGCGCTGAAAAGCGGATGATTCCAGCCGGTGATCCAGCGGAGAAGCGCCAATATGGTGGCCGCCAGAAATCCAATGAGCACCAGTTGCGATGGCGCCTGCCGGGCAGTCAGCGCCGCCGAAACCAGGATCACCGCGCCAGCCACGGGCGACAGCCAGCGCAGCAGTTTGTGCGAGGCAAAGATGAACCAGTAGCGCCACGGTGCACGCCGGGGCCAGGCATTTCCTCGGCACAGCCCTTGCGCCGAGCCCGCTGCAATCCGTACCTTCCGGCGAAACTCTTCGCGCAAGCTGGCCGGCCCTTGCTCCCAGCCGAGCGCCCGCGGCTCGAAAACAACCCGGCGGCCCAAACGAATCACCTCCATGGCGATAACGAAATCCTCGATCAGCGTATCGTTCGGACAAGGCCTAAACAACTCCCGGCGCAAAGCGTACATCGCGCCGTCAGTGCCCACCATCGAATAGATCTCGGAAGCCTTCTCCTGCAGGTACCATTCGAGCGAGTAATAACTCTCCGTGGGTCCGTCCAGCACCGTCGCGGTATCGGTTAGGATCACTTTGCCCGACACACAGCCCACTGCCGGGTCGCGAAAGGACGCCGTCAGGTGCAGCAACGCGTCCGGATGGTAGATCACGTTGGCATCGGATAGAACCAGGATGTCCTCCGTGCGCGCGGCCAGCGTCTCATTCAGATTCGCGATCTTTCCCCTGCGAACCCTCTGTTCGATCAACTCGATTCCGGCAGGCTGGTATTCCCGGATAATTTCCGCCGTGCTGTCGGTCGAGCCATCCGATACGAATACGAGGCTTAGCAAGTCTTTCGGATAGCGCAGTGCCAGGCTGTTCTCGACCTTCTGGCGAATGACCTTCTCCTCATTCAACGCGCATACCACCAGGGCAACCGTGGGTTGATGTATCTCCGGATTCACGGGCTCCGGGCGCTGCGTCCGCAAACGGGCCAGCACAAACAAGACCGCCGGGTAGATCACAAACGGGTAGACGAACAGCAGAATTCCCGCGATCAGCACAATGGACATGGGCTATGGAAACAGCGGAAACACAAAACGGCTCAAGGCGCGCGTCACTGGAAGCGGCAGCCGCTGCCAGACCTTTATGGCGGCGTTGAAACGTGGGTTCGCCGGGCTGAAATTGGGAAGGCTCTTCCTCTCCACCAACACAATCTCATAAGGCAGCTCCCGCATTTCGGTATTCCAGTGCTTCTTGAAATCAAATGTGCCGGTGCCGCGTTTGGAACGCCCGAAATCGAAGATCCGGTAGCCGTGCTGGCCCGCCCATCGCAGGTGGTCGAAATACATAAATGTGTTGGGGCCCAGGGCATTGAACCGGGTGTCGGCGGCGGCGTGGTATGTGTGCATCTCGCCTCGGTAGTAGAAGTTCATGCTGACAGCCAGCACCCGGCCGTCCAGCCACACCTCCCGCACATCGGCCCTCTCGCCGAAGTTTTCGAGCACGCTCGCAAAGTATTTGCGCGGGAAGTTCGGCGTGCCCAGCCGCCGCATGTTCCGCGAATGCAGGGCGTCGAAACGATCCACCTGGCGAACGTTATACTCCATGCGAAACGGCTGTTTCAACGATTTCCGCACCATGTTCCGGGTTTTCTTGGGGAGCGATTCGAGCAGCGCGGCTTCGTCCCGCGCCACCTGCTGGGTGAACGTCACGTATCGGGACACATTGGACGTCCCCGCGCACTGTTCCGGCCACGCATTGCGCAGTTCGATGAAATCAACTTTGAGTTCCTTTCCCAGCACGCGAACTTCGTGGTACAGCGCGTCGCGCGCCTGTACGGAATCCGCCAGAATGCCTCCGTAAACCGCGAAAGGGGATGAGATGAGCGCCTTTCCCAGTAATGGATTGCGAACCAGGAAAAGCGGCAACGCGGCGGAGATGCGGCCTGCGTCGCGCGCTACCAGATAGCAGGCCCGATACCCGAACGACTCCTCGATCGTTCTTTTCCAGGCAATCAAGTGGAACGGGCTGCTCTGCGGATGGGCTTCGACAAATGCATCCCAAAGCTGGAGTTCGTTCTCCTGTAATGGACCGCAAGTGATCGCGCGGGCCGGCGCTATTGCATTCGCATCTGAGAAGGGTTGCGCCACATTTGCATTTTACCTCTCCCGAACGCGCCAGGAGCCCGGGCACACCACGCAGGTCGGATCGGGTTCGTTTCGTGAAATGGCCGCAAGGCCCGCGCTCAAGACCCGGTCCGCACCAGTAGTCCCGGTAACCCCAACTGCGAGGGGTTTACTGCTGAGTGCAGCCGGAAATAGCGTTGCTCCACTCCTTCTGGAGCTGCCAACTGCTATTGGTCAGGTTAACGCACGACTGGAATGTCCAGGCGCACTTGTCACCGATCTCGCTTCCGCTCGAATCGTACCAGGCACTCAGGTCCGGATCCGTGATTGACTCGGAGAATTCATGCGACAGGACGTTGGCGATGCTGTTGGTTCCCTGGGTGTAGCTGTTGCAGGTCAAAACCGGATCGTTGCATCCGGATACGCCTGTGGTGTTCGGCATGTAAGCAACCTGGATGGTGGTGCCGTTACAGCTTCCATAGGAGTGCCAGGCGCAATAGCTCACGCCCTTCGGGAAGTTCGAGGTCAATACGACGTAAACGGCGTTCGGGTCCGGGGTGAGACCGTTTGCGCCGATCACGTTGCAGGCTTCAGTGACGATGGTGGAGGTCTTGGGCCCATGCGCGGGCGGGGCGCTGCTGCTATCGTAGAGCGATTCCATGAATCCGGTTGAGACGCCGGCGCCCCGCATGTACTGCGGAAAGATGTCCTTCATGAAATTCGACCCGTTGAGTCCCGCAGCGAGCGCAGTCAGTCCCGAATTCGCGTCGCTCGGCCATGCGCTTTGACTTCCCCACCAGATGTAATAAATCTTCGAACTCGGCAAAACCCGGCCGCCATGGTCGATCAGGTTGCTTGTGCTCGCAGGTGCCAGGTCACCAGCCACGCCCCGCTGGAGCGTACCGGCGGCGCCGGGCGGAATGCCCTGGACCTTTGTTGCGGAAGTGTCTTGAGCGCAAGCGCCCGCGACACAAAGAATCGTAACGGCTAAGACTCGACAGTTCATATCCTCGTCCCCTCTACGTAGAATTGGTTTCAGGCCAGGAGCGCCGTCAGATCGCCACAAGCCGCTGCCGATTGTAACATGCAAAGGATCCGGACTCACGCTTCCGCTGTGACATTCAATACCAAGTTGTTCACGGCTATCTTTGGGGGCTTGGATTCTCGGCACACCGCGGCGATCTTCCCCATCTCAGTGGCAGCCGAGGCACCGGAAGCGGCGCCCGTGACACACCGCGCAGGTGGTCTTATCCAGTTGTAGCTTGCCCGTGGTATGGGTATCCAGGAAATCGGGCGTGTGGTTGTCGGGTTTCAACTTCGCGTCCTTCGCGTGACAGAACTCACAACTGTACGGCGGATCAATATCGCCGTGGCATACCAGGCAGTCGGCCATTTGCGGCAAGGCACTCCGCTCCGGCCGGTCCGACGTTTTGAGGCCCCGATGGCATGCCTCGCAGGGATTCCGCGTATTCAATTGTTCCTTCACGTTCGCGGACGCCGCGGACAGATAGGTTTGTTTATCGATGGCGGCGGCGATCACCGGCGCCAGGTTGCCCATCTTCAGATGCAATGCATGGTTGAATCGTGCCAACCGCGTGGCCGGAGGGCTGCCGATCTCCCCCGTCTTATGGCATTTCAAACAGACAGGCTGCTTGGGCAGCAGATTATCGTTCGGGCGCGTGCTGGTGAGCGCCGCGGCGTGGCACTCGGTGCAATCCAGCTTCGCCGCCAAGTGCGCGCGGTGCGAGAACGGCTGCGTTTGCGCAACCGCCGCTGCGGCAAGCGCGATCGTCAGGCACAGAGTTCGCAATTAGTGTTTGTAACTGACTCGCCAGAGCTTATTGCCGCCGTCGTCGGACACCAGCAGCGTGCCGTCCTGCAGAACCAGCAATCCAACTGGACGGCCCCATACGTCGCGGCTGTCGGGCGAGATCATCCAGCCGCTGAGGAAATCGCGCGGCGGGCCGGAAGGCTTGCCGCCGCTGAACGGAATAAACGACACCGCATATCCCACGCGCTTGGCGCGATTCCAGGATCCGTGCATAGCCAGAAAGGCGCCTCCGTGATATTCAGCGGGAAACAGCTTGGCGGTATAAAACTCGAAGTCGAGCACCGCCTGATGCGCGGGAATCAGCGGCACGTCAGGTACGATTGTTTTGGCGACCAGGTCCGGCGCCTTGCCCTTGTTGCGCGGATCTTCGTTCGGGCCGATGTACGAGTAAGGCCAGCCGTAGAACCCGCCCTGCTGGATATGCGTGAAGTAGTCGGGCACCAGATCGTCCCCCAGCGCGTCACGCTCCTGTACCGCCGCCCACAGGGTATCCGTACCGGGATACCAGTGCAGCCCGATGGGATTGCGGGTGCCGGAGGCGTAGATCTCATGACCGCTGCCATCGGGATTATAGCGATTGATGGCCGCGCGTACGGGGTCTTCCCCGGTCGACACGTTGGAGGCCGATCCGACGCCCACATACAGCTTCCGGCCGGCGCGGTCCAAAAGCAGACTGCGAGTCCAATGGCCGTGGCCGAATCCCTTCAGCGAGATCACTTCCTCGCCCGGCCCGGCGGTCATCGTCTTCGAATCGTACTTGTAACGTTTGATGGATTCCGGTTCGCCGACGTACAGATACTCGTGCCAGAGCGCCAGCCCATAGGGGCGATCCAGACCTGTGATGAGCTTTTTGCGGTCGTGCGCCTTGAAGCTGTCAGCCTTGCCGATCGGCATCACGTAGACGGTTCCCTGAGGGCCGTCCGCCGCGTCGCTGAGCAGCAACTCCCCACCGGGACCGAGCAGCATATAACGCGGACGCTCGAAACCGTCCGCGTAAACATCCACCGAGAAGCCTGCGGGAACGTGCAACTGGGCGCCCGCCGGCTGAGGTATTACGTGCGGACCGTTGTTGACGGAAGGTGTCGCGTAAGGCGGCGACAGTTTGACATCCGCCGCGCGGAAGGGCGCGGCGCCCAGCAACAGAAACGCGCCGGCCAGCAGGATCCCTCGGTTGTGCATTACCGCATTTTAGCGCGGGAACGGCACGACGCTCACGTGGAAGTGTGCGGATTAGCGCGCCATGCTGGTGCGATAGGCCTTGGTGGTTGGGGCGGGCATCTCCAGTGCGTGACGGTCCGCGAACCGTTTGGCATGCTCGGGACAGCAGTACTGCCACCAGTCTTCGCCACCCGACTCGTCCGTGGCGCTCTCCATCGCCAGGTAGGCGGCCCGCGCGGTACAGGCCCGCACCTGACAGGCCCCCGTGCCCCAGTCCCGTTTAGCCTGCTTCTCCTCAGGCGTCATGGCGCGAATGCTTCGCTCGAAAGTCATGCGACATCCGTGGGCGTTGGACCGCCCTGTGCCCGGTCGAGGCAGCGTTGCCTGCCCCGGTCCGCCTGGCTGCTGGCCGCGCTGAACATGAGTCCAATGATGTGTTTCATCCCGGAGCGCCGGCAATATCGCACTGAGGCATTGCCCACCAGCCCGAACGCGGGCGCCTGCAGGTATACGTTCGCGCGCACCTCGAAAGCCTGCTGGCATTCGATGCGCATGCCTTGATCCGACAAATCCAGGCACTTCGCTCGGATCAGCTTCATCTCTCCCGACCGAGCCTGCCACGATACCTGGACAGCGCCCTGAAATGGGCGCCGCTCGCAACTGCGAATATCTGGGTGTTGCACTTGCATGGCCTCTATCCTCACTGTTCTGGCACTTGCGTATTACCCCGAATGACCTCCCTCCATGGTTCCAAAGTAAAGTTCCACCGCGCGTTCCAGGTCGGGTCTGTTGATTCGCGGGGGCTCCTCCTCGTATGCCTTTATGGCCCGGATGATCTGGCACATGTCTCTCGGATACGACGGCCTCAGGTCTCCGCCGCGAGCGATGCACAGCGTGCGTAAATACTCACTGGTCCCTTCCTCGTAAGGCATGTTCAACTTCAAGGCCACGCGCCGGAAGATCTCGTCGAATACCTGGGGAGCCACCGCGTCCACCAGAATCTTGTTCGGAATACGCCGCAGGAACGCTTCATCCGCCAGTTCGCTCGGCTCCAGATTAGTGGCGAATACGATCATGACTTCGAACGGAATATGAAAGCGCACGCCGTAATTGAGCGACAGGTAATCGATACGCCGGTCCAGGGGAACGATCCAGCGGTTCAGAAGGTCACGCGGCGAAATCAACTGGCGGCCGAAATCGTCGATCACCAATATTCCTCCGTTGGCCTTCATCTGCACCGGCGGCGCGTAGGTCCCGGAGGTATCGTCCAGGCGAAGCTCCAGCATGCTGGGCACGAGCTCGCCGCCTACGATGACGCAGGGCCTGTGGCACACCATCCAGCGCGGATCGTAGCCGTCCATGTCGAACTCCACGCGCTCGTGTACCGCCGGATCGAACAGCACGATGATCTGATTGTCCACCTCAATGGCGTACGGAATCACCAATTGATCCTCATAAACCCGCAGCAGCCGCTCCGCCAGGCTGGACTTGCCGGTGCCTGCCGGCCCGTACAGGAATATCGAGTTTTGCGCGGCCAGCGCGGGCCCCAGCTGGTCGAGTAACCGGTCGGTCACTACCAGGTCGCCGAAAGCCAGGCGCAATGATGCCCGATTGACCGCCACCTGCGGGCGCTGGTCGAGAACGCTCTTCTGATACGCCCTCAGGCTGACCGGAGCCGGACCAGCGTATTGGCATACATGGCAGCGCTCCCCCGCCGTGGCGCGCCCCGCGCTCGTAAGCGAAAAAACATAATCGTCCCCCACCATGCCGCTGACCTCCAGCAGCCGCTGGCCGCGAACCTCCCGAAAAACTTTTTCCACGATGGGGTACGCAAGCGCCATGGATTCGCTGAGCGCGCTGATGGTATTGCATCTCTTCAGATATACGTGGCGCAGGAACAGATCTTCGATCAATGTGGAACTGATGCCGGCTTGCTCCTGGGTCGTGGGCGCCTCCGCGAGGAAGCGGGTGAATGTCTCGCGCGGCGCATTCCGCTGCGGTGAAGGCGCAAAGGACGCGACCACGCCCGGGTCGGGTGGGTTGACGGCAAAACCAGTTGACATGCTTTCTGTTCCTCCCTAGAAGAACGTCACCCGCCGATTCCTCCGGACAGTTACGGCGCGATGCTAACTTTTGATAACTCCGCGATGTTATCTATTGTCAGGCTTGAGCTGGACAACCAACAATCTTGGTACCCTAAGTACTTCATAACGCTTAATAATCCTTGAATACCAGCTCTCTAAAACTCATTATAACTATATGGTAGCCAACGTTCTGAACGCAACAACTTTCTTGCCGCTGTTGTTACGACTTTGGTTCATGGTATATGTCGGCCAAAGGTCATTTCTTGAGTAATTGCCGATGCCCCTAAAAGCCCGCATTTACCTTATCGTCTGGATCGCATTAGGCGCGGCTCTCATCGGCGCTGCGGTCTATCCCTGGCAGCCGGGAAACCTTGCGCGCTTCTGCTTTTACCTGGTCCTCTCCTTATTGGCTTCCGGCATGCAAGCCAACCTGCCCGGCGTCGAAGGTACGCTGTCCGTCTCATTCTTCTTCATACTAATCGGCATCGCGGAGATGTCCTGCGGCGAGACGATGGTGATCAGTTGCGTGGGCGCACTGGTGCACAACCTGTGGAGATCCCGGCTGCCGTCCCGGCCGATACAAATCGTTTTCGCCGCCGCCAACGCCGGAGTGGCAACCGCCATCGCGTACCGTTTTTACCACGTGCCTGCCGTCTTTGCAGTGGGCGCGACTGGCCCCTTCCTGCTGGTGGTGGCGGCGCTGCTCTACTTCTTTGTGAACACCGCGTCATTAGCGGCCGCGGCGGCGCTGACCGAGGGAAAGCCTCTGGCCGGCACGTGGCGGACTACCTATTTTTGGTCCTTCCCCTTCTACATACTCGGCGCTTCGGTCGCCTGGATGATCAACCTTTTCAGCCGGCAGGTGCACTGGCAAGGTTCCGTGCTGCTGCTGCCTATCGTGTACTTCATTCACCGTTCCTACCGCACCTATCTGGGCCGCCTGAGTGACGAAAAACGGCACGTCGAGGAGATGGCCGGCCTGCATCTGCGCACCATCGAAGCCCTGGCGTTAGCCATCGAGGCGAAGGATCATACCACGCATGCGCATCTGCGCCGCGTGCGCACCTACGCTGTTGAGATCGGCAAGGAACTGGGCCTTTCCGAGCCGGATATCGAGGCGTTGCGGGCGGCCGCTTTGCTGCACGACATCG